>Ga0307373_10015942_pt1 | contig 10150 bp, 14 predicted proteins | sample OX2MG_FD_202534 | JGI IMG/M metagenome (GOLD analysis project Ga0307373, IMG submission 202534) | Soil microbial communities from Risofladan, Vaasa, Finland - OX-2 | ecosystem: Environmental > Terrestrial > Soil > Coastal area > Acid sulfate soil | place: Finland: Risofladan, Vaasa | collected...
GCCGCCACCTGGTTTGCGCGCCAGCACGCGCTGCGGCGGCAATCGGGGCAGGGTTCGATCGTGGCGGCCTGCGTAGCCCTGCTGATTGCCTCGCTGGCAACGGAGCGGATCGGCATTCATGCCCTGTTCGGCGCTTTCCTTGTCGGCGCCGTCATTCCGCACGATTCACGCCTGGCGCAGGATATCCGGCAGAAATTCGAGGACCTCGTGGTGGTGCTATTTCTCCCCACCTTCTTCGCTTTCACCGGCCTGCGGACGCAGATCGGGCTGCTGAACAACCCGAGGGACTGGCTCTTCTGCCTGCTGATCATCGGCGTGGCTTCGCTCGGCAAATTCGGCGGCGGAACGATCGCGTCTCGGCTGACCGGGCTGGACTGGCGGAAAGCGGCGTCGTTGGGTATTCTGATGAACACGCGAGGACTGATGGAGTTGATTGTGCTGAACGTCGGGCTGGACCTGGGCGTGCTGTCGCCAACGCTCTTTGCCATGCTCGTTATCATGGCGATTGTTACGACCGTGGCGACGACGCCGGTGCTGCACGCATTGACGGAAGCTTCCGAGAGGGCTGGGATGGCGCAGGGATTTCGAAATCCGGAATTGGTCGCGCATTCTGACGTGGCCGATTCGTTTGGCCGCGCTCGTGGAGGCAGCGCTCGGGAAGCCGTCCGCCGGCAGGAACCCATTTGATCTCATTTCCACTTCTATTCATCGTTTCTATTGTGGCGGGCTTTGTCGGAGCCATGAGCGGCATGGGAGGCGGCGTTGTACTCATCCCGGCCCTGACCCTGATGGGCATCGATATTAAACATGCGATCGCCGTCAGCATCCTTTCCATCATTGCAACTTCCAGCGGCTCGGCTTCGGCCTACGTGCGCGACCACATCACGAACCTGAAAGTGGGGATGTTCCTCGAAATGTTCACCATCGTCGGCGCGATGGCCGGCGCGAGCATTACGCTGGTTTCCTCGCCACAGCCCCTTTACATTGCGTTTGCCGTGGTCCTGCTCAGTTCCTGGCTGGCCCTGCTGGTGGCGGGTCATCAAACCTGGCATGCCGTCAAGCAGGACTCATTCACGCGCTGGCTGGAACTGGAAGGCAGTTACCCCGATCAGGCCCTGGGAGAGGAAGTCCACTACAAGGCACGCCGGGCCTACTTCGGGGCGCCCGCGATGTTTGGTGCCGGCATGATCGCCGGGCTGCTCGGCATCGGCGCAGGGGCGGTGAAAGTCCTGATTCACGATCTGATCATGGGCCTTCCGCCGAAGGTTTCCACGACGACGAGCAACTTGATTATCGGCGTGACCGCCCTGGCGGGGACCAGCGTGTACCTGGTCGCTGGATTGATCAATCCAGGGCTGGCCGCGCCCGTGATCCTGGGAGTCGTGCTGGGCGCCTTTCTCGGCACGCGGCTGCTGGTGCGCCTGACGAATCAGGCGGTCCGGCGGTTCTTTCTTATCGTCTTATTGATTCTGGCCGTCGAAATGGCGATTCGCGGCATACGAGGCGTATAGCGATGGACTCGGCGGAACTCTTCACGGAACCTGACGCAGGGCCGGAGACGGCACGGCAGTTCGATATGGATGAGGTTGTGGGCTATGTCTTGCTGGGCGGGGTTCTGCTCAGCCTGGCGCTTGTGGCGAGTGGCCTAGCCTGGGAATGGTTCGCCAGGGGGAGCCTGGCGCTCGATTACCGATTGACCGGGATGAATCTGTTCGAGTTCGTTGTCGAGGAGATCCGCCTCGCTATGCACGGCGCCGTCCGGCCTCGCCTGCTGGTCAATTTCGGCATAGTCGTGTTGATGTTGACGCCATTTCTCCGCGTATTGGCGTCGGTGGTGTACTTCGCGGCATTCCTGAAGAACTGGAAGTACACCCTGTTCACCTCTTTTGTTCTCATCGTTCTGACCTATAGCCTCTTTCTTCGTTAGCGGAAGCTTCGACCGGGGCTGACGATGTTATCGCAATCCGAGGGGGGAGAGGATTACCGTCATCACCATGACTTAGGAACACCAAGCCCGTCACGACGACGTATTTGCGGTCGTCATCGATATAAAAAACGTAGATGGAGACCAAGACGCGCGTCACAGGAGTCAGAATCAGCAGGGCTATTGCCAGCATCATCAGCGTTCCCGGGTTCGCCGTTGCCATGCCGTGAAGAAATACGCTTCAACGGTACTGCTGCCGAACCCAACTTGCGGAAAGGGGAACGAAGCGGGGACCCAGCAAAGCCCTGATTATGCCTACCGCAAAGAGAGTCGTGCTGACGATCATGCCGCCCAAGAGCACGCGATATACGTCCGCGTAGACGTTGTCGGCGACGTTTCGCCTCTCGGTTTGCTTGCGGCCCTTATGCACGAGTCTTCTCCTCCCTTTCTCGATACCCGAAAGGCAACACTCCCGCGCCGCCTAGCGATGGTTCTTGGCGCCGGCTCAATCGAGCGTGGGCAGATGGACGTGGAACCGCCGGGCAGGCGCGTTTGCCAGCATTCCGTAGGAAAGGTAAATCATCAGGACGGCGAGCAGCCACTTCAGCCACAAACCGTGCAGCCGGTTCATGACCTTTGTCCCGGCCGTGGCCCCGAGGGTGGTTCCCACGGCGACCGGCGCCAGCACTTAGAATTGGATCAGTCCGGCCATGAAAAAGAGGATCGAACTGACCGAGGCCGTGATACCTATCATCCGTTTGCTCTTGATGACCGCCGCCTTCATGGGGACGTTCATGTGGGCGTTCATGGCGAAGACTTTCAGCACGCCGCCGCCCACACCCAAGAGGGCGCCGAAGAACCCCGCCAGACATGCCGAACCAAATAGCCAGAGGACAAACGAGAGCGAATAGACTATACCCAGAATTTTAGTCTATTATAGGCTTTTGCGCGGGGCGGGCAGCGACTCCGCTGCGGATTGTTCCGCTGTTTGCGGAATGCAGGCCTTCCGTCGCGAGATTGCGAAGTATCTCCGGCCTTCCGCCACGCTTCCCAAGCGGTAACGGCTTGCCTTCCCATTCCACGGATACACGCGATTGACAGGACTTGCGGCACATCTCTACAATGGCGCATTTTAGGTCGAGTGACCGGGGCGACGAGGAATTTGGGGTAATGGACAAAAAACGGCTGGAATATTTCAAAAAGAAGCTGCAGGTCAAGCGGGAAGAGCTTGTCCGTACGATCACCCGAACCGAGCTGGAAGGGCGTTCGGCAGACGATGACCCTACTGTGGACCTGGCGGACAAGGCTGCCAACTCCTACACCAAAGAGTTCCTCTTCGGCCAGACCGATAACGACCGCCTCACCTTGCAATTTGTCGACAAGGCCCTGCGGCGGGTCGATGACGGAACGTTCGGCCAGTGCCTCATCTGCCAGGAAGAAATGCAGCAGAAGCGGCTGGAGGCTGTGCCATGGGCGCCCCATTGCCGCGAGTGCCAGGAAAAGCTTGATAGCGGCCAGGACTGATCTTGCGCCCTCGGGCTTCTCTCCGACCTTTGCCAATCCCACCCTTCCGCAATCGCGCCGCCTGGCGCTAAGCTATCGGGCGTGAACACGGGGAGGATTCCCTCTGCCTGGAATTCGTTGCGGGGAGCGGCCGATGCTTTTGTATCGATCCTGTTCCCGGCCCCGTGCCATGTGTGCCGCCAGCCGCTGGCGACCGCCAGCCGGATATCGGTCTGCCCCGACTGTTTGAACTCGCTTCGGCGCATCGAGTCGCCCGTTTGCCGGCAGTGCGGCCGGCCATTTCCTTCGGGCCCTTCGGGGCATGGCGGGGGAGCCGCGCCGGTTTGCCGCGCCTGCGCGGCCGGTCTTTACCACTTCGACCTGGCCCGCAGCTTCGCCCGGTACGACCCCGCGATGGAGCGCATTCTCACCCTGCTCAAATACTCGCCGGCCAAACCACTGGCCTGCTGGCTCGCGTGCCAGATCGAGCCAATCGTTCGGGCCGAGCCGGCTTTCGAAAAGGTGGACTCTGTGGTGCCGGTTCCGCTGGACCGCGGCCGTTTGCGCCAGCGCGGCTACAATCAGGCCGAGCTGATCGCCCGGCCGCTGGCCGGCCGGCTGGGTTTGCCGCTCACGGCGAACCTGCTTCGGCGCCTGCGGCCTCGGCCGCCAAGGCTGAAACTGAGCCGTCGCGAACGATGGGAAACCGTGCGCGGAGCCTTTCAAGCGAAGCCGGGCCGGGAAGTTGACAGGGCGCATATACTGTTGGTAGATGATGTGTTGACGAGCGGGGCGACCCTCGACGCCTGCGCCAGTGCTCTTTATTCGGCCGGTGCCGAGGCCGTATACGCCGTGACGGTCGCGCGTGTTTTGCCCAGAGGGGAGATTGACTCTCCCGGGGCAACCCTCTGATACGACCGGGCGTCTGCTCTATTTGACGGGAGGCTTGGTCGGCCCCGACGTAAGGGGCAACGTACATGCCAGGCGAAATCCATCAGCATCGCGGGGGCGCGCATTCCTTCCGCCATGCTGAGCCGCCGCAGATTCCCGCTCCCCAGCCGCGCGACGTTGTTCAACACCCCGTGATGCAGTTGCCGGTTCTCGTTCTCAACGCCACCTATGAGCCGGTTCACGTCACCCGGGTGCGCCGTGCCCTGGTATTGATGCTGAAGGGAGTGGCCCAGGCCGAGGAGAGCGCCACGGCCGAGATTCACTCGACGATAAGAACCCTCCAGGCCCCCTCCGTCATCCGCCTGCTCAGCTATCGGCACATTCCCCAACAAACCCGCGCCCTTTCGCGCAAAAATATTCTGCTGCGGGACCGCTACACGTGCCAGTTCTGCGGACGCAAATTCACGGCCGCCGAACTGACGCTCGATCATGTCCATCCCCGTTCGCGAGGCGGCCGTTCGACCTGGGAAAATCTGGTCGCCAGCTGCTACAACTGCAACAATCGCAAGGGCGACCGCACCCCGGAGGAGGCAGGCCTGCGGCTGGTTCGCAAGCCGCGGCCCTTTACCCTCCATACTTCCCGGCAGCTCATGCGGCTGATGGCGAACCGGGAAGAGAAGTGGCGCAAGTACCTTTTCTACTAGTTCCTTTCGGAGGCCTCTTTCCTTCCGGGATTTCCCGCTTCCGGGCAAGCCCCAGCCGCTTTCCGATCGCCGCGAAAAAAAATCCCCGGGCCATCCCTCCTAAGCAACCTGGAACGGGAGCGCCTCATCGAACTTTTCAGAAGGCACCTCTAGGACACACCCCGGGAAGCAGTCTTCGGTCCCACCCAGACTGCTTCCCTTTTTTATTTATTTACGCGGCTGAACCGATATCCGCGTGGTGATGGTTACCCGTGAAATCCCCGGCGCAACGGTTGCGCAGTCCTTCGGTGCTTCACCGGATGAAACGATTCCACGTAGCTGGTGAACTGGGATTCGATATCGGGCGCTTCGTTCCACGGAGCGTCGGCAGGATTTGGAACGACGTACAACGCGACGCTGCGTGGACCTGGCCGCGCAGATGTCGTTTTATTTCGTCCTGTCTCTGTTTCCGTTCCTGATCGTCATCGGCTCGGTGGTGGGTTGGTTACCGTCGACGAATCTCTCGAATGACATGGCCCGCTGGCTCACCCACTGCCTGCCGCCGCGGCCGCGGCGAATGGTATTCTAGGCGATCGTCGATTGGATGCGGCTCCATTCGCAATTTCTCTCTTTTGGTCTGGCGGCGACGATCTGGATTGTATCCTCCGGATTCGTGAGCCTCATGGAGTCGCTGAGCCTCGCCTACGGGTTCCCGGAAACGCGGTTTTTATGGAAAAAGCGGATCCTCGCCATTGGCGCGACGATCGTGGGGGCGGCGTTCACTATCGCGAGCTTCGGCCTTTTGACGTTCGGCCGTTTCCTGGTGGAGGCCCTCAATCCACGCCTGCGCGCGGTTGCGCCGTTCCCCATTTCGTAGGAACTGGCCCAGACACCGTGGCCTTCACCGAAAAGATCGATGCGGCTACGGAAGACCGGTTCCAGGTCACTACGGATGGCTTCGCGGCGTACCCGGAAGCGATTCATTACAGCCTTGGGACGAGGGTTGATTTCGCGCAGCTAATCAAGGTCTACGGCTCGCCCAGCGATGGCGAGCAACGCTATTCGCCACCAGAGGTCATGGACGCAGTGCCAGTCCCCAGAATGGGAGAGCCAGTTCCCCAGCGGATTTGCACGTTGCATGTCGAGAGGCAAAATCTGTCAATGTGGAACAATCGAATTTTCCAACCCGGAGCGCAACAACCCCATTCTAAGCATCTATGCCACGACAACGGCCCAGCAGTACAAGATCACCATGAACTTTGTCGGACCACTCGACCGCCTGCGAACGAACTACACATCCGATCCGCCGTTGCCGCCGTCGGACATTATTAATCTGGTTACCTTTGGCAAAACGTCCGAGCAAGCGGCAACCAGTCCCGTCACGTCGGCGGTTCTGGGAGCGGAATCGGTGTTGGCGAAAGGCGTCGCCAGTCAATTTACGGGCAAAATCCAAAAACTGGCGGGCATTTCCCAATTGACGATCAATCCCATGATCGGAAGTAATCAGCAAGGTCTGGGGGCGGAGATCGCCGTTCAGCAGCGGGTAACGGGGCGCCTGCTGTTGACCTTCAGCACGAACACGGCGCAGGCGCAGGCCGCCGCGGTTCAAGTGCAATACGAAGCAAGTCACAACATCTCCATTTCCGGCCTGCGCGGCCAGAATGGCGGCTACGCTGTGGACGTACATTTTCACAAGTCGTTTTGAATCGGGTCGAAGCCCCTTTCACCCCCACTCCCCAATCCAGGTTCAGTGCGGGATCGCGCCGTCCTCGTTTCTCCAGGCTCGTTCGACGACGCGCAGGCCGCCGCGCCAGTCCTCGTTCAGTCCGATCCGGCAGATCGGAATCGCCGGCGACAAATAACGGATTAGCGTTCGCGTCACCGAGTGGAAGCGCAGGCCGGGCGCCACCAGATAGAGCAGCGGGTCGGCCGATTCGAGCGATTTGCCGGGGAAGTATCCGAACCGTTGGAAGTCTCCCTGCCGCAGATGCCAGCGCACGCGCAGCCAATAATCGACCGCCTGCAGGACCATCTGCACGTCCTCGTCCGCTTTCAATGCAATGACGGCCAAACGCCCTGCGCCGCCGGTCGCGGCGAGCAGATCGATCACGCCGCGATTCCTTCCGGCGATCGTGGGCGCCTGGCCATAGACCTGCTCGGGGTCCAGCCGCGCGTCGATGCGGGTGATTTCGGCGCGCGTCATGGTTTCCAGCCAACGTTCCCGCGCGGCGCGGAAAAGCGGATCGCGATAATTTCCCCCGGGCCGTCGATGCGCGGCGAGTTCAGCGACCAGGGCCTCGAGTCCGGCGCGGTTTTTTTCATGGAGTTCGGCCCGTTCAGGGCCGATCCCGAAACGGACGGTTCCGCGGGCCCAGCGGGCGAATTCCAGCCCGTGGTAGCGCCAGGCGATCTGGCGCGTTCCCGGGACGACGATCGAATCGATGGCGGCGGGAGCCAGGGCGCGGATCGCGATGTCGGATTCGGCCGCCTGGGCGAGAATGCGTTCGGTTTCCCCGCGAGGCGTGAGCCATGTGTCGAGTTGGCCCGCATCGGCCGGGTCGATCCGCCGGGCCAGGGGTTCTTCGGGCCGCCACTCGTATAGCTCGACGGTCACGCCGGGGCCGAGCGCGCCGAGCCGGTGCGCCGTCATCCGGCCGGTTTCCGCCGGCAAGATCAACCGCAAGCCGGAGATCACCGGGGCGGGCGCGCGCGAGCGCAGGCAGTCGAGCCAGACCAGACCGAAGGCGAGCGCCCCGTCGATCGTTGCCGCGCTTTCCGACGCGCCGGCTCCCAGGACCGCCCAGGCCTGCCGGCCCTGCCGCATCCATCCGCGCGCGTAAGAGCCCGAAAGGGAGTGCTCGAGGTCGGGCGCGACCGTCAGCAATTCGACCGTCTCATCGGGAAACTGCTGCCTGAGCAGCGTGGCGAATCGTTCGGCAAAGCTCTCGCGATCGATGCGGGGCTGGGCCCGGGGCTGCGCCCGCCGCACGATTTCGAGGCGCCCCGTGCCCTTGGGGCCAAACCGCTCGACTTCGAGCCGCACGCGGTCGGTTGTCACTTCGACCAGGCGGCTCACGCGCCGCACGAGCGATCGCTCGGCCGACCAGAGATGCAGGATCGGTTTTGAGCCGGGGCGAACCTCGCAGCGCGCGCCGTCGAGTCCGGTCATCCGCCGGCCGTCTTCGCGAATTTCGACCGTCTGGCCGGTCATTAAATTTTCAAGCGCCTGCTCGAGCTCGCTGGCCAGATCCAAGGCCATCCTCCGCCGGTCCTTCGGCCCCCGACGGGATGAAAGTCACCGCCGGGAAATGTGAATCTACCGAAGCGCCAGCCCCGTTATGCGGATCGTGGGATATACCATGTTCCAGTCGTCGGGAACCTGATCGAACCCCATCTGAAAGGACTGCCGCTGGCCGGGAGGGATCGCCACCGGTTTGGGTTCCATGGGGCGAAGCGTCTGGCGGAGCACGACCTGGTTCTCTATGTTGTGGAATTCCACTGTAATTTGCACGTCGGCGACGGTTCGGTTGCCGCTGTTGCAGATGTCGCCGGCCACATAGGTCACTTGCTGCTTGAACAGGTTCTCGAACCGGCTCATTTTCGGGTTCTCGAATTTCACGTTTGCCGCGTAGCCTTGTTCGGCCGGCCCGAATGGCAGCGGCTTCTCGCCAGGGGCGCTCGGCGTCACGTGGGGGGGAAGCAATCCGAACGCGAGAAGCAGTCCCCCGACGATCACCGCCCCGGCCAGCATCAGAGGCCACAGGGATCGCGGTTTGTCCTGTGTTGGCTCGACTCCGAATTCCATCGCTTCTTCCTTAGCGGCCGAACGCGAGCCGAAGCACGAGCGGCTCGGGCAGACCGGCCCCTTCCATTCTCTCCTGCACGGATGCGATGTCGTAGGCGACCCGGCGGAATTCGATGGCGCGGCGGCCCGTGTCCGCCACGGCGAAAGCGGCCCGGGGATCGCCGTCGCGCGGCTGGCCGACCGATCCCGGATTGATCAGGTACCTGGCGGCGGGATCGAGTTTCATGGGAGCGGCTTCGGCGTCCGCCGCGAACGGAGGGCGAAAGGCTTCAATTCGTTCATCCCGAAGCCGGAACCCTCCCTGCACATGCGTGTGGCCGAAAAACGTGATGGAGGCCGGGGACTGTTCCAGGCTGCGCTCGGCCTCATCGGCCGAGAGGATGTACTCGTCTTCGTCCTCAACCGACCCGTGCACGAATACCATGCCTGCCTCGGAGAACGGCCCGGCGGGAAGCGCTTGCAGCCAGCGCAGATTCTCCGTACGGAGGCGCCCGCGCGTCCACTCGATGGCGGCGCAAGCGCTCGGATTGAAGCTGTCGCATACCCCGGTGGCTGCCGCTCTGTCGTGATTGCCGCGGATGCTTGTCATGCCGAGTTTCACGATCCGGTCGATGACTTCGTTGGGATCGGGACCGTAGCCCACCACATCCCCCAGGCAGACGGCATGGTCCCAGAGTCCTTCGGCCGTTGCCAGCACCGCCTCCAGGGCGGTGAGATTCGCGTGAATGTCGCTGATGAACAGGTATCGCGCCATTCCGGCGCCCATTATAAGCAAGGATCCCCGAAGGTTCCTCACCGAATCAGCATGCAGTCGCCGTAACTGTAGAACCGATACCGCTCTTCGACCGCGTGACGGTAGGCTTCGAGAAGAAATTCCCGGCCCGCGAAGGCCGCCACCATCACCAGCAAACTGGAGCGCGGCAGGTGAAAGTTCGTCAGGAGTTGATCCACAACGCGGAAACGGTAGCCCGGATAGATGTACAGGTTCGCCTCGGCCTTGCCAGCCAGGAGTGGCTCGCCCGCCTCGTGTTCACGGCCGGGAATGTTTTCGCCGCCCTCCCGCTTGGCCGCCGCGTCCTCGAGCGCCCGCACAACGGTCGTGCCCACGGCCACGACGGGCCGGCCTTCGCGTTTGGCGCAGGCAATGGCCGTGGCCGTCTCCTCGGGAATTTCGTAGGTCTCATGGTGGATGGGGTGATTCTCGACCTGGTCGGTCCGGATCGGCTGAAAGGTTCCCAGGCCGACGTTCAGGGTGATCTCGGCCATCCCGATTCCCCGCCGCTTGAGCCGTTCCACCAGGTCCGCGCTGAAATGCAACCCCGCTGTCGGAGCGGCCGCCGCAAA
>Ga0307373_10015943_pt1 | contig 10148 bp, 8 predicted proteins | sample OX2MG_FD_202534 | JGI IMG/M metagenome (GOLD analysis project Ga0307373, IMG submission 202534) | Soil microbial communities from Risofladan, Vaasa, Finland - OX-2 | ecosystem: Environmental > Terrestrial > Soil > Coastal area > Acid sulfate soil | place: Finland: Risofladan, Vaasa | collected...
CGGCGCCAGTGTTGCCAGTATCGCCGTGCGCAATTGCGGCGATACCTCGGCCTTGGCGCCAAACCACGCCTCAAAGCCGGGGCGTCCCTGATGCAGCAGCATGCCGAGGCCATCGACGACCCGATTGGCGCGGCGCCGCGCCGCCGCCAGAAGCGGCGTTTCGAGCGGCACATAGACGATATCGACGACCACCGCCGAGCGCGGTAGCGCGGAAAGGTCAAGATCGAGCCCCGGCTGGCCGCTCATGCCGAGGCTTGTCGTATTGACCAGCAACCCTGCGCCTTGTAGCGCTGCATCGCGCCGATCCCATGGCAGCACGCCGATCCGTGAGCCCATGCCGGAAAGATCGTGCGCCAGTGTTTCGGCGTGTCCCGCGGTGCGGTTGACGAGGCGGATTTCGTCGACCCGGTTTTCAGCCAGGGCTGCGATCACCGCGCGAGCGGCACCGCCGGCGCCCAGCACGACCGCCGGCCCGGTCTCGGCCTGCCATTCCGGGGCGGTTTCGCGCAAATGCTCGCGAAAGCCGAACGCGTCGGTGTTGGTTGCCTCCAGGCTGCCGTCCGCGGCGACGATCACGGTATTCACCGCGCCAATCCGGCGCGCCACCGGCGCCACCCGGTCGACGATCGCCAGCGCCGCCTGCTTGTGCGGAATCGTCAGGTTGCAGCCGCGAAACCCCAGTGCCGGCAGTGCACGCAGGGCCTGTTCGAGCTGCTCGGGACGCACCGCCAGCGGCACATAAACCCCATCAATCTCCTGCTCGGCGAGCCAGAAATTGTGCAGCGCCGGGGAGCGCGAATGCTCGACCGGCCAGCCCATGATCCCCGCCAGCCGGGCATGCCCGGTAATCGTCATGCCGGCAAGGCTCCTGCGTCGCGCAGCCAGGTCAGCAGGGCGATAAGCGGCAGCCCCTGAATCGCGAAATGATCGCCCTCCACTGCGGCAAACAGTTGTACACCACGGCCTTCGATGCGGTAGGCGCCGACCGAGCCGACGATCGCCTCGCCCTCGGCCGCGATGTAATCGTCGAGAAACCGGTCGCTGAACCGCCGCATCGTCAATCTCGGCTCGCTGCTTGCCTGCCATACCAGCTCGCTATTGCGACAGACGCAAACCGCGGTTGCAAGCGTATGCGTCCGCCCACCCAGCCGCACCAGCTGTTCCCGCGCGGCAACACGATCCAGCGGCTTGTCAAACCATGCGTCATCGAGGGCCAGTATTTGGTCGGCACCGATCACCAGCGCATCGCGGTTGCGCATCGCGACCGCTTGCGCCTTGGCGCACGCCAACTCCGCCGCGCAGAAAAGCGCGGTCGCCCCGCGCGCGTGCTGCTCGGCCTTGATGCGGCCCTCATCGAGATCGGCCGGGTCGATCGTGAAGGCGACCCCCGCATCGCGCAGCAACCGGGCCCGGGCGCTGCTGGCCGAGGCGAGAACCAACAGGTCAGCCATCGACGCCGTGGCGCCGCGCCAGCAACTTATAGATCGCCGCGGCGGTTTCCTCGATCGAGCGGCGGGTAACGTCGATCACCGGCCAGTGCTGCTCGGCAAAAACACGCCGGGCCTCGCGCACCTCGGTGCGCACGGCCTCGATATCGGTGTAGTCGGTCTGCTGGTCATGATCGAGCATGGTGAGCCGGTTGCGCCGCAACAGGATCAGCCGTTCTGGATCGTTGGTCAGCCCGACGATCAGCGGTCGCGTGGTGCGCAGCAATTCCGGCGGAAGCGGCACCCCCGGAACAAACGGCACATTGGCCGCCTTGACCCCGCGATTAGCGAGATAAAGGCAGGTCGGCGTCTTCGAGGTTCGCGATACGCCGACCAGGCAGACATCAGCGTCTTCGATGCCCCAGTTCGATTGCCCGTCGTCGTGGTTGATCGCAAAGGTCATCGCGTCGATGCGGGCAAAGTACTCGCTGTCGAGCAGATGCTGCTTGCCCGGCATCCCGCGGCTTTCGCGCCCGAGATAGGCGGCGAGCGCTCCGATGACCGGGTCGAGTAGCGGGATGGCCGGCACTTGCAGCCGGCGGCACCCGTCCTGCAGAGCTTGGCGCAACGTATCGCTGACCAGTGTGAACAGCACGATCCCCGGATAGGCCTCGAGGCCGGCGATCACCCGGTCGACCTGGCTGCGGGTGCGCACCATGCTCCAGACGTGCTCGATCGACTGTGCATCGTCGAACTGGACGAGGCAGGCACGCGCGACGGAATGCACTGTATCCCCGGTCGAATCCGACACCAGATGAAGATGAAATCGCGTCAGCACGGTTTTACAGGCTCCTGTGTAAAACCCGCGAGGTTGCGGGGACAATCCCGCCGATCGACAGATGATCGTGATTCCATGCCCAGGATTCCAAATCTGCCCCGCTTTTGTCGACTCGTGGATTGCCGCAAGCACCGATCACCGAACAGCGGGCATAACCAAATCGCACTGCAGACTGTACCGCTTTTCCCCATCATTCACGCGCCAGTCCGGCCGCTGCTCTCGGCCGCAAATTCTAGCGGTTTTCCCGAGCCGCCGCCAAACGGTCTCCAGACGGTCTGCGAGCCAAAAGCGCCGGCATAAATTCGGGATCATTGCCAATCCCCGGTTTCCCCAGGGATCCACTACAACCACATCTTTTGATTCCTATAAGAGAGGTAGATAGGGTTTGCCTATGACTGATGCAGCACCCAAACCCCTGTTACGTGTTCTCGGCGGAGAGGTGCTCGATCCTCCGCCGTGGTGGCTGATGCGGCAGGCTGGACGCTATCTGCCCGAGTATCGCGCGCTGCGGGCCAAGGCGGCCGATTTTGTCGCGCTGTGCCTTAATCCGGCGCTGGCGGCCGAGGTGACGCTGCAACCGATCCGGCGGTTTGGGATGGATGCTGCGATCCTGTTCTCAGACATCCTGCTGGTGCCGCGGGCGCTCGGCCAGCCGCTCGGATTTCGCGACGACGGCCCGGCGCTCGAACCGATCGGTGATGCCGGGGCGCTGGCGCGGCTGAATGCCGGAGAGGTCGGATCGCGGTTGGCGCCCGTCTTCGAGGCGGCCGCGCGGGTTAAGGAGGCATTGCCGCCGGCGACGGCGCTGATCGGGTTTGCCGGCGCACCATGGACGGTCGCGTCGTACATGGTGGAAGGCGGAACGAGCCGTGATTTTGTCCGGGTCAAAGGCTGGGCTTATGCCGATCCGGAGGGGTTCTCACGCCTGATCGAGCTGATCGAGACCGCGACGATCACGTTCCTCGCCGGGCAGGTTGCCGCCGGCGTCGAGGTCGTTCAGTTGTTTGATAGCTGGGCCGGGATTCTGCCGGAGCCGCAATTCGCGCGCTGGGTGATCGCGCCGACGCAGCGCATCGTTGCGGCGCTGAAAACGCGATTTCCGACGGTTCCTGTGATCGGGTTCCCGCGCGGCGCCGGGTTATTGTACGAGCGCTATGCTGTGGAGACTGGGGTCGATGGGCTGGGGCTCGACACGGTGGTACCGCTAGGTTTTGCGCGAACCAGGCTGCAAAACCGTTTGCCGGTGCAAGGCAATCTCGACCCGGCGGTGTTGCGAGTGGGCGGCGCGGCATTGGCCGGGGCGGTTGCCGATTTGCGGCGAGAACTTGGCGGCGGCCCGCATATTCTCAACCTGGGCCACGGGGTCCTGCCGGATACACCGCCCGACAACGTCGCCCTGTTATCGCGGCTGATCACCGAATCCCGTGTTCCGGTCTGACCCGAATGCGGCGTGCGGTTGTACTGATGAATTTGGGTGGGCCCGATTCGCTCGATGCGGTGCGGCCGTTTCTCTACAACCTGTTCAGCGACCCGGCGATCATCGGACTGCCTGCACCGCTGCGATTGCCGCTGGCCTGGCTGATTGCGCAGCAGCGCGGTCGGGTCGCGGCTGACATCTATCGCCATCTTGGCGGCGCCTCGCCGCTGCTGGCGAATACCGAGGCGCAGGCCCGCGCGCTCGAAGCGGTTCTCGGAGCCGGCCATCGCTGTTTCATCGCGATGCGCTACTGGCACCCGCTTACGGCGGCGGCTGTCGCCGAGGTCAAGGCGTGGCAGCCCGAAGACATCGTGTGTCTGCCGCTATATCCGCAATATTCGGTGACAACGACCGGCTCGTCGCTCGCGGCATGGCGGGCAGCGGCGCTAAAGGCGGCCCTTGCCTGCCCGACCCGCGAAATTGCCTCCTATCCGACATTACCGGGCTTTGTCGCTGCCCTCGCCGCCAGCATCGGCGAGGTATTGGACCGGGTTGGCGATGGCGCGGTGCGTCTGCTGCTGAGCGCGCACGGCCTGCCGATGAAAATCGTGCGTGCCGGCGACCCTTACCCGAACCAGATCGGCGAGACCGCGGCGGCGACCGTCGCGGCGCTCGGCCGGCGCGGGCTTGATTGGCGGGTGTGCTATCAGAGCCGGGTCGGCCCGCTCGCCTGGCTCGGACCGTCGGTCGCCGATGAGGTTCGCCAGGCCGGGAAGGATCGGGTGCCCGTTGTCATGGCGCCGATCTCGTTCGTCTCGGAACACTCGGAGACGCTGGTCGAACTCGACCGGGACTATCGACGCCTCGCCGAGCAATCCGGGGTGCCCGCCTATTACCGGGCGCCAACCGTGAGCACCGATCCGCGGTTTATCGCCGGGTTGGCCGAACTGGTTGGCGTGCGATGAGTGAAGCCCTTTCGGCGGTCTATCCCTGGCTCAAGGCGTTTCATATCATCGCGGTGGTAGCATGGATGGCCGGGCTGCTCTATTTGCCGCGGCTGTTCGTCTACCATGCCGACAGCCCGGCGGGATCACTGCAATCCGAAACCTTCAAGACCATGGAGCGGCGGTTACTGCATGGGATCATGGTGCCGGCGGCGACCGCGACGATCGTGCTGGGCGGGATGCTCGCGGCAACCCCCGGTATCGTCGACTGGAGCGCCGGGTGGATATGGGCCAAGTTGGTTCTGGTCGCGGCACTCATAATTTTTCATCTGCTGTTGGCTCGCTGGCGCCGTGAATTCGCCGCCGACCGGAATCGTCATACCGCGCGTTTCTTTCGAATTATCAATGAGTTGCCGACGATTGCCTTGCTCGGAATCGTCGTGCTGGTCACGGTCAAACCGTTCTGAGCCGGGACTTGCAATCTCGTTTGACTTGCATATCTCCTTCCGGTAAGGGAAATGACGACGCCTGTCGGCGTTTATTTACCATTCCCTGGCATCCTCCCCGCACCGTCCCGCCTCCAGGACTGCGTCCTAGGCAGGCTCTCTGCAGGCGGTCGACCACGATCTTTCAGGCGCGACACGGACCCCATGAATCTCCAGGAACTCAAGCGCAAGACCCCTGCGGAATTGCTGGCATTCGCCGAAGAACTGCAGATCGAGAACGCCTATTCGCTGCGCAAGCAGGATATGATGTTCGCGATCCTCAAGCAGCTCGCCGAGAACGACGTGACGATCTCGGGCGATGGCGTGCTCGAGGTGCTGTCCGACGGGTTCGGCTTTCTGCGTTCGCCCGAGGCGAACTATCTTCCCGGGCCCGACGACATCTATGTCAGCCCCAACCAGGTGCGGCGCTTTGGCCTACGCACCGGCGACACGGTCGAGGGCCAGATACGCAGCCCGCGTGACGGCGAGCGCTATTTCGCGTTGCTCAAGGTTACCACGATCAATTTCGAGGAGCCGGACCGGCTGCGGCATCGCATCAATTTCGACAACCTGACCCCGCTCTACCCCGAGGAAAAGATCGAGCTCGAACTCGAAGATCCGACCAAGAAGGATTTGACGACCCGGGTGCTTGACCTGATCACCCCGCTCGGCAAGGGGCAGCGCGCGTTGATTGTGTCGCCGCCGCGCACCGGCAAGACCGTGATGCTGCAAAATATCGCGCACGCGCTGGCGAAGAACCACCCCGAAGTCTACCTGATCGTTCTGCTGATCGACGAGCGCCCGGAGGAAGTGACCGACATGGCCCGCTCGGTGCGCGGCGAGGTCGTCAGTTCGACCTTCGACGAGCCGGCGGTGCGGCACGTGCAGGTCGCCGAGATGGTGATCGAAAAGGCCAAGCGCCTGGTCGAGCACAAGCGCGACGTTGTGATCCTGCTCGATTCAATCACTCGCTTGGCGCGAGCCTACAACACGGTCGTGCCGTCATCGGGCAAGGTGTTGACCGGCGGTGTGGACGCCAATGCGCTGCAGCGCCCCAAGCGGTTTTTCGGCGCGGCGCGCAACATCGAGGAAGGCGGCTCGCTGACGATTATCGCCACCGCGCTGATCGACACCGGTAGTCGCATGGACGAGGTGATCTTCGAGGAGTTCAAGGGCACCGGCAATTCGGAAATCGTGCTCGACCGGAAGGTCGCCGACAAGCGCACCTTTCCGGCGCTCGACATCACCAAATCCGGCACCCGCAAGGAGGAATTGCTGGTCGACCGCGGCGTGCTCGCCAAGATGTGGGTGCTGCGCCGCGTGCTGATGCCGATGGGCACCAGCGACGGGCTCGAATTCCTGATCAACAAGCTGAAAGAGTCGAAGAGCAACGCCGAGTTCTTCGATGCGATGAATACGTAGATAATCCCCGCCGGCCCGTTCTGCGGACTCCCTCCCCCGCTTGCGGGGGAGGGTTGGGGTGGGGACCGCGGCCGCTCTTGCTACACCGTCAGTACGGTCGAGCCGGTGGTCTTGCGGCTTTCGAGGTCATGATGTGCCTGCGCCGCGTCGCGCAGCGGGTGGGTCTGGTTGATTGCCAGCTTGACCGCACCCTTGCCGACCACGTCGAACAATTCGCGCGCCGCAGTCAGCAAGTCCTCGCGCTTGGCGACATAAGTGTTGAGCGTCGGCCGGGTCAGGAACAGCGAACCCTTGGCCGCGAGGATGCCGAGATCAACCGGGCCGATCGCCCCCGAGGCCTGCCCGAACGAGGCAATCAACCCGAGCGGCGCCAGGCAATCAAGCGATTTGTAGAATGTGTCCTTGCCGACCGAATCATAGACCACCGGCAGTTTGGCGCCTTTGGTGATCTCGCCGACGCGGGCGACGAAATCCTCGCGGGTGTAGACGATCGGATAGTCGCAGCCGTTCTTCTTCGCGAGCTCGGCCTTGGCGTCGCTGCCAACCGTGCCGATCACCGTGGCGCCGAGAGACTTGGCCCATTGGCATACGATCAGCCCGACCCCGCCGGCCGCGGCGTGGATCAGGATCGTCTCGCCCGGCTTCACGACATGGGTGCGGCGGATCAGGTACCACGCGGTCATGCCCTTGAGCATCATCGCAGCGGCCTGCTGGTCGGTGATGCCATCGGGCACCGGTACCAGCCGGTCGGCCGGGATCAGCCGCGCCTCGCTATAGGCGCCGAGTGGGGCATTGCCGTAGGCGACGCGCTGGCCCGGCTTTAAATCGCTGACCCCCGGCCCGGCCTCCTCGACGACCCCCGCCGCCTCCGAGCCGAGCCCGCTCGGCAGCGGCATCTGGTAAAGCCCGCTGCGCTGATAGGTGTCGACGAAGTTGAGCCCGACGGCGGTGTGCTTGATGCGGACCTGGCCGGGGCCCGGCTTGCCGACCTCTACCTCTTGCCACTCCAGCACCTCGGGGCCGCCGGTCTTGGCAAAGCGGATCGCGTGAACCATGGGGAATCCTCTCGCGCGGGTGAACGATGCGCGAGGGTATAGCCGCGCCGCCGGATTTCGTCACGCAGACAGCGCGAACGGTGCCCGTTCGAGCGCGAGCAATGCTTTTTTGGTCGCGAGCCCGCCGCTGCCGCTATAGCCGCCAAGCCCGGATTTACCGAGCACCCGGTGGCACGGGATCACGATCGGGATCGGGTTGCGCCCGCACGCCCCGCCGACCGCGCGCGCCGCCGAGCAGAGGGCCGCGGCAAGCTCGCCATAGCACCGGGTCTCGCCATAAGGGATTTGCCGCATTTGTTGCCAGACGCTGATCTCGAATGGCGAGCCCGTCGGGTTGAGCGGTAGGTCGAACCGGGTCAGCGATCCGGCGAAATAGGCGCGAAGCTGGAGTTCGGACTCGGCGAGCAAAGGGCTGTTGCTCGCGGCAGACAGATCGCCCCAGCCGATCGCGACGATCGCCTCGTCCTCCTCGGCGATGATCAGCCGCCCGACCGGGCTCGGCATCGAGCGCTCGCGCCGCATTGTGCACCTCCGCACGGAACAAAGCAGGAATATAGCATAACTTGCCGCTGGGTGTTATTCCGGGGTGGGACGCTGCCCCGGACCCGGAGTGACAAGGCGGTTTGATGGCGGGCGCTACCGGATCACGTCGAGCGCCGTGACCAGCGCTTGCGGGTTGGTGAGCGGCAGCGAACACACCGGGCCTTCGCAGACGTAGGCAGCTGCCTTGCCGTCGACGAGGCCCTTGCCGGCGGACGGGTGGCCCTCTGGGAGCGCGGTGTCGGGCGCCAGGACCTGGAGGATGCGGTTGGGCAGCGACACCCCATCGGCCGCCTGGCGCAGCGCGGCGAGCGCCGGATCGCCAGGTGTGCCGACGAGCACGATCTGCACCGGCTTGTGCACCAGCTCAGCGTTGTTGATCAGCGTCGCCAGTGGGAAGAAATTGCGGCTGACCTCGCCGGCGAACGCGGCGAGGATCGCCTCGGCACGGCGGCCGCAATCATCGTTACCGGTCAGTATCGCGAGCCGGGTCAACACCCCGACCAGCGTGCCGTTGCCGGCCGGCACGGCGGCATCGGCAGCGGTCTTGGCGCGCGCGATCAGCCCGGGCGTGTCGGAGGCGGCAAAGAAATAGCCGCCGCCCTCGCCATCCCAATGATACTGGTCGAGTACCCCGACCCAATCGCGGGCGCGGTCGAGATAGGCGGCACGACCGGTCGCCTCGTAGAGCGCCAGCGCAGCGCGGCAGAGGTCGGCGTAATCGTCGACGCTCGCCGGATGGCGGGCCCTGCCCGCGCGCCAGCTGTGCGCCAGCCGCCCATCGGCGCCGGTCATCTGCGCGCCGATAAACGCGAGGGCGCGCTCGGCCAGCGCCAGCCAGTCCGCCCGGGCAAACGCGACGGCGGCGCGGGCGAGCGCGGCGATCATCAGCCCGTTCCAATCGGCGAGCACCTTGTCGTCAAGCCCCGGCCGCACCCGTGGCGCGCGGACGGCAAACAGCAGGGCGCGGCACTCGGCCAGCTCCGTCTCGGTAGCATCGTCGGCGGGCGCCGGGTGATGCAACCGGTTGAGGATGTTGTGCCCCTCCCAGTTCCCCTTGGCGGTGACGTCGTAATAGCGCTTGAACAGCGCGCTCTTGGGTCCGAGCACCGCATCGATCTCGGCCTCGGACCAAACGTAGAACTTGCCTTCCTCGTGTTCGCTGTCGGCGTCGAGGCTGCTGAAAAACCCGCCTTCGGCAGCGGTCATCTCGCGCGTCAGCCAGCCGATTGTCTCATCGATGCGCCGGGCGTAAAGCGGATCGCGGGTTTCCTGCCACACCAGGGTCAACAGATCGACCAGTTCGGCATTGTCGTAGAGCATCTTCTCGAAATGCGGCACCAGCCAGCGCGCGTCGGTGGCATAGCGCGCGAACCCGCCGCCGAGATGGTCGTAGATGCCGCCCTGGCAGATCGTCGTCAGCGTGCGCAGCACAGCGTCGCGGTATGGCGCGAGACGGGTGCGGCGCCACGCGCGCCACAGCATCTCGAAAATCCCGCATTGCGGAAATTTCGGCGCGGTGCCGATGCCGCCGTTGAGCGGATCGACCTCGCGCAAGAGGCGCTCAGCCGCGGCATCGAACAGGCCGGGATCGATGCCGGTGCCGGCCTCTGGTTTGCCAAGCCGCTGCAGCGCCTCGCGCAGCGCGACAACGTTCTTCAGCACCTTGTCCCTGTCCTCGCGGTAGGCGGCGCTGATTCCGGCGAGGATTTGCGGAAACCCGGCGCGGCCCCAGCGCGGCTCGGGCGGAAAGTACGTTCCGCCCCAGAACGGCTCGCCCTGCGGCGTCAGGAACATCGTCAGCGGCCAGCCACCGTGTTCCCCCATCAGCGCCAGCGCGTGCTGATAGATCGCGTCGAGGTCGGGGCGTTCCTCGCGATCAACCTTGATGCTGACAAAATTGGCGTTCATCGCCGCCGCGATATCCGGGTTTTCGAAGCTTTCGTGCGCCATCACATGGCACCAGTGGCAGGCGGCATAGCCGACCGACAAGAGGATCGGCTTGTCCTGCGCCGCCGCC
>Ga0307373_10015946_pt1 | contig 10147 bp, 10 predicted proteins | sample OX2MG_FD_202534 | JGI IMG/M metagenome (GOLD analysis project Ga0307373, IMG submission 202534) | Soil microbial communities from Risofladan, Vaasa, Finland - OX-2 | ecosystem: Environmental > Terrestrial > Soil > Coastal area > Acid sulfate soil | place: Finland: Risofladan, Vaasa | collected...
CAGTCTGTTGCGTTAATCAGTTGGACCTTGCCCCGACGATTGTCCGGCTTGCGGTTCGATAGCACCCAAATGTAGGTCGCAATGCCGGTGTTGTAGAACATGTTCAGCGGCAGCGCGATTATAGCTTCCAGCCAGTCATTCTCCATAATCCAGCGACGTATGTTGCTTTCGCCTTGCCCGGCATCGCCAGTGAACAGTGATGAGCCGTTGTGAACTTCCGCAATGCGGCTGCCAAGCGGCGTGCCATGTTTCATTTTGGAAAGCATGTTCGCGAGGAACAAAAGCTGCCCGTCGCTTGAGCGTGTCACCAAACTGTATGCCGCATCCCCGCCGTGACTGATAATAAAACGAGGATCAGCGAGTTCAGCTTTGCCGCCCATTTTCTCCAAATCCGCTTTCCAGCTTTTCCCGTAAGGCGGATTTGAAAGCATGAAATCAAACTCACGGTTGTAGAAACCGTCTTGCGAAAGCGTCGAACCGTATCGGAAATTTTCCGCCTCATCGCCTTCACCTTTGAGGAGGAGGTCGGCTTTCGTAATCGCATATGTCTCCGGGTTCACTTCCTGCCCGAAAAGATGAATCGAGACTTCTTTGCCGTGCTCACGGGCGATGTCCAAGAGTTTTTCTTCCGAGACCGTCAACATGCCGCCAGTGCCGCACGCAGCGTCATAGACAAGGTAAGTGCCAGATTCAATTTTATCGGCAATTGGCCGGAGAACGAGGTCGGCCATAAGTTGCACAACATCACGCGGCGTGAAGTGCTCACCGGCCTCTTCGTTATTTTCCTCGTTAAAGCGCCGGATAAGCTCCTCGAAAATCGTTCCCATCGCGTGATTGTCGAGCCCAGGCAGACGGTCAGTGCCGGCGCCGTTCGGAACGGGACGCGGCGACAGATTGATTGAGCTGTCCAAGAATTTCTCAATCATAGCACCGAGAATATCGGCTTCGACGAGCGTTGGAATCTGGTTTCGGAATTTGAATTTTTCGAGAATTTCTTGGACATTCGGCGAGAACCCGTCGAGGTAGGCTTCAAAGTCGGCTTTGAGTTGTTGCGTCTTTGCGCGTGATTTCAGATCGCGCAGCGTAAAGGGCGAATTATTGTAAAATGCTTGGCCGGAAGCTTGTCGCAGGGCGGCGTCCTGGTTGGTGATTTTGGCGGCATCCAGTTGTTCCTTCATCTTGAGGACTGCCTCTTTTGTCGGCTCTAACACAGCGTCGAGACGGCGGATGACCGTCATCGGCAGAATCACGTCGCGGTACTTGCCGCGAACGTACACATCGCGCAAGACATCATCCGCGATGCCCCATATAAAATTCGCAATCCAGTTGAGATTACCGTTGCCGTTCATGAGCGCGCGTTAAAGGATTATGCCGCACAACGGCGGTGTATCCTGTTGATTTTACGCTAGATTAGCGTTTTGAACAAACGATCACGGACCTTACGGAGTTTATGACAACCAGCTCGTCAAAACAACCAAAATATGGTCTCGCGGAGGCGGATCGCCGGAGATAGCCGTTTTTTGTTGGAATGGAAGTCGAATCAAGGTTCTTTTCTGATGTAACCAAAAGGCGAACCTCGTCGGGCTCGCCTTTTATATTTCTGCTTTCAAAAGAGCTTTCAATCATATGGTCAATTCGAGGAAGATACGAAAGCGTGAAATGGAGTCAGACGCGGAAGGCAGGTAGCCCAAAAATGCAAAGGGGACTTCTTGCGAAGCCCCCAAGCCCTAGAATTCTTGGCCATTCAGCCATGTTTAGTATAGGGCAGTCCCTCGGCGCTCGTCAAAAGCCCTTTCCAGCGGACTAATAAAAGAGGGGTAAAGCGCGCATGCCGCTTTACCCCTGTAAGGTTTAGCCGTCCCTTTCCTTCCGCTTGAGTTTTGGGGATGGCGATCGTTTGGACTGACTTTCTTGTTTTGAAGTTTTCTTCGTAGGTTTTTCTGTTACCTCACGAAGAATCCTCTTGGCGTTGATCTTGTAGTGCCCGGCCTCCCTGGCAAGCTTTGAATCTTTTGCCAGGGTCGAGCTGGAGAGGTAGGTGGGACAGTACAGCTCACCGGCGAGAGCGCACACCATGAGGAATTTGCCGATTTCTGCCGTAGTCATTTTGTCGAGTTGTGTACTGGCGAGTTTGGGATAATCGGCATAGCCGCCGTTGGGTGCTTTGCTCTTGGCTTCTTCCCACGCGAAGAATTTGAAGATACGGTGCTGGCTATCGTGGCCCAACTGGTGGAAGTAGCTGAGAGCGACCAGATCAAGCTCGTGACGGGAGAGTCCCGCGGGCACCCGCTTGTAAATCTCCTCCAGCAGGCGCCGGCGATACTCTTGCTGGATGCGAAGGGCCACGGCTTGCTTTTTCCGTTCGGCCTTCTCTTGCGGGCTGAGGCCGACCGAGCGGGCAGCGTGCGTTTTGCACTTGGGGTTGGTGCAGATGTAGAGTTTCGTGCCGGCGGGCTTGCCTTCGACGATGACGGCGGCCGTCGTAGTGGGACAGTCGCCAGCCTTCGCTTCAGAATAGGCGGGCCGGTAGAGGACGCCGGGCAAGGGCTTGTGCCCGTAATACAAAAATGAGTCGGACACCTTGACCGGTTTCTCTCCGCCCGCTTCGAGTTCGTGGATGCGAAGCCCGACCAGCGCACTTTCTTTCTGCTTGAAGCATTCTGGGTCGGTGCAGACGTCCGACTTCTTGATGGTGTCGGCGAAGAGCAACGGATTGCTGCCCGACCGCTTGGGACACGTCGAGCAAGGCCCGGCGGCGGGAACGAGATTCGGGTCATTCGCATCGAAGGGAGCTTGAGCAAGGCTCAGGTGGATTTCGCGCTCGATCCATTCCCGAAGCTCGCGGACGTTGATGGGGCGCGGGTCCTTGTCTTTGAGGATCGCCTTCGTCGTGCGATGGCCAGGAAAGCATTCCTCGAAAGCGAACTCCTGGTGTTTCGGTTGGAGCCGGGCGATTTCCATCGCATGACCGGCTGTGAGTTTTCCCGCATAGAAGGCCGCCTGGACGTTCGGGATAAGTTCTGTGAGCCTCAGACGGCCGTAAATGTGCTTGGGAGAACGCCCGACTTTTGCCGCCAGCGTTTCCACGGTGTAAAGTTCGGAGTCCTGCCGCATAAGCGCCTGGTAGCCGTGGGCCTCGTCGAGTTCGTGGATATCTTCGCGCTGGACGTTTTCGATAACAGCAAGCTCCAAGGCTTCGGTGTCACTGAGATGTATGACGCGGGCGGGGATCGTTCTCTTTTGGGCCGCGCGCGATGCTTGCCAGCGGCGCTCTCCGCAGACGATTTCGTAGCCGCCTTCCGAGCGAGGACGGACGAGGATCGGCTGCAGGACGCCGCGTAACTTGATGCTCTCGGCCAATTCGACAAGAGCCGCCTCATCGTTCCGGCGGCGCGGGTTGGCTTTCGAGGGCTGGATTCGGTCAAGGCGGATTTCCTCGACCCAAGGGCTAACGGTTTCCGTATTGCTTGGGGTTGCTGTGACTTGCTGAGTGCTCATATCTTTTTCTCTCCTTTAGGTTGGATTTGGGGATGGGCCGTTTTTATGAAGGGGGATCACGGCCAACCCGTTGGTTAAAGAGAAAGAGTCAGCGGGAAAAGATCGATTACTTCTCTCTTCGCCGGATGACGAGGTTGGGATGGGGCGACTTGGAGTTGAGGAAGAGGCGGCTTGGGCCGTAAATGATCGGATCGTTTCAGAGTGCCGCCCCCATCCGGCACACGGATGAAGGGCGGCGCGACCTTGGTTGGTGCACGTCCTCGGCGTTCCGGGCGAGGTTGAGGATCGCCAAGCACGCCACGAAACGGTTGAAGGCCAGGTTTTGCACCTCCTTCTTTTCTTGCGGGGTCAGGGTTGGTCCTTTCTATACGGATCTCGCTACCGCAACGCGCCTCACAGTTCTGCCACTGGGCATAGAACGCGAGCGAGGTGAGGACGGTCAAGGCGAGCCAGAGCTTCAGTAGGACGGGTTCTTGATGAAGAACTGAGGGACGGGGTCGCGCTTCTTCATGTGCGCTCCTTTCTGGGAATTGATGGCGTATTGGGCCATCGCAGATTTGGATCACCTCCTCACTTTTTGAGCTGAAAGGCCGGCTCGCAACACTTCTGGCATCTGACCATCCGGCACAGCATCACCATGTATGACCAGACGAGTACCACGCCGACCGCTGCGAAAATCAATCTCTGCATAAAGGAAAGTTCCTTAGCCATTAAATCCTCCTTTGAGAGTGGGGGGGGGTGGCCCGTCGTTAGATTTGGACCACCTCCTTTCAGACGCAGATAAGATACGCGATGAACGCGATCAAAAACAGAATGGCGACGCACTGAATCAGACGGTTGAGCAAAGGCTCTTCTTCCTTCTGCCTCAGCTCGTCGAAGCGGGTGAACTTGAGGAACATCGTTCACCTCCTACGCGACGGCATGCGCTGGGTTGGGATCGTGAGCTTCGGCGTGAGGTGGCGCGATGTTCTGAGATTCTCGTGTGGATTCCAGTGCGGGCTTAAGCGCGGGAGGGAAATGTTTCTGGAACCCACGGTTGATGCGTTCCAGAAGGTCGAAGGCGATGCGGTAACTGCGGGTTTCGTGCGTCGCGTAGAAAGTGGCTGCGTTGTAGACATCGTAGGCGGTGGGCCTGTGCGAGGCAAAGACCTGCCGAATCTGTTTCCGGTGCCAGGACGAGATCCCTTCCAGGATCACATCCATGGCTTCGGCATCCAGCCACTCTCCGGCCCAGAGGCGGTAGGTTTCGACGATCTGATCGAAACCGCCCAGGTATTTGCTTGCCTGTTCGGTGAATTTTTCGAGCGGAATTTCCCCGGCATGAATGGACATGAAACCGCCGGCAAAGACCCCGCCTCCGCCCACCGCCAGGTTGGTGCAAACGAAGCGAAATGCCCCAATATGGATGGCGATGCGCGATGTGCCGTCATAGGTGTTCTGGATCTTGAGGCAGGGGCAGATGTCGTCACCGCTCAAGACCGGTTGGGCCAGGGCTGGAAACTTGAACAACGCGCGCATCCGTGCTCCCTGGCGATCCACGTAAATCCCTCGGGGAACGGGTCCGAGATCGAGCGGCTTGATCGCTTCCTCGACCACGTCGAGAACGTGCTGATGGGGGACAAGGGTGTAGCGGTCGGAAACGACCGACAAGGTCCGCCCCGTATCCGCCCGCACAATGGCCAGGCGGTGGGGAATGGGTTCGTAGGTGTCGTCTCTCCCGTAATAGACGGGTTTGGTGGTGATGGGAAAGTCGGCGGGGTGGCCCCTGACGATTGTTTCGTTCAGGTGCTCGGCCAAGTCCACAGTTCTTCGTACTCTTGCTTCTTGCATGGTTTGAATCCTCCTGTTAGGTTTTGAAAGAGCTGGTGAAGGGATAAACCCTTCCGGCGACACCCGTTGTGAGGAGGTGCAACCGGAGTTGCCGGAAAGGTTCAGGCAGGTTTGCTTATGGCGCGCGGATTTGACAGGGCGAGTTGTCGTGTCGGCGGGTCCTGGTGGCGCTCAGGCAGGCAATGCCCAGGGCCACGGCATCGAACATGTTATAGTGCCGCTGCTGTTTCCATTTCCTGCCGGGCGGGAGGTAGGCTTTGAGCTTGGGATAACGGGCGGCGATTGCTTTAGCCACTTCTGCTTTGGTGGCCCAGCCGTAGCCTGCAACGGCCTTTTTCACTGTGTTAGGAGCGAGACTCACGACGGTGATGACATGTCGGCGGCCCAGCGCACCGATCTCATCGCCAAGAACATTCAGAAGAGCTGCGTTCCGGTTCTTGCCGATAAAGGTTTTTTCGACGACCAGCACCGTGGGCCGGAAGTCGCGGATGAGTCGTGCGACGGCGGCCCGGCCTTGTCTCAGGCGGCCCTGGGGCGACGGGAGCTTTCGAAAAGTTTCAACACCGTGGTAGACGAGGCTGCCATGCTCAAGGACAGCCACCCCCATCTCGCGCGTGCCGGGATCAATCGCCAGGATTCTTTTCTTCTTAGGCATGGAATGAGGGGGGGTCGAGGGAAAGCAGGAAGAGAGCCCGGTTCTCCCGGCGCCATGACTCATAGGACGCATAGCCAAACGCCACAGCATCAAAAATGCTCATCCGCTCATCCTCACTCATCCAGGGTTTGCGCATTGGGGGCAAGTGAGGTTCCAGTTCCGGAAAACGTTCGGTGAGCGCCACGGCGACCTGCCGTTTGGTCGCAGAGCCTGTTTTGGAAAAGCACAGTTGTGCCCTTCGCCGGGAGACGCGCTTGGTTCGAAGGCCGTGCTCCAAGGCGAGCCCAGGGAGGTCTTCGATCAGCTGGCGGGCACGCAGGCGCCGCCGGCAGCCTTTCGCGGTCGTCCGCTCCACGACCAGAACATCAGGCTGATACCGGTCGATTAACTCAGAGACCTTTTCTAGGGATCGCCGGTTCTTATCTTCACTCGCGTGCCTGACGCCCCAGTCGATCAGCGTGGCGGGACTTTCAAGGACCGCAAAGCCGAAGCCTTTGCTGGTGGGATCAATGGCTAGGCTGCGCTTGGTTTCCATGGGCGATAGGTTCATAACCGTTTGGCGCGTGACGCGGGCTGCCCGGAGGAAATGGCTCGAAGAAAGGCTAGCTTGCGCGAAGGAACGCGCACGGCCTTCGCTGGGGCCAATTTCTGAGCCAGCAACTGCGCCCGCGACATGGTTTCTTTTTCGACCTTATGATAGAGTCCGGCGAAGAGTTTCTTTGCCGGGACACGGAAGATTGCTTCATAGGCAAGCGCCGTTTCGAGCGTGGGTCTCTGGACCCGGCGCTCGTAGCGGGAAACCTTCATGCCGTCGTCGCTACCCAACAGGAACGCGACTTCGGTTTGCGTAAATCCGGAGCGCTTGCGATACGTGCGCAAATAGTTTTGAAGGGGTACCGACATGGGTGGATTTATTTTTCAAGGTACTTTGCCCACACATTTTTCCTAGACTGTAAAAATAGCCGAAAACGGCTACTTTTCAGGGCACGAGAAAGCGCCGAGTTCGACCAGGCTCGGCACGGAAATTTTATTTTAGCGAGCGCGAAGGGGCGGGGTTGGGGATGACAGGTGGTTAAGCTGTGGGTGGAGGATGCCTCAGGCTCCGAGTTGTTTCCGGGTTGATGACGATACCCGATTTCTCTCTACCCTACGCCGTTAGTTGTGGGTAGTCGGTTACAGGGCACTTCCGCTGTTAGGCCGTTATACGCCTAGTAGAGCTCCTTTGGACGCTCCCAGTAAGGATCGCGGAAAAGCCTTGTCCATAGCGCCAGGCTGGTGAATAATTCATCATGCTGCGCTTTCCCCAGGGTCCCACGGAGGTCTCATGTTACGATGGAAATTCGACTGCTTTTGTTCCTCGAGAGCCTAGACGAACGACTGACCGGGGGCACGCTTCGGCTACCAGATGAGAAAGGGCATGTGTGCGCGTTGGGATCGTCTCGCAACCGGCGAAGAAGACCCGGATTTTGGGGGAGGTGACTCGTGTCCGTTACAATTTCTCTGCTCAACATGAAGGGCGGGGTGGGCAAGACAACGCTGGCTGTGAATCTTGCGTGGCACATGCATCAGAAAGAGCAATGCAATGTGTTGTTAGTGGATTTGGACCCTCAGTTCAACGCGACTCAATACGTAATGGACTACAAGGCATTCCAAGTTCATCGGAACAAGGCGGGCACGGCTGCGGATTTGCTCATTGACCAGCCCTCCCTTGACTTACGGCTGAAAAAAGTCAAAAAGAATCCTCGGGCCGCCCTTCACAGAATTCGGACCACCGATGGCAAGCGACTCGATATTCTACCGTCGGAACTTGGCTTGGCATGGGTGGTTAAGAATCCGGCTCAAATGGACTATCGCCTCGAGAAGCTGCTCGCTCGTATCAGGGACGATTACGACTACGTTTTTGTAGACTGCGCTCCCACCGATTCCGTGCTGACCACCATGGCGCTGACGGCCTCCGACTACTTGCTAATACCAATGCGTCCTGACAGATTTTCAATCTTGGGGTTCGCAAACTTGATTGAAACGATTAAGACATTTAGGAGCAACTGTCCAGATCCACACGAAGTTAAGGTTCTGGGCATCGTGTTTACTCAAGTGACAGGCGCATCTGAAGTCGAGCAACAGGCAATGGATGAGCTCCGCAACGAGGCAACGAAAGAAAAAACACACCTTTTCTTGTCGTGGTTGAAATTCTCTAACTCGTTTATTCGATCAGTGAGGGACCAAACTCCTATTTTCGAGACGCTCTACGCTCATGCGAATCCTAAATCCGCGGTCAGAAAAATCGCAGAGGAACTGAAGTCGCGCATAGATTATTTCTGTAAGAAGGAGCTTGCTGCGAAGGGGAAGAAATCGTGAAAAACTCCAATGTCCACGCTATTTTGAGTGATGTCCATAGGCTTCTGAGCCAATACGCACCCGATGACTTTGTGGCTGCAAGCCGGTACCCGGGAGTGTCCAACACTCTTAGGTCCGTCCTCCTCGACCTCGCCAGCGAAGGTGGGCCGTCACGTCAGCAGTCCCCGCGTGAGCTTCGCCGCAGGCAAGCCCCGCAACAGAATGCCGACAGTAAAAGGCGGCCATCCGTGCGCCAGCCACCTACAAAGGAAGGAATCGTCGATGCGATTCTAAAGTCTCCGCGATTTGCCAACTCGCGTGCGATTCTCGAGTATGCTTCGGCGCATGGACTCAACGTTCGCGCCAAGGCGAAAGACGGAAAGGAAAGATTGGCACGACGACTTGCGGCGGCTATAGAGTCGGCTTCGGAGCCGCAGAGGTCCGAGTTCTTAGCCGCACTCGACTGGGAGAAAGGAAGCCAGACTCAAGGCTGGATCGATGTCATTAAGAGCCCTCGCCGATGACTAACCCCGTACGTCGGCAACAACTGCGCAAGCAGGTCGGTAACTACGTCGACGACTCTGCGGACATCGTAAATGCGTGTCTAGCGGCGGCCCGGTCAACGAGGTCCTTCCAGGAGATTTATGCAACCTCGCTTTCGGCGGATGTAGTTCTCAAGAACCTTGCGGTCCCGTCGCTGCGACCTCGCCTTGCGGCTGCGCGGTCTATTATCCTGCGAGTTCCGATGCTAGTGAGCCTAGGGCAGCCATCTCTTGGAGCAGTCGAATTGCGCCGACTTGTGGAGCTTACGCTTTGGACAGTGTACTTCACTGACCATCCTATTGAGTGGCGTAGTTTCGGACGGGGCTCAAACGCTGGGTTCTCGCAGGACGCCCGAAAGCCGATCTCTTACGCTGCTCGTAGGGGATTGACGCACTATTTTGAGTACGCTCGCGAGCTCATGGGTTCCGAACCGTCAGGGCTCGCCGGAAAGTCAATTGAAGTGATGAAACAACTGACGCAGGACTTGAATGCGTCGGTTCATGCGGGTGAATTGGCACAATCAGTGAGAAAGATTCCCCCCCACGAGGAAGTGTCAGATGCTGTACTCCAAAGATTCAAGCGACTTCAGCAGCCAGTGTTTGCCAATTGTTGCCTACTGCTTGCCGCCTATCGCGCCAGGCAATTTGATCGATTCAATGCAAGTGCACGCGCTCACTTTGACTGGCTTGTTGGCTCAAAACTTCGGCGAGCAGTGCGGAAGGGGCCATTCGGGTTGCCTTAGCCGGGTCGCAAGTTCAGAACGATGCCCTTGCCTTTCCTGGACAGTATGGGAGAGCGACTTTCTTTGTGTATCGTATACCACGATTCTGGTCGCGTCGTCGGCAACTCAGAAGCTACCCTCCGGATCGTGCACCACTTGACGGCTAACCTGGAATGTAATCGCGAAGGCCCCAATGGTGTTCACAGACATAGGTCCTGCCTTGTCGCCCAGCCCTATCGACAAATCCGAAGGAACGACCCGAAGCCTCGGCCAAGCGCTGACGGTCCGGCTCCCTCAAGGGGACTCCGGGGACTTGAGAGATTTCATCTCGGCATGGGACCGTGATATCCCCCTTTAAAGTAACGGTAATCCTTGTGGTCCCTCTATGTCCGCTCTCTTGCTGCTACCGCCCCTGACGGGGTCTCCGGCACCTCCAAAGTCCCCCTCTTTGAGGTAAGGTTCCTCTTTACAAAGCGGCGCTCCCGCCGTTCAAGTGTCTCGCTATACATCGGTTATCGTCATCAAAATGAGCCGTTTATCCTGCCCCTCCACGGTGCCGTAGT
>Ga0307373_10015948_pt1 | contig 10147 bp, 10 predicted proteins | sample OX2MG_FD_202534 | JGI IMG/M metagenome (GOLD analysis project Ga0307373, IMG submission 202534) | Soil microbial communities from Risofladan, Vaasa, Finland - OX-2 | ecosystem: Environmental > Terrestrial > Soil > Coastal area > Acid sulfate soil | place: Finland: Risofladan, Vaasa | collected...
GGACGGCCTGGGTCACGGCGGCCCGGAGCACCTGGTGCTGATTGCGGATCGACCCGTCGCCGGATCCGTTCCGGGCCAGCCGGGCGTACGTCCACCGCCGACAACTTGGCCAGGCGGACCTTGGCGGTGGGATCGGACTTCACCTGGGCCACCCGGCTCTTGTGGTTCTCGACGGTCGACGGCGACCAGGAGGGCGTGTGCTTCTCCATCCAGAGGTCGAGCAGTTCCGACACGGTGACCATGCCGGCCTCGCTCCCCCGATGCAGGGTCCCCGACCAGGGGAGCCAGAAAACCTATCCGAGCAGCTTCTTTGCGATCACGATGCGCTGGATCTGGTTGGTGCCCTCGTAGATCTGGGTGATCTTGGCGTCCCGCATGAACCGTTCCACGGGGAAGTCCTTCGTAAAGCCGTATCCCCCGAGGAGCTGAACGGCATCGGTTGTCACGGCCATGGCGGTATCGGAGGCGAAGCACTTGGCCATGGCTCCGATCATGGTGAGCTCGCCCCCGGGGTCGCCGTTGTCGACCAGGGAGCAGGCCCGGTAGATGAGGGTACGGGCCGCCTCGTTGCGCATGGCCATCTCGGCCAGCATGAAGCGCAGCCCCTGCTGGTCGGCGATGACCTTGCCGAAGGCCTTTCGCTCCTTCATGTATCCGGCGGCGTAGTCGATGGCACCCTGGGCGATCCCGACGGCCTGGGCCCCGATGGTCGGACGACTGCGGTCAAGGGTGTGCATGGCGATGGCGAACCCCATCCCCTCCTCGCCGACCAGGTTGGTGGCCGGTACCCGCACGTTGTCAAAGGAGATCGCCGCCGTCGGGCTGCCCCGTAGCCCCATCTTGTCCTCGTGGGGAGCCACGTCGACCCCCCAGTCCGCCTCGACCACGAAGCAGCTGATCCCCTTCCCGCGCCCGGCGTCCGGATCGGTCACCGCGAACACGGTGTAGATGTCCGACACCCCGGCGTTGGTGATCCAGTGCTTGGATCCGGTCAGCAGATAGTGATCACCATCACGAACGGCCCGGGTACGCATGGCGGCCACGTCGCTCCCGGCGTCGGCCTCCGACAGGCAGTAGCTGGCCTGCCGCTCTCCCGAGGCCACACCGGGGAGGTAGGCCCGCTTCATCTCCTCACTGCCCCAGTTCATGACCGGCAGCATCCCGAGCTTGGAGATCAGCAGGGTGAGCGCGGTGGAGGAGCAGACCCGGGCCAGTTCCTCGGCCATGATGGCCTGGGTGACCATGTCGGCTCCGGCCCCCCCGTAGCCCTCCGGGATGCCCAGTGCCGGAAGCTCCAGCTCGACACACGCATCGAAGGACTTCTGGGGGAAGGTGGCGTCCCGATCCGCCTCGACCGCATGGGGAGCGACCCGGTCCTCGGCGAACCTCCGCAGGGTGTCTCGGAACTCCCGATGGCTTTCGGTCAGCGCGAAGGTGGAGATGGGTTCGTCCATACGGCCAAATTACTCACCGGTAGCCGGCCCGACCTTCGCTCCCCGAGGTCGCCCCGCCGGGCGAGATGGGACGACTACCGGGCCACGGAATCGGGACCGGACGAGCGCTCGGCGGACGTGCTGAGCAGGACGTTTCAAGTCCCTCCACGAAGCGGTCGACACTATTCCCACATGACAATGCCACCTGCAACGGCTATTATTCGGGAATTGATTATCACATAGAGTGGTGGAGGAAGCTGAATGAGTGACAAATCTGAGGGGCCGGGCTGGTGGATCGCCAGTGACGGCAAGTGGTACCCGCCCGAATTGCACCCGTCAGTGAGGAAGGAGTCCACGACCCAACCGCCCATGCAGGGCCTCGACGGTGTGCCGAGGCGGCGCTGGGACGATGATCCGTCCAAGGCCACCCATGTCGGTCCACAGTTCCCCGACCTGTTCCAAAAGGCGATGCAGGGATCGCACCTGGCAGACAACGTGTCGGTCAAGTACGACGGTGAGGAACGGCGTGGCGGAGGGAGTGAGACGAGACCGCTGGCCGCGACCGGGGCCAGCGCCGCACCGAAGCCCACCGCCCCGGCCGGCTCACCCGAGGCTGGCGGCGTGCTCGGAGCCACCATCGGCGCGCCGACGTCGAAGAAGCGCTGGCGCAAGGGTCACTGACCGACACCGTCGTCTCGCCGCGCCCGAGAGCCCGGGCCGTCGGCCGCGGCCGCCCGGTCAGACCCGCCCGGGCACTGTCAGCAGGTCCTTCCATTCGCCGATCCGATCGGCCGCGGCGTCCGGCGTCAGCCGCAGTGCCTCCTCGTTCACGCAGTCGGCGATGGCCCGCTGGGCCTGGTAGTGGTGGGCGGCCGACCGGAACAGGGGGGAGCGTGCCTCCACCAGGTCGGCCGGAGCCCCACCGAGGAAGCCCCACAGGGTGAAGGCGAACTCGAGGTCGTAGACCGCCGGGGCCCGCCCGAACCGGGCGCAGCGCCGCATGGCCACCGCGGTGCACCCGGCGATGGCGTCTGCGGCCGAATCGCCGTCGGCCAAGACCAGGCGGGCCTCGAACCGGCGGGCCAACTTGAGGGCGAAGCCCTGGTCGGGCCCGGGCCTGCCCAGCCGGCGACCCTCCGGCTGGGACGTACCCCGCACCTCGGAGGGCCGGGACTGGGTCCAGATGCTCGGCACGTCGAGTCGGTAGGCCGGGCGGACCTGGTCGGCCTCGACGATGGGCACGAAGCTGGGCTGGGTCACGGTCGGACTCCTGGTGGTCGGATGCTCATGCTGGTGGTCGGACCCTCATGCCGACGGCGAGCTCCTACCCACCGGAGGCTGCGTCAGCATGGAGCAGACCGTAGACGATGGAGTCGGAAAGGGCCTGCCACGAGGCGGCGATGATGTTCTCGGACACCCCGATGGTCGTCCAGGTCCGATCGCCGGCCGTGGAGTCGATGAGGACCCGGGTCACCGAGCCGGTGCCCTTGGCCGAGTCGAGCACCCGCACCCTGTAGTCGACCAGGTGGACCCCGGCCAGTGCCGGGTAGTGCGAGCCGATGGCGGCGCGCACCGCGCCATCCAGGGCGTTGACCGGTCCGTTCCCCTCGGCGGTGGCCACGATGCGCTCGTCCCCCACCAGCACCTTCACCGTGGCCTCGGTGGACTGGCCGTCACCGTGATCCGAGATCACCCGGTACGACTCCAGCTCGAAGAAGCCCTGCTCCCATCCGGTCGAGTTCCGGAGCAGGAGCTCGAGCGACCCGTCGGCCACCTCGAAGTGGTAGCCCTCGTACTCCAACCGCTTGAGGGAGTCGAGGACCGACGACATGGCCTGCGAGTCGAGCTCCAGGCCCAGTTCGGTGGCCTTCATGGCCAACGACGACCGTCCGGCCATTTCGGAGACCACGAACCGGGTACCGTTCCCCACCAGCTCCGGCGAGATGTGCTCGTAGGCATCGGACCGCCGGGCGATGGCCGAGGTGTGCAGTCCGGCCTTGTGGGCGAAGACCGAGGCCCCGACGAACGGCTGTTGGGGATTGGGGGCGATGTTCACCAGCTCGGCGATGTGGTGGGACACCGGAGTGAGCAACTCCAGTCGCTCCGTTGGGATGGTGCCCACCCGCAACTTGAGGGTCAGGTCCGGGATCGCCGCCGACAGGTCGGCGTTGCCGGCCCGCTCACCGTATCCGTTGACGCACCCCTGGACGTGCGTGGCACCCACGCCCACGGCAGCGAGCGAGTTGGCCACAGCACAGCCGCTGTCGTTGTGGAAGTGCACACCGACCTGGGTCTCGAACCCTCCCAGCACGTCGGACACGATGCGCTCCACTTCGTAGGGCAAGGTGCCCCCGTTGGTGTCACACAGCACCAGGGTCTCGGCTCCCGCCTCCTCGGCGGCGCGGAGGATCCGCATGGTGAACTCGGGGTTGGCCTTGAACCCGTCGAAGAAGTGCTCGGCATCGAGAAAGACCCGGAGGTCGTTGGAGGCCAGAAACTCCACCGAGTCGGCCACCATGGCCACGGCCTCGTCCAGCGTGGTCCGGAGGGCGTCGACCACGTGCATCTCGGACGACTTGGCCACGATGCAGACCGCCTCGGTCTGTGCCGCGACCAGATGCCGCAGGGTCTCGTCGTCCTCCGCCCGCACCCCGGCCCGCCGGGTGGAGCCGAAGGCCACCAGCGTCGACCGGTGCAGGGAGAGCTCGGTGGGGGCCCGGGTGAAGAACTCCTCGTCCTTGGGATTGGCCCCGGGCCACCCCCCCTCGATGAACGTCACGCCCAGGTGGTCGAGCTGCTCGGCCACGCGCAGCTTGTCGTCGACGGTCAGTGAGAGCCCCTCCTGCTGGGACCCGTCCCGCAGCGTGGTGTCGAAGACGTCGACCGCACCGGGGAGCGCAGGCAGGTCGAAGTCGTGCCCGGCGGTGCCGGGTGCACCACCCGGGGCGCGGCCCTCGGCATGGGCCTGCTGCCCGGGTGTCATCGGATGGGTGTGCCTGATGCCGGCCCCGTGGGTGTGGGAGTGTCCGGACGGGAAGCGACCGCCCCGGGGGGTGTCGTCGTTCAGCGTGGGTCCGTCATTCGACATAGTCCAACCAGTCCTTGTACTGGTCGACCTCGCCGCGCACGGTGGCGAAGTAGGTCTGCTGGATCTTCTGGGTGATGGGGCCGGGCGAGCCGTCGCCCACCGGACGGTCGTCGACGGCCCGGATGGGCACCACCTCCGCCGCCGTGCCGGTGAGGAAGGCCTCGTCGGCGGTGTAGAGGTCGGTGCGGATGATCTGCTCGTAGGAGACCCCGTAGCCCAGGTCACGGGCGATGGTCTCGACCGACTGCTGGGTGATCCCCTCCAGGGCCCCCGCGTCCGAGGTGGGAGGGGTGATCAACCGACCTTTGCGGACGATGAAGATGTTCTCGCCGGTGCACTCGCTCACATTGCCGTCCGGGGCGAGGAGGATGGCCTCGTCGTAGCCGGCGTTGATGGCCTCCACCTTGGCCAGCGACGAGTTCACGTACATGCCGGTGCCCTTGGCCGCGGTGGGCACGGCGTTGGGGTCGTGGCGACGCCACGAGCTGATCTTCATGGACACGCCGTTGGCCACTCCCTCGTCGCCGAGGTAGGTCCCCCACGGCCAGGCGGCGATGGACACGTTCACCGGACAGGGGATGGGGTTGAGGCCCATCTCGCCGTAGCCCAGGTACACCAGCGGGCGGATGTAGCACCCGTCGTCGAGACCATTGACCCGGACCAGCTGGCGGGTGGCCTCCACGAGCTCGTCCACCGTGAAGGGCACGTCGATCAGGAACACCCTGGCCGAAGTGAACAGCCGCTCGATGTGGTCGCGGAGGCGGAACACCGCCACGCCCCGTTCCGTCGGGTAGGCGCGGATGCCTTCGAAGACGCCGGAACCGTAGTGCATGGTGTGGGTCAGCACGTGGACGGTGGCGTCGGCCCAGTCGACGAACTCGCCGTCCATCCAGATCTTCTCCGTCGGGGTCAGGGGCATGGCTCAGAGCCTTTCTGCGATGGCGTCACCGATGGCTTCGGTCGACATCATGGGGTCGGGTCGGGAGTGGATGAAGTCGGCGACCGCCTGGGTCACCTTCTCGGCGGCCGAGGCCTCACCGAGGTGGTCGAGCATGAGGGCCGCCGAGCGGATGGCCGCAGCGGGATTGGCCTTGCCGGTGCCCGCGATGTCGTGGGCGGCCCCGTGGACCGGCTCGAACAGGGAAGGCCCGGTGCGATCAGGATTGAGATTGGCCGAGGCGGCGTAGCCGATGCCCCCGGCCACCGCACCGGCCAGGTCGGTGATGATGTCACCGAACAGGTTATCGGTGACGATGACGTCGTAGCGGTCAGCATCCTCCACCAGGTAGATGCAGGTGGCGTCCACATGGTTGTAGTCGCGGGTGACGGCCGGGTACTCCCCCGACACCTCGTCAACCGTCCGCTGCCACAGGTCGCCGGCGAAGGTGAGCACGTTGGTCTTGTGGACCAGGGTCAGATGGTGGCGGGGGCGGTCCGCGGCCAATCCGAAGGCGAAGCGGGCGCACCGTTCCACCCCGTGCCGCGTGTTCACCGAGCCCTGGGTGGCCACCTCGAAGGGCGTGCCCTTGCGGAGAAAGCCGCCCTCACCGGCGTAGGTCCCCTCGGTGTTCTCACGGATGACCACGAAGTCGCAGTCGGGCGCCAGGGCACCGGGGACACCGGTGAACGGCCGCATGTTCACATAGAGGTCCAGCTCGAAGCGGAGGCGGAGCAGGAGTCCGCGCTCGAGTGCCCCCGACGGCACCGCGGTGGAGCCGACGGGTGGGCCCACCGCACCCAACAGGATGGCATCCTGGCCACGGAGCTCCTCCAGCACCGGGTCGGGCAGCACCTCGCCGGTGCGGACGTAGCGGTCGGCTCCGAGGTCGTACTCGGTCGTGGAGAGGCGCACGCCGGCGGCACCGACCACCTTGAGGGCCTCGGCGACCACCTCGGGGCCGATGCCGTCTCCACCGATCAGTCCAACTTGGTAGTCACCCACGATGCTCCTGTCCTTCTCCCACGTGCCGTGCCGTCACTTCCTGCAGTCCCGCCCTGGCCGCCCCGCCCGCCGGCCCATGGTCCCCGTCGGCACACGACCAGGTGTCACCGTCGGCGGCCCCCACATCGTGGAGCGTGTCCCGGAGGACGGCCCCGGGGGACCGGGCCCGTCCCGCCCTCGGTCCGACCGGAGCGGGCCCCAATTGAAAAACCGCCCACCAGGTGGACGGTCGAAGGGCACACACCGGTCCGGTGTGTGCCTAGTCGATAACGATTACGGTGCTGCGTGCGGGGAATGTCGTGTTCATCAGGTACCCAGTGTCCCCCGCCGGGAGGGGTACCGTCAACCCCGTCGTCTGCAGTGGTGGATCCCCCCGGCGCCATCACCCCCCGCTCAGGTGGTCCGGGCGATCAGCACGTGGCAGCCGGCCTTGTGGGCGACGGTGTTGGGGACCGAACCGAGGATCCTCCTGGTGCCCCGGAGCCCTTTGCTCCCGACCACGATGAGATCGGCCCCCACCCGGTCGGCACAGTCGATGATGACCTCGGCGGGATCACCGATGCCGGTGTGGATCTCCGTCTCGAGGCTTTCGACCTGGCCGGCGACCTCCTCCAGCATGCGCTGGGCGACGCCCCGGAGCATCCCGCCGCCCGATGGGTCGGACACGTTGGCACCTCCGGCCGGCACGGCGACCGCCGTCGGGGAGTGCACGCCGACCACCAAGTGCAGTTTGGCCCCCTGGTCCTTGGCCAGTTGGACGGCAAGTGCCACTGCGGCGCTCGCCGTGTCCGATCCGTCAGTACCTACGACGATGTTCGAGAACACAGGTAACGCCTCCTCGGTCCACGGGTTCCGTCTGGCGATGGTAGCGGATCGGAAGGGCGAAATCCCTGGTTCCGGCGGGATCCGCCCCACCCGGACCGACCGGGACGCCTCAACCGCGAGCCGGTCCGTCGCGTGCACACTCTTCGAGGTCGCTCCAGGGAATCTCCCCCTGGCGCAGGCACCGGGGTTGCGGACCGAGACATTCAACTACCGATGAGGGGGTGCCGTCGCAGACCCCGCCGTCGAGGATCACGGTCAGCTCGTGCTCACCGGCGAAAGCCTCTGCCACCGCCGCGGCCCGGCTGGCCGGAGGTCCGTTGTGTCGATTGGCGCTGGTCACGGCCATCGGCCCCAACTCCCGGCACAGGGCAAGGACCACCGGATGGTCCGGCCACCGCACCCCGACCGTCCCTCGGGCCGAGGGTGGGCCTCCGAGGGCGGCGGTGAAGCTCCGCCGCCGTGGGAGGACCAGGGTGAGAGGCCCGGGCCAGTAGCGGCCGGCGAGTCGCTCTGCTGCGCCACCGAGGGGCTCGGCAACCGCGGCGATCTGCGCCCGACCGTCCACCAGGACCGGGAGTGCCACGTCCGACGGCCTCCCCTTGAGGGCGAACAGCCGCTCCAACGCCTTCGGCTGCCTGGGATCGGCGGCCAAGCCGTAGACGGTGTCGGTGGGGATCGCCACCACGGCCCCCGTGCGGAGGGCCGTGGCCGCCAGGGCCAGCGACTCGGGGTCGGCGAGCAGCGGCTCCAGCCCCACCCTCACCGCTCTGCCACCACCATGCGGATCCTCCCGGCCAGGTCACGTCGGGTCCGGCTCCCACCGAAGCCCGACCGGCGGGCCACCTCGACGGCGGCTGTCCCTTGTGACGGGTCGATCTCGACCACCAGCACGCCGGACGGCCGCAACCACAGGGCCGCGCCGGAGATGACGGCCTCGATGTCGGCCATCCCGCCTACCCCGCTCGAGCCCGGCGCCGCCACCAGTGCCCGGCGCGGCTCCCAGTCGCGCACCGTGGGATCGAGGCCGGGGAAGTCGGACTCGGCCACGTAGGGGGGGTTGGACACCACAAGGTCGACCGCGCCGGCCAACTCCGGGGGGACGGCGTCGAACCACCGGCCTTCCGACAGACGGACCCGTCCGGCTGCCACCGGGTCCCTCCCGGCCAGCTCGGCGAGGTTCGCCTCCGCCACGGCCAGGGCGTCGGCCGAGTCCTCGGTGGCCAGGACCACCAGGCCCGGTGCCATGAGGCCCCCTTCAACGGCCAGCGACAGCGCGATGGCACCCGAGCCCGTCCCGAGGTCCACGCAGACCGGTCCGGGCGCCGACCGGGGCACGGTGGTGGCACCGCCCAGATCGGAGGAGAGGGAGCCGAGCTCGGCCAGCGCCACCTCCACCAGCTGCTCGGTCTCGGGGCGCGGGATGAGGACCCTCCGGTCCACGACCAGATCGAGCGAGCGGAACGGCCACCGGCCGAGGACGTACTGGAGGGGTTCGCCGGCCGCCCTCCGGTCGGCCGACGCCCGGGCCCTCCCGGCATCACCGTCGGCGTGCTCGACGATCCAGCGTGCCTCACGTGCCGAGCCCAGGCGACGGGCGATGACGTCCTCGAGCCGGTGCCTGTCCGCGGCCGCACCCGCTGTGGACTCGGAGATCGTCATCTCCTCGGATGTGGGGACGGGCACGCCCACCCTCATTCGTCGTCCAGTTGCCGGTAGCGCTTGTCGGCCATCAGCGCGTCGGTCAGCTCGTCGAGATCGCCGAGCAGGATTCGGTCCAGCTTGTGGAGGGTCAGCTTGATCCGGTGATCGGTCACGCGGTTGTCCTTGTAATTGTAGGTTCGGATCTTCTCCGACCGCCCGCCACCACCCACCTGGCTCCTCCGCTGCTCGGAGAGCTCGGCCGACTGCCGGTCCTGCTCGGCCCTGAGCAGTCTCGACCGCAGCACGATCATGGCCTTGGCCCGGTTCTGGATCTGGCTCTTCTCGTCCTGCATGGCCACCACGATGCCGGTCGGCACGTGGGTGATCCGGACCGCCGAGTCGGTGGTGTTGACCGACTGTCCACCCGGCCCGGTCGACCGGTAGACGTCGATCTTGAGATCGCTCGGGTCGATGGCCACGTCCACCTCCTCGGCCTCGGGCAGGACGGCGACCGCAGCCGAGGACGTATGGATCCGCCCCTGGGACTCGGTCACCGGCACCCGTTGGACCCGGTGGGGACCTCCCTCGTGCTCCAGACGCTGCCAGGCGTCCTCTCCCTTGACCACGAAGGTGATCTCGTTGAGACCGTCGCGTTCGGAGGGGCTGGAGGACAGCACGTCGACCCTCCAGCCCCGGAGGGCGGCGTAGCGGGAGTACATCTCGAAGAGGTCCTTGGCGAACAGGTTGGCCTCCTCCCCACCCTCGGCACCCCGGATCTCCATGATGACGTTGCGACCGGCGTTCGGGTCACGCGGCACCAGCTGCAGCCGGAGTTCTTCCTCCAATCGGGCCAGCTCCGTCTCGGCCTGGGCCACTTCGGCATGGGCCAGCTCCCGCTCGTCGCCCGACGAGTCCCTCACCATCTCGCGGGCCGCCTCGAGATCCGCCTCGGCGGCCAACAGCCGTCGCCAGGACTGCACGGGCTCCTCGAGCTCGCGGTGGCGACGCGAGACATGACGAAGGCGCCGCGGGTCCGAGGAGAGGGTCGGGTCGTTGAGCTCGGACAGGACCGTCTCGTACTCGCGCTCGAGCTCCATCATGCGCTCGTTCATCCGTTCGTTGACCACCGGGCCAGGGTAGCGTCAACGTTGCGGGCCCTTTGCGGCACCGCCCCGCTGCACGGACGTCCTGTCAGGGCGACGACCGCGGATCCCGACG
>Ga0307373_10015950_pt1 | contig 10144 bp, 8 predicted proteins | sample OX2MG_FD_202534 | JGI IMG/M metagenome (GOLD analysis project Ga0307373, IMG submission 202534) | Soil microbial communities from Risofladan, Vaasa, Finland - OX-2 | ecosystem: Environmental > Terrestrial > Soil > Coastal area > Acid sulfate soil | place: Finland: Risofladan, Vaasa | collected...
TCACGAGTGCGTCTTCGTAGTAGGTGGGATGGATCTGTGCTTTCAAGTTTTCGTCTCCAGACGGGTTAGTTTACCGGGCGAACGCGGCGAGCAAGCTGTTGGCCTGCAGGCTGGCCACGCCCAGGTACAACACCAGCGCCAGCCACGCGATTCCCATCGTCCACCTTCCGCTCATCGGGACGGACGTGTAGTACGGGTTGTTGGCGTTGCGAAAGCGCGCCATCAGGCTGGGGATGCCGAGCAGGGCGAAGATGATCAACAGCGGGCTCAGGAAGAAGTGGAAGAACAGCGCGCCCAGGCCGACCACGGCCAGCGCGACGACCTGGAACCAGGGCGACACCGGACCCAGGATCCACGCGCCGTCAAGCTGCCAGATGGGGATCAGGTTGAACAGGTTGATGTAGAAGCCGATCCAGGCCGCGAGCAGGAAGATCTCGTTGTGGGTCGAGCCGAAGATCGCGAGCGCGGCGGTCGCGCCGATGGTGCCGGCGATCGGGCCGGCGATGCCGATCTGGGCCTGCTTCAGGGCGTCGGTCGGGTGCGAGCGCTGGAAGATGGCGGCGCCCATGAACGGGATGAAGATCGGCGCGGTGGCGTGCATGCCCTGCCGGCGGATCTCGACCACGTGGCCCATCTCGTGGACCAGGATCATGGTCACCAGGGCCAAGGCGAACCAGGGGCCGTAGAACAGCGCGTAGCCACCGAAGCTGACGACCAACGAAAGCAGCGTCGCGGCGGCCGGGATCTTGAAGACAAGAAGGAGGGCGTACTTGCCGTAAGCGAAGGCCGCGGCCAGCGCCGCGAAGATCCCGCCCATGACGCCGCGGTTCCCCCGGTTGGCGGGGGCCTGGGCGTAGTGGTAGGGCGACTGCGGCGGGATGTCTGCCGCCCCCTGGTAGCTGGGCGGCGGAGGCGGGAAGTCGCCGCTCGCCGGCGGAAGCGTGGGGTCCTGATCGCTCATCTGTCCATTCATTGATACCCCCTACCAGACGGCCCTAATCCCGGTAGCTGAACTGGGCGTATTCGAGACCGGTGGGGCCCTGGAGAGCCAGGCTCACCGTGCAGACCGCCAGGGTGCACCGGCCGGGGACCACCTCGCCCTGGGAGCCTGTCAGGGGATCGGTGGCGGGCAACGCGCCCACCGACTCGTGCAGGCCGATGCTGTCCGTGTTGCCAGGCGCCCTCACGATCCCGTAGCAGACGCCCTGGCCGGGGATGAGCTGGATCACTCCCGTGGGGACGGTGACCGCGAAGGTCGTCACCACGAGGTCGAGCCGCCCGTTGTCGCTTTCGGTCACCAGCAGGTTCTGAGCGCCGTCGAACGCCAGGCCCTGCGGGTTGCGCAGCCCGCTCGCCACCGCGCCGTGCGCGGTGACGTCGAACAGCTGGCCGCGACCGGGCAGGATCACCAGGAGGTGCCCGTGCTCGTCGCGAACCGCGTCGTCGACACCCGGGAGTCCAGTGGCGATTCGCGTCGGGCCTCCGTTCAGTCCGATCATCTCGAACACCGCGCTCGCGTTCTCGTCCGCGACCAGGACGCCGACACCTTGCGCAGTCAGCTCCTGCGTAGCCCCAGCGGGGCGGCTGAACCCTCCGAGCCGGCGCGTGACATGACCGGACTGGTCGACGTACAGCACCGTGCCGTGGGGGCTGTCCGGGACGACCAGTCCCCCGAACGGCGCCGCAGCGATCCCGTCGAGGTTCTCGCCGCTCGCGACCGGCTGCAGCTGGATCAACGTCTGAACCCCGGTGGGCGTCAAAGACACCACGCGGGCATGGAACTGGTCGGCCACATAGACGACGTCACCGATTTGCGCAAAGCCCTCCACCTCCGGAACGACCTGGGGCAGGCGGGTGAGCGAACCGTCCGCGGTGACCCTGGCGATGTGGCCATCGCCGTGCTCGCCGACCAGCACGGTGCCGCCGTCCTGGTACAGGAGGTCGTCCGGCCCGTTGAGGCCCGACGCCAAAAGGAGCACCGGGTCGGCCGAGCTCACGCCAGGCGCCACCGGCCGGGCTGCGGGCTGCACGCAGGCCGGCAGGCTCGGGGACGGCAAGGACGGCGAAGTTGCTGCCGCCGAAGGCGTGGCACGGGTGGCGGTCCCACCAGGTCCCGTGCACGCGGCCAGGATGCTCGCGGCGGCAGCCCCCGCCGCGAACGCTTTAGCTCGGATCCCCGACGACGTGGTGCCTTGTGATCACGCGGCGGACGGTGGCATGCCGGCTCGACATGAGCAGCGAGGTCGTCTCGGTAAACCCGCTGCCGAACATCACGCCGGGGAGAAGCGGGCCTCCCGACACCCCGGTGATCGCGACCGCGATCTCGGCCGCGGGAGCGAGGTCGCCGATCCCGTAGACGCGCGACGGCTCGTCCCCCAGCAGCTGAAGCTCCTCGTCGTTGCGGGCGAGGAGGCGCGCCAGGAACTCGCCGCCGAGGCAGCGAACCGCGCACGCGGCGATCAGCGCGGCCTGCAGGTCGCCCGTCCCGATGGCGGCATCGATCCCAGATCCCGGTAACGCGGCCATGACCGCACTGGCGAAATCGCCTTCCTCCAACGTCCTGATCCGCGCGCCTGCCGCGGCCACCTCGGTGATGAGGTCCTGATGCCGTGGCCGCTCGAGGATGGCGACCGTGAGGTCCTGGACCCTGACGTCATGCGCGAAGGCGATCCGCCGCAGGTTGTCCGTGATCGTGTCGTCGAGGTCGATGGCGCCTCGCGCCGCCGGACCCGCGACGATCCTCTCGACCTGGGTGACATCGGGCAGCTCCGCGAAACCCCCGGGTTCCACCGCGACGAGCAGCGACACCGAGTTGATGTGACCGCGAGCGACCTGGCTGGCCCCTTCGACCGGGTAGAAGCCCAGGTCGACTCGGCGCCCTCCCCCGCTGATCACCGTGCCAGGCGGCAGGTGCGTCTGGTGGCGCGGGCTCACGACGATCGTACCGGTCAGCCCTGAGCGCTCGAGCGCACGACGCATGGAGTCCGCGGCCAGCTCGCTGACGCGATCGGCGTCGCCCCTTCCGAGCAATCGTGCGCACGCGATCGCGGCCGACTCGGTCGCGTGCACGAGCTCGAAGGAGAGCTCGCCGCGCGCCTCGAAGGAAGGAATTCCGCTCCTCTGCTGCTCCATCTTCGAGGCCTAGGGAGTCTCGGTCTCTTCGAGCAGCTCCACTGGGCGAAGCTCCATCTGGTCGATCCCGCTCTGCAGGAACGCGGCCCGCACGAAGTCGCGGAACAGAGGGTGCGCCCGGTTGGGACGGGACCGAAACTCGGGATGGAACTGGCTGGCGACAAACCAGGGGTGATCGGCGAGCTCGATGATCTCGACCAGGCGGCCGTTCGGTGACACGCCGCTGAAGATCATGCCCTTTTCGTTCATGACCTCGCGGTACTCGTTGTTGAACTCGAAGCGATGGCGGTGCCGCTCGTAGACGACCTCTTCCCCATACGCCTTGTGCGCAAGGGTTCCTGGCACGAGCTTGCAGGGATACAGGCCGAGCCGCATCGAGCCGCCCATCTGGTCGACGTTGCGCTGCTCGGGCATCAGGTCGATCACCGGAGTCGAGGTGAAGGCCGCGAACTCCGTGGAGTTGGCGTCCGGCGCATCGAGCATCTCGCGCGCGAAATCGATCACGGCACACTGCAAACCGAGGCACAGGCCGAGATACGGAATGCGATTGTGCCGCGCGTAACGAGATGCGATCACCTTGCCCTCGATGCCGCGGTAACCGAAGCCTCCGGGCACGACGATGCCGGCCACTCCCATGAGCGGCGACGTGTCGCCCGCGTCGAGCTTTTCCGAGGACACCCAGCGGATGTCGATGGCGAGGTCGTGATGAACGCCGGCGTGGCGCAGCGACTCGATGACGCTGAGGTACGCGTCGGGCAGCGCGATGTATTTGCCGACGATCGCTATCGGAACGGTGGCACGCGGGTGCTTGATTCGCTCGACCAGCTGGATCCACGGCCGCAGCTCGGGCACGTGGGTGGCCTCGTCGAGCTCGAAGTGCTTGGCCATGACCTTGCCGAGACCCGAAGCCTCGAGCATCAAGGGCACCTCGTAGATGGAGTCGACGTCCGGCACCGAGACGACCGCCTCTCGAGGCACGTCGGTGAACAGCGCGATCTTTTCCTTGAGATCCGCGTCGATCGCGATCTCGGAGCGGCAGATGATGGCGTCGGGCTGGATGCCGATGGCGCGCAGCGCCTGGACCGAATGCTGCGTCGGCTTGGTCTTCATCTCCTGGCCGCGAACCACCGGGACCAGCGAGCAGTGCACGTAAAAGACGTTCTGGCGCCCGAGATCGTTCTTGAGCTGGCGGATCGCCTCCAGAAACGGAAGGCTTTCGATGTCACCCACCGTGCCGCCCACCTCGACCACCACCACGTCGGCCTGCGGGTCACGCGAAGCGCGCAGGATCTTCTCCTTGATCACGTTCGTGACGTGCGGGATGACCTGTACCGTCGCGCCGAGATAGTCGCCGCGGCGCTCGCGGGCGATGACCTCCTGGTAGATCTTCCCGGTCGTCACGTTCGAGGCGACGGTCAGGTTCTCGTCGACGAAGCGCTCGTAGTGCCCGAGGTCGAGGTCGGTCTCCGCGCCGTCGTCGGTGACGAACACCTCTCCGTGCTGGTACGGGCTCATCGTGCCCGGGTCGACGTTGAGGTAGGGGTCGAGCTTCTGGAGGGAGACGCTGAGGTGGCGGGCCTTCAGGATGTTCCCGATCGACGCCGCAGTGATGCCCTTGCCTAACGAGGAAACGACACCCCCGGTCACGAAAACGTACTTGGACATGCAGACCTCCAGGGCGGTTTTATGAATCTTACCGGCTGGGCGCGCTCAGTTAAACCTTCGGCTCGACTTTTGGCTCCAGGACGACCACTTTCGTCTCGTACTCGCCGGAGGAGCGCTGGACGGACAGCTTGGGCTGGGCCTCCGAGACGGCGACCCCCATCTCCTTCAGGAAGCGGTCGATGGTGTCGAGCTGGAGCTTGAGGCCGGGGATCGCATAGTGCATGGGCACCACGAATCGGGGTTCCAGCTGGCGGACGACCTCTGCCGCCTCGGCGGCGTTGATCGACGTGTGACCGCCGACCGGGACGAGCAGCACGTCCGGCGAGGACACTGCCTCCGCCTCGGCGTCGCCCAGCTTGTGCCCGAGGTCTCCGAGGTGGCAGACACGGACGTCGTCGATCTCGATCAGGTAGACCGTGTTGCGGCCGTACTTCTGGCCCTTCTCGGCATCGTGGAAGGTGGGCACCCCGATCACGCTGATCCCGGCGACCTCATACTCGCCCGGGCCGTGGATCTCGTAAGCCTCGCGCACCGCCTGCGTGTAGTTGTGGTTCTCGTGCTCGTGGCTGACGGTGACCAGGTCGGCGTCGAGGCGCTGCAGCTTGAGGCCGATCGAGGGCGGGTAAGGGTCCGTGACGACGGCGGCACCGCGGCCTCTGAGCCGAAAGCAGCCGTGTCCAAGCCAGGTTACGTCCAACTTCTCTCCTTATATGTGGTGCTACATGCGCTCTGGAGCGGTGACGCCGATCAGGTCGAGAGCAGTCTTCAAAGTGTGACGCGCAGCCCGGCACAGCTCCAGCCTCGCCCTGGTCAAGGCGGGGTCGTCCACCACGACGCGGTGCTCGGCCTGCGCGTTCCCGGCGTGGTAGAAACGGTGGACCGCGGTCGCGAGGTCCTGCACGTAGTAGGGGATGCGATGCGGCTCCAGCAGCGCGGCGGCATCCTCGACGACTTCGGGCCAGTAGGCAAGCTGCCTTGCGACGTCGAGCTCAAACGGTTCGACCAGCAGCGAGACGTCCGCTTTTTCCGGCAGGCTCGGGTGCTTTTCGCTCGCGGTCACCTCGACGTTGGACAGGCGCGCGTGTGCGTACTGTGCGTAGTACACGGGGTTCTCGTTGCCCTGTGTGACCGCCAGCTCGAGGTCGAACTCGATGGTGGTGTCAGGGGAACGCAGCAGGTAGAAGTAGCGCACGGCATCCGAGCCGACGCGGTCGACCAGCTCGTCGAGCGTGACAAAGCGCCCCGCGCGCTTGGACATCTTGCCCTCTTTCAGATTGACCATCTGGTGGAGGATGACCACCAGCTTTTGCGGGTCGATCCCCAGCGCCGCCGCCGCCGACTTCATTCGCGGCACGTACCCGTGATGATCGGCCCCCCACACCTCGATCACGCGGTGGAAGCCGCGATCCTCGAACCGGCTCAGCAGGTAGCCGAGGTCCGAAGCGAAATACGTGGGCTGCCCGTTGGAGCGGATGACCACTCGATCCTCTTCCTCCGCCAGCTCGCCGCCCGCCTCCTCCTTCTCCTGCAGGGCCGGTCCGAACCAGAGGGCGCCGTCGCGCTCCTTCAGGTATCCGGATTCGCGCAGCCGGTCGATGGCCCGCTGCGCCAGGCCCGACTCCCAGATCCGGTTCTCCCAGAACCACTCGTCGTACCGGATGTTCAAGCGCGCGACCGTCGAGCGGATCTGGTCGACCATCTTCTCCAGCGCGTACATGCGGAGCTGGGGCTCCGCCTCAGCCTCCGGCAGCTCGGCTATACCGGGCAGGTCGTGACGGGCCATGTCGGCGATCTCCGTGACGTACTCGCCCGAGTAACCGCCCTCTGGAACGTCCGTCCCGTGCACCCTCGCGTAGACGGACGCCCCAAAACGCCGGGTCTGGGTGTTGTCGGAATTCACGTAGTACTCCCGCTGCACGTCGTGGCCGGTGAACTCGAGCAGGCGGCAGATCGAGTCGCCGAGGATCGTGCCGCGACCGTGACCGATGTGCAGCGGCCCGGTCGGGTTGATGCTCGCGAACTCGACTTGGAGCTTTTCGCCGTGGCCGAGGTCAGTCGACCCGTAGGTGGCGCCGGGAGAGGCGATCCGCTGGACCAGCCCCTGGAGCCATGGGTCGGTCAGGCGAAAGTTCACGTAACCTCCGGCAGCCTCGGCTTTTGCCGCGCCGTCCGGCACCGCGACCGCGCCCGCGACGCGCTCGGCGATGAGTGGGGGGGCCTGGCGCAAGAGGCGCGCGAGCTTCAGGCCTGCCGAGCTTGCGTAGTCGCCGTGGTCCGCGCCTTTGGCGCGCCCGAGCTCGAGGTCGGGGAGCTCGCCCTCCACCCCCAGCGAGCGCACGGCAGCTTCGAGCGCCTGCGAGATCGCCTTCCTCACGGCCACCGGCATGGCTGCGGTCACGAGCAGGTGGGGTGGCCGCCGACGAGGGTGAGCTGAGCCTGGGTCGAGGCTCCCGCCCGCGAATAGGTGACCGTGACCCGCTGGTTGGGGTGGAAGCGCGACCGCAAGAGCAGGTCGAGGGGGTGCGCCGAGTCGAGGTTGACGTCGTCGATCTGCGTGATCACGTCACCAGGCTGAAGGCCAGCGGCGACGGCCGGGCCACCCTGCTCCAGGGCTACCACCTGCGTCCCGCCCGGCAGGCCGCTCAGGGCGGCCCTTTCGGTCGGGATGTCGGTGGTCGAGGCTCCGATCGAAGGCACCACGAGCTGGCCGGTCTGGATCATCTGGTTCACGTCATCGCTCACATCGGCCACGTTGAGGCCGAATCCGCCTTGCGCTGACAGGGCCGGCGCCTGCACCGCGATCCCGATCACCTGGCCGCCCACGTTGACCAGCGGGCCTCCCGAAGTGCCGGAATCGATCAACGCGCTGGTCTGGATCGCGTCGCTGAACTCCAGCGTGTGGCCGGCCGTCACCGGGTCGGGGACCAAGACCACCTGGTGCATGGCGCTGACGTAGGCCGGGGTCACCGCCCCGCCGTCGTAGGGGCCGCCGATCGCCACGATGACCTGGCCCTGCGCGAGCGATGTCGGGTCGGCGAACGCCAGCGTCGGCAGGCCGCTCACCTGGTCGATCTTGATCACGGCCACGCCGGTCTGGCAGTCGTAATCGACCAGCCGCGCCTGGTGCAGCTTCGCGTCGCCGGGCACGAGCACGGTCATGGTGCTGGCGCCTGCGATCACGTCGATGTTGGTCACGATGAACCCATCGCTGGTGGCGAGATAGCCGGAGCCTCGTACCGCCGGTTGCTGCTGCGTCACCACGCTGACCACCGCCGGCTCGGCCTTGGCCGCCGCCTGCGCGATGGCCGAATCCTGCGTGATCGTCACGCGTGAGCCCAGGTTGACCTGCTGCGGGTTCGTCCTCGACTGGAGCTGCAGGACCGTCAGCGTGACCCCGGTCGCGACCAGGACGGTCAGGACGAGGCCCGCGGCGATGAACAGGAGGGGGCGCACGCCCTTCAGTCTAGGTAGGCGAGACCATCCGACACCGGGCCACTAGCGGCTGTTGTTGGACGGCTCCATGGGGTACCAGGTCATCACGAGCTGCCGGTTGGCATCGAAACCGGCGGACCGGTACAGCCTGACGGCCGACTCGTTGTCAGGCCGCGTCCAGACGTACGCGAGGGTGACGCGTCGCTCCTGGAAGAGCTTGACGGCTTGCCGAACGAGCATCTCGCCGATGCCTCGCCCGCGGTGCTCGGCCGACACGTAAAGCTCGGCGACCTCGCCCTCCAGGCCCGTCCCGGGGTCGTATAGGACGATCCAGCAGAAACCGGTGACCTGGCCTCCCTCGTCCCTGGCGGCGTAGATCACGTTCTCGCCGCGGAACGCGGCGGGGACCTCGGTCAGCTGCCTTTCGATCTCCTGCCGGCTCAGCTGGGGGTGGTCCGCGTAATGGACCTGCTCGCCGAGGTGAAGGTCGACCAGGAGCGGCTTGATGAGGGCGTAATCACCGGCCGCCAGGCGTTCGACGTCCAGTGTCCTCATCTACCTCGATGGTAGCCTAGGGGCCCGCCAAGTCGCGCTGTTTCGGGCGCGATTTTGTACGGTTTGCCGACGTAGCTCAGCTGGCAGAGCAGCCGCCTCGTAAGTGGCAGGTCGTGGGTTCGAATCCCACCGTCGGCTCCAACCGGCCTCTTGGATGCCGGCGGGGAATGAATCAGACCGCGGGCGCGAGCCCGTCGCCGACCGGCGAACCGAGCTTGCGCGTCGGGGCGGGCCAGAGCAAAGACAGAAGAAAGGCCGCCTCGGCGACCAGGATCGGCACGGCCAGGACCAGCAGCGCGAGCTCGAGCAGCGCGTACCCGACCACGAACAGGCCGACCTGCCAGCGCGACGCCTCGGAGCGGAGCACCAGCCAGCCCGCCACGACCAGCATGGCGAAATCCTGGAAGCCCACGTATGGCGTGAACAGCAGCGAGGCGGTGATCCCGGCTGCGAGGGGAACCGCGACGCCCGCGTGCCGGTGGTTCCACGCGGCGACCATCGCAGCGGCCGCCACGACCGCCTGCACCACGTAGACCTGCGGGCCAAGGCCGAGGGGCCCGGCCACCGCGTAGCGTCGCGTCGCCTCCCACTGCGAGGCCAGAGCGAGCACGTCCCGGTAGCGGTGGATCCCGTCGACCCCTAGCAGGACGGCCGCCACCAGCACCATGGCGCCCACCGCGGCCAGCCACGCCGCAAAGATGCGCGTGTGGCCCGACACGAGGAGGCACAAGGGCGCGAGCAGCGCGACCTGGGGCTTGATCGCGATCAGGCTGAGGACCAGGCCGGCGAGCACGGGGCGGTCGCGCTCGGCCAGCCACCAGCAGCCGGCCACCGCCGCCGCCACGAGGGCGACCGGCTGCCCCACCATGAGGCCGAACGCCAGCGGGAACAGGCCCAGCCAGAGCGCCAGATGCGCGGCGCGCACGAGCCGCCCGCCCGGAGCCAAGAGGTACCAGGTCAGAAGCGCCGCCGCCACCAAGAGCCCCGACCAGACCACGATCGCCGCGTCGAAGGGGAGCAGGGTGAACGGCGCGGCCAGCCAGACCAGCGGCGGCGGGTTGAGGAACGGCGACCAGTAGAAACCGTGCCCGAGACCTTCGACGGCCGCCTTCTGGGCGGGCAGGTCGTAAAGGTGGCCGAATCCCCGGTCCAACGCCGTCAGCGCGGCGCCGTAGATGAGGCGAAAGTCGTTGCGCACCCGGTAGCCCGGGATGTAGGTGACCACCGCGGCGTAGAGGTCGAAAGCCGCGAGGAGGGCGCCGCCCCAGATCCCGGCGACCGCCCAAAGGCGGGTGCGCTCGCGCAGGTAGACCATCACCGCACGCAAAAAATAAGGCATCAACATATTTGACTCAGCGAG
>Ga0307373_10015951_pt1 | contig 10142 bp, 8 predicted proteins | sample OX2MG_FD_202534 | JGI IMG/M metagenome (GOLD analysis project Ga0307373, IMG submission 202534) | Soil microbial communities from Risofladan, Vaasa, Finland - OX-2 | ecosystem: Environmental > Terrestrial > Soil > Coastal area > Acid sulfate soil | place: Finland: Risofladan, Vaasa | collected...
GTCGGCTACCTGCCAGGAGAGCGCCTGCTCGGGCTGTCCAAGTTGGCCCGCGTGGTGCGGCACTACTCCCGGCGCCTGCAGGTCCAAGAGCGGCTCACAACACAGGTGGCGAACTGGCTCGAGGCCGAGCTGCGCCCGAAGGGGGTGGGCGTGGTCCTCGAGGCCGAGCACGCCTGCATGTCGTGGCGCGGGGTGCGGTCCGACGGTGCCCGGACCGTGACCTCGGCGCTCGCCGGGCTGGTGCGCGACGACGAGCGGACCCGGGCGGAGTTCTTCGCGCTCGTCGGGCGCCGCTCATGACCCAGCGCGCCGGACTCAGCCCTCGTCGGTTCCACCACGTGCACTTCGATGCGCAGACACTCGCCGACGCGAAGGACGGCACCGTCGTGTCGGTGTGCCTCCCCGCCCGAGACGAAGAGGCGACCGTAGGACGCATCGTTGCCACGGTGCAGACCGAGCTGGTCGAACGGGCCCACCTGGTCGACGAGATCGTCGTGGTCGATGACCGCTCGACCGATGCGACAGCCACCGTTGCCGCCCGAGCGGGCGCCATCGTCGTGCCGACGCAGTTCCCGCCTCCACGAGGAGCTGGCAAGGGAGCGGCCATGGCCACCGCCATCGTCGTGAGCGGCGGAGACGTGATCGTCTTCCTCGACGCCGATGTCGTCGACTTCGCCGCACATTTCGTCGTCGGCCTCCTCGGCCCCCTGCTCGGCGATCCCACCGTCGGCTTCGTCAAGGCCACCTACCGTCGCCCCCTCGCCGGGGTCGTCGGAGAGGGCGGCCGGGTCACCGAGCTGGTGGCCCGGCCCCTGCTCGAAGTGCTCTTCCCAGAGCTGGCGCAGTTCGGCCAGCCGCTGGGCGGGGAGTGCGCAGCTCGCCGGGACGTGATCGAACGCCTCCCGCTGGCCGTCGACTACGGCGTCGACGTCGCCCTGCTCATCGATGTCGTCCACCGTGTCGGCCTCCGGTCCGTGGCCGAGGTGGACGTAGGCGAGCGAGTCCACCGCAATCGCCCGCTCGCCGAGCTCGTCCCGCAGGCTCGCTCGGTCGTGCGCGCGATCCTCGCCCGCGCCGGCGTGCCCGACGTCTCGCAACCTTCCTTGCCCGCCGATGGGCCTCCCCTCTGCGCCGAGTCCGGCACTGAGGGCCGACTGACGGCGACATCTGTCGCGACGACGGTGCCCTCCCTTCTCGGGGCATGCCAGCTCCAGCGCAGTCGACGGGACCGAGGATGGCACGGTCGGTCACCATGGCCGTCACGGCCTCGACCGAACAGGAGACAACATGGCAGCGAGCCAGACGTTCGTGATCGTGGGAGCAAGCCTGGCCGGGGCCAAGGCAGCCGAGACGCTCCGCGCCGAGGGATTCAGTGGCCGGGTCGTCCTGATCGGCGAAGAGGCCTCGCGCCCGTACGAGCGCCCGCCACTGTCCAAGGACTACCTGCGCGGCGAGAAGGGCTTCGATGCCGCCGCGGTCCACGACGAGGGCTTCTACGACGCCAACGCGATCGAGCTGCGCACCTCGACCACCGCGACCGCCATCGACCCGGGAGCGTCCGAGGTGACGCTCGATTCGGGTGAGCGCATCGCCTACGACCGGCTGCTGCTGACCACCGGCGCGGTCCCCCGACGCCTGTCGGTTCCCGGTGCCGACCTCGTCGGCGTGCACTACCTGCGCAGCCTCGCCGACGCCGACGCATTGCGCCAGGTTGTGACAGCGTCGCGCCGGGTAGTGGTCATCGGAGCGGGCTGGATCGGCGCCGAGGTGGCCGCCTCGGCCCGCCAGCTCGGCGCCGAGGTGGCGATGGTCGAGCTGGCCTCGGTGCCCCTTGAGCGGGTCCTCGGCCCCGAGGTGGGGGCGGTCTATCGCGATCTGCACGCCGAGCACGGCGTCGAGCTTCATCTCGGGGTCGGCGTCGAGTCCCTCCGGGGCACGGCTGCGGCCGAAGAGGTCCGCCTGAGCGACGGCACCGTCCTGCCCGCCGAGGCGGTAGTCGTGGGCGTCGGTGTCACCCCACGCGTCGAGCTCGCCCGAACCGCGGGGCTCACGTTGGACAATGGAGTCGTGGTCGACGAGCACCTGGCCACCAGTGCGCCAGGAATCTACGCGGCCGGCGACGTGGCCAACGCGTTCTATCCCCTCTACGGCACCCACATCCGCCTCGAGCACTGGTCGGCGGCGCTCAACCAGGGTCCGGCGGCGGCCAAGAACATGCTCGGCGAGCCGACCGCCTACGACAAGGTCCCGTACTTCTTCTCCGACCAGTACGACCTCGGCATGGAGTACCGCGGCTGGGCCCCTTCCTGGGACCAGGTCATCTTCCGAGGGGACCCGGCCGCCCGGGAGTTCATCGCCTTCTGGGTGCGCCGCGGTCGCGTGCTGGCCGCGATGAACGCCAATGTCTGGGACGCCGGTGAGGCGCTCGAGGCGCTGATCCGCGCCGGACGCCCCCTCGACCCTGCCCATCTTGTCGACCCGGACGTCGACCTCGCGAGCTTGGCGGCCCCACCGGCGCGCTGAGCGCTCCTGGCCTGCGGCGGTGCCCGGCCGACGGTCACTCGTCAGGCGCGGCTCGCTCGTACGCACAACCGGGACGATGCCCCTCGCTCACCACGGCGCCGCATTCGGGACAGACGAGATGGGCCCAGCACGCGGCATCGCCACCTTCGCTGCCATCCTCGACCTGCTCACCGTGGCCGTCTGCCGATGGGCGGTCGGTGACAGGGCACTCCTGACGCTGCAAACGCTGCTCGGCCACCGCTACCTCCATGCCTGGTCCCCCGCGAGACCCGGACCGTGCCGCGTCAACCTGTCGGACCACATAAAACCTGACTTGGCTTGTCGACAATAATGCCAACCAACGATATACTAGCAATGCCTAGAAAAATAACGAGAACGAGGAGGAGCTCGATGAGCATCCAGTTGGGCGACACTGCCCCTGACTTCACCGCCGAGACTACCGGGGGGCGGCTCAGCCTGCATGAGTACCTCGGTGACAGCTGGGGCATCCTATTCTCGCACCCAGCGGACTTCACCCCCGTGTGCACCACCGAGCTCGGCGAGTTCGCCAGGCGCAAGGACGACTTCGCCAAGCGCGACGCCAAGCTCATCGGCGTGAGCGTCGACTCCGTGGAGTCTCATCGCGGCTGGTCGGCCGACATCGCCGAGACCCAAGGTCACGGGCTCAACTACCCCCTCATCGGCGACGAGGATCGCACGGTCGCCGACCTCTACGGGATGATCCACCCGAAGGCCATCAAGACGGCCACGGTTCGCACGGTGTTCATCATCGGTCCTGACAAGTTGGTGAAGCTCACGCTCACCTACCCGGCCAACGTCGGTCGCAACATCGACGAGATCCTCCGGGCGCTCGACGCGCTGCAGCTGAGCAGCCGCTACGCCATCTCCACCCCGGTGAACTGGACCGACGGCGCCGACGTGATCATCTCGCCGGCCATCTCCGACCACGACGCCAAGGAGCGGTTCCCGAAGGGCTTCACGACGCTCAAGCCCTACCTGCGTCTCACGCCTCAACCGAACAAGTAGCGGCGTTCGACGGGGGCGCTCGTCCGGGCCGCGGGCACGCTCCGATAACCTACGGCTCGATCCACACGGGAGCTCGGACATACCGGGCTGAGAGGGTGGCTGGCCAGCGGGCCGTGGTGCCACCGACCGTTCGAACCTGACCGGATAATGCCGGCGTAGGGAGGCAGTCATGGCAACGTCGAGCCCGAGGGTGTTCACCACCGTCGTCGGAGATCGGCGCTCCGAGGTCCCGAGGACGCTCGCCGAGCCCGTCCCCCAGGCGCTCAGCCTGCTCGACCAGCTCGGGCTGTGGGGCAACCTCGGGGTGAGCCTGCTCGGCTTCACCGGGGCGATCTTCGTGCTCCAGCCCGGAGGGACCGGCACGCCCGAGTTGTCGCTCGCCGCCGGGCTCTCGGCGATCGTGCTCGGGACGCTCCTCGGCGCGCTCGCGGTCGCGTTCGCGGGCCTGCCCGGGGCCCGGACGGGTGCGCCGGCGATGGTGCTGCTCCGCGGTCTGTTCGGCGCAGAGCTCTCCTACCTGCCGACGCTTCTCAACATCGTGCAATGCCTCGGCTGGGGCGTCTTCGAGCTCGTCACGATCGCGACGGCCGCCCACACGGTGGCGCCGGGCCTGCCGCGCTGGAGCTACGTCGTGCTCGCCGGGGTGGCGACGGGTCTTCTCACCGTCCGCCCGCTCGGGGCGATCCGTGTCCTTCGCCGTTACGCGACGAGCGCCGTCGTCGTCGTCCTTGCCTACCTCCTCGTCGAGCTCGTGCGTCACCCGCTGCCCGCGTTCGGCCGCGGCACCTGGTCGGGGTACTGGGCGGCGACCGACACCGTTGTCGCGGCGGCGATCTCGTTCGCCCCGCTGGCCGCGGACTACACGCGCCACTCGCGCTCTGAACGAGCGGCGTTCTGCGGGACCCTCGCCGGCTACGGCGTCACCCAGGTCCTCTGCTACGTCATCGGCCTGCTGGCGCTCGTGACGGTCGCCCGCAGCCCGAGCGACATCTACGGCGCGTTCATCGCCGTGCCGCTCGGCTCGCTCGGCTTCGCGATCCTCGCGGCGCGCGAGCTCGACCAGTCCTTCGCCAACGTGTACTCGACGGCGGTATCGGCCCAGAACCTCCGCCCGCTCTGGGACCGTCGCGTGCTCGCTGGGGCCATCGCGGCGCTCACGACGGCGCTCGCGCTGTGGGTCAACATCGCCGACTACGAGAACTTCCTCGTTCTCCTCGGCTCGGTCTTCGTGCCGATGTTCGCCGTCCTCGTCGTCGACTTCTTCGTGCTCGCCAAGGGTCGCTGGGACCTGTCCGGTCGTTCGCGCAGCCGGCCCGCGATGCTACTGCCCTGGGCGCTCGGCTTCGTCACCTACCAGCTGATCAACCCGGGCTACGTCTCGTGGTGGGTCTCCGCCTGGACGCGGATCGGTCACCTGATCGGGTTCAGAGCCGCGAGCTGGATGTCCGCGTCGATCTGCTCGTTCGTCGTCGCCGCGGGCCTCACGCTCGCCGGCGGCGGTGTCGCGGGCGTCGCCCGGCGCCGACGGAGCCTGCAACGGAGCGTGGAAGCACGAAGCGTGTGTTGATGACCGGCACGGCGGTGTCAGCGAGCCCGACCGGTGGGCTCGTGCACGGGATGGGCAAGGTGCTCGTCCGGCCGGACTGGGTCGCGCTCAGCGACGAGGAGGTGCGGGCCGTCCTTCGCCGCTACGAGGGCCACGACGGGGCAGCTGGGAGCCGGGAGGCCGTCGTGACCTGGCAGAGCCCACGGCCGATGTCCGCGGCTGGCCTGGTGCAGGCCGGGGGCCGCTCCGTCTTCGTGAAGCGTCACCACGTGGCGGTCCGCACAGCGGATCAGCTGCGCGTCGAGCACTGTTTCACGAACTACCTGCGCTCGCGGGGCCAGCTCGTCCCGGCCGTCCTTCGCAGCGTGAGCGGCGCCACGGTGGTGCGAGACGGCGACTTCGTCTACGAGGTCCTCGAGCAGGCCGTCGGCGTGGACCGCTACCGCGACGCGCCGTCCTGGTCGCCCTTCATCAGCCTTGGCCACGCCCGGGCGGCGGGGCGCGCGCTCGCCCGCTTCCACCAGGCGGCAGCGGACTTCCCGCTGCCCCCTCGAGCACCGGGTGTGCTGATGAACTCCGCTGTGATCGTCGCCGCGGCTGACCCGCTTGCGGAGCTAGGTCGGCTCCTCGCCGCCCGCCCGGGCCTCTCGGGCGCGCTCGCGCGACGCTCCCTCACCGAGGACTTCGCCCACTACCTCCTTCCGACGATCGAAAAGGCGGCGCCGCTGCTGCGAGCGCTCACGCCACAGTGGGGCCACGGCGACTGGCACCCCTCGAACCTCACCTGGAGCTCGACGAGCCCGAGCGCCGTCGTGGCAGGAGTGCTCGACCTCGGGCTCGCGAATCGCACCTTCGCCGTCCACGACCTCGCTGTCGCGCTCGAGCGCAGCACCATCGACTGGCTCGACATGACCGAGACAGGACACGTCGCCGCGGACCTCGACGCCGTCGACGCGCTGGTCGACGGGTACGAGGACGTGCGACCGCTCGACGAGCTGGAGAGCACTGCGCTCGCAGCAGTGCTGCCGGTCGTCCACCTCGAGTACGCCCTCTCCGAGGTCGAGTACTTCGCAGAGGTCGTGGGATCGGACGTCAACGCGGACCTCGCGTGCGACGCCTACCTCGTCGGCCACGCTCGTTGGTTCGAGGGAGCAGCGGGGTCGGTGCTGCGCGAGCACCTGTGCCGACGCGCCCGTCGGCGCTGAGGTCGGAGCCGTCTGATGACCTCACCTATCTCGCTCGCAAGGCGCTGGGCGGTCGTTTGCATGATCGCCCTGATCGAGGACCGCATTCCCCTTCGTGAAGTCGACGCTCAGCTGGACGACGCCCGTGCTTGGCATTCCGAAGTAGGCCGACCGTCGAGCGTGGCGCGTCGTCGTGGCCGCACCGAGCTGTGCCGCGGTTGCGCGCACTGCTTCGAGATGCATTCAACGAGGCGCGGGCCAAAGGGGAATCGGACGATCGGCGCGACCTGATCGCGGCATGGCGAGAAGCTCCGGTGTTCAGCGAGCGCGAGCCCGCCGCGCTGCCTTGGTGCGAAGAGGTCGTGCGGACGACCGAAAGAGAGGTGCACGGTGAGCTCCACGACGTGATGCGAAAGTACCGCTCCGAAGACGAGATCGGCCGACACTCATCATGCTCGTGGTCAACAGCTGGTATCGGCCGGCAAAGGTCGCCCCCATCGGCGAGTGCGTCTCCCGGTTGGTCGCCCCCCTCGTAACTCCATAACGCACATCCGTCGCGCGCGATGACGACGCTCATCGAGAAGGCTGAAGCACTTCTCGGCGCCCACCGCGGACTCGAGCCGCTCGTCCTCCCGAACGTCTGGGACGTCGCATCGCTCGGATCCTGGAGGAGGCAGGGTCCCGGTCGTCGCGACGTCCAGCGGGACGGTCGCCGGCGCGCCCGGGACGGAGGACGACGATTCGACTGATCAGCTCCTCGATGATCGGCAACCTTCCACCGACGCGCCCGGGCAGGAGGGCTGGGTGACCTATGCCGAGCAAAGGGCCGGTCAGGGCGTTGGGTGCAGTTCAAGACGGACGATTACGGACTTGGAGGTGGGAGTGTTGGACACCTCTGCCACACTGTCGAGTGGCACCAGTACATTGCATTCGGGGAAGTACCCGGCTGCGCAACCCCGTGCCGTGGGGTAGGCGACCACCTTGTAGTCGGCCAGCTTGCGCTCGATCCCGTCGTGCCACTCGGTGCTCACGTCCACGCGGTCCCCGTCGCTGAGACCGAGCTCCAGCAGGTCGGCCGGATTAACGAAGACGACCTCCCGACCTCCGTGAATCCCCCTATAACGGTCGTCGAAGCCGTAGACGGTGGTGTTGAACTGGTCGTGGGAGCGGATCGTCTGGAGGATTAGCCGGCCGGCCGGGACCTCGAGCGGCACCAGCGTGTTCACGCTGAAGTGGGCCTTCGCGTTGTCGGTCTCGAACGTCCGGCTGTCGCGGGGAGGGTGCGGCAGGAGGAACCCGCCGGGCCGGTCGAGCTTGTCGTTGAACGCCTCGAAACCAGGGACGACATGGGAGACGTGGTCGCGAATACTCCGGTAGTCGCGACGCAGGACCTGCCACTCGATCGGCGCGTTCGCTCCGGGAGCCGACGAGCCTGCAAGAGTCCTCTCCGCCAGCTCGCAGATGATCGCGACCTCGCTCCGCAGCTCAGTAGAAGCAGGCGCGAGGCGTCCGACAGATGCGTGCACCGAGCCGATCGAGTCCTCGACGGTCACCCGCTGGGTGCCGCTCGCCTGCAGGTCGCGTTCTGTCCGTCCGAGGCACGGGAGGATCACGGCGATTGCTCCGGTCACCGTATGGCTCCGGTTGAGCTTCGTCGCGACGCTGACCGTCAGACGAAGTTTGCGCATGGCGCTCTCCGCCACGCTCGAGTCGGAGATCGCCCGGACGAGGTTGCCGCCGAGGCAGAACATCGCCCGCAACCGACCGTCGCGCATTGCGGCGATGCTCTCCACCGCGTCCAGGCCGCTACGGCGGGGGGGATCGAAGCCGAACTCGTCCCGCAGGGCATCTAGGAACGAGTCCGGCATCCGTTCCCAGATGCCCATCGTCCGGTCACCTTGCACGTTGCTGTGGCCGCGTATCGGGAAGACGCCAGCGCCCGGTTTGCCGATATTGCCCTGAAGGAGGAGGACATTCACGATCTCCCGAATCATTGGCACCGAGTTGCGGTGCTGGGTGAGCCCCATCGCCCAGCACACGATCGTGCGGTGGGACCGGGTGAAGTGCCTGGCGAGGCGCTCGATCTCCGATCGGCCAAGGCCGGTCGCGGCCTCGATGGCCGGCCACGACGACGCCCTGACCTGCGTTGCGTAGTTCTCGAATCGGTCCGTGTGGCGCTTGATGAAATCTCCGTCGAGCACGGTGCCGTGCGCTGCATCCTCCGCCTCGAGGAGCAGTCTGCCAATTCCGAGAAACAACGCTTGGTCACCTGCGAGACGGATGGGGAGGTAGTCATCGGCGAGGACGGTGCCGCGGCCCAACAGGCCCCGGAGCTTCTGTGGGTTCTTGAACCGCATCAGCCCGGCTTCGGGCAACGGGTTGACGGCGACGATCGTGGCCCCGTTACGCTTGGCCACCTCCAGGTGCGTGAGCATCCTCGGGTGGTTGGTGCCGGGATTCTGCCCGCAGATCACGATCAGCTCGGCACCTTCGAGGTCGGCGATCGTCACGCTTCCCTTGCCGATCCCGATCGTCTCGCCGAGCGCGCTCCCACTCGACTCGTGGCACATGTTGGAGCAGTCCGGAAGGTTGTTGGTGCCGAAGGCGCGGACGAACAGCTGATAGACGAACGCCGCCTCGTTGCTGGCCCGTCCTGAGGTATAGAAGGTTGCCTCGTCAGGAGATGCCAGGGCCCGCAGCTCGCTCGCGACCAGCCCGAGTGCCTCGTCCCAGCTCGCTGGGTGGTAGTGGTCGTCTCCTGCTGGCTTGATCAGCGGTTGCGTGAGACGACCCTGCGCTTCGAGCCACCAGTCGCTGCGGGCGCTGAGCTCGGACAGCGAATGGGCTGCGAAGAAGCTCGGATCGAGGCGCTTCGAGGTGGCCTCCGCCGCCACGTGTTTGGCACCGTTCTCGCAGAACTCGGCGATCTTGCGGTGTTCGGGATCCGGGTCGGGCCACGCACAGCCCGGGCAGTCAAATCCTTCGACCTGATTGAGCTTCAGCAGGGTACGGGCGGTGTTCGCCGCACCCATCTCCTCGTGAGAACGCCTCAGGGTCTCGGCGACGGCCGGGACGCCAGCCGCCCATCGCTGCGGGCGGGTGATGACCGGTACCTTGTGCACATCATCGGGCTTGGGCCGGCCGCCCGTGACTCTATTCGTACCCATCCAACGTCCCTTCGCGTACGGCGACCGGCCCACCGAGGCACCCTGGCGACGAACCGTCGCGGCAACCAATCGCCACGTTCCTCCGGGCACACAATCGGCGCGCTCGCGCCACCTCGACGCGCTGCCTTCCTGCCTTCGGGCCGGCGTGGTCAAAACTTCTTGCACGAGCTCGAAGGTACTGCGACACGTTAGATCGTGCCACGATAGGGTGCAAGTTGACTCGCTGATAGTCCCTCGGTCGGGAGGAGCCCCATGTTCTTGCGCGGTTCCATAGTCCAACTCCCGCCCTCGGCATTCCCTCCCCTTGCCGTGGGTTTCCTGGGCCTCGGCACCGCTATCTGATCTTCGGGCCACAGGAGCTGTTCGAGTACCCGAAGCGGTCGAAGAGGGTCGACTTCGGCACCGGGGGGTGGGGCGAGGTGGTCCTCGGGGAGCCAGTCGGCCACCGGCGGCGGGAGCAGGTAGAGCTGGTCACGCTCGGGGGCGAGAAAGTTGTAGGCCACGACGTCATCGTGGCAATTGGTCCTCTTCAGGTGGTGGATCTCACGCGAGCGCTACCAGGGCCTTTGTGGCTCTCCTGACCGATCCGTGGGCGCGCTGAGCTGCTGAAAGGCGAGCAACGCCGCCTCCTACCTAGTTTCTGGGCTGCTTGAAGGTCCGGAAACGAGGCGAGGAGAACGACGTTGCTCGCAGCCA
>Ga0307373_10015953_pt1 | contig 10142 bp, 10 predicted proteins | sample OX2MG_FD_202534 | JGI IMG/M metagenome (GOLD analysis project Ga0307373, IMG submission 202534) | Soil microbial communities from Risofladan, Vaasa, Finland - OX-2 | ecosystem: Environmental > Terrestrial > Soil > Coastal area > Acid sulfate soil | place: Finland: Risofladan, Vaasa | collected...
ACGCTGACCACCAGTTGGGCATCGCGCGCCAGCGTAAACCGTGAGCCGAACCTGCCCCCGCAGGCTCTGGCTGGCAAGCGAGTTCAAGCACTTAAGATGGTGGAGGCGGGGGGAATTGAAAATCCGGAGCAGGGAGATCCCGGTAAGAAAACGTAGGATTTACAACGGGTTTTCGGCATCCAACCACCCTCAGAATACCGCTATTTACCGGGTTTCGTCCCTGAGGGACGGTTATCTTTGGTTGCGGCGAACCGCTATAGCACCGGTTGAGGCTGTTTACATTTCTTCATTTTGGGAGCATTGTACTTGCGTTTATGTCGGGAACAGATTAGATTCACCTATGAGAGTTATCGCCAAGAAGACGCTCCGACTGTTATGGGAAATTCACCCGGACGCCGAGGAGCCGCTCTTGGCTTGGTACAGGGAAGTCGAACGAGAGGATTGGGATTCTCCGGCTAAGGTCAAGGCGAAGTATGGCAACGCGAGCATTGTTGGCGGCAACCGTGTTGTGTTCAACATCAAGGGCAACGACTACCGGCTGGTTGTGAAGATCAACTATCCGTACCGCGTGGTATACGTCCGTTTCGTTGGCACGCATACAGAATACGATGCAATCGACGTCGAACAGGTGTGACATGAGCAAGAGCAAAATCAAGCCGATTCGTACCGACGCGGACTCCGAGGCCGCGCTCGCTCGTATCGACGCGCTCATGAACGCTGAGGACGGGACTCCAGAAGGTGAGGAGCTCGATGTGCTGACCGATCTCGTCGAGCTTTACGAATCCAAACACGTACCAATGGGACATCCGAGTCCGGTCGCGGCGATCGAGTTCCGTATGGAACAGGCCGGGCTGACGCAAAGAGACCTCATCCCATTTATTGGGAGCCGGGCAAAGGTTTCCGAGGTGCTGTCAGGAAAGCGGCAACTGACGATGCCGATGGCGCGAGCGCTCCATGAACATTTTGGCATTCCCGCTGAGGCGCTCTTGCAAGACGCCGGCGCAGTCCTGACTGAACCGTTGGCAGGAATCGAATGGGAGCGATTTCCTTTAGACGCGATGGCGAAGCTCGGATGGATCCCCAAAGTCCGGAACCTTAAGTCGCGAGCGAAGGAGTTGATCGGAGAACTCATCCGGAAAGCTGGTGGCCCGGACGTCGCAGCCGCTGCGCTATATCGCAAGAACGATCACGCGCGAGCCAACGCCAAAACGGATCCGTATGCACTCAAGGCGTGGTGCTTCAAGGTGCTGGCAGAAGCCAATGAGTTTCGTTCCGCGACCGCCTATAAGCCCGGCACGGTATCCCTTGATCTCCTCCGCCAACTCGCTCAGTTGAGCTGGTCGGATGAAGCGCCGCGCTTGGCGAAAGAGTTCTTGGCCAAGCACGGTATTCCGCTCGTCGTGGTTCCTCATTTGCCGAAAACCTACCTCGATGGCGCAGCACTCAAGCTTGCTGACGGCGCGCCGGTGATCGCGCTGACGTTGCGTTATGACCGCGTCGACAATTTCTGGTTCTGTCTATTACACGAGCTCGCGCATGTCGGCCGGCACATGGAAAACGATGGCGACGCCTCGTTCGTCGACGACCTCACTCTTCGCGATATCGAGGGTGGTCGCCGGGATCCAAAGGAGGCGCAGGCTGATGATTGGGCGGAAGAAGCTCTCGTTCCGCGTGCGATCTGGGAGACGAGCGAAGCGCGCCGAAATCCAACGCCGATGAGCGTGCTCAATCTTGCGAATGCGCTGAAAGTTCATCCCGCCATCGTCGCGGGAAAGGTTCGGTACGAACAGAGGAACTATCGATTGTTGTCGCAGTTCGTCGGAACCGGTGAAGTGCGGCGGCAACTTGGTCTTGCTGCATGAGGATGGGATCATTGCGCCGATCGTACCGAATCTTCCAAACGACGGAAGTGGAAAGCCTATATCGCATTTGGCTTCAAGAAGGTCAGTTTGGTCCAAGCCGAGAGTTTCCGGCGCCTGAGGACGATCACCGAGGGCAGAGTGCGTCCGCTTGATGTTGTACTCGACGTTTGGACTACGCTTAATTGATAGGGTTGGTTAACATTTGTTTTACCAATAAGGAACTTCCATGAGCGAACAATCTAGAGAATACCGTTTATTCGTGGATGCAAAGCAGTACACGACGGAACACCAATACCGGACAGGAGCGGAGATCAAGAAGTTGGCAGACGTATCTGGTACGTACCAACTCTTCCTCGAAGAAGATGGTGACACTCCCGATAAAGCGATCTCTGACAGTGAAACCGTTGATCTAGCGGGGAAAGAAAAACACTTCTTTGCTGTGCCTCCGGCAACATTTGGGACTCATGACCCTCATTGAGCAGCAAATTAAGGAACTCGTGACGCAGTTCCCTGAGGCTTTGGTCACACGGCAGCCAAGTGGCGCGTATCTGGTCGAAGTTCCCAACTACAAAATGCCGCCCGGTTGGAATCGGGAAAGCGTGACGATCCTTTTTCTCGCTCCCCCCGGATACCCGGCCGCACAGCCGGACTGCTTCTGGATCGAGCCTGGCGCTGTAAGACTCAAGAACGGTGACACCCCTAAGAACACAAATGACACCAACCCGATTCCAGGCGTCGGTACCCGTGGAACGTGGTTTTCGTGGCACCTTCAGAGCTGGAACCCTAATAGGGACTCGTTGGTCAGGTACTTGCACGTTATAGAACAACGACTCCACCCGCCACGATGATGGATCTCGTACTTGCCAGGGATGACTTCAGTGCGATCCGGGAGGAACTGACCGACGGAGAGACTGAGAGATGTGCGATCCTATACGCGAACCAAACAGCGCGTGCCGACGGCTACGTCAGGCTTCTTGTCCGTGAAGTTCAGTTTCCCGCAGCAGCGGACTACAGTCGCAAGGGTCCACTTGAGGCGCAGTTGTTTCCCGAGTTTGTTGCACGCGTGACCAAAAGAGCGCGCCTCGAGGGATATGCGTTAATCTTCGTCCATAGCCATCCGGGTCCAGAATCTCCAATCTTTTCGCAGATTGATTCCCTAGGCGAACGGCATCTCGCGTCCTTCCTTGCGCACCGCCATCCGACGCGCGTCCATGGTGCTTTCGTCGTGAGTGCAGGTGGCGTAATGGCTCGCCGCCTCGGCACGACCGAGCCTATTCGAATCGTCGCGCTCGGCACGAATCGTGAGGTGCTATTCGATCCAGTGCTCGGTCTCTCCTCAACCGCCGAAGCATTCGATCGTCAAGTCCGGGCCTTTGGTGCAGCGGGCCAGGCGGCGCTCAATCGTTTGCGGATCGCGATCGTCGGCTTGGGGGGGACCGGCTCCTTGGTTGCACAGCAACTTGTTCACTTGGGCGTTAGGGACTTTATTCTTGTGGATCCCGATGTGGTTGAATCGACGAACCTTAACCGAGTAGCAAACGCGATGACGAAAGATGTAGGTCGGCCGAAAGTCGAGATTGCGGCCAGATACATTCAATCCATCGCGAACGACGCGACCATAGCCCCGATTCAGGGCGACATCGTTCTGACCCGACACGCGCAACAGATTCTAAGTGCAGACCTCATTTTTGGCTGTACCGATTCTCACGGTAGCCGCGCGATCGTGCAGCAAATATCGTATCAATACCTGATTCCGTGCATCGATATGGGTACTGTTATTGCGGTCAATGAAAACCGCGTGTCCCACATATACGGTCGCATTCAATTGCTCGCGCCTGGACTAGCATGCCTAACGTGCAGCGGGCTGTTGGATCCCAATGAGGTTCGGCGCGACATGATGACAGCATTCGAGCGGCAGGCCGATCCGTACCTTCGTGGCGCGCGCGCACCAGCCCCCGCGGTGATGTCGTTTAACGGCACCGTGGCATCGCTCGCGGTTACAATGCTGCTCGGCGTGGTTACAGGCATCCCGGTGAGCGCGCGCCATATCCTCTACAACGCCATCACTTCAGTTTTGCGTACAGTCGGCATCCGTCCCGAGCCGAATTGCTACATATGTTCGCGATCCGGATCATTCGCCCGCGGCGACGCTTGGCCCCTTCTCACGCGGCAGGACTAACATGTCGATCGACACGCTTCGCGTCCGCGGCAGAAGTAAAATAGCCTTGTTTCAAGCCGAAACTCCTGTCGAAGGCCTTGCTGCGTTCTCGGAACGTGAATTTATTGTCGAGCAATGCACAAGAGCGCAATTGGAAGAGCCAGGGTATCTGGCCGGTCTTTCAGCAGTCATTTTCGAGCAGCGCATCGACAATCCTCGGCAAATCGTAAGAGATCTCAAGAGTTTTGCGAAGCGGCTGCTCGACTACGACTGCCGAGTGATCCTACTACCAGCACCAAACAGGATTTCTCTCATCACCCGTGGGTTGAATGACCTTCGCCTTCAGACCGCGGGACTACCTCTTCCAGAGGCGGAACATATTAGCGCGTGGCAGCCTATCGGGCGCGGCGATCCTCCGCTTCCGCATTTGCATGTGTTTGATGTTGGCTTTGCTTGGGTAGACATAGCGAATTTCATCGCTGAGCACCCGGCAGGCCACGCTCCGAGTGTCACCCTGAACGTAAACATAGATGGAGAAACCGAATCCAGCTTGGGCGCTAGTTCGCGGCTTCTGATCCGACGCGCATTCTGGGACTGCACTGAGGTACACCTCGTACCGATGCTTGGTGGCCGATCGGGTGTTTCTGTGTATCGAGCGTACGCCGAACTGGCCAAGGGCCATTTGGAGCGATGGCCACTCCCATTCTTTGTGAAGCTTGGCGATCGTGACAAAATTTTCACGGAATATCAAAACTACGAAAATAAGGTCGATCCGTACATTCCGTTTCATCTCGGGCCACACCTTGTTCAGGATCGCTGCGTCCTCGGTGCGCACGAAGGGCTGATAGTTGGCGACTACGTAGACGAATCGGAGAGCCTTATTCGGTGCGCGCGTGACGGACGTGCTGTCTCCGCAATCGCCTGCTTATTCGACCGAACGCTGCATAGCTGGTATCGTAGTGCGCGGATCGAGGCTCGGTCGCTTACCGACATCCTGAGTCATCGCTTTCCGCGGGAAATTTCGACCGGTCGGTTTGCTCGTGCGCGCGAATTGGGCGCAAAGAAAGACTTGGCACAACTGCGTGAGCTGTTTGAGCGCTGCACATCAACGCCCGTGCTTGTCGGACCGGTCCATGGCGACCTACATGCCGCGAATGTTCGCGTCCGTGCGACCGACGCGATATTAATTGATTTCTACGCACACCGTGACGACCTTCTCCTTTACGATGCAGCCTCGCTTGAGGCGAGCCTGCTGGTCGACGCATTTGCCGATGGCGACCGCGATGAGCTCGACGTGTGGTTGAAGTCTATTGCACCCCTTTATGACGAAGTCCCTTTGCATGCGCCGCTGAATGCTAACCCAAAGAATCCTTCGTTATGGTTCCATTTATGTGTGCGCCAGATTCGCCTTTATGCCCGGCGGATGGAGTGTGTGCCAAATCAATACGGCGTTGCACTGGCTGCGGCGCTTCTTGCAAAAGCGAGCAAAGATCCGAGTGCCCCTAACCCGCAAGCCTCCCGGCGTGCGGCCGCATACGTAATGGCAGAACGTGTGCTTTCGAACACCTACGAACTACTGGTTAAGAGATCATCATGACGATCTCACGACCGCTGCGGTTGTCTGGAACGGTGTCAAGGCGAAGCGAGGCGTCTAATCATCTTAGATCCCCAAGCGATGTGGTGCTGGTCGAGAGGGAGCGACCGCGTTTACTTCTTCTCTTTTGTCCGTGTGGCTGTCGAGAGGAGCTTCCAATAAATCTTGATCCGCGGGCCGGACTGGCTTGGCGTTTTTACAGCAGCGGCCGCAATGGCCTAAGTCTCTTTCCATCAGTCTGGCGGGAAAGCGGCTGCAGAAGTCACTTCATCGTATGGCGTGGGAAGACGTATCTCTTTCAGCGCGCGGAAGACGAACTTAATACGTCGCAACAAACCCAGGATAGTGCGCTGGACGATGAGGTGCGCGAACGACTACCAGGCGCAGGGCTGGTCTCGTTCGTCGAACTCGCCGAAGATTTGGGCGTCGTACCTTGGGATGTATTGATTGTATGTCATCGACTCGTTCGAAAAGGGGTCGCTCGTGAGGGTAAGAGCAGGCAACGCGGTTCCTTCGGCCGCGTATGATCTGATCTCATTTACACGACCGCAGGCCGCGTTATCTTGGACGGCGGGAATGAGTATTGCCTCGTCACAAGAATCACGTTTGCGCTCGCTCACTCGCGGCTGCCAATAGCATAACAGTTAAATCGTTTCCGTTTTGCTTATGTTGTTTGGCGCGTTTTCAGAGCGCGTTTCGTCTGGCGTAGGTTCCGGGGTTGACCATAACCCCGAAAAGTAAGTCACGGCCAGCTCAGAAATGGCCATTGCGGTGGTTCACCCGGGAAATGAGGAGAACACGCGTAGGGCGACGGGGCGCCGGCGAGGAACAGATTCTGCGGGCGCTGCATAGCTCCGAAGCTGTGAAGGATATGGGACACCGACGCAGCTCCTCAGGGATGTCGAAGTGACATATTCACGACGGGTCCCGTTTTCACCGATGAAGATCATCGGCTCAATTTGAGCCAGTGCTCCCAGTCGTCGATGACAAGGAGGACCTCCAAGACGCGCGGATGAGTGGGAAGGAATGCCGACTGGCAGGCCATTGAAGACCAGATGCCCGAGTCTGACCCGAACTGTTCAACCATGCAGTGGCAGAGGCTCTCAAAGAGGTCGATGGTGTGTCCGCTCCTTACTTGGTTCCAAGCAGCGGCGGTCGGGCTTAGCGGAGTGCTGCTTGCGGGCTGGCGCCCTCGCTTTGGCGGAGAGAGATCGCTAAGAATGTTCAGTCGATATGAAGACGTTTGGCCAGGTGATCACGGAAGCTCGCAAGAAGGCGGGGCTGACTCAAAAAGAAGTCGCCCAGCTTCTTCGCCGGGAAGACGGCCGCAAGGTATTACCGCCCTACCTCAACGATCTCGAGCATGACCGGCGCTACCCGCCGGAGAATGCCGTTATTGACCAACTCGCAAAATTCCTCGGCGTCTCGGCGGACGTGTTGTACTTCCACGCAAACCGCTTGTCCGATGACCTCAATCGCGCCGCCGACGGCACCGACGTCCAAGCGGCTTTCCGAGCGTTTCGGAAGGCGCTGGAAGCGCCCAGAACAAGCGCCAAGTCTGCGAAGAGTAAGAAGTAGAACGTACTGGTCCTCCGGCGCCAGACGCCGCAGGTAGTCGCCTCTGGATAGATCGGTTCGTCTCCCTCCGATCTGCTGCGCAGACAGTTGCAGAGCCTTTTTGACCCTCGCGCAACTCGCGCCGGTCTTCGCCGGCGCGCTGGAGGGCTTGCATCCGCGCGCTGATTGAATTATAGAATTACAGTATTCCAGTGGTCACCAAGGAGGTGGAAGTGAATGGAAAACTTTGGTCAGGCGATCAGACGGCGGCGGCGAGAACTCGGTCTGACGCAGCGCGAGGTTGCGGAGCGGGTCAGATTTGAAGACGGCCACGCGATTTCAGGAGCGTATCTCGTTGAACTTGAACACAATACCCGCCGGGCGCCACGAGCTTTTCTGATCGAGCAGTTTGCGAGCGCACTGAGCGTCAAGGCCGACGTGTTGTACTTCGCCGCCGGAAGGCTCCCCGCCGACCTTGATGGTCGCGATGTTTCAAACGACCTGGTCGTTCTGGCCTTTGAGGCGTTTCGCCGGGAGCTGACCAGAAGAAAGAGCGGACTCCCCGCGAACGGCCTGAACGACCGAGCGGTTCATCTCGCAGGCCAAGCCTGAACGTCGGGAGCACGACAATGGAACAGGTAGAACGCACTCCCGTTCATCGTTCTATGGTCCGCCCGGTCCTGCTGGGCGGTGCGGAGCGAGTCCCCGCGATAATCAACGGAACCGGGGCGATCGCGCTCGGGCTCGGGCCGGGCCTGCACTGGCCGAACATCCTGCTCGGAGTTTTTCTCGGGACTGCGGTTCATGCCGTGCTGCGGTGGGCGGCGCGGCGCGACCCGCAGATGTTCCAAATCTATCTCCGCCACATTGCCTACCAGGTTTGCTACGGCGCCTTTTCGGATTCAGATGCGGCACCAGCGCCGGTGCGCCGGGCGGTCGAACCATATCGGGGGTATTGACGCGATGGCACGCGGAAAATGGGGATTCGCCGAGCTTTTGAGCCACGGATGGTGGGAGCCGCTTAATACGGGCGGATGCGTGATCGCGCTCAAGAGCGGCGGCTGGTCGAGGAGCTTTCGCGTCGCAATGCCGGACGTGGAGTCGGAGAGCGAGGCCGATCGAGCCGAGCGAAACCGCGCGGTCGCACGGACGCTCGCGCGGCTTGGGGACGGCTGGATGGTCGAGTGGAACACGTTTCGGCGGCCTTCGCCCGGTTATCCGGCGAGTGGCGCGTTCCCTGATCCGGTCACGCGGATGATCGACGAGGCCCAGCGACTGCGCTTTCTCGAAAACGGCGCGCACTTCGCCAGCGAGACATTCTTCACGCTTACCTATCAGCCGCCGTCGCCGCACAAGAGAAGCGTCGAGCGCTGGATATTCGGCGGCTCAAATACCGATCCAAACGCGGGACCCGTTCCGTTCGCTGACTTCGAGCGCGAGAGCAACGACCTGATCGATCCGCTCCGGCCATGGTTCGATCTCGCGCCGCTCGACGCGGCCGAGACCGTCGCGTTCATCGAGGAGTGCATCAGCGGAATTCATCATGTGCGGCTTGAGCCGCTCTATGGCAACTTTCTCGCGGGAAGCTTGGCGCATGAGTTCGTCGCCGGCTTCCGTCCGCAGATCGACGGGCGCTCGGTGCTCGTGGTCGCGCTCGATGATTTTCCGCCGACGTCTTATCCGCAGATTCTTGCGGGACTGAGCGCGATTCGCGCAAGCCTGAGACTCGCGCAGCGCTTCGTATGTCTCTCGCCGCCGACGGCGGAAGGAGTATTCGAGAGCCATCAGCGCAACTGGCGGCAGAAGCTTTACAACTTCGGCGGCCTCTTGAGCCGGGTTGCGGGCGGCGAGGCGCGCGAGAATCCGTTCGCGCTGGAGATGGCGGCCGACGCGCAGGCGGCGCGTCTTGAGGCTGAGTCGAAGGACTGGTGGCCCGGTTATTACACGGCCGTTGTGGCGGTGATCGACGAAAATCCCGCACACGCCGAACGAGTTGCTGGAGAAGTGATTCGCGAACTCCGCTACCGCGGCTTCGGCGCGAGACTCGAAACCCTCAACGCAGATGACGGATATCTCGGGTCGATTCCCTCAAACGGCGGCTACAATCCGCGCCGACCGGTAATCAGCAACCGCAACTTCGCCGATTTCGCGGTCAACGACACGCCGCCGACTGGCCTCGAGTTCCATCCCTGTCCTTACTATCCGCCCAACAGTCCGCCGCTGCTTTTGGCGGTCACCAGCGGAGCGACCCCGGTGCGTGTCGTGCATCACGTTTCGGACGTAGGCCACACGCTCATCATCGGTCCCACCGGCGCGGGCAAGACGACATATCTGGTCTTCGTGGCCTGCCAGCATTTCCGCTACGAAAACGCCCAGGCTTTCTTCTTCGACCGCGGTCATGGTGCTTACGTCGCAACGGTCGCAGCGGGAGGGCTTCACTATGACCTCGGCGAGGCCGAGACCGCATTTTGTCCGCTGGCGGGTGTCGATGACCTTTCCGAGCGGACGTGGGCGCACGGATGGCTGATTGATCGATTACGCGAGCAGGGACTTCAGCCGACGCCGGCGCGTGACCATGCGCTCTGGCGCGCGCTCGAGCTGCTCGGCGATCGGCCGAGGAACGCGCGCACGATTACTCATCTCATCGCAACGATACAGGATCACGAACTCCGCGACGCGCTGAGCTTTTACTCGTTCTCGGGGCCGATGGGGCGGTTTGTGGATGCGGAAGAGGACGGTCTTGGCGCGTCGCGGTTCATTACCTTCGAAATCGAAAAGCTGATGGCCCAGGGCGAGCGCGTGTTGCTCCCAGTGCTGACCTATCTGTTTCACCGGATCGACCAGCGCCTCGACGGCAGGCCCACGATCGTGGTGCTCGATGAGGCATGGGTGATGCTGATGAACGGCACGTTCGGGGCAAAGGTCGAGGAATGGCTGCGCACGCTGCGCAAGAAGAACGCGGCAGTAATCC
>Ga0307373_10015954_pt1 | contig 10142 bp, 7 predicted proteins | sample OX2MG_FD_202534 | JGI IMG/M metagenome (GOLD analysis project Ga0307373, IMG submission 202534) | Soil microbial communities from Risofladan, Vaasa, Finland - OX-2 | ecosystem: Environmental > Terrestrial > Soil > Coastal area > Acid sulfate soil | place: Finland: Risofladan, Vaasa | collected...
ATGCCGACATCTGCACCACGATCTTGCCGCGCGGGTGCCCGCTCTCGAGCGCATGCTGCGCCAGGTAGTGCCCGGCATGCGCGCCGAGCATGGCCGCCTTCTCCGCCGAGGGGGTCTTGAGCGTCGAGACCAGGCTGCCGCCACGGTTGAGCACATTCCAGGAGCGCTCCTGCGTATCGCCGTCGACGAGGTCGAAGACCAGGTCGACATTGCGCACGTGCTGCTCGAAGCGCTCATTGCGGTAGTCGACGACGTGATCGGCGCCCAGCTCGCGCGCAAACGACACGTCATCCGCCGAGACGGTGGTGGACACCAGCGCGCCGCGAGCCTTGGCCAGCTGGATCGCCAGGTGGCCCACGCCGCCGGCGCCGCCGTGATCCCGATCGAGCATCGCGAACACCGCATCGCCGGGCTCAAAGCCGCGCACCTGGGCGCCGCAGCGCTCCCGGGAGGCGACTCATGCCGCGCGCTCACTGGCGTCGGGCGATTCCTGCGCTCCTTGCATTGCCGCATCCAACTTGCAGATGTCACGAACCCCTTGACCCGCAGCCGCCGGGGTGCCGATGATCCGCTAGGGGAGACGCTGCCGGGCCGCCTCGCGCGGGCCGCGAGCGCCGCAGGAGTGGCTGGAGCCGGGGGATACCCGCATGAATATTCCGGACGAGCTGTTGGCCGCCTATATCGACGGAGAACTCGAGGGGGCCGAACGCGTGCGAATCGAACAGGCCATTTTGCACGACGTGCGCGTCGCCAGGCGCGTGGCGCATTACCGGGCACTGCGCGCGCGCAAGCGCACCCGCTTCGACGGGGCACTGCATGAACCGCTGCCGCAACGGCTATTGCAGACCGGCCGCGGGGCCGCACCGAGCGGCACCACCGCACAGATCATCGATCTGGCGCGTGTACGCGCCGAGCGCAAGCGCCGCACTGAGCACCATCATTTCTTGCAGTCGCATCGGCTCGCCATTGCCGCGAGCCTGATCGGCGGACTGCTGATGGGCATGCTGGCCGAGCGGCTGATCAGCACCGAGCCGTTGACCGTCTATCATGACGGCGCGCTGGTGGCGCGTGGGGTGCTGGCGCAGGCCCTCGATAATCAGCTCGCCGCCAGCCCCGTGCCCGGCAGCCAGGTGCATGTAGGGATGAGCTTCAAGGCCAAGAGCGGCAACTATTGCCGCACCTTCTCGGTCAGCGACGACCACGCCCTCGCCGGCCTGGCATGCCACGCTGCGGGCCAGTGGCGCGTGTGGACCCTGATCGGCACCGGCACCGGCACCGGGAGCGTCCCTGACGGCAGCGTCGCAGGCGTGCGCATGGCGGCGTCCGCGGCGTCCGCGTCCCCGCCGGTGCTGATGCAGGCCGTCAGGCAGCGCATCAGCGGCGCGCCGCTCGACGCGCAGGCCGAAGCGCGGGCGCGTGGCAGCGATTGGCGCTGAGCGACACGCCGGGTCGGGCGACACGCCGCTCAGTTGGCGGCGCGCACCGCCTCGGCAGCCTGCGCGGCCGGTCCGGGCAGCTCGCCGCTGCGTGCGTGCTCGTAGCGCTTGCCGAGCAGGTAGGCGATCGGGAACCACACCACCGACACCAGCGCGCCGAACACGGCCAGCACGCCGACCCCGTGCGGCAGGATCGCGGAACTGATCCAGGCCGCGCTGACATCGCCGAAGCGGTAGACGACCGTGTCGATGACGTTCTTGGCCTTGTAGCGGCTTTCCTGGTCAACCACCGTGAACAGCATCTCGCGCGAGGGCTTGGCGACCGCGTACTCGGCCACGCGACGCACGACCTGGATGCCGCCGAGCACCAGCAGCACCGGGGAGAAGGCCAGCCCGAGGAAGGCGATCACCATGATGACCGGGTTGAGCAGCAACCCGGCAGTGACGCCGAAGCGCGAGATGAGTCGGCCGGTACCGAACAGCTGTACCAACACGGCGATGCTGTTGACCGCCAGGTCGATCAGCGCATAGGCCTGGGTGCGCGCGGCATGATTGGTGAAAGCCCGGGTGATCAGCTCGCCGAGCTGGAAGTAGACCACGGTGGAGATCCAGGTCATCAGCAGCAGGAACAGCGCCAGCAGCAGCAGGTAGCGTGAGCGCAGCAGCAGGCTGAAACCGGCGAATGGATTGCCGCTGCCGAGCCGATGCTCGAGCGTGGTGTGCTGCGCCTCGACCCCGGCCGCGCGCATGCGCTGCTTCTCGTGCGCCAGCAACCTCACCATCACCGCGGTCACGATGAAACCGACCGCCGAGATCAACATCAGGTTGTAGTTGCCGATGGACTTGGCCAGCAGCGTCGCGATCGCGGGCCCCACGATACCGCCCACCGTGCCGCCGGCGGCGACGAATCCGAACAGCCGCTTGGCCTGAGTGCGCGAAAAGGTGTCGGACATGAAAGTCCAGAACACCGAGATGATGAGCATGTTGAAGGTGCTCACCCAGACGTAGAACACCGCCGCGATCCAGCGGCTCGGCACGCGGCCGCCGACGAACAGCGCATAGAAACCGAGCACCGTCAGACCGACGAATACATACACCCACGGCAGGAAGGTCGACAGCTTCAGGCGCGAAGCCAGCATCGAGTACAGCGGCGCGACCAGCAGGCAGCCGAACAGCGTCGCGGTGAACAGGTCCTGCAGATGGCTGACACCGTACACGGTGCCCATCGTGTCGCGCACCGGCTTGACCACCGAGTAGCTGCCGAACAGGAAGAAGAAGTACAGCATGCTCAGGATTACCGCGCGCACCTCGGACGGCTCCACGGCGGCGACCGACTCGAGCACGCGCGCGAGCGGCGAGGCAGATTCCGCGGCGTGCCGGCTGGAAGGATTCATGCGCGCTCCTGCACTGTCAGCGCAAGATACGCCAACGTGCGGCCGAAACAAGCAACGCGAATCAACCCGCGGCACCGCTCGAGACGGCGTCGCGGCGCAGCTTTTCGTAGCGGCGCCCGAGATAGCCGGCGGCGGCGCCCCACAGCGCCGCCGCACCCAGGCCCACGGCGATACCGCCGGTGAAGCCAAAACCCGCGAGCCGCAGTCCGGTCTGCATCCAGGCCGAACTCAGGTCGCCGAAGCGGTAGAACACCGTGTCGATGACGTTCTTGGTCTTGTAGCGGCCGCTTTGCGGCATCACGGTGAAGCAGATCTCGCGGCTGGGTCGAGCGATGGCGTACTGCGCCACCCGCCGCAACACCTGTATGCCCTGGATCATCAGCAGCGATGGGGCCAGCGCCAGGGCGAGAAATGCGCCCAGCATCAACAGCGGGTTGAGCGTGAGGCCGCCGGTCACGCCGAAGCGCCGCAGCAGCCGGCTCAAGCCGAAGAACAGGATCAGGGCCGTGCAGACATTGACCGCCAGATCGATGTCGGCGATCGCCTGGGCGCGTGCGGCGATGGCGCCGAAGGCGCGTGCCACCAGGTCGGTCTGAAAAAAATAGGCGACGGTGCTGACCCAGCTCATCAGCAGCACGAAGGCCGCCTGGCTGCGTGCGTACGGGGAGCGCAGCACCTGGCTGAAGCCTTCGAATAGATTGCCGCGCAACCCCTGCTCCAGACTCGAGACCTGCCCAGCGTGCCCCTGAGCCTGCAGCCGCCGCTTCTCACGGATCAGCAGCTGCACCAGCACGATCACCAGCGCGAATCCGCCTGCGGCCAGCAGCAGCATTCCGGACAGGCCGATGCTCGCCACCAGCACTCGTGTGAGGATCGGGCCGGCGATCGCCCCGAGTTCCCCGCCGGCGGCAATCAGCGCGAACAATCGCAGCGCCTGGGCCGGGGCGAACAGGTCCACCATCAGGCTCCAGAACACCGACATCATGAACAGGTTGGTCACGCTGAACCAGATGTAGTAGGACCCGGAGATCCAGCGACTCGCCGGCAGCAGCGCGAACAGCGCGGCAAACAGCAGCGTGTTGAGAAGCCAGAATCCAAACACCCCGGGCAGCAGCCGCGAGAGCCGCACCCGCGAGGCGAGCGCGGTGTAGATCGGCGAGGCGATCAGGGTGCCGATGAAGGTCCCGGTGAACAGCGTCTGCAGCTGATCCACCCCGACGATGGTGGCGGCGGTGTCGCGTACCGGCCGCAGGATGTAATAACTGCCCAGCAGCAGGAAGTTGCACGCGAATGCCAGCGCCACCGCGCGGCGCTCGCTCGGCGCCACCTCGGCTGCGATGCGCAGCAGCCGCGGCATACGTCAGCGGATGCGCCAGATCAGGATCACGGCTGCAATCGCCAGCAGTCCGGTCGGCACCCAGGCGAGCAGCAGCGGATCGACGCGGTAGACCTGCGCGCCGCTCTCGACCAGCCGTTGCATGAAAAAGTAGATCACCCCGAGCGTCAGCCCCAACGTGGTGCGGCCGCTCAGCGTGGCCGAACGCATCGAGCCGAAGCCGAACGGCAGCGCAAACAGCAACGCGGCCAGGATCCCGGCCATGCGTGCGATGCGCCCCCAGAAGGCGATCAGGTACGGTTCGGCGGCAAGGTTGTTGTGGCGCAGGTAGACGATCGCCTGGTAGAGGGTGTGCAGCGCCAGCTGTGCGGGCCGCGCGACCGCGAAGCGCAGCAGATTGCTGCCGGCGGAGGTCACCAGCAATTGCTGCGGCAGATTGCGGCTGCTGACCGAGTCACGCCCGATGCTCGATTCGGCATAGTCGAGCAGCCGCCAGGAGGTCGGCCCGACCGGGTTGGCGCGCGCGGCCCGCGCCACCGAGGCGAGGCGATTGTCCGGCGTGAGCTTGAACACCATCATGCCGGCGAATTCGGCCGAGCTGGACAGCCCGTGCACCTCCAGGATGGTATCGCCGCTGCGGATCCAGGCGCCGCCGCCGCCGGCAAAGCTGACGTTGGCGTAGCGCTCGAACGCCTTGTGCTGGTCGGCCAGCTGACCGAGCGGCTGCGCCAGGAACTCCCCGATCACCATCGCCACCGCGATGATGATCGCCGCACTGAACAGGACCGCGACGCTCAGGCGCAGCTTGGACATGCCCGACACGCGCATCACGGTGAGCTCGTGACTGCGTGCGAGGATGCCGATGCCGAGCAAGGCCCCGATCAGGGCGCCGGCCGGGAACGCCTCGAGCGCGAACTGCGGCAACGTCATCGCCGAGTAGCTCAACGCCTGGATCATGCCGTAGTGGCCGGTGCCGACGCTGGATTGCTCGCCGATGAAGGTGAACAGGAAACCGAGCATCAGCAACACCGCCATCGTCAGCCCCACCGCCGCGAGCAGCGTACGCGCGATGTAGCGATCCAGCATGTTCATCGCGGCCGCCTCGCCCGCCAGGCCCTCGCCCGCCAGGCCCGTGCCACGCGCGGCTGCAGCAGCGCGCCGATGGCCACGCACAGGAAGATCGCGTGCACCCACCACAGTCCCAGTGCCATCGGGGTATTACCGTGCTCGATCCAGCTGCGGCCGGCCTGCGCCAGCACCGCATACAGCGCGAACGCCAGAATCGCGAGCCAGATGTGCGCGTAACGGCCCTGGCGCGGCCGCAGCCGCCCGAGCGGCACCGCCAGCGCGCCGAATATCAGCGTCATGATCGGCAGTCCGATGCGCCACTGCAGCTCGGCCTGCAGCCGCGGATCGCGGCTGCCGAACAACTGCGCGGTGCTCATCTCATCCACGCGCCCCCGCGCAGCGCCGGTATTAGGCGCGTTGAACGGAATGATCTGGCGCTGGAAGCGCATGATGCGGTAGTGATTGCTGCCGGGCGCGCCCTCGACGCGCTCGCCATCGTACAGCGTGATGGTCTCGCCCTGTGCGGTGATGGCGTAGTGCGCCCGGCGCGCCAGCGTGGTATCAATGCTCTGCCCTTCGGTGCGCTCGACGAACACGTCGCTCAGGTCGCCGTTGGGCTCGGTGGAGCGCGCATATACGACAATGTGGCCGAAGGAGCGGAATCGGCCGGGCTCGAGCGGCGCGAGAATGCCGGCGCGCAACGCCTTGGCGCGCAGGTTCTCCTCGGCCACCGCGGCGCGCGGGCCCAGATAGAAATTGAGCCACACCCCGAGCACGGCCACCGGTATCACCAGCAGCCACACCGCGGTGAACACCCGGCCCAGACCGACGCCGGCGGCCTGGGCGGCCGCCATCTCGCTATCGTGATACAGGCGGCCGAAGGCGAGAACCAGGCCGAGCAGCATGCCCACCGGCAGCAGCAGCGCGACGTTCTGCGCAGCGCTCAGACCGATCAGCTCGAGCACGAAGGTCTTCTGGTACTGCAGCTCCGCGGCGCGCGCCAGCACCTCCCCGATGGTATTGACCAGCATGACCGCGGCCGCGACCACGGTCACCCCGACGAAGTCGAGGGTCATCTCCTTGAGCAGATAGCGTTGTAGAATCCGCAATCGGTCCTCATCCTAATGGCCGCCTTCGGCTACACTTCGAAGTACATCAGCGGTCGCTACGTTATACGAACAGTTCGCGAGCAAACAAGGATCGACAGCATGCGATTCGAAGCATTTAGCCGCCGGGCGGTCCAGCAGCGCGGCGATTGTCTGGTCATCGGCGTGTTCGAGCGCGGTGAGCTCGGACCGGCAGGCGCCGCCGTCAACACCGCTCTGCGCGCTCATATCAGCGCGCTGCTCGCGCGCGGGGATTTCTCCGGCCGCGCGCACGACACCCTGCTGATCGCGGAGTGCGCCGGGCTCACTGCGGGCCGGCTGCTGCTGGTCGGGCTGGGCCCGAAGGCCCAGTTCAACCGCCGCGTGTGGCACAAGGCGCTGCAGGCCACGATCGGGGCGCTGGCACGCACCCGCATCGCCTCCCCGGTGCTGGCGCTGGAGCGCCCGGCCCGTACCGAGCTGGATGACTACTATTTCGGCCGTGCGATCGCCGAGATCACCGGCAGCACGCTCTACCGCGTCAACGACCTGAAGAGCACGCGCCGGCAGCGTCCGCCGCCGCTCGCGCGACTGCGCGTCGGGCCGGTCGAAGAGGCCTCCCTCGGGGCGGTGCGGCGCGGCCTGGCCGCCGGCGCGGCGGTGGCCGAAAGCGGCGCGTTGCTGCGCGACCTGGGCAACCTGCCGGCCAACGTGTGCACGCCGCGCTACCTCGCCAACCAGGCGCGCGAACTGGCGCGCCGCCACCGCCAGCGGGTGCGCGTGCGCATCCTCGATGAGGCGGCGATCCGCCGCGCGCGCATGGGCTGCTTCCTGGCGGTCACGCGCGGCAGCGAGGAGCCGCCGCGCTTCATCGTGCTGGAGTATCGCGGCGCTCGCCGCGGACGCGCGCCGATCGCGCTGGTGGGCAAGGGGGTGACCTTCGACACCGGCGGTATCTCGCTGAAGGACCCGCCGGCGATGGACGAGATGAAGTACGACATGTGCGGGGCGGCCACGGTGCTGGCGGCGATCGACTTTGCCGCCCGCGCGCAGCTGCGGCTCAACCTGGTCGGACTGGTGCCGGCGTGCGAGAACATGCCCGACGGGCGCGCGGTCAAACCCGGCGACATCATCGCCAGCGCGTCGGGCCAGACCGTGGAGGTGCTCAACACCGACGCCGAGGGTCGTCTGATCCTGTCCGACGCGCTGAACTACGCGCGCCGCTACCGGCCCGAGGCGGTCGTGGACTTTGCGACCCTCACCGGCGCCTGCGTGATCGCCCTTGGTCACCACCACAGCGCTGTGATGGGCAACGATGATGCGCTGGCGCGCGAGCTGGTGGAGGCCGGCGCGCGCACCGGGGACTGGGCCTGGCAGCTGCCGCTGACTGAGGACTATGCCGAGCAGCTGCGCAGCAACTTTGCCGACATGGCCAACGTCGCCGGCCGCGACGGCGGCGCCATCACGGCTGCGGCCTTCCTGGGCAAGTTCACCACCGGTCTGCGCTGGGCGCACATGGACATCGCCGGCACCGCCTGGACGAGCGGCAAGGACAAGGGCGCGAGCGGCCGGCCGCTGTCGCTGGTGGCCGATTTCCTCAGCCGCCGCGCAGCCGCTTGAGTGCGCGGCCGGTGGCCGGGAGCGCGGCGCGCGTAGACTTCTACGTGCTGTCCGGCCACGATGCGCGTGCACGGCTGAAGCTTGCCTGCCGCCTGGCCGAGAAGGCCTACCTGGCGCAGCAGCGCGTGCTGGTATGGGCGGACGATGCCGCGGAACTGTCGAGCTTCGATGATCTGCTGTGGAGCTTCGCCGATCGCGCCTTTGTGCCGCACGAGCGCTACGACGATCCGCAGCAATGGGGCGACACGGCGGTGCTGCTGGCTTGCCAGCCGCAGGTGGCAGCGGCCCCCGACGTGTTGCTGAACCTCGGCAGCACCGTCCCTGCAGCGGCGGCACAGGCCGGCCGCATCCTCGAGATCATCGATTCGGAGCCGGCGCGGCTGCAGGCCGGCCGCGAGCGCTTTCGGCACTACCGCGACCGGGGCCTCACGCCGCAAACCCATCATCTCGAGGCGGATGAGCGGCATCCCGCGGTGGATGAGCCGCCTGTCGCGGTGGACGAGCCACTTCCTTAGAGAGGGCGGCGCGAAGCGGATGGAAACAGTCTACTCGCCCGTCGAGATTGAGCCGCGTCTGTACCAGCGCTGGGAGGCCGCCGGCTACTTTGCCGCCGGCGCCGGATCGGCCGATGGCGCGCGCGGCTACTGCATCGTGATCCCGCCGCCGAACGTGACCGGAACGCTGCACCTCGGCCATGCGTTCCAGGACACCATCATGGACGCGCTCACACGCGCGCACCGCATGCGCGGGGATGCGACGCTGTGGCAGCCGGGCACCGACCACGCCGGCATCGCCACGCAGATGGTGGTCGAGCGCGCGCTCAATGCCGAAGGCAAACAGCGCACCGACCTGTCACGCGAGGCATTCCTGCAGCGGGTGTGGGCCTGGAAAGAGCAGTCCGGCGGCACGATCGGGCGGCAGATGCGCCGCCTCGGTGCCTCGGTGGACTGGTCGCGCGAGCGCTTCACCATGGACGCGGGGCTGTCGGACGCGGTGCTCGAAGCGTTCGTGCGGTTGCACGAGGAAGGACTGATTTACCGGGGCCAGCGTCTGGTCAACTGGGACCCGCAGCTGCGCACCGCGCTGTCGGACCTGGAGGTGCTGTCGTCCGAGGAGGACGGGCACCTGTGGCACCTGCGCTATCCGCTGGCCGACGGGCCGCTGCCCGACGGCACCACGCACCTGGTGGTGGCGACCACGCGGCCGGAGACGATGCTGGGCGACACCGCGGTCGCGGTCAACCCGGCCGATGAGCGCTACCGGCACCTGGTCGGCCACCGGGTGCGGCTGCCGCTGACCGGGCGGCTGATTCCGGTGATCGCCGATGACTACGTCGACGCGAGCTTCGGTACCGGCTGCGTGAAGATCACCCCGGCGCACGACTTCAACGACTACGCCATCGGCATGCGTCACGGCCTGCCGCTGATCAACATCTTCACCCCGGACGCGCGCCTGAACGAGCAGGCGCCGGCGCACCTGGTCGGGCTTGGGCGCTTCGAGGCGCGCACGCGCATCGAGGCCGAGCTGGCCGCGGCCGGGCTGATCGAGCGCATCGAGCCGCACAAGCTGATGATCCCGCGCGGGGATCGCAGCGGCGTGGTGATCGAGCCGTACCTGACCGACCAGTGGTACGTGCGCATCGCGCCGCTGGCGCAGCAGGCGATCGCCGCGGTGCGGGACGGCCGCGTGCGCTTCGTGCCGCAGAGCTGGGACAAAACCTATTTCCAATGGATGCACCACATCCAGGATTGGTGCATCAGCCGCCAGTTGTGGTGGGGGCATCGCATTCCGGCGTGGTACGACGAGGCCGGGCAGGTCTACGTCGCTCGCAGCGAGGCGCAGGCGCTCGCGCAGGCGCGTGCGCGCCACGGCCGCGACGTGCCGCTCACGCAGGATGAGGACGTGCTGGACACCTGGTTCTCCTCGGCGCTGTGGCCGTTCTCGACGCTAGGCTGGCCCGGGCGCGACGTTGCGCTGACGCGGTTCTATCCGACCGATGTGCTGGTCACCGGCTTCGACATCATTTTCTTCTGGGTCGCGCGCATGCTGATGTTCGGCCTGAAGTTCACCGGCGAGGTGCCGTTCCGGCAGATCTACATCACCGGGCTGATCCGCGATGAGCACGGCCAGAAGATGTCCAAGTCCAAGGGCAACATCCTCGATCCGCTCGATATCGTCGACGGTATCGAACTACTGGCACTGA
>Ga0307373_10015956_pt1 | contig 10141 bp, 9 predicted proteins | sample OX2MG_FD_202534 | JGI IMG/M metagenome (GOLD analysis project Ga0307373, IMG submission 202534) | Soil microbial communities from Risofladan, Vaasa, Finland - OX-2 | ecosystem: Environmental > Terrestrial > Soil > Coastal area > Acid sulfate soil | place: Finland: Risofladan, Vaasa | collected...
GCTCCAACGTGACGTAGGCCGTCACCTCGTCCATACGCCACGAGGGCCGCGAGAACGCGGCGTCACGAAGAGCCACGATCTCGGCGTGGGCCGTAGGGTCCTGATCGAGTTCGCGCCGGTTCTCCCCTACGCCGATCACGACGTCGTTTTCAACGAGCACGCACCCAACGGGAACGTCCCCGTGTCCGGCGGCGACGATCGCGAGGTCGAGCGCCGCACGCATGAAGAGTTCGTCATTGGCCGTATCATCCACGACCACGAACTTACGAGATGCATTCCGTCGAGAACACAGAAAGTAACCGAGAACGACCGAAGTAGACTCCTCGACGGAGGGGTGCGAGAGCGGCCGAATCGGGCAGTCTCGAAAACTGCTGTGTCTCCGGGCACCGTGGGTTCAAATCCCACCTCCTCCGCCGGTTGGAAACGGGTGACATTAGTCACCCGTTTTCTTCTCTGTTAAACCGATTCGAACGTCGCAGTACGCTGGCTTCGTGCGGCGTGAGCCGCCGAAACAGGAGAATGCCATGGTCTCGTCAATCGAAACATCAGTGGGTACCGAGCGCAAGGTCGTCACCGAATTGCCAGGCCCGAAGTCACGCGCCCTGCACGAGCGCCGACAAGCGGTCGTGAGCGCCGGATTGACCCAGGGGTTTCCTATCTACATTGATCGGGCCCAGGGCGCGATCCTCGTCGATGTCGATGGCAACCAAGTCCTGGACCTCGGCTCGGGTATCGCGGTCACCGCCATCGGTCACGCCGTACCAGAACTGGTCAACGCGGTGAGCGCACAAGTCGCCGCCTTCACGCACACCTGTTTCATGGTGAATCCCTATGCCAATTACATCGAAGTGTGCGAAGAACTCGCCGCTCTCACGCCCGGATCGCACGCCAAGACCTCGGCGCTGTTCAACTCCGGCGCCGAAGCGATCGAGAACGCCGTGAAGATCGCCCGCCTGGCGACCGGTCGCCAGGCGATCATCGTCTTCGACCACGCCTATCACGGTCGCACCAACTTGACCATGGCTCTGACGGCGAAGAACATGCCCTACAAGGACCGCTTCGGCCCATTCGCCCCGGAGATCTACCGAGTGCCTATGAGTTATCCGTTCCACGACGGATTGAGCGGCGCCGAAGCGGCCGCAGTCGCAATCAAGATGATCGAGACCCAGGTCGGTGCGAAGAACGTCGCCGGACTCCTCATAGAACCGATCCAGGGCGAAGGCGGCTTCGTCGTGCCGGCCGACGGTTTCTTGCCGGCGCTCTCGAGGTGGACCAGCGCCAACGGCGTCGTCTTCATCGCCGACGAGATTCAAAGCGGCTTCTGTCGCACGGGCGACTGGTTCGCGGTCGACCACGAGAACGTGGTCCCCGACATCGTCGCCACCGCCAAGGGATTGGCCGGCGGCATGCCGCTCGCCGGCGTGACCGGTCGCACCGAACTGATGAATGCCGTGCACGAAGGCGGACTCGGTGGCACCTACGGCGGCAACCCCGTGGCCTGCGCCGCGGCGTTGGCCACGATTAAGACCCTGCGCGACCGAAACCTGGTGCAACGCGCTCGCGAGATCGGGGACACTCTCTTCGCCAATCTTCGTTCCCTTGCTCAAGACGTCGCCATCATCGGCGAGGTGCGCGGACGAGGCGCGATGGTCGCGATGGAGTTCGTCCAGCCCGGCACGAAGGAACCGAACGCCGCGGCCGTCAAGGCCATCATCAGCTACTGCAACCAGAACGGCGTCATCGCGATCTCGTGTGGCACGTACGGCAACGTCGTGCGGCTGCTGCCGCCCCTGGTGATCACCGACACCCAACTTGCTGACGGACTCGACGTCCTCGGCGCCGCGGTTCGCGCCGCGAGCTAAGCCACACAGCTCTGCGTCGACTGCGTCCCGCGAGCTGGCGTTGAGGCGATGTCGTGCTCGACCATCGCGGCCGGAATCGCGTAAGCGGTCTCACTCTGGGTGAGTGACTTGGAGAACACGACGCCGGCCACGTCACCACGAACCATGACGGGGCTACCCGAATTGCCCGGTTCGATGTTGGAGTAGACGACCAGCACCGTTCGTTGGAATGTCTGCTTGTCGTAAATGTCGCGCGACTCTGCGGTGATCTGACCGTTGATGATCGACGGACTTATCGTTCGCGGCCCGTCGAGTGGAAAACCGATCACTTCGGCAGGCGCGCTGGTAGGGGGTGCCGACGTGACGAAATTCAATGGCGCACCGTTCGTCGCCGTCACAACGCGCAGTATCGCGATGTCGTTCACCGGATCGAACAACGCCACTTGCGCCGTCGTGCCCCCGACCGTCACGCTGGTCGCGCCGGCGACCACGTGAGCGTTCGTAACCACGAGGTTCGCCGAGATGAAGAATCCGGTTCCTTGATGAATGTCCGCGCATCCCATCGCGAGAACCTTGAGGACCTCGCTTGGCGAGCGAGGTGAGATCGTGTTCTTCCCGAGCTTGGGAGCCGGCCCTGTCGAGGGCCCACTCGGCGCGACGATGCTCGCAAACACACTCGGGAAATTCACGTTATGAAGAATGGTCTGTAACCGCGCCTCGGCCGAAGGAACAGTTGGGAGGGCCTGGTCGAGTGCCTTGATGATTCGCGACCCTTGAATCCCACTGGCACCGGTGCTCCACGACGTCGCGACCAACAGGGCTGCGACGAGCCAGCAAGTAATCAAGGCACCGGCGACTCCGACGACGACGCCTGCGACGGAGTCGACGAGGCCCAACTTCACCATTTTGACGGTCCGGCGAATGGACCTACCGACGAGATGACCGAGGAAGTGACAGACGAACACGGCGGTCACGACGATCGCCAACGCGAGTATCGGACGCCACGATGAGTGAGTGATGTCTGTGGACAGTGATGGCGCTATCTCGATGCCCAGGTAGAAACCTAGGAAAATGCCCACCCAGCCCAAGATCTGTCGGATAGCTCCTTGGAACCAGCCCTGAATCGCGGCCACGATGGCGATGGCGAGGATGAGTACGTCAACCCAGTTCATGAAGTCCAAGTTAGACCTCACCTTCGTTGGAGGCGATTCAGAGTCGAAGCTCACTTCAGTATCATCAACACAGCGACAACGGTCGTCATGATCTCAAGGAAACAATGGTTCGAGTACCAGCCTACGTACGTTCACTGGTACGGATCGCGGCGGTGTGCACGGTTGCGAGCGTGGTCTTGGCGTCGTGCGCCACCACCAAAGCCGTGAAGGTGATCACTCGCGTGACCGGGCTTCCGGCGATCAGCATCTCGGTGCCGCTCTCCATCGTGGCGTGCACCACGAACAACTCCTGCGTGACCTTAGGGACGTCCAACCTCGACGTGAGCCCGACGTCGGTCGGCGAGTACCGGACAGCCAATGGTCGCTGGACGGCGATCACCGTGCCGAGCGCCGACGCCTCGACGTACGTCCAAGCCGCGTCGTGCTGGAACAATGGATGTCTCTTCGTCGGTTCGCAGTCGAACGGCGATCTGGTGTGGCGCTACGACGCCACGTCACAGTCGTTCAGCACCGAGGTCGGACCGGCCGGTGCGTCAGGCATCGAAGTGGTGAGTTGTTACGCGTCGATGACATGCGCCGTCCTCGACCACGCGAAGAGCGGACCGCGATTCCTCACTACCGATGACGGAGGTGCGACGTGGTCGGCGCCAGTGAGTTTCGGCGTGCCGCCCCAAGATACGGTGACCTCACTGTCGTGTCCTTCGACGTTGGACTGCATCGCGAGCTTCCTCAATGTCGCCAATGGCATCGAGGTCTACGTGACCAGTGACGGCGGTGCGACGTGGAACCCGCGGACCGGCTTTTCAACGGTTACGTGGTCGGCCTTCACGTCGTTGAACTGCATTGGCAAGAAATGCCTGGGGTTGGCCAATCTCCACACCGGATGGCGCATCGAACGTACCGACAATTTCGGACGCTCGTGGAAAAAAGTGGCGTCGCTACCGAGTTCCATTCTGGACCTCGCGTGCACGTCGCTCGAACGCTGCGTCGTAGGCGGTATGACGAGCTCGCTCGCCTCGACTCCGTGGCTGGCCACGGTGATTTCGGGCACCGTCAAGACAGCGAAACTCACGTACGTGCCGTCGCCCATCGCCGACGTAGCGTGCGGGTCGAAGGTCTGCGCCGCGATTGGCGTGACGACCGTGATGACGTTGCGGCCATAGCCCGCAAGTGTGTCTAGACCAGGGATCGGATTCGATAGTCGGGCTCGTTGACCTCTCGCGTTGTTTCTATGCGAGGCTGGTCGTGTGAGTTCGACCACTGGTACCGTTCCATCCGGTTGGTATCCCGATCCATCGGGCGCCCGCCAGTGGCGCGTCTGGACAGGTTCGGAATGGTCCACGATGACGCGCCCGTACGGTGACGTGGCCGCGCGAAGCATCGCAGGAGATCTGCCGCTCATCCAAGCGCTGCACCGATTGGTGCGATACGGCGTGGCCGGAGATTTCGCCGGTATCAGTATCCTCGTCAGCGTGCTCGCCCATTGGCCGGGAACGGCGCACCCGGTCTCGCAGTGGTTCGCCCTCGCCGCGACCAACGTCGCGGTTGCGCTCCTTTTGATCGGCACGGCCGGCTTCGCCTTTGCCGCCCGAGAACTCGAAGGTCATTGGACTGCCTGGGCTTTCATTCCTGGAGTCAACCTCTTCGCCGTCAACGCCGTCGTCACGAAACGACTCGGCGGCCAGCCACTTCGCCGCGTCGGCGCCGAAGTCATCTTGATGGTGCTGTTCGTCGTCGAGTTCCACGCCGAAGCGTGGCTGTGCGTGGCGCCGGTAATCGTGGCGGTCGGTCAGTCGCAGTGGATCGCCACCTTCATCGAGCAGATCGTGAACTCGTCCTCACCGTCTTCGCCGGCAGCATCCTGACGTGACGCGACGACCACCGAACCAAGGGAGTTGACCCGATGTACGAATGGAGCGACGAGCAACAAGCGATCATCGACGTCCTACGACGGTTCGTCGACGAGGAGATCCGTCCGCAACTCGATGAGCTCGAGCACAACGGGATGCCGCCCTACGCGATCCTTCGAAAGATGTATGACGTCTTCGGACTCAACGAGATGGCGAAGGAGAGTTTCCGCCGTCAACTCGATCGAAAGATCGCCGGTGACGAGCCCTCGCGAGAGGGTCGCGGTTCGGAGTCCGCAGCGCAACTCATCTCTACCATCGAACTATGCCGAGTGAGCCCGGGACTGCTCACCTCTCTCGGCGTGTCCACTGGCCTCGCCGCGGGCACGATCAACAAGCTCGGTACGCCGGCGCAGATGGAGCGCTGGGCATTGGATTTGATGACCCTTGACAAGATCGGAGCCTGGGCGATCACCGAACCGGACTCGGGCAGTGACGCCCTCGGCGGTATGCGCACGAGCGCCAAGCGCGACGGCGAGGGCTACATCCTCAACGGCCAGAAGACCTGGATCACCAACGGACCCTACGCCGACACCATCGTGCTGTACGCCAAGCTCGACGACGGCAGCGGCGAAGAGATGCGAAGCCGCAAGGTTCTCACGTTCGTGCTGGACACGGGAATGCAAGGACTGGTCCAGGCCGCGCCGATGCGCAAGATGGGACAGCACGGCTCACCGACCGGCGAGATCTTCTTGAGCGACGTCCGCGTCGGCAAGGACCGCCTCCTCGGCGAGAGTGAAGACCCGGTCGGTGGAGGTCGCCAGAGCGCGAGGGACAATTTCGTGGCCGAGCGCGCCGGCGTCGCTGCGATGTCACTCGGCATCATCGAGGAGTGCCTGAAACTCTCGATTGATTACGCGAAGCACCGCCGTCTCTGGGGCACGGCCATTGCCGACTACCAGCTCATCCAACTCAAACTCGCGCAAATGGAAGTCGCGCGGGTCAATGTACGCAATATGGTGTTCTCCCACATCGAGCGCTCGTCGCACGGAGCCCTACCTACGTTCGCCGAAGCCTCGGCGATGAAGCTCTATTCGGCCCAGGCCGCGTGCCAAGTAGCCGACGACGCCATCCAGATCTTTGGGGGTAACGGCTACATCGCGGAATATCGCGTCGAGCAACTCAGCCGCGACGCGCGTGTCCTACGCATCTACGCCGGCACCGACGAAATGCAAGTCATCGCCATCGCCAAGGACCTCGTGCGCGATTAGTTCGTCTCGGTACTAAGTGCGTTCCGAAGTCGATCGGCCACACCGATCCACCCCTTGTATTTCTGCATCTCTTCGGGGGCGGTGTCGAGATTCAATAGCAACGTCGGGCCAAACTCCTCGTGGGCGTCGCACAGCTGCTGGGCCGAGGCCACGTAATTGCGGATCGTGAAGACGACTGTGTCGGACTCGGGGAGTCGGCGCAACGTCTGTCGTTCAACGCGAAAGAACCACTGGGCCAGATCGCCGTGAGGGCTCTGGCGGGCACCGGTGGGTTGATGCAGGATCGACGAGTCGATCAATGTCCAGTTCAGTCGCCAAAACGACCGCTCCGGTTTCAGTCGCTCGAAGAACGAGTTGGTCGGTCGGCTCAGTTCGACATCGTAGATCGGCACAGGACCATGGATGTCATCAAGCGTTGTACCGAGTTTGGACGCGAGATTCCAACGCGATGGAAAGCACACACACGCCGCCTGCAATCGCCAAGCGTCGGAGCGAACGAGCACACAGAGGTCCTCTTGCACCAATCGCGACGCAGACACGATCGGGTGCTCGTCGTTGCGTGGTTCTGTTGCAACCTCTGGATGATGTTCGTTGAGAGAGCGGATCACTTCGGCGAGCAACTCACGACTCCCTTCGTCACCCTCGGGGTTCGTCGCCACGACGACGTCGTACGAAGTGTTGAGGAGTTGACGTTTCTGCTCCAATTCGTCGTCGCGACGATCATCGACTTCCAACCATCGATCGAGGTCGAGTGGCCGAAGACCCATAGCCATGCGCCAACCCTTGGGCTCCAACGGAACATACGGGAAGTCGCTCACGTTCGGCCCCGCGCTCGCAATACGAACCAGTAAATACAGAACACGATCACGGGCACGGCAATGACGATGACGCGCGCCTCGGGAAGGACCACGCCCCGATGGACGCTCACTGTGGTCGTCGTAGTGTTGAGAGCCTCCATGATTCGATTCAACTGCTCTCTCCTTGTGACCCCCAGTGGACTCGGCTCGCTACGGGCGAGCGAGTCCGATTACGACGGCGACTTCTTCTCCCGCTCGGCCATCAAGGCTTCCAGGTATTCGATGATGTTCGAAATCGCCAGGTCCTGGGCGAGGAGATGTTTTTGAATCTCTTCGGACTCCTTCAACACGGCTTCGGCGTCTTTATATGTTTCCTCAGCACGCTTGTCGGCGGCGCGGGCCTGAATATTCTGACCCACGATGATTATGGGTAGCAGTACGAGTTGGAGAAACGAACTCGAAAGCCACACAATGATGTAGTACGTACCTTGCTTGATGGCGTCGGGCAGGGCGAGGAGCGCGATGATTGTGAAGATGTAGGCCATCCACATGGTCCCCACGACGAGGGTGATGCGAAGTCCAAATCTCGCATTCAAACGGATGATCGGATTCGGATGATCCAGACGACGCAGGTCGCGGCTCTTGACGGGACCCTCTAATTTCCTCTCTTCGATACGAGGGCGTCGTACGTACTCGTAAATACTCGCCATACCGGAATTCTCACACGTTTAAATGCCCGATTGCGCAATGAATCTCAACCAACCAAGTCGGGCGACGTTTCCATGCCTTGATTCCATACGGAACGCGCGATGATCTTGGTGGTGTCGGCGCGGTAGCTGTATTTGTTCGCAATGTCGCGAATCTCCTCGAGCAGACCTTCGGTCAACGTCGTCGGGTCAAGTCCCAGCCCGACGAAACGTTCGCGACTGACGTTGAGTTCGTTCTCCAACGCCTCCTTGCGAGGGTTCGGCAGGAGCGCGATCTTGACGCCCGTCTCCTTGGCGATAAGTTCGGCGAGTTCGATGATTCGGTGGGTCTCGGTCACTTGATTGAAGACGCTCACTTGTTCGCCGCTCGCTGGCGGATTCTCGAGCGCGATCTGTATGCAACGGACCGTGTCGCGGATGTGGATGAAGGCGCGGGTCTGTCCGCCGGTGCCGTGCACGGTCAACGGGTGACCGATGGCGGCCTGCATCAGGAACCGGTTCAAGACCGTGCCGTAGTCACCGTCGTAGTCGAAACGATTGATCAAACGTTCGTCGAGAATCGTCTGCGGCGTTTGCGTCCCCCACACGATTCCTTGGTGCAGGTCAGTGATTCGAACTTGGTCGTTCTTCGCGTAAAAGGTGAAGAGCAGTTGGTCGAGCGTCTTGGTCATGTGATACACCGAGCCGGGATTGGCTGGGTGAAGGATCTCGCGCTCGATCTCGCCGTCCGGGGTGGGTACCTTGACCGTCAGGTAGCCCTCGGGAATCGGAGCCGAACCGGACCAACCGTACCCGTAGACACCCATGGTGCCCAAGTGCACCAGGGCGATGTCGAGACCACTCTCCACGATCGCCACGAGGACATTGTGCGTTCCGCGCACGTTGTTATCGACGGTGTAGCGCTTGGCCGCGGAGTTGCGCATGGAGTACGGTGCCGCTCGCTGCTCTCCGAAGTGGACGACCGCGTCGGGTCGTTCGTCACGCAAGAGCTCGAGGAATCGCTCGTACTCTTCGGCGAGATCCAAGTGCACGAAGCCGATCTCCTTGCCCGTCAGTTCCTTCCAGGTACGGATGCGCTCACCCATCGGGCGAATCGGGGTGAGGGACTCGACTTCGAGTTCGAGGTCGATTTCGCGACGGCTGAGGTTGTCCACGACGATGACGTCGTGGCCCTTGTCAGAAAGGTGCAACGACGTGGGCCAACCACAGAATCCGTCACCGCCAAGTACCAAAACCTTCATGAAATCTCCTCATTCGATGCCGACGCGGCGGCTGCTGTACCGTATCGAAGCCCCGTTTCGAGGGAATCTTTACCTTCCAACCTTAACAGCGGCCCAAATATCGCCCGGAGTCCGAGACCGACACGGCGTCCGCGTCGACCGCGAGGGCCCTAGGCGTCGTCACTGACACCGAGGGTCGATTCGACGAAGTTCTGCAATCGGCGATCCGGGATGAACCACGTCACGCCCACCACGATAAATATGGCAATCGAGAGCCGCCGGGAGACAAAGGCGATCGGAATCGCGGCTATGTAGGACCCGAAGGAGAGTTTCGCCTTCCAATCGCGCCCGAGGGCGTTCTTGAGTCGCAAGTCCGAACCGTGAGACCAGTGCTGCTCTCACGACGTCGGACATGGTGTCTCCTCTCGGTGGCGGCTAGTGACGGGTGACGATTGGCTTGGACGACGGTCCTAGCCGCAAGCCCGGTGCGGGCGCGCAATACCTCGTCAACGTGCCGGCCAAGGCGTTCACGAAGGTCAACTGACTTTGGGACGGCACGACGATCGTGACGGGTGCCCCGTAACTCGTCACCGTCTCGTTCGAGTGCACAATGGCGAACGTGCCGTTTTGCCTCGCAGACGTCACGAAACTTATTCGCGAGATCCGGCCGACGGCATTGATATCGAACGTCATCGATAGCGCGCCGAGCGGACCTTGCGTCGTGGGACTGACCAACCACGCAGGAAGCCCCGTCGTAGTTCGACTGACGATGCTCGACGTGTCGGATTTACTCGTCGTCACCGTGTACTGATGCATCGAGACTCCGTCAACATTGACCGTGCCATCGTCCTTCAAGACGGCTCCGTTGCGCGTCAACAACGCCAGCCCCGCGAGCGGGCTGCCGGTCGACCCCAGAGCGGACGGCCGATTCGAGGCTTTGAAAGGTAGAGAAATCCATGGCGTCGGGAAACTTGCGCCCACAGTCCCCGTCAACTTGAGGTACATGATGCGACCCGAGTACACCATCGACTCCGTGCCCAATTGGGCCAACGCACCGTCGTAGATGAGTGTGGCCGAACAGGCGTCCGTCCGCAGATCGCATGTCCCGGTTCCTTTCGCGGTGCCCATCTGACCCTCTACGTCTATGGACTCAGAGATCGCTATGTCGGTGGTGTTGTGCGCGAGCGTTGTAACGAGTGCACTTCGAACGGTGGACTGTGCTTCTGCGGACGAAGTTCCAGAGAGGCGAAGTCCGATAGCGATCGCAACGACCACGACCACGATCG
>Ga0307373_10015958_pt1 | contig 10141 bp, 11 predicted proteins | sample OX2MG_FD_202534 | JGI IMG/M metagenome (GOLD analysis project Ga0307373, IMG submission 202534) | Soil microbial communities from Risofladan, Vaasa, Finland - OX-2 | ecosystem: Environmental > Terrestrial > Soil > Coastal area > Acid sulfate soil | place: Finland: Risofladan, Vaasa | collected...
TGCTCTTTATCTCTTCCGATATTGAACGGAGCCGATTCCAGCAAATCCATAAAAACATGATCGTCCATGTCGCTGATGCTGATAAGACCTTGGAAGACGCCGGGATTTTCCGTAGTCGTCAGCGCACAGACCTCATGATCCGGGTTCCGAAGTTCGATAGACCAATCGAATTGCCATTCGAGCGAAGAGAGCATTTCGGCATCCGATGGATATAACCGCACGAGCCGCGTGGCACAAACGTTCCCGGTTCGAATCTCCTCGATGGAATTCGACATCTTATCGACTTCGAATCCCAGCCGCCGAGATGTGGCTTTACTCATGCACAAAAATACGACAATTCCCCTCACGCGGGCTGGAAAGCCCGCGGACAGGCTAAAAGCCTGTGCTGCACGGTTCCCACCTGCCGAGCCAAAACCACTCCCCCGCGCCCGCAAAACGAACGCGAAGGGTAGCGGCATAAAGCGCCCGGCGCCAGCGCGTGGTGATTTAATCCTTCGGATTATTTTGTTACACAAGAGCGGTCCGAAAGGGTCGCCCTTTGTATTATAAAATAATTAAACGTGACAAAAAGAATGATTCAAGATGTTTCCCTCGAAAGAATTCGCAGTTTTGCGAATGAAAACTTTCAAGCAATTGCGCTTCAACGACGTAGGCTCCAGTCGAACGAACCTGAAGACGAGACATTTGTGAACAAAAAATTCATCATTGGCTAAAATGGACTAAAAACACAAGAGTTAATGAAGCACAAACGCGTGCGCTGTTTTTTGAGCACCGTTTTTTTAATGGAAAACAGAAACTGCCGCTCGTGCTTGCTATCAATATTGCAAATTGAACGAAAAATGGACGTGAGGGGAAACCGCAGCGCGCTTCGTGTGTTCTTAGGTGATCATAAACCAAAGGATTCCTCTGCGAAATTTCATTTTATCTCTTCTCGCCGTGGGCGCGGTAGTGGCGCTTTCGGCTATGCAGTCGAACGCTCAACCGGCTCAGACGACCAATCATGAGCCGTATGCCAGCCGATATTCGAGCACCACGCCGAAGCTGCACTACGAATTCCCATTTCAGATGATGTGGGACGATGCGGTGCTTACCTCGGTCCATTCTGGCAAGCCAACGCTCGCGTTCGATCTCGATCTTGACGATTCGGTTAGCATCAGGCTCGCCCAAAAAATCATTGATAATAAAGGACTTCGGGACTTTATAACAGCCCATTTCGAACCGGCGATGAACGATTTTGCAGTCGATCCGCCGCCGGCCGTCGGCATGGATAGCCTGAAGCATCTCGGCTGGCGCCTGAGCGGCCTCGAGAAAGATTATGGGATTATGGTACGCCCGGCCATGATCGTTATCGGCACGGACAAAAAGGAGATCGACCGGATCGTTTTTCCGGAAAAACTTACCGCCAAAGGGATCGAGCATCGGCTGACCGACATTCTGCAGGGCCGGAATACGCTTGGAAGTACGATCGCAGCCTTTTGGCGCGATACAACCTCCATCGTCATGCGCGAGAAGCTGATCGATATGTTCGAGCAGCGGTCGAAATACGACAGCGTACTCTATCACTTGCAGGGACTCGCCAAAGCGGACGTTCCCTCGGTGGCGCGCACAGCCGCAATACGCTATGCCTATTTGCGGCTGCAAGTTGAAGGAAATTCGCAGCCGCTGGAGGCATTTATGGCGGCGCTGGGACCGCATGGCGAGGATAGCACGCTCCACTACGCGCTTCTCGATAAGCTGCTCGATCACTATAAGCAGGCGAAAAATAACGACAGTGTTGCCGCGACCTACGACCGCATTATGGCCTTCACCGGACAGCGCGATCCAGACCTGCTCAACGATTACGCCTGGCAACTTGCCAATTATTCGAAAGATGTTGACCATGCCTACGCGCTCGTCAACGAGGCTATCGGTAAAAATGGGCAGGACGCCGATTATTACGATACCCGCGCTTTAGTCGATGGACGAATGCACCATTACGATGAAGCCATTCGCGACGAGGAAACCGCAGTCTCCTTCGCCAAAAAAGATGACAAGAGCTATTTCGAAGAGCAGTTGGGGTATTACAAAAAGCTGAAAGGCGAAGTGGAGAAATTGCAAGCGGAACAGTCGACGAAGGCCGAGCACCCCGGTGCCAGCGCGCCAAACTTGAAAAAATTGGAAAAATAGGGTTTATTCCTCGCAAGATTATGTTACTCGCGAATTATGGCAGAAATTCTTACAGATACGACAGAAGATATATCGGTTGAACTGAAGCCCGCGAAGGCCAGCCCGAAGCCGGGCAAGCTTTTTATCGGCGGCCAGTTCGTCGATGCGCTTTCGGAAAAGACATTCGAAACGCGGAATCCGGCGACGGGCGAGGTCATTACCGATATTGCCGAAGCGGGACCGGAGGACGTGGAACTTGCCGTGCGAGCGGCAAGGAAGGCGTTCGAGGACGGCAGCGAATGGCGGAAGATGTCGCCCAGGGATCGCGGTCGAATTCTTTGGAAACTCTCGGATCTGATACGCTCGAATGCGGAAGAGTTCGCCGAGTTGGAAACGCTCGACACGGGCAAGCCGATTTTCGAATCCTCGCGATTCGATATTCCGCTGGCTGCGGAGTGCTTCGAATATTACGCCGGCTGGCCGACGAAAATCGCGGGCGAAACGCTCGCAAATAGTGCCGGTGGCGACGCGCTGGTTTATACTCTGCGCGAGCCGATCGGTGTTTGCGGACAGATTATCCCATGGAATTTCCCACTCCAAATGCTCGCATGGAAAGCTGCACCGGCGCTGGCGTGTGGCAATACGATTGTGATGAAGCCGGCGGAGCAAACGCCCCTCACTGCGCTTCGCTTTGCGGAATTGACCATCGAGGCCGGACTTCCGGCTGGTGTCTTTAATGTAGTTACCGGCTTTGGTCCGAAAACAGGCGCGGCGCTGGTAGCCCATCCGGGAGTTGATAAAATTGCATTTACTGGCAGTGTGGAAGTCGGGAAGGAAATAATGCGTGGCGCGGCCAATACGTTGAAGCGTGTGTCGCTGGAACTTGGCGGTAAATCTCCGAATCTGATTTTCGCCGATGCCGATCTTGAAACCGCCGCAAAGTACGCGCTCGGCGGCATCTTCTTCAATCAAGGCGAAATGTGTACCGCCGGCTCGCGCATTTTTGTAGAGGAATCGGGATACGATGAGTTTATGTCGGTCCTTCGCGGCCGAGCGCAAAAGATGGTGGCAGGGGATCCGCTGCACCCGAAGACACGGCTCGGCTCGCTTATTTCGCAGGAGCACTTGGACCGGGTGCTGAATTATGTCCAGATCGGCAAGCAAGAAGGTGCTTCGGTTGCCATTGGCGGCTCGCGCATCGGAACGAAAGGATATTTTATGAAGCCCACCGTCCTCGAAGGCGTGACGAATTCGATGCGAGTGGCGCAGGAAGAGATTTTTGGTCCGGTCGCAAGCGTTATCAAATTCAAGGATATGGATGAGGGCATTCGCGAAGCGAACAACTCGCAATTCGGCCTTGCCGCCGCCATCTGGACGCGCGATATTAAGAAGGCGCACTCGATTGCAAAGCGCGTCAAGGCCGGCACGGTATGGATCAATACGATCTCGACGACCGATAACGCGGTTCCCTTCGGCGGCTATAAATCGAGTGGCTTTGGCCGTGAGCTTGGCCGCGCCGCGATCGATCTTTACACGGAGACGAAAACGGTGTGGGTGGATTTGAATTCGTGAGGTTCCGAGGACATTTTTCGCGTTGACTTCGAGCTACTGAACTATGATTCTGGTAGATTGTTACGATTAACGGGATAAGCATCATGGCACGACCATCGAAATCGAAACGGAGCCGGTCACGAATGCGCGAGAGCAGCGTATCTCTTGGCATTCGAATGAGTCCCGGTGAGCGGGACCTGATCAAGCACCGCGCGCGAAGTGAGGGGAAATCAATGTCGAATTATCTCCGTTCGCTGGCCGGCTTGGGAACTGCTGCGCACCCAAAACTCAAAGAGCATCGGCTTAGTGGCCGAGAGTTACTGGAACTGCCGCGAGCGGAGGCATCGCGCCTGTTACAGCGAGCCGCAAAGTTAGCAGCCCCGGACTACGAATCTGGAGGAGCACTTCGAATTTTCGATGCAGACGATCCATATATTGAATTGTGATGCCATCTTCGATCGAGCCGAAACAAGGCGAAATATGGATGGTCCAATTCGACCCCAGCACCGGCGATGAGATCGGGAAACGTAGACCCGCCATTGTGTTATCTAACGAGCGCGTTGGGTTCCTGAAGTTACGCCTCATGTGCCCTATTACCGATTGGAAGGAGCGATATTCCAAGTTCCCGTGGTTCTCGTATCTCGAACCTGATCCTCGAAACGGACTCTCGAAACCGAGCGGTGCTGACGTATTCCAGTGCAAGTCGTTATCTCTCGAACGATTTCACAATCTGCTCGGAGTGATAGAAGCGGAGCAATTCGCAGATATCATCGATCGGCTTAATTTCTGTTTAAAAAGATTCTCGTAGTTCGTATGTTCGAACACCTTCCGATTAAACGCCGCCGCGTGCTTCGCGGATTTTTGGTGGGCGGGATTATCGCCTGGGCTGCGCCATTCGTCTATGCGGCGAGTAAGTTTCTTTCCTATCAGGGAATTCTCGGCGGAAATACGACGGCGAAGTTCCCGGCCTCACAATTAACAGAGGCTAATCCTTCGACGCTGGTTGAAGTCGAAGGCGAACCGGTGATTGTTATTCGAGAGCCGGATAATTCGATTCGAGCTTTTACCGCGACCTGTACCCATTTAGGATGTATCGTTTCATATCGTTCGCAGCTCATGATCGGTCAGGAGCAAATACCGGGATTTTATTGCCGTTGTCATGGTGGGAAATTCGATAGCAATGGAATCAATGTTCCCGGCACGCCGCCGAAATCGCCGCTCACGGAATTGAAAGTTACCACCTCCTTGAACGATCTCATCATTTCTCTCACTCCCATAGTTAGCCGAACGTAATGGACTTGGTGGACGCCCTGCATCTTCGAGAACCGTGGGAAGCGCTGAAGATTCGGCGGATTCCGCACCATCGCCATTCCTATTGGTATTATCTCGGCGGTCTTGCACTTTTCTTTCTTGCGATTCAGGTTGTAACGGGGCTTTTGCTTCTTTGCTATTATCGCCCGACGCCCGAAGCGGCGAACCAAAGCGTCCGAATGATCGTGTCGAACGTCCCATTCGGCATCGTGATTCGTTCCATTCATGCCTGGGCGGCTAACATCCTTATTGCGATTGTGATCATCCATACGCTCAGCGTATTTTTTATGAAGTCCTACCGAACGCCGCGAGTGATCCTTTGGATAACGGGCATCGTGCTGCTCCTCATCCTACTCGGCTTTGGATTTACCGGCTACCTGCTCCCGTGGGACCAGACCTCCTACTTCGCGACGATGATCGGAACCGAACTCCCGCGCGAAATACCGGTTGTTGGCGATATTCTCGTCTCGTGGTTTCGCGGCTCTAAAGAAATCACCGGCGCGACGCTCACGCGAATGTATGGGCTGCACGTGGCACTTTTGCCACTGCTCGCCCTGGCTTTTGCTGCGACGCATGTAGCCATCAGCACACTCCTCGGCAGGGCAGTGCCAGCCGGTGCGAAGGTCAAAAGAGAAACGCGTTTCATTCCCGACTATCTTCTTGGCGAGTCGATTATTTGGCTCATCGGTTTGGCCATTCTGCTCGTGGTTGCCGTGCTGTTTCCGTGGCCGCTCGGACCAGCTTATGACCTTGCGAAGCCGAGCGAGCCGCCGGCGGGTGTTCATCCTGCGTGGTATTTCATGTTTCTCTACCAAACGCTCAAATATCTGCCCAATTGGGCGACATTATGGTTCTATCTCATCATACTTCTCTTTTGGACGCTGGTTCCCTGGCTGGCACGCGTATGGAAGAGTTGGCTCCTCACCGGGATTGGAATTATTTTGATCGCTGGATTCGGTATTCTCACTACTCTGGCATATTTTTCGGTTGCTCAGGAAAAGGCTGGCGCGAAGATCGGGCAAATATCCCCTACGATACTGCCCGATTCCGGTACGACCGGCCAATAACCAATAATAAGGAAAACCTTTATGATAACTCGATTCCGTTTTAATAAATATGCGTGGATGATAATGAGCGCCATGTTGATGCTCGCGATTGGCTCGCTTACAGCTCGCGCGCAGGACAATGGCACGTCCGGCGGATCTACCCCAAGCGATTCACCGGCACCGAGCACCTCGACGCCGAGTGCTTCGACGGCACCCAGCGCTGCCGGCGGCGGCTCGGCCGTCGAGCAGTCCGCTTCGCATACCTCGAGCACGACCACCGAGACTGAAGGCCCGCAAAACATCAGTACGAACACCTGGCTCCTCATCGCCATCGCGGTGATTGCCTTCCTGGTGCTCGTTATTGTGATTGCCCGGGGCGCCGCGTCGAAGCGAAGCGTTAGCCGTACCACCGTGGTGAGGTAAATGCTATTATTCGTGATTTCAAAGGCTGGATTCGAAATCCAGCCTTTTTGCTGCTTTATCAAAACTCCTAAGCTTTCGAAAGGGGCTGTCCCATCATAATGATATTGACGGCGAAAAAGCTTGGAGCGAGATCGATGAGCCGGCGTGGCATGGAATAGCCGGAATAGGCTTCATGCACGATGCGGTAGCTGGCTTGAGCCATCAGTTCGCGGGCTGAGCGAAGGGTGAAAAACCGCAAATGCGTTTTATCCAGGATGCCGGACTCGGTGTAGTCGAAACGCCCGCGAAGCAACCCGAGCCGAACGCGAAGATTCGCAACGTTCGGAACACTCACGATGATCTTGCCTTCAGTACCGAGCAGCGCGCCCGCTTCGCGGATAATGGCGAGAGGATTGCGCGTGTGCTCGATGACATCGCCAAATATTAGGATGTCGAAATCCTTCATTCCTGCATCGAGCACGCGCCGCGCCCAGCCGGGCTGTTCGAGATCGACTGGCAGGACGGCATCCAATCGTCCGGCGGCGGCGCGCAGGGCTTCGCTATCGTTATCGATGCCGGTAACGATGCACTGTTTGCGTTCCCGAAGCGCCGCGCCGAGAATTCCGGTATGGCAGCCGATGTCGAGCACGCGCGCGCCAGCGGGAATCATTCGGAATTGCAGCGCGTGTGTGCTCACCGGATCGTCGAGCCGCAAATCGAAATCATACGCATGTTTTTCAGTCATGAAGCAACTCCCCCTCCTACGGAGTGAAGCGAAGTAGGAGGGGGCTGGGGGGTGGTGAATTTCGCGATCCAATTATTGATATACGCAATCGAATCGAGCGTCATTTTGTGCCGGCCCTTATACTCATAATATTCGACTGGGATGCCTTTGGATTCCAGAAAAGCTTGCGTTTTTTTCGACGATTCCGTCGAAAGCACTTCGTCATTCGTTCCATGCGCGAGGAGCACGCTCGTATTCTTATTCCATTGCTTCCACCGCCTTATGGGACTCGGCAGGAACCCGGACATCGGCACCATGCCGGTGATTTGTAGTTTGCCGCGCAATCCAACGATGAGTGCCATCGCCGCGCCCTGGCTGAAACCCCAGAGGAAAAGCGGAGCAGGCGAAGAACCAGTTCGCTCGATATGAGATTGAATCTCGCGGGTGAGCAGACTCTCCGATTCATCGAAGCGCGTGGCATCCGCGATTTCGTTGCCGCCAGCGTCTTCTAACGGATGAAACCATTCGAAGCCGCCAATCGCCGAAGGATACGGCGCCTGAATGGCGATGACGTGAAATCTTGGATCGAGCAGCCCTTCAATCGAGAAGATCGTTTTCGCCCACGCGCCCCGGCCATGCAGCAGGATGACGAGCGGGGGAGCGGCACCAACCGGTGCCACTCGCGGAAGCCGTTCGAGATATTCCAGTGAGGGTTCGGCCACTAATTTGTTGCTTTAGAAATTGCGAGAGTTTGATTAGGCTATCTCGTAATCGTGGGTGATAATTGTTCTGGCATTCTGCGCCCATCCCGTGCATCCCGCAGCGATTGGATGAAAGAAGGCGCGGGCGTACCAGAACTTTCGTTTCCTCCGAGCTTCACAATGCGAGCGTTTGCCGTATGGCGCGCGCCGGTGATATTATAAAAATACGTTCCGGCTGAAAGGCTCGAAAAATAAATCCGTTGCTGCTCCGGGCCGCCCAGTAAACGGATCGGGCCATGCTGGCATAGCCTTCCAAGCATATCGTAAACGCTGTACTCGGCATTCTCGGCCTCGGGCCACACAATCGTTGCCACGCTCCAGCCACTCGTAACCGGATTCGGGGAAAACTCAATAGCGGCGCCATTCTTCTGAGGGATGCTTCGCACGTCCGCGAATTTTGGATTGAGTCGCACAGGGATTTGCTTCGAACCATAGTAGAGCCATAACGTGCCGACTGTTGAAGGGGTACCCCCCTGGTAATTGGGGTCGGTAAGGGGTTCCAGGAAATCTTCGAGGCTGTCATCGTTTGCCGTTAACGTGTCACCCGCACGGCTACTCCACTCATACCGGTTATATATATCGATTTTGTCATCCAACGCGGCGCCCATTACGAAAAAAGCATCCCACGCATACCCCGTTACACCGGCGGCAGTGTATAACACGTGGTTCCCTGTTCCCGTCATGTCTCCGGCATCCGTTATATCGAGTGGCCAGTATGTATTGGAAAAGATTTTAGGGCACTTAATGATGTAGGCTGCGCTATCGATCGTAATCCGATGGGAACCAAAACCAGGGCCGCATCGAAAGAAGTACAAGTCACCCACGTAAGGATTTAGAGCAAATTCTGTATCAATCTGAATACTGAAAATCAAATCCGCAATATGGTCTTTTGCGTGATTTGGGAAAACGGGCGCCGGAAATGGAACAAGGGCACCCGTACTCCGAGCCAGGTGCGGGTTCTGCCAGCCAGTCAGAAGGGTATCATAATTCAACGCAAAAGCAAGTTTTTCGAGCGTGAACGGCGGATCGTTTGCATAAAAGAAAAGATCACCATATCTGCCTGGCATGCCAGGAGATGAATCAATTGCACTGATCAGGTCTTCTCTTCCCGTCCCTCGGAAATCACCCTCGATCGACATGCGATAAGGGTTGTTTATCAAATTCGGATAGAGCTGGCACGACGTGTCCTCATAGATCATATCCCCTCCCTTGATGTTCGGCCGACCTTTGAATAGCAGGAGAAAGGTCGTGTCCTTAGTAGGGTCATTCCATGCGGTAATGATGCCTGTCACAATGTCATCGAGCGTGTCATTCGTGAGCCGCGCGGCGTAGGCAGGCATAAAATTTTCGAAATAGTTATTTGGCAGGACACCGTGAAGCGAACTCAGGAGAGTGACGAATCGAGTGCTATCGTAATTACCGGCATCATCCGCGAGATAGATCGTCCTTTCTGGTACGAACAGGTCCAAGTGAGCGCGATCTCGGAAGTGAATAAATCTTGGATTATCAAAGCCGCTCCACCAATCTGGATCGGGATTTAATCGCTGCCGCTGCTGGTTCAGCTGATGGAGATTGAAGTTCCTGCCAGTTGCGAACTGTGAAAATGTATAATTAGTGTTTGGGTTCGGAGGTGGGGGTGGCACCAGGTTATCGATCAAGATACTTCCATAGCTGCCATCGGGCTTCGGTCCCAGGTTCTTGACGACGAGCGCGCCAATTTCCTGCCCTTCAGCCGTCCCGCTCAAGGTATCCATTTCAGATGAATTGCCGATTTGCGGGAAATAGCAATTCGAGTCCAGCGAGGGGTTTTGGAACGGTGGGTTTTGGGCATAGCCCATCCCCGGCGCCCCAAAAGCGGCCCAAACCAGCAGAAAAACCAAACTTCGAAGTCTCTTCATAGTAAGAAGACCCGCGAACGGTCAAAAGGTAACCGACTTTCGGTTACAAAAGTACGGTAAAAATTTGTGCCTTGCATGAAAAGCACTCCGACTCTGGCCCTCTCGGAACGATGCTTCCTACTTTCTGCTTTACATGGTTCCTTTTTGGCGAGGTAGCTCAGTCGGTTAGAGCGTCGGAATCATAATCCGCAGGTCGTGGGTTCGAATCCCTCCCTCGCTACAAATCAATCCCCGAAATGAAGTGATGCCAGATTGGGTTGCATAAAATATGTCATCCGAGCGAGCGTTTTTTCCGGTGATGGA
>Ga0307373_10015959_pt1 | contig 10141 bp, 8 predicted proteins | sample OX2MG_FD_202534 | JGI IMG/M metagenome (GOLD analysis project Ga0307373, IMG submission 202534) | Soil microbial communities from Risofladan, Vaasa, Finland - OX-2 | ecosystem: Environmental > Terrestrial > Soil > Coastal area > Acid sulfate soil | place: Finland: Risofladan, Vaasa | collected...
TGGCGGTCGCCTGGATGCGGGCTGCCAGCGCGGGCTCCAGCGGCGCGGGGATGAGCAGCTCGGAGGCGCCGTCGATGTACTTGGCGGCATAGTCGTAAAACTCCCGGCTGGGCACGACTTCGCCGGGCACGGAAGCCCGCGGCTGGTCATTGCCCAGTACCGAGCACTCGATCTCGCGCGCCTGGGGGACGGCGCGTTCGACCACGATCTTGGTGTCGAACCTGGCGGCGGTGCTCACCGCGGGCGCCAGCTCGGCGGCGCCATGAGCCTTCGACACGCCAACGCTCGATCCGAGGTTGGCCGGCTTGACGAAACAGGGATAGCCGCACACCTGTTCCACCTCGCGCTGCTTGGCTGCCGACCAGTCCCGGGCGTGGAACCAGGTGCAGTCCGCGATGGGCAAGCCCTGCTCGCGGAAAACGCGCTTGCTCATGACCTTGTCCATGGCCAGCGCCGAAGCCAGCACACCACAGCCGACGTACGGGAAGCCCGCGATCTCCAGGAAGCCTTGCAGGGAGCCATCCTCGCCATACGGGCCGTGCAGGACGGGAAACACCACATCCACCGGCCGCGTCCCGCCGCTGCCGAGGGTGGCCAGCACGCTCGCCGGCTCGTGCCCCTCGAACGGCTGGCGCTCGCTCAGTAGCGCATGCGCCTGCGCCGAGGCCAGCCACTTGCCCGCCCGGTCGATTCCGACTGGCTCGACGTCGTACTTGGCGGGATCCAGCGCGGCCATCACGTTAGCTGCGCTGGCCAGCGACACTTCATGCTCGCCCGAGCGGCCGCCGAACAGGACGGCGACACGAAGGCGGCGCGGCCTTGAGTCCGGAGCCCGGGGCCCGGAGTCCGGAGTCACGTCAGCCAACCTTCTCCAGGGGGGCAAAGGCGACGGACAGCTTCTTCACGCCGAAGCCGTCGAAGGCGACGGTGACGTTCTCGTCGCCGTTGATGAGGTCGCTGCGAACGACGATGCCGTTGCCGAATTTGGCATGGCGGACCTTCAAGCCGGCGCGGTAGTTCTGCTCGGTGATGACGGGCGCCGAAACCACCGGCTCGGCTGGCCGCGTCACATCCCATTGATGGCGGGCGCCGGTGTGGCCGTGGCCGCCGGGGCGGATGAGCTCGGCCTGTTTCCAGCGTGGCGCGCCGGCGTCGCGCGGCGGCCAACCGTCGTCCCGCGGCGGCCAACCGTCGTCCCGCTCGCCGTCCGCGTAGGACCGGGCGAAGGTTTGGCGGGCCCAGCGGCCGGGCGCCTGCGCGCCGCGCTCCAGGCCATAAGGGCTGGTCATCAGCTCGGCGGGGATGCTCAGGAAGAAGCGCGAGGGCGCGCTTTCCTGGGGCTGGCCGCCCCACTGGCCGCGCGTTTCGGCGTGGATCAGGTACAGACGCTGCTTGGCGCGCGTCATGCCCACGTAGGCCAGCCGCCGCTCCTCCTCCATCTGGTGCGGATCGTCGGCCACGCGGCGGTGGGGGAAGATGTTCTCGCTCATGCCCACGATGAACACCACCGGGAACTCCAGCCCCTTAGCGGCGTGCAGGGTGATCAGTGTGGCCTTCTCGGTGGCATCCTCCATCGTGTCCTGGTCGGACACCAGCGCCACTTCGTCCAGGAACTGGGCCAGGTTCTCGCGCGGGTCGCCTTCGGGCAAGGCCTGAGCCTGACGCAGCAGCTCGTTGATGTTTTCCAGCCGGTCCAAGCCCTCCAGCGCGCCGTCGGGGTTGACGTGCTCGCGGTAGCCGGTGCGTTCCAAAATGTCCTCCAGCAGCGCCACCAGGGGCAAGCTCAGGCTGGCTTCGATGAAGCCCAGCAGGAGCTGCCGGAAGCCCTTGAAGGCCATCACGGCGCGCGGCAGCAGGCCGGGCACGTCGTCGATCTCCAGGATGGCCCGCCACAACGGCAGGTTGTGGCCGCTGGCGAACTTCTGCAGGTGGTCGATGGACGTGTCGCCCAGCGCCCGCGGCGGCACGTTGACAATGCGCCGCAGGCTGGCGTCGTCGGCGGGATTGGAGATCAGCCGCAGATAGGCCAGCAGGTCGCGTATCTCACGCCGCTCGTAGAACTTGGGCCCGCCGATGATCTGGTACGGCAGCTTGGCCTCGGCAAACGCGCGCTCGACCAGTCGCGACTGCGCGTTGGTGCGATACAGGATGGCGAAGTCGCTCAGCCGGCGCTCCGGCTCGCGCGCCAGCAGCCGCTGGATCTCGCGGACGACGAAGGAGCCCTCCTCGAAGTCGTTGGGCATGAACTGCACGGCCACCGGCGCCCCCTTGCCGTTGTCCGTCCAGAGCTTCTTCTCCTTGCGCTCGCGGTTCTCGCGGATGACCGAGTACGCCACGTCCAGAATGGTCTGCGTGGAGCGGTAGTTCTGCTCCAGCTTGATGACCTTGGTCTCGGGATAGTCCTTCTCGAAGTCCAGGATGTTGCGGACGTTGGCGCCCCGCCAGGAGTAGATGCTCTGGTCGTCGTCGCCGACGACGCAGATGTTGTGGTGCTTCTCTGCCAAGAGATGGGTGAGCATGTACTGCACCCGATTGGTGTCCTGGTATTCGTCCACCAGCACGTAGCGCCAGCGGTCGCGATAGCGCTCCAGCACTTCCGGAGCTTCCTGGAACAGCCTCACGGCGAACGTCAGCAGGTCGTCGAAATCGAGGCTGTTGTTGAGCTGCAGCCGGCGCTGATAGGCAGGGTAGACCTCGGCCACGAGCTGCTCGAAGAAGCCGTCGGCCCGCCGCGCGTAGTCCTCCGGCTCGAGCAGCTCGTTCTTGGCGGCCGAGATGCGACCCAGGATGCTGGATGGCGTGAAGCGCTTCTCGTCGATGCCCTTCTCGCGCATGATGCCCTTGATCGCAGTTTCCTGCTGGCTGTCGTCGGCGATGGTGAAGCGGTTGTCCCAGCCGAGGGCGGCGATCTCGCGCCGCAGCAGCCGCGTGCAGATGGAATGGAACGTGCCGAGGCTCATGCTGAAGGGCACGGCGCCAATGAGCTGCTCGACGCGCGCTTTCATCTCCTTGGCAGCCTTGTTGGTGAACGTCACGGCCAGGATATGCCACGGCTCGACGGCGTGGTTAAGCACCAGGTTGGCGATGCGATAGGTCAGGACACGGGTTTTGCCCGAGCCGGCGCCGGCCAGGATCAGGACAGGGCCATCAACAGTTTCGACGGCCTCGCGCTGCTGTGGATTTAGATCATCGAGCAGTGATCGATTCACTGCGCGAAGTATAGGCAAGCCAGCAGGATGTGGCGCCCTGAGGCCCAGGCGCCGCGCCGCTGCTAGGCCTTCAGATCGACCTGCTGCGCACTCTGCTGGATCACTTGAGCCAGGGGCGGCGTGGCTGGCTGATCGAGCACCCTTCGGAACTCGGCCCGCAGCATCGCCATGCTCATTTCGGGTGGGGGCGGAGGGATCATGTATACGATTGGAGAAACCATCTTTTCATCTTCCTTCTTGGGTAAATCTTCGGCAAAATCGCTGGTAAGTTGAATGGCATGCCGCGCTGGTTGACGCTCCTGTTCCTGCCGCTGCTGGCTCTGGCCGCGGGGGCCTATTACTGGCTTTTCCAGCGCCCGGCTTCGACGCCGATCATCGGCCGGCCGGCGCCAGCGTTCGAGCTGCAGACGTTGGATGGCTCGAACACATCGCTGGCTGCCTATCGCGGCCATCCGGCAATCGTCAACTTCTGGGCCACCTGGTGCGAGCCCTGCAAAAAGGAGATGCCGGCGCTCCAAGCGGCGTCGGCGGCGCATCCCGAGCTGGTCGTGCTCGGCGTGGACAACGTCGAGTCCGCGGTCAAGGTCAAGCCCTTTGTGGATCAGCTCGGCGTGCGCTTCCCCATCCTGCTCGATCAGGACGGCTCCGTGATGGAGCGCTACCAGGTAACCGGCCTGCCCACCAGCTTCTTCATCGACCGCTCCGGCGCCCTGCGCTCTCTCTACCGCGGCGCGCTCACCCCGGACACGCTCCGTTCCAGCGTCGCCGCCATCAGCGGCTGAGCGGCGGCCCACTCCAGCCGTTTACAGCCCTAGCGTCTGGACCTTCGCCTCGTTGCGCTGCTCGGACTTCAGCCGGGCCAGGTCGACCTGCGTCCAATCGACGAAGGCGGTTGCCATGTCGGCCAGTACGGGATGAAGGCGCCGGACTTGCATGGTCAGGTCGTGGACGATGGCGCGGTAGTCCGGATGGCCCTGGACTGTCGAGCGCAGCTCGACCATGTGCGCCAGCTCCCGCAGGTTCAGCTTCATCATCCAGCGCATGCGATAGGCCGTCGGCACCACGTACTGGGCCTCCGCCGGGAAGCGCTCGGCCAGCGATTGGTAAGCTGCGCCGGCGCTGGCCATGCACTCGCGGAACGCCGTCTCATGCTCTGTGCCTGCCAGCTCCGGCGGCATGGCGTAGCCCAAGTTGGTGCCCAGCCGCTGCCGCTGCTGCGTGCACATGCGGTGCCGCTGCAGGTCCTTGTAGACGCCGAAGTTGGCGACGAGCTCGACGGTGTACTCGGCCATCTCGAAGGCTCGGCCGGGACGTCGATGCCGGCTGCCCCGGCCGTCGAGGTGCGCCTCGAGGATGGCCGTCTTCTCCGCTGCCGACATGGCGCCGACGGCCAGCCGCACGTCATGGAGAGACAGCTGCGCGTGCGGATGCAGCAGCGCAGCGACGATCTTGTTCTCCGCTTCGGGGTCGTAGTCCACGATTGTGACGGCTGGCTGCGTGTCCTTGTTGGAGCCGCTCAGTCCGGCGGCCCAGCCACTCACCGCCGTCTCGCGTTCGCGCAGGTAGGACGAGTGATCCCGGCCTCGCTCCGAGCCGGCCCGCTTGGTGAACGCCGGAATGACCACGCCCAGCTCACGGCCCAGGTCGAAGCCCAGCTCGCGCACCTCGGGCAGCGGGCTGGCGGCCATCTTGATCAGCAGGTACTCGAAGGCCCTGCCATTGCCGAACACGCCCATGTTGGTCAAGTGGCCCACCGGCAGTAGCGCCCGCAGAACGTCGGCGGCTTTAGCCCGGATGGCCGCGCGATGCGCGCGCTCCGACGTGCCCTGCTCGAGCGGGAACTGCTCGGCCAGCGACGCCGTCAGCGGCGCAATGGCCGCGCTGTAAGCGTGGAAGCAGGCGTCCATGGCGCCGGTGTACATCTCGGCCAATGGCGAGTGCATGATGCTTTGCGGCCGAACATATTCGTAGCGGCCGTCCACCTGCCGGTCGAAAAACACATAACGGGTGGATTTCTCGAGGGGCGACAGTCCGATACGGCTGTCTTCTATGTCCTTGGCCGCCAGCGCGCTGATGCGCTCCAGCGCAACGTGCGCGCCGCCCAATTCCGCCACAGAATCGTCGCCGTAGCCGACCAGCACGCGCTCGTAGAACTGCTCCGCTTTGTCCGAGGCCACAACATCATCGTGCTCCTCCGGCGCCGGCGGAAGAGAAAGATCGGGGTTGTGGACGAACTCGTCCAAGAACGTGCGTCGCAGGCTCTTGCTGCTGCGCGAGTAGCGCGAGAACAGCGCCCCCTTCACCACCTCGGGCAAATTGCGCAGCGCGTAGACGCCACGATCGAGGTTGGTGAAATAGGGTTTGAGGAGCGCGCGCTCGTTCGGGCTGAACTCTCCTACTGCCACGGCTCTACGATATTTCAGCCACAAGCAAACTGCAAGTAGGCAATACGATCAAAGTATGTCCCCACAGGTGGTGATTATCGGCTCCGGTTTCGGCGGGTTAAACGCGGCCAGGTCGCTGGCCGGCAAGCCGGCCGAGGTGTTGCTCATCGATCGCAGCAACTACCACCTGTTCCAGCCCTTGTTGTACCAAGTGGCTACGGCCTACCTCGAGGAACACGGCCAGCCCCTGCCGCAACTGGCGCCGGTGGCCATCCAGCAAGGCCAGCTGGCCGCCGAGAACATCCTGCGCCAAATCCTCGATATCCCGCCGCGGCAATTCCGCTATCGCGATAAGGGCACCTGGCCACGATTGGCCACAACGCCGCCTCACGCGGTCGTACAATGAAATCCAGTCTCCAACATATTTTCAGGAGGACGTTCTCCCCATGACTATGAAAGTCGGCATCAACGGGTTCGGGCGCATTGGGCGCCAGTCGTTCAAAGCCTTACTGGAGCGCCATCCCGAGGTCGAGATCGTCGCCATCAACGATCTCGTGGACACGACCACCAATGCCCACATGTTGAAGTACGACTCCAACTACGGCAGGTTCCCTGGCACGGTCGAGGCCGAAAAGGATGCCCTCATCGTCAACGGCCGCCGCATCCAGGTGCTGTCGCAGCGGGATTGGACGCAGCTCGGCTGGGACAAGATCGGCGTCGAGCTGGTGATCGAGTCCACGGGTTTCGGCACCGCCCGCGCCGATGCCACCAAGCACATCGAGGCTGGCGCCAAGAAAGTCGTCATCTCCGCGCCCGCCAAGGACGAGGACTTCACCATCGTGCTGGGCGTGAATGACGAAAAGTACGACCCCGCCAAGCACAACATTATTTCCAACGCGTCCTGCACCACCAATGGCCTGGCGCCCGTGGTCAAGGTCCTGCTGGACAACTTCGGCATCAAGCGCGGCCTCATGAGCACCGTCCATTCCTACACGAACTCCCAGAAGCTGCTGGATTTGGCCAGCAAGGACCTGCGGGATGCTCGCGCCGCGGCCCTGAACATCGTGCCGGCCGCCACGGGCGCCGCCACGGCCGTGGCCCTGGTTATCCCCGAGGTCCGCGGCAAGTTCAACGGGATCTCCTACCGCGTGCCGACGCCAACGGTATCCATCGTCGACTTCGTGGTCGACCTGGAGAAGGACGTCACCAAGGACGACATCCACGCGGCTATGAGGCGCGCCGCCGGCAGCCGCATGAAGGGCATCCTGGACGTGGTCGAGGAGCCGGTGGTTTCGATGGACCTCAAGGGCACCACCTTCTCATCTGTGGTGGACGCGCTTTCGACGCAGATCGTCGACGGCAGCATGGCCCGTGTAGCCGCGTGGTACGACAACGAGTGGGGCTTCTCCTGCCGCATCTCGGACGTGACCGCCATGATCGCCAAGGGCCAGACGGGCGCAACCCGAGAGCTGGCTTCGGCCGGCGCGAGGTAGCTCATCCCCAAGCTTTCTGTGAAGGACGTGGACGTGAAAGGCAAGCGCGTCCTCGTCCGGGTCGATTTCAACGTCCCGCTCGACGGTACTCGCATCACCGACGACACCCGCATGCGCGCCTCGCTGCCTACGATCCGGTACCTGATCGAGCAGGGGGCCAGGATCGCCCTCCTGTCGCACCTTGGCCGGCCCGACGGCAAGATCGTCGATCACCTGCGGATGGCGCCCATCGCGGCCCACCTGGGGGAGCTCCTTGGCTCGCCTGTCCAATACGTGCAGGAGTCCGTGGGCCCCGCCGCTGAGAGCTCGGTCGGCGCGCTGCAGCCTGGCCAGGTGGCCATGCTCGAGAACGTCCGCTTCCATCCGGGAGAGGAGAAGAACGACCCGAAGTTTGCCGAGCAACTGGCTCGGCTGGCCGACGTGTACGTCAACGATGCCTTTGGCACCGCCCATCGGGCGCACGCTTCGACGGAGGGCGTAGCCCACCATCTACCGGCGGTTGCCGGGCTGCTCCTTCAACGCGAGATCGACGTCATGGAGCAGGCGCTGTCCAATCCGAAGCGGCCGTTCGTGGCCATCATCGGCGGCGCCAAAGTGTCGGACAAGATGGACGTTCACAGCCATCTCCTGACCAAGGTCGACGCGCTGCTGATCGGTGGCGGCATGGCCAACACGTTCCTGGTGGCCATCGGCTGCCAGGTGGGCGACTCGCTGATCGAGAAGGACAAGGTGGCCGAAGCCCGGGCGCTGATTCGCGAGGCCGACGAGCGCAAAGTCCAGCTCATGCTGCCCAAGGACGTAGTGATCGCCTCTGAGTTTTCCAACGACGCCGAGACGAAGACGGTTTCCTGTCAGGAAACGCCGCCTGACTGGCGCATTATGGACATCGGACCCGGCACTGTGCAGCAATATTGCGAGTGCATCATCCAGGCCAAGACGGTGGTCTGGAACGGTCCCATGGGCGTGTTCGAGATGCCCAAGTTCGCGGAGGGCACCCGCGGCGTGGCCGAAGCTGCAGCGAACTGCCGCGGCCTGACAATCGTCGGCGGCGGCGATTCGGTGGCGGCGTTGGAACAGGCCGGCCTGGCCTCCAAAATCTCCCACATCTCCACCGGCGGTGGCGCCACCCTGGATCTGCTCGAAGGCAAGACTCTGCCCGGCGTGGCCGCCCTCCAAGACAAGTAGCAGCGCCACCAGCGGCGGTTCTTCTATAATCCCCGCGGCCTCTTTCCGGTTGCAAACATCACGTCCCGCCGGACCTTTTCCGGGCCTCGGCTGCCCGTCTCTAGGCCGCGTTATACCCCAATCAGCAGGAGCACATCCAGCATGCCCGTAATCGCGGTCGTCGGCGGCCATTGGGGCGACGAAGGCAAAGGCAAGCTTGTCGATTTCCTCGCGGAGCGGGCCAAGCTCGTCGTCCGTGCCAACGGCGGCCGCAACGCCGGCCATACCGTCGTGGTTGGCGGGAGCGAGTTCCATTTTCACCTGGTCCCCTCCGGGATGCTCTATCCGGGCACCACGTGCGTCATCGGCCCAGGCGTGGTCATGGATCCAATCAAGCTGACCGAAGAACTGGACGAGCTGGCGGCGCGCGGCATCGACACCCAAAACCTGCTGATCAGCGACCGCGCCCACCTGGTGCTGCCCTACCACATCGAGCTGGATCACCTCAACGAGCAGGCCCGCGGCAAAGCCCGCCACGGCACGACGGGCAACGGCATCGCGCCGGCCTACACCGACAAGTGGGCACGGATCGGCCTGCGAGCCGTCGACCTGCTGGACCCAGACGGCTTCAGCCAGAAGTACCAGGACGCCGTGGGCCAGAAGAATCGCCTGTTCCGGGCCTTCTATGGCGTTTCCACAGTGGCTGTCCAGCCCGACCTGGAGCACTTGCTGGCAGCCGGCGAGCGCCTGCGGCCGCACATTGGCGACAGCAACGCCGCCGTCCAGGAGGCGCTCTCTCGGGAGGAGTTGATCCTCATCGAGGGCGGCCAGGCGACGTTGCTGGACGTCGACCACGGGACCTACCCCTACATTTCGTCCTCTTCCACCAGCGCCGGGCTGTGTCTCGGCGCGGGCGTCCCGCCCAACAAAGTCAGCCAGGTGTTCTGCGTATTCAAGGCTTTCTGCAGCCGCGTCGGCAGCGGCCCCTTCCCAACCGAGCTGAACGACAGCCTGGCGGATCACATTAGGGAGCGAGGCAAGGAGTACGGCGTGACCACCGGCCGGCCGCGGCGCATCGGCTGGTTCGACGCGGTTGCCGGGCGCTATGCCGTCGAGGTCAACGGCGCCGACCGTATCTTCCTCACCAAGCCCGACGTGCTGGACGACCAGCCGGTGGTCAAGATCTGCACCGCCTACGAGCTCGACGGCCGGCGCATCACCCACTTCCCGTCGGCCGTCGAGGAACTCGAGCGTTGCACGCCCGTTTACGAGGAATGGCCGGGCTTTGGCCCCATCGCCGGCATGCGCCGCTTCGCGGACCTTTCGACGCCGGCTCAGAACTACGTCCGCCGGCTGGAGGAGCTCCTGGGCGCCCCTATCAGCATGGTCGGCACCGGCCAGGCCCGCGAAGACACGATCGAGCGCGAGCTCGTCGCCGCCTAAGCCTTTGTGGTTGTGGCACTATTCCAACAGGGAGCCCTATGCCTAACGCCACCGTCAACGATCTGCGGATCCATTACGAGCGCGGCGGCAGCGGTCCGCTGCTGGTCCTGCTGCACGGCATCGGCTCCAATGCCCGCTCCTGGCAACACCAGCTCCAGGGCCTAGCCGACGAGTACGACGTGGTCGCCTGGGATATGCGCGGCTACGGCTCGTCGTCCGACCCAAGCGGGCCGTACTCGATGGGCGACGCCGCCGACGACCTGGCTGGCCTGCTGGATCACCTCGGTTTCGGGAAGGGGCACATCGGCGGACTGTCGATGGGCGGCGTGCTGGCCCAGGAGTTCTACCGCCGCCATCCCCAGCGCGTGCGCTCGCTGATCCTAGCGGACACCAACGCCGGACAGGGCGCCCTGGGCGAGGAGGAGCGTCAGCGACGCCTCGAGCAGCG
>Ga0307373_10015961_pt1 | contig 10140 bp, 6 predicted proteins | sample OX2MG_FD_202534 | JGI IMG/M metagenome (GOLD analysis project Ga0307373, IMG submission 202534) | Soil microbial communities from Risofladan, Vaasa, Finland - OX-2 | ecosystem: Environmental > Terrestrial > Soil > Coastal area > Acid sulfate soil | place: Finland: Risofladan, Vaasa | collected...
AGATGGCGAAGAAGGCCGCGGGCAACGGCACGAAGCCGAGCAGGGCTCCGAAGGGCGTGAAGGGCACGGCGGCGCCGACGGCCACGCAGGCCAGCGAGGTCACGAGCAGCGGCACGCTGGGGCGGCTACGGAAGAAGGGCACGCGCCGCGTGCGGATCAAGAAGATCACGAGCGTCTGCGTCGCCAGCGACTCCACGAACCAGCCTGAACGGAAGAGCGCCGGTCCGGCATGGAAGACGACGAGCATCACGCCGTAGGTGAGGAAGTCGAAGATCGAGCTGATCGGTCCGAAGAGCAGCATGAAGCGCCGGATGAAGTGCATGTCCCAGTGGGACGGCCGATGGAGCAGCTCGGGGTCCACCTCGTCCGTGGGAATCGTCATCTCGCCCACGTCGTAGAGCAGGTTGTTGAGCAGGATCTGCGGCGCAGTCATCGGCAGAAACGTGAGAAACAGCGAGGCCCCCGCCGCGCTGAACATGTTGCCGAAGTTCGACGACGTGCCCATCAGCACGTACTTGATGGTGTTGGAGAAGATCCGCCGCCCCTCCACCACGCCGTCGGCCAGGATGCTCAGGCTCTTGTCCAGCAGCACGATGTCGGCGGCGTCCTTGGCCACGTCGGTTGCCGAGTCGACGGAGATGCCGACGTCGGCGTCGTGCAGCGCCACGGCGTCGTTGACGCCGTCGCCGAGAAAGCCCACGTCCTTGCCCAGCGAGCGGTGGAGGCGGATGATCCGCGACTTCTGCTCCGGCGTCACGCGCGCGAAGATGGTGGTTCGCGGGAGCGCCTCTTTGAGGTCGGCGTCGCTCATCGCGTCGAGGGCCGCGCTGACCAGCACCCCTTGCACCGCCAGACCCAGATCGCCGCAGACCTTCTCCGCCACGTGCTCGTTGTCGCCGGTCACCACCTTGACGTCCACGCCCAGCGCGCGCAGTCGCTGAAGGCTGGCCGCGGCATCGGTCTTGGGCGGGTCGGAGAAGGCGATGAATCCTTGCAGCTGGAGGTCGCGCTCGTCGCCGGGGTGCAGGTCGGTCAGACCCGCGCCGTCGCGCGTGGCCAGGGCGACCACGCGGGCCCCCGCCGCGAAGAGCTTGGTCAGCACGTCGCGCGCCTGGCGGTCGACGCTGGGGCAGCGCGCGATGATCGACTCGGGGGCGCCTTTGGCGATCACCAGCCGTTGACCGGACGGCGTGGTCACCAGCACCGACATCAGCTTGCGCTCGTGATCGAACGGTGCCTCAGCGAGCACGGCGTACCCGGCGAGGGGGGCGGACCGGCTGGCCGCGGCTTCCCACAGCGCGCGGTCGAGCGGGTTCCCGCCGACGACGGAGCCGTTCTGCACCACCGCGGCGTTGCAGAGCAGGCCCAACGTGAAGACCTGATCCGCGGCGCGGCCCGCGCAGTCGATGGCGCGCTCGTACGAGATGCTGCCCGTGGTGAGCGTGCCCGTCTTGTCCGTGTACAGGACCTCGATATTGCCCAGGTCCTCGATGCTCACCAGGCGCTTCACCACCACGGATCGCTTGACGAGGCGCTGGGCGCCCGTGGCCAAGCTGACGGTGACGATGGCCGGCAGGAGCTGCGGTGTCAATCCCACCGCGATGGCCAGCGAGAACAGCAGCGAGTCGAGCCACGGATGATTGAGGGCGGCGTTGACGACGAAGATGCTCACGGTGAGCACGGTCGTGACCCGAACCAGGAGCGAGGAGAAGTCCCGCAGGCCGATCTCGAACGCCGTTTCGGGCGGTCGCTCTCCCAGGCGCAGGGCGATGGCGCCGAAGGCCGTGGCTCCGCCGGTCGCGACGACCACGCCGCTCGCCGAGCCGGATTTCACCGTGGTACCCATGTACGCGCAGCAGGAGAGGTCGCTCGGCGGGGCCCCGGCTTCCGGTGCGTCGCTGGACTTGGCCGCGGGTACCGACTCGCCGGTCAGGATCGACTCGTCGCACTCGAGGTCGTGCGCCGCGATCAAGCGCAGGTCGGCGGGAACGATGTCGCCGATGGTGACGCGCACGACGTCGCCGGGCACCACCTCCGTGACGTCGATCGCGGCGCTGCGCCCGTCGCGCACGACGACGGTGCGGTGGCGCACCTTGGCATGGAGATCCTCGAGCGCGCGCTCGGAGCGGTATTCGTTCACGAAGCCCAGACCCACGCTCAGCGCGATGATGCCCAGGATGATGTAGGCCTCGGTGTGCTCGCCCAGGATGAGCGAGACCAGCGCGGTGGCCACCAGCAGGATCAGCATCGGATTGCGCAATTGACGCCGGAGCACCGCCGCCGGCTGCGTGCCGTGCTCCCTCAGCGCATTGGGGCCGAAGCGCTGGAGGCGGCTGGCGGCCTCCGCGGACCCCAGGCCCTCCGCGGACGTCGCTAAGCGCTCGAAGACGGCATCGACCGGAAGCTTCGCGGCATCCGGCAGCGAGAGAGGCGGGACCGGCTGGGCAGGCGTGGTCGTTGGCATGGAAGTGGCTCGCTCGTCCTCTCCCACGAGCCTACCCGGAATATGTGAACGCGGCGGGAAGGACGGCTCAGGTTTCGGGCACCGCCGCCCTGCGCGGGGCGAAGAGTCCACCCGCCACCGTCAGCGCGATCGCCGTGACCACGAGGACCATGCCCACGAGCTCGTGTTGGCTGGGAATCTCGCCCAGTTGGAGCCACGCGGCGGTGATGCCGATGATCGGCGTGAGCAGGGAGCCGATGCCGGCGGTGCCGGCGGGCAAGCGCGAGACGGCGTAGAACCAGAGGCAGAAGGCCAGCGCGCCGCCCGCGATGGCGCTGTAGAGCAATGCGCCTACGAAGCGCGGCGTCCAAGCGACGGGGTGCTCGGGAACGGCCAGCGCGATGACCGCCAGCGGAATGCTGCCGAGCAGCATCTGCCATGCCGTCAGCGAGAGGGTGTCGATCGAGGCGACCGTGCGAAGGCGTTTCGCGGCGACCGTTCCGCCCGCCCAAGCCAAGCCGCTGAGGATCGCCAGCCCGTCCGCGGCCACGTTCTGGAAGCCTAGTCGCCGTTGATCGACGATGGTGATCAACCCCAAGAGCGCCAAGCCGATGGCGATCCACTGCGCCGTGCCGATGCGCTCGCCCAGCACGGGCCAGGCCATGAGCAGCACCCAGAGCGGCATGGTGTATGCCAGGACGACCACCTTGCCCGCGCCGCCGAAGGTGAGCGCCCACGTCGAGAACGCCATGAACCCGGTGGTCTGCAGGAGGCCGACGAGCGCCGCGCCGCCGATGGCGGCGGGGCGGAGCGGCCGGCGGAGCGCGATCATCGCCGCGAAGAGCGCGAAGGCGCCGAGCAGCGCGCGCAGCGCCGCGAACGCGAAGGGCCCCGAGTCGGCGAGGCCAACTTTCATCACCACCCAGTTGTAGCCCCAGATGGCGGCGAGAGCGAGGATCGCGAGCGAGGGGAGCAGAGGAGTGTGGGATCGTCGAAGCGGCGTCACCTCCACGCTCTTCGCTTCCGAGCAAGGAAGCAACTGCCGCCCGGCGTACGAGGATCACGATGTCCACCTACGTGTGCGTGCGGGAGCTGATGGAGCGGCTGCCGGGTGCCGTGCCGCTGAGCCGCCCGCGCGCCACTCGCTGGCGCAGCCACGCACTACGACGAGCTGGGCCTCTACCGGCTGCTGGTGGAGGCGGCGGACCCCAGGGCGCTGGCGGCGTTCCGCGCGGAGCAGCCGGGCGTTGCTCGACCTCCACGTGGCCGTCGAGATCGGCGACCTCAGTTGAAGCGAATGGGGATGAACCGCTGGTCGCGCTCTCCCGCGGCGTTGCGGGCGATGATCTGCAAGACGTAGCCGCGCCGGTACTGAGGCGGCAGGTCGAGCAAGTGGACGGCGAACGAGAACTGCCCGAAGGCCTTGCGTTGCGCCGTGAACGAGAACGACTCCGTGCGCACTTCCACGCTGGCCACGTTGGTGCTCGTGGCGATGCGCCCGCGCCAGAAGTCGCCGTTGGCGATCGTCGTCTCGTTCAAGTGGATCGCGACGATGCGCGGCGGCGACGTGGGAGCGGCCAAAGCCGCGGTGGGCCATGGCTGCGGGGCGCGCGCGACGGCGGCGTCGCTGAGCATCTCCGATTTCGGCGGCTGCGCTCCGCACGCCGTAAGCGAGGCAAGCGCGAGCGATGCCGCCAACACGAAGCATCCATTCCCGGAGCGCCATCCACGAACCGAAATCTTCATGCTCCCTCCAGGTGACGGGAGGAGGCTTCCGACCGGACGGCAGAAGTCCCTCGTCGATCCACACGACGCTTGCGATGGAGTGAGCCACGAACGCCACCGACGCACCGCCGGATAGTGTGCTCTTCGACTGGGCCATCGCCGTCGCCAGTCTCTGGCTCGGCGCGGGCATCTTCATCGACGCGTGGTATCATTTCCACAACGACGTCGAGACGTTCTTCGAGCCCGCTCACGCGCTGCTCTACGCCGGGCTGCTGGCCGCCTACGTCTTCACCGCCATCGCGCTGGTCCATTACCACCGCCGCGGCTATCCGTGGCGGCGCGCCTTGCCCGCGGGCTACGAGACCACGCGCGCCGGCCTGATCGTGGGCCTGTTTGGCGGCGTGAGCGACATGATCAAGCACACGCTCTGGGGCTTCGAGCAGGGCTTCAATGCGCTGCTCAGTCCCACGCATCTGCTGATCGGCGCGGGGATGTTCCTGATCGTCGCGGGGCCGATTCGCGCGGCGCTGAGCCGCGACCGCGCGCGGAGTCTCGGCGCCCAGCTGCCCATGCTGATCGCCGCGGCCTCGTTGCTCGAGCTGCTCCACTGGGGGACGCAGTTCATCTTCATCAGCGAGGCGTCGCGCATGAACGCTCCGCTGGCGCCGTACAGCTCGCCTCCCGACGTTCTGACGCTGCTCACGCTCCAGTACTACAAACAGGGCATCGGCTTGCTGGCCGTGATGGTCCAGAGCTTGTTGCTGGCCGGCTTCGCGCTCTATCTGAAGCGCCGGTTCGAGCTCCCCGCCGGATCGCTCGTGGTCTTCATGCTCCTGGGCAACCTCTTCATCGCCGGCGCGCACTCCAACCACCTCGGGGAGTTCGTCGCGGTCGCCGTCGCAAGCGCCGCATGCGGGGCGGTGGGCGATGCCTTCCGGCTGGGGCCCACGCGCAGCCGAGCCGACGATCCGCGCTGGTACGGCTTCGCCTTCGCCGTTCCCGCCGCGTACTGGACGGTCTATCTCGCCGTGCTGGCCGTCACGATGGGCGGGATCTGGTGGACGCCCGACGTGACGTCGGGATCCATCTTATTCGCGGGCTTGGTGGGCGTCTTCCTCAACGCGCTCATGGTCGATTCCCGGGCGCCGCGCGCCGCCGCCTAGCCGCATCCGACACTCCTCCCCGCCCAAGGATGTCCGCTCCAGCAGATGCGCCGGACGCGCGCCGGTGTTACGATGCGGTCGGGAGCATCGTCCGACAGGCTCCAAGGAGGACGGCATGGCAGAGAGACCCGGCTGGGAAGGCCGCTGTTACGAGGAGCGATGAGATGAGCAAGGGAGCAACGAGGATAGTGGCCGAGTACGCCGCCGGCCTGCGCTTCGAGCAGCTTCCCGCCGCGACGGTCGAGCATGCCAAACAGGCGATCCTCGACGTGCTCGGCATCGCCGTGCGCGCGCGCTTCGACGCCGAGTCGAGCGCCCCCATCGCGCGCGCGGTCGAGGCGCTGGGAGCCGCGGGGCCGTGCACGGTCATCGGCCACGGCGCGGGATTCGCGGCGCAATACGCCGCCTTGCTGAACGCAGCGTACGCGCACACGCTCGATTTCGACGACACCCACGTCGGAAGCTCGTCGCACCCCGGGGCCCCGATCGTGCCGGCGGCGCTGGCGATGGCGGAAGAGCGGGGCGTCTCCGGCAAAGCGCTGATCGCGGGCGTGGTCGCCGGCTACGACGTGATGATCCACGTGGCGGAGACGGCGAACCCGAAGGTTCATTACGACCGGGGCTTTCACCCGACGGCCACGGCGGGGACCTTCGGCGCCACGGCGGCCATCGCCAACGCCTTGGCATGCTCCGCCGACGCGTTGGAGAACGCCTTCGGCATCAACGTGAGCCAAGCCGCGGGCTCGCTCCAGTTCCTCGAGAACGGCTCCTGGATGAAGCGCCTCCACGTGGGCCTGGCCTCCCACAACGCGGTGCTGGCGCATCGCTTCTCGGAGGCGGGCGTCCTGGGGTCGGCCAAGGCGCTCGAGGGCCGCGCGGGCTTCTACCACGCCTACTCCGACGGCGTCGATCCGGAGGCGCTGCTCGCGCGGCTGGGCGCGCGCCACCAGATCGAGGAGACAGCCTTCAAGCCGTACCCGTCGTGCCGCTTCACGCACGCGGCGCTCGACGAGCTCATCGCGCTGGTGCGCGAGCTGGAGCTGCAGCCGGAGGAGCTGGAGTCGTTGCGGATCGCGTTGCCGCGCAAGGGGATGGACCTGGTCGGCTACCCCGAGCCGTACAAGCGCGACGCGCGCTCGGTCGTCGACGGCCAGTTCAGCATGTACTTCACGGCGGCGGCGGCGATCCTCACGCGCGGCTTCGGGTGGAGCGAGTACGCCCTGCTCGGCGATCCGCGCATCGCCCGCGTGGTGGAGCGCATCAACGTCACCGAGGACCCGGAGGTGGAGGCGCTCTATCCGAGGATGGCCGCGAAGGTGGAGCTGCGCGCGCGGGGGCGCATCCACCGGCGACTCTCCGATACGCCGAAGGGGGAGCCGGAGAAGCCGCTGACGTGGGGGGAGGTCGTCGCGAAGTTCGACGATCTGGCGGGCGTGGCGTACGGACCGCCGCGGCGCAAGCGCATCGTCGAGCTGGTGCGCGATCTCGACCGCGCGGGCGACGTCCGCGCATTGACCGAACAACTGGGTGCGTAAGATGGAGTGGAGTGCCGACCGATGACGACTTCTGCCCTGCGGCTCACGCCCGATCAGCGGGACCTGCGCGCCGCGGTGCGCGAGCTCTGCGAGAGCTTTCCGCAGTCCTATTGGCGAGAGCTCGACGCCGAGCGCGGATACCCCGAGCGCTTCGTCCGGACGCTCACGGAGTCGGGCTACCTGGCGGCCCTGATCCCCGAGGAGTACGGCGGCGCCGGCCTTGGGATCACCGAGGCGAGCATCATCCTCGAGGAGGTCAACCGCGCGGGCGGCAACGCCGCGGCGTGCCACGCGCAGATGTACATCATGGGGACCGTGCTGCGCCACGGCAGCCCCGAGCAGAAGCGGCGCTACCTGCCCGATATCGCCGGCGGCCGCCTGCGGCTGCAGGCGTTCGGAGTCACGGAGCCCACCGCCGGCAGCGACACCACGAATATCCAGACGATGGCGGTGCGCCGCGGCGACCGGTACGTCGTCAACGGGCAGAAAGTCTGGACCTCGCGCGTCCAGCACTCCGACATGATGCTCCTGCTCGCGCGCACCTCGCCGCCCGGCAGCGGCGGCTCCGACAAGACCTTCGGGCTCTCGACGTTCCTGGTCGACCTGCGCACCGCTCCTCCCGGCAGCGTGGAGGTGCGGCCGATCCGCACGATGATGAACCACGAGACGAACGAGGTCTTCATCCGTGACTTGGAGGTCCCGGCCGAGAACCTGATCGGCGAGGAAGGCAAGGGGTTTCGATACGTCCTCGACGGGATGAACGCGGAGCGCATCCTCATCGCCGCGGAGTGCATCGGCGACGGCCGGTTCTTCGTCGACCGCGCGGTGAAGTACGCCAGCGAGCGCGTGGTCTTCGGGCGTCCCATCGCCCAGAATCAGGGCGTCCAGTTCCCGATCGCCCGCGCGCACGCCGCCTTGGAGGCCGCCGACCTCATGCGCCTGCAGGCCGCGGCGCTCTTCGACGGGGGCGAGAAGTGCGGAGCCGAGGCCAACCTGGCAAAGCTCCTCGCCTCGGAGGCATCGTGGCAGGCGGCCAACGCGAGCATCGACGCGCACGGAGGATACGGCTTCGCCGAGGAGTACGACGTGGAGCGCAAGTTCCGCGAGACGCGTCTCTACATCACGGCGCCGGTGGCCAACAACTTGATCCTCACCTACATCGGCCAGCACGTGCTGGGGATGCCGAGGTCGTACTGATGGTCCCCACCTGCCTGCTCTTCGTCCCTGGCGACCGGCACGACCGCTTCGAGAAGGCGCTGGCCGGCGGCGCGGGCGCCGTCATCTTCGATCTCGAGGACGCCGTGGCGCCGGAGCGCAAGGCCCTCGCGCGGGAGCACGTGGTGGAGCACCTGGCTCACGCGGCGGGCGGCGGCACGCGGCGCTTGGTGCGCATCAACGGCTTGCGCTCGCGGGCCGGGCTCGAGGATCTGTTGGCCGTGGCGGCGGCGCGTCCCGACGGGATCGTGGTGCCCAAGGTGGAGTCGTCGGGAGAGGTGGAGATCGTCGCCGGGGCGTTACCGGGCGCGGACGTGGTGGCGATGGTGGAGTCCGTGGCGGGAATGGAGCGCGTCGAGGAGATTGCGCGGGCATCCGGCCTCACGGCGCTCGCCTTCGGCTGCGCCGATCTGAGCGCGGAGTTGGGCGCAAGCCTCACGTGGGAGCCGCTGGCCGCGTACCGGGCGCGCCTGGTGCTGGCGGCGCGGGCCGCCGGCGTGGCGGCCATCGACGCCCCGTTTCTGAGCGGCGACGTGCGCGACGGCGTCGCCGCTGGGGAAGAGGCCGCGCGAGCCGTCGCGGCCGGCTTCGACGGCAAGTTGGCCATTCACCCGGCGCAGGTAGAGCCGATCCGGACGGCATTTACGCCGAGCCCGGCCGAGCTCGAGCGCGCGCGCCGCATCGTCGCGGCCGCGGGGAACGGCGGCGTGGCGGTCGTGGATGGGCGCATGATCGATGCGCCGGTAGTGGCGTCGGCGCGGCGCGTGATCGCGCGCGCGGGTTAGGGAGCCTCCCTACCGGTCGCGCAGCTCGTACCAGGTGCCATGCGCGTCGGTGCGCAGCGGGCGGTACCGTGAAGCGAGGAACGCCAGCGTCTGCGGAGATCGGTTCCGCATCAGATCGGCGTAGTCGCGCGTGACGAAGACGTAGGGCGGGCGACGCGCCGTCAGCTCCGAGCGCAGTTGGTTCCACTGCTCGGGGAGAAACAGCTCAAGGGCCCAGCCCGTGAGCGCGACGGCCTGGTTGCGCTTGGCGAAGAGATAGTACACCGGATCCCCGCACACGTAGATGTCGCCGTCCTTGGCACCGGGCTCGCGCAGGAAGGCGGTCTCGTCGAAGGCTTCGCGATACTCGGGGGCGGTGCGGAACTGATAGGCTTGGCGTGCGGCCGCGGTGAGGAAGAAGCCATGGCTCGCGAACGCAGCCGCCTTGGAGGCCGTCTTGACGGCGAAGAATCCGAACGCGAGCGCGAGGCCCGCGGCCACGAAGGAGCGACGCGCGCGCGGATCGCTCCACCAGGAGAGGCCGGACAGCCGCGCGCCGATGGCCTCGAAGCCGAAGAGCGCGAGGAGCGCGACCGGCACCGACAACAGGAGCGTCTGGTACGGCCACCAGGAGAAGCGCTGCGAGAGGAGAGCCGCCGCACCCGCGGCAAGCCATGCCGCCAGCGGCACCGCCATGCCCGCGCGGCGAGATCGCAAGGCTTCGTAGAGGCCCACCGCGGCGACGACGGCCAGCGGAGCGAAGCGCTCGAGGAACCACGCGAACGCGTAGACGAGGCGATGGATCGGCGGACGCGGGAGCTGGGCGAGAATGAGCGCCGGATCGGCGACGAACGTGTCGTAGAGCGTCTTCGCGCCGACCGCGTGCGCAAGGGCGGCGGCGACGGCGGCAAGCGGTGCCAGCAGGCCGATCGTGCCCGCCGCGAGGATGGTGCCGATGCCCCGGAGTCCCAAGCCCGGCTCGCCACGCCGCGGGACGGCGAGGGCAGCCGCGACGATCGCCGCCACCGGCAGGAGATAGACGAGTTTGAAGATGGCCACGACCGCCGCGGCGGCGCCTGCGCCGAGGGCGAACGCGAAGCGCCGCCCGCCCGTGCTCTCCGCGGCGCACCGCGTGAGCCAGACGACGAGGTAGAGGGGAAAGCCGACCAGCGCCTCCAGTTGCGTCAACACGGTCGGCGAGGCGATTGCGTAATACGGGCCGATCACGACCAGGGGCGCCAGCGCCGCCGACCATGCGCTGCGCACGTAGCTTCGGAGCGAGACTTGCAGGACGG
>Ga0307373_10015962_pt1 | contig 10140 bp, 7 predicted proteins | sample OX2MG_FD_202534 | JGI IMG/M metagenome (GOLD analysis project Ga0307373, IMG submission 202534) | Soil microbial communities from Risofladan, Vaasa, Finland - OX-2 | ecosystem: Environmental > Terrestrial > Soil > Coastal area > Acid sulfate soil | place: Finland: Risofladan, Vaasa | collected...
GATCCCAACCGGGTTCGTCGGCTGGTCGACGCGGTCGGCGGCTGAGGTCCAACGGGCCGACGTCGGCCTGCCCGCGCCCGGGTCCGGCTGGGGGTCAGAGCGCGGTGCTTCGCCGGAAATCCAGCACCTCGAGGTCCAGTCGCGTCTGTCCGTTCCAGCGGTCCCGCTTGAGGGAGTACGCGAGGTCGACGTGGCGCAGTCGCTGCAGCTCGGCGAGGCGACTGCCTTGCTGGAATGAGATCGCACGTGTGCGGGACCCGTCGGAGGCCAGCGCGTCGAACATGAGGTGCTTGCCGTCTCGACTGGTGTGCGCGTTCTCGGCGCGCAGCCCGCGGGTGAAGAAGACGGGCGCCGGGTTTCCCGCTCCGCACGGCTCCAGCGCCGCGACCAGTTCCGTCGTTGCCAGGGTGAGCTCGCTCGGATAGAGCTCGGCATCGATCGCCAGCGCCGGATCGGGGATGCCGTCGACGAAGGTCTGCTCCAGCAATCGGCCCAGGCGGGTCTCGAGCTCGACGAGATTCGCGGTCTCGACGGTCAGCCCTGCCGCGGCGCGGTGGCCCCCGTACTCCACCAGCAGGTCGCCGCACTCCCGCAGTGCCCCGGTGATGTCGAACCCCTCGATGCTGCGCGCCGAGCCTCGGCTGATGTCCTCGCCTCGCGCGAGCACCACGGCGGGGCGATGGTGCTGCTCCACCAGCCGCGACGCCACCAGTCCAGCCAGCCCCGGGCTCCAGTCGCTCCCGGCCAGCACCATCAGCGACGAGGAGGAGGTCCGCGCCCGGAGTTGCACCTCGGCATCGCCGAGCATGCGCTCCGTCTCGCGCTGGCGCTGCACGTTGTAGCGTGAGAGCTCCGCGGCGAGCCGGCGTGCCTCCAGCGGGTCGTCGGTAAGCAGCAGGTCGAGGGCGGGCTGCGGCGCGGCGACCCGCCCGGCCGCGTTGAGCCGGGGGCCCAGCACGTAACCGATGTGCCAGGTCGTAAGTCCCGACGGATCGACGTCGGCGTCGCGTGCGAGCGCGCGCAGCCCGACCCCGGCGGCGGAGTCGAAGCGTCGCAGTCCATGATGGACCAGAATGCGGTTGTCACCGCACAGTGGGACAACGTCGGCGACGGTCCCCACCGCCGCGAGCGGCAAGAGCGGCTCCGCGGCGCGGTCCCCGACCAGCGCCCGTGCAACCTGATAGGCCAGACCCGCCGCGCACAGACCGTCGAACGAATAGCGGCTGTCGAGCCGCCGCGGCGAAACGAAGGCGACTGCCGGCGGGTGGGCGACCGATACCTGGTGGTGGTCGATAACGATGGCCTCGACACCTGCCGCGGCCAGCCAGCCGAGCGCCTCAGTATCACCGGTGCCGCAGTCGACCGTGACGAGCAGTCGCGCGCCGTCCTCCAGGATGCGGCGGGCCGCGTCGCGCTTGAGGCCGTACCCGTCGTGAACCCGATGCGGGATATAGGTGCGTACCCGACCGCCGGCCTCCCGCAGCGCGCGGCTCAGAATGGCCGTGGCGCTTAGCCCGTCGGCGTCGTAGTCGCCGAAGACCGCGATGACCTCGTCCAACGCCAGGGCAGCCCGAATGCGGGTGACAGCCAGGTCCAGATCCGGCAGGTTTGCCGGTCGTCCCAGTTGGTCGAGACGCGGGGAGAGGTAGGATGCTGCGTCCGCGCGGCTTCGAATCCCGCGCTGCACCAGGATCTGGCTCAACAGTGGCGAGTCGTGGAGGTCAAATGTGCCGGAAGTGCTCGGGACCGGCTCGACCCATCGGTAGCGTGCCATCACTGCGAATCGTGTCTCCGCCCGCCTGGTGTACGTTCATCCGGGTCGAGCATAGCAGGCACGCGGAGCGGGCGCCAGCGTTGCGTCGGGCGGACGTCAGCGGGGGGAGCGGCTGACCTGGACTGACTGCGCCAGATCGCGCCCGAGGATGTGCTCCGTACCGTCGATCGCCACCCGCACCGGGCCGTCGAACGGGTAGCACTCCAGCACCCGAACGTGCGCGAGCGGGTAGAGACCCAGGCTCCCCAGGTAGCGGAGCTTCTCCGGATCGCGGTCGCAGACACGCTCGATTATCCCGCTGTCGCCGGACGCCAGGTCGCCGAGTCGGAGATCGGGGACGGGCTGAATCTCGCCACCGGCAGTCGGGATGGGGTCTCCGTGCGGGTCCGTGGTGGGGTAGCCGAGGGCGCGGTCGATCCGTGCCTCGAACTCCTCGGAGATGGTGTGCTCCATCCGGTCCGCCTCGTCGTGGACCTCGTCCCAGGAGTAGCCGAGCGCCTCGGCCAGGTACAGCTCCAGCAGGCGGTGGTGCCGCAGCACCTCCAGCGCGGCCTTCTCGCCGCTGGTCGTCAGCCCGACCCCGCGATACGGCGTGTGGTCGACCAGATTGATCTCGGCGAGACGCTTGACCATGTTGGTCACCGAGGGACTCTGCACGTGCAGTCGCTCGGCAATTGCCTGGGTCGTGACCTTGTCACCCTCGCTCTGGAGCTGGTAGATGACTTTGAGGTAGTCCTCCATCGCGTGGGTAATGGCCTCGTCGTGTCCCCTCACAGTGCTCGTCACCGCCGCTCCGGTAACGGGTCCACTGCCCCGTCACCACGATCCGTCTGGAGACATGGGCTCCACCTGAAGTATACGCAACGGCCGGTCTGCGTGGTGCCGGTCAGTGCGATGCGCTGGTGGGCGGCAGGATCTGCAGCGGCGCGTCCTGATCGAGGTAGCGGGTAAGCATGTAGTGGTAGCGGGCGACCATGGCCTCCCGTCGTACCAGGTGCGAGTTGACGCCGACCCACCACGCGTAGCGGGCCTCGTCGCGCTCACCCGCGAGCGCGGGCACGGCGAAGGTGATGATCTGGCACGGCTCGCCGTCGACGACCTGCGTGCGACCCAGCACGATAGCCGTGGCGCCGCTGTAGTAGCCCGGCAAGGCCGCCGGGAAGGAGGCCGGCTGGTCGCGCGTCTGCCGCGTCCAATCGCTGCCGGTATGCCGGTCATACTGGACCGACCCAATGGAGATCGACTCATCGCCCGCCGCCGTGGTGTACTGCAGTTTGTCGGGGGCAACGAAGGTGTAGTTCGTGACGACGCTGTTGCCGACGCCGTCGCTCAGCGCCTCAACGCTGCGCATGGACTTCAACTCGGTGATGCGCTTGATGGCCCCTTTGAAGACGTCGAGGGCGCGCTGGTCGGTCGGTGGCTCCTGCGTCGCGCCGGCGAGAGTGGGATCGGGAACCAGGAAGTAGAACGTCGTCTCCGCGGGCTGGATCGTCCGCCCGGTGACTTGAACGTCCGCCGACCACCACCCCTGGACGGTCAACGGGGCGCTTGGCAACGACCACCGCCCATCGGCGCCCGGCGTGGCGGTCATGACCGGGAGGTCGACCGGCTGCTCCAGCATCGAGAACGAGAACTGCACCGCGTCCACCCCTGCCACCGGCTGGTCGTCGGCGTTTGTCAGCCACGCCTGCACCAGGTCATTCCCGACGTCCGGCGGGTTGACCACCAGGTGGATCGCCCGGTTGCCGGCCGCCGAAGCGCGCAACTGCAGCGGCTGGCGGCTGGACGGCACCGGCGGGGCCGTGAACGCCAGCAGCGAGGCGGCCAGGATCGTCCCAACCGCAAACACTGCCTCCCCGCGGAGCGAGAATGCGAAGCGGCGCATCCGCTGGAGCCCGGTCCGCACGCGCTGCCGATTGAACCAGGCGAGGCCCAGGACCACCACCACCAACAGCGACTTGACGAGGAGCACGCGACCGTACGTGCTCTGCCACAGGCTCGCGAGCGACGGGAGCGTCACCCCGGCGTTCAGCGCGCCGGTGACCAGCGCGATCGGCGCCAGTGCGGTGGCCAGCCGTGAGAAGCGCCGCACCGGCTCGCCCGAGCGCCGCAATGTCGCGGATACCGCCAGCTGCAACAGGCCGCCGATCCAGAAAACGACCGTGTCGACGTGCAGGGCGTTGGTCACCATCGCCGGGAGCTCAGCAGTCGTGCGCGCGGCCGCGTGGCTGGTGAGCGTCAGGGTCAGCACGGCCAGCGCGACCAGGATCAGTCCGGCGACGTGCCCGGCTCGCGTGAGGTGGAGTCGCACCGACCAGGCGACCGCTACCAGCAACAGCACCTCGAGCACCACCCGGGCGGTCCATCCGGACGGCATGGTCGCCAGAGTCGCGCCGATCGTCTCCGGGGGCAGCGCCAACGCGGGGAGGTATGCCAGCACTGGGACGAGCGCCAGGTCGGCGAGGAGTGCGACCCCAGCGCCGACGAGCGCGAGTCGCGTGCGCCGACCGTCGCCGGCTGCGCCGAGCACGCCCATCAGGAACCACCCCGCCGTTGCGGCGAGCCCCAGGATGCCGAGCCAGCGCAATCCGACGGCGGGCAGCGCGGGCGACTGATTCTCGGTTGGAGCGGCGCCCGGGAAGCGGGCGTGGCCGACGCGGAAGGTGAACGTGCCCTCCACGGTATGGCCGTCGTCTAAAGATACCGTACGCCAGGCGACTGTATAGGTTCCGTCGGGTAGATGCTTGAGCGGCACGATCATGTGCGCGGGGTCGGCGTGATCGATGGTCACCGTGCCCGAGTCGTACCGCGTGCGCGACGCGTCGTAGACCTCGGCCGTCGACTGCACGGCGTCGAGGTGCTCGCTGAACCAGAGACTCACCGCGGTAGGACCGGTGGCCTGGATCGATCCGTCGAGTGGCGTGCTGCGTACGAGGAGCGCGTGGGCCGATGCCGGGGCCGGAAGCCATATCGTGGCCACGCACCAGAGGAACAGCAACAGGGTCCCAACGCGGATGGGTTGAGTGGGCGATTCGCCTCGGTATCGGTGCAGCACCTCGGGAGATCCGTTCCAGCATGTGGCTCTGTGGCGCCCCTGCGGCCGTCTGCACGGGCCAACCCCAAGGCTATCACGCGGTCCCGTCGCTCCACCAAACCGCCCGGTCGCGGTCGCCGGGAGATCAGGCGCAGCCGAGCGCGCCACGTTGCGTGACCGGTGTTACGTGGCGCAAGATTGACAGGATTCTCCGCTGCGGGTGGGAGATGATGGATCGGCCGCCCACGGGAAGGTTTGGCATTGGCGAACGTCGGCTCCCGTGGTCGCCCACCTGTCCGCGCGCTGGCAGGACTCGTTGCCTTGGCCCTGGTCGGGCTGGGCTACGCCGCGCTCGTCGAGCCGCGCATGCTCCGGGTGCGGCGCTTTGCCGTGGGCCTCCCAGGCGTCGACCCAGGACTCGAGGGAGTCCGGCTGGCGTTCCTGTCTGACTTCCACATGTACGGACGCGGCCGCAATCGGACGATGACCAGGCGCGCCGTGAAGCTGGTGGCCGCTGAGCGCCCCGAACTGGTCCTCCTTGGCGGTGATTTCTACGACCATGCTGCCTGGTACCGGGACGGCGCCGTGTTCGCCCCGCTGGCGGCGGGCGGCAGCCAGGTGTTCGGCGTGCTCGGCAACCACGACTTTCGCGGCGGGCGCGTCAATGCCCGCGAGATCACCGGCCTGCTCGAGCGGCAGGGCGTCCGGGTGCTGCGCAACCAATCGACGACGACCTCGGTGCTCGGGCGTGAGGTGGTCATCAGCGGAGTCGACGACCCCTATCTCCGGCGGGACGACCTGGCGGCGGCGCTTGACGACGTCCCTGCCGGCCAGCACCCGCTGGTCCTCCTCGCGCACGCCCCATCGATCGTGAACGGGCTGCCGGTCGGCGCGGCGGACCTCGTGCTGAGCGGACATACCCACGGGGGGCAGATCCGGCTCTCTCCCTGGCGACAGTTGAGCCCGCTCGACATCTCGTTCTATCTCGACCGTCTTTACCATCGACCGCTGTCGCGGCTGCAGCGGGGCTTCCAGTGGACGCGCGGGTGCCTGGTCTACGTCACCACCGGTGTCGGCATGACGCGCTGGCCGCTCCGCTTCCTGGCCCCGCCGGAGGTCGTCTTCCTCACGCTGACCACCGGCCCGGCCGATGCGGCGGTGGGGTGCGACACGGCCGCACGCTACGTCCGATCCCTGAATTGACCGTCCCGCTCGACCGGCCAGCGCGGTTTGCCACAGAGAGGCGCGTACCCATGCAGGGCGCTCCGGTCCGAATCCTCGCCGTCGATGTCGGCGCCGGCACGCAGGACATCCTGCTCTACGAGAGCGACCGGAGACCGGAGAACTGCGTCAAGCTCGTCCTGCCGTCGCAGACGCAGGTGGTCGCGGCGCGCATCCGGCGGGTCACCCAGCGCCGGGTCCCGCTGCACCTCGCCGGGCCGGTCATGGGCGGCGGCGCGAGCAGTGACGCGGTCGTGGCGCACCTTGCCGCGGGTCTGCCGGTCTCGGCTGGTACCGATGCCGCGCGAACCATGCACAACGACCTGGAGCGGGTGCGGCAGATGGGGGTATCGATCCGTGACGAGCCGCCCGCGGGCGCGGAGGTGGTGCGGCTGGGCGACGTGGACCTCGGCTCCATCGAGGACGCGTTGCGCCGGTTCGAGGTGCCGCTGCCGTCGCTCTATGCCGTCGCCGTGCAGGACCACGGCTACCTGCCGGGAGCGGGCGGCAGGGAATTCCGCTACGAGTTCCTCCAGAGCCTGCTGAACGGCGGCGGCGACGTGCTGAACATGGTCTTCCGCGAGCCGCCCGAGTACATGCTGCGCATGCGCGCGGTCCGGGGAACACTCCCGGGCGCTGTGGTGATGGACACGGGCGCCGCCGCGGTGCTCGGCATCCTCGGCGACCCGGTCGTCGCCCATTCCGCGCTGGGCGAAGGCGCCGTGCTGGTCAACATCGGGAACATGCACACGTTCGGCGTCGCCCTGAGGGGCACGCGCATCTATGGTCTCTTCGAGCACCACACGGGCGGGATCAACGCCGAGGTGCTGTCCCACCTGGTCGGGCACCTCCAGTCCGGCCGGTTGACCAACGCCGAGGTCAAGAAGTACGGCGGCCACGGCGCGGCCTTCGATCCCGCCTACGCCGAACTCTCGACCATCCGGTTCGTGGCGATCACCGGGCCAAACCGCCACCGCGCCCGCGGACTCGGTTATTACGATGCGGTCCCGCACGGCGACATGATGCTCTCCGGACCGTTCGGGCTCGTCGAGGGGATGCTGCGGCTGCTCGAGCGCGAGGGCTGGCAGACGGGCCTGTCTCTGGTGGCCAGCGAGTAACGCGCCCCGGTCGTATACTATTTCGCGTGTCGCACTAAGTCTCAGACGAGTCGCGTTCCGGCCGACTGCCGCGACGGAACAGCGAAGAGGGGGCAGGCGTGGGCGGTGCGTCCGGGGTACATGTCGCGGACATCATCCTCATCATCGTGGTGCTGGGGTTCGCCTGGAACCTGGGCGTGCACTACACCGGGGCGGTCATGGGCATGCCCCATGCCGCCCGCGCCATCGCCATCGGTCCGGCGCTCGCGTTCATCGCCGTGGCGGCACTACTGGGCGCGACCTTCGCCAGCGGCCGCGTGCAGACCACGGTGGGGCTCCGCATCCTCGACTCCAGCCTCGTCACCGTGCCCGACGCGATCGCGATCGTGCTGGCCGCCGGCCTCCTGACACTCGTCTACAACTTCCGAAAGATCCCGACCTCGACGATTCAGATCCTCGTGTTCTGCGTGGTCGGGGTCGGCCTGGGCGCGCATATCCCGATCAACTGGCACACCATTGGCAGCCTGGTCATCGTCTGGGTGCTCGCCCCGCTGGCGGCATTCGTGCTCGGCTTCGTTCTGACCCGTGCGATCGACCTGGTCATACCGACCGCGGCCGCGCGCGCGCAGGTGCACGAGGAACTGGCGCCGGTGGCCGGCGGCAGTGGGGAGGACGATACCGACATCGCGCCGCAACCACGCACATCCTCGAGCGGAGTGTGGTCCCGCTGGTTTCCCACCGTCGTGCTACCCCTGGGCCCGGAGGCAACGCAGGCCGCCCGGCGCTACCATCGGCTGCCGCTCTCGGTTACCCTGGCGGCGCTGCGCTGGCTGCCGGCGCTGCTGGTGCTGGTTGGGGTGGCGGCCTCGTTCGTGATGGGGGCCAACGATGTCTCGAACGCGACCGGCGCGCTGATCATGACCAGCCTCTTCTCACTGCGGATCGCCGGACTGATCGGCGGCATCGCGATCGCGGTCGGCGCGCTGACCTGGGGCCGGCGCATCCTGCGAACCGTCGCCTTCGACGTGGTGCACCTCGACCTGTCGATGGCGAGCGCGGCGCAAGGCGTTCAGGCCGCGGTGGTGCTGGCCGCCGTCACCCACGGCTTCTTCACCTCGATGAACCAGGCGCTCGTCGGAGCAATGGCGGGCACCGGCTTCGCGCGCGGCAGCGAGACGGTGCAGCGGCGGCAGATCGTCGGCATCCTGCGCGGCTGGCTGATCGGCCCGATCTCGGGCCTGCTGCTGGCGTTCGTGTTGCAGCGACTGATCGGTCTGACCGCGCGCTGACGCTGCCGACCCGCATGCCGTCTGTTGCTCCCTTGTCCGCACGGCAACACCGGCCCGCGTAGCGGCGCGATGAGTCGCGCCGAATACATTCGGGAATGAAGACATCGCATGTCTGTTCGGATCACCGTTGCCGGACAAGAGGCGTCAGAAGGCGCGGTTGGCCAGCCGCTCGACGAGGGCTTCGAGTTGCTCGCGCGCCGGCCCCGGGGGCGTCGCGTGCTCCAGCAGATCTCGCGCCGCATCGTGGTAGTCCGCCACCACGATCTCGAGCTCGCGACGGACGTCATACTCGGCCAGCAAGCCAAGCACGCGGCTCACCGCATCGTCGTCCATAGCCGGCCGAGCGTAGATAGACTTGAGCTCGTCTCGGTCGCTCGGCGCGGCCTTGCCCGCCAGCATCACGATGGGCAGCGACTTCTTGCGCCGCCGGATGTCGTCCGCGCTGGGCTTGCCGGTCACCTCGCTGCGACCCCAGATGCCGAGCAGGTCGTCCCGGACCTGGAAGCCGAGGCCGAGCGCGCGGCCAAAGTCCCCCAGGCGCGCGGCAAGCTCCGGCATGACACCGGCCAGGGTCGCGCCGGTGCGGCACGAGAACGCCATCAGCGATGCGGTCTTTCCGCCGATCATCCGCAGGTAGTCGTCCGACCCAATGTCCCACCGCCCCTCGAACCCGAGATCCAGCACCTGGCCCTCGACGATGCGCAGCACCGTCTCGTTGAAGTCGCGCGACAGTGCAACGATGAGCGCGGGGTCTATCCCGGCTCCCGTCGTGTCGAGCAGCGCCAGCTGAGCCGCGGCGAAGAGCGCATCACCGGCGTTGATCGCCTGGCCGTCGCCCCACAGTGCCCACACGGTAGCCCGGTGCCGCCGCGTGACGCTCCGATCCTGGACGTCGTCGTGGATGAGCGTGAAATTGTGGAGAAGCTCGATGGCCGCAGCGGCCGGGATCGCCCGGGCCCCGTCGCCGCCGCAGGCAATGCACGACAGCACGCACACCAGCGGACGGATACGTTTACCGGGATCGGTCACTCCGGGTCGAAAATTCTGCTCGGCCCAGCCCAGATGGTAGCGGAGCACGCCGTAGATCGGGAGATCGCGAGCGCCAAAGAGGCCGGCAGTGGCCGTTTCGATCCGGGAGACCACGCGGCGCATCGTCGAATCGATGTCGGGAATGAGGTCGGCCACGAATCCGATATCCTCGCCGGCACGCACAAGACGGCGCGCCCGAATTGCCTCGGGGCCACCCGCTCGGGCATACTATAGCACGACCGGAGCACACTCCAGGACCGCGGCGCCCGCCCGGCCAGCCGCCTCCGGCCGGAGCATCCGCCGCATCGCGCGGCGGTGCCGAAATAGTCACCGGCCCCACCGCGGCGGGCAATTCCGGACCGGGGCTGGACCGAGGAGCGAGCATGTTGTTCCTGGATCCACGCTATTTTCTGTTTATCCTGCCGCCGATGCTGCTGCTGATGTTGGCCCAGCGACGCGTGCGGAGCACGTTCAGCAAGTACAGCCAGATCCCGAACCAGCGCGGCCTGTCCGGCCAGCAGGTCGCCCGGGCCATCCTCGACGCCAACGGCCTGTACGACGTGCCCGTGGAGATGATCCAGGGGCAGCTTACGGACCACTATGATCCGCGGAACCGCACCCTGTCCCTGTCCGCGCCGGTCTACAACGGTCGCTCGGTCGCCGCGCTCGGTATCGCGGCCCATGAGACGGGGCACG
>Ga0307373_10015965_pt1 | contig 10138 bp, 12 predicted proteins | sample OX2MG_FD_202534 | JGI IMG/M metagenome (GOLD analysis project Ga0307373, IMG submission 202534) | Soil microbial communities from Risofladan, Vaasa, Finland - OX-2 | ecosystem: Environmental > Terrestrial > Soil > Coastal area > Acid sulfate soil | place: Finland: Risofladan, Vaasa | collected...
TGTAGAATGCCCCGAGCACCACCAGGATCGCCAGCGCCGGCAGGTTGTAGATTATTTCCGAGGCCGCCATGCCAACGACGTAGGCCGCGGGCGAGGCAGGCGAGCTCACCAGCATGTCCTGGAGCTTGAAGTCGTTCTTCAGGTGGGAGATGTCCCCCTGCAGCGACATCCCGCTCTGGAACATGCTCATGATGAGCCCTCCCTCGATGGCCTGTCCTATCAGCGCCCCCCGGCTGACGAAGTCGATCACGACCAGGAATGAGAGGGGAGAGAGGACGGTGTTGACCAGGTTGATGGGATAGTTCTTCATCTCGTACACGGCGTTGACCAGGATCGAGGCGATGAGCTGGCTTGAGAGGCTCCTCTTCACCAAGACGCACCTCCGCCGCCCATGGTCGCCGCCTCCTGCTCCCCTTGGGTGGACTCTCCCACCAGCTGAAAGAAGATATCGTCGAGCGAGACCGGGCCTATGGAGAACCTCGTCCCCGCGACGGAGAGCTTCTTCGATATCGAGAAGGCCTCATCCTCGTTCGTGAGTATCTGGACCTCGCCGTTCCTCCCCGTCGTGACCTCCCCCTGGGCGACGCCGGGGACGGGAGAGTTCGCCGACAGCTTGATGCTGTACTGGTACCTGATCCTGCCGCGGATCGACGGGACCGTCCCCACCGCGACGAGGCGCCCCCCGCCGAGCACCGCCAAAGTATCCGCGAGCTGCTCCGCCTCCTCCAGATAGTGCGTCGTGAGGAAGATGAAGCGGTCCTTGGCGAGCTCGCGCAGAATCTCCCAAAAGTCCCTCCGCGAGATGGGGTCGAGGCCGGTGGTCGGCTCGTCTAGGAAGATGATGTCCGCCTCAGAGGCGAGCACCATCGCAGCGAGGGCCTTCCTCTTGGTCCCACCGGAAAGCTTGCGGTTGAGGGTGTCCGCGAACTTGTCCAGCTTCAGCCTGGCCAGCGACTCCTCGGCTCTCTTCTTCGCCTCCGAATACTCGAAGCCCCTCCACATGAGATAGGTGAGCGTGGCCTGCTTCGGCGTCATCCACGCGACTGTCCTTGCCTCTTGGGGGACAATGGCGATCCTCTCCCTGAGTCTCTTGTCCTCCTTCACAACGTCTATCCCGTTTATCGAGGCGCTTCCAGAGGTAGGGGCAAGCTCCGTCGCGAGGATCCTTACGAGCGTCGTCTTCCCCGCTCCGTTCCTACCTATGAGCGCGAGGATGCCCGACGACGGGGCGGAGAGGCTGACCTCCTGCAGCGCCATCGACGAGTTGCCGTTGCCGTAGCGCTTGCTCAGCTTTTCGGTGATCAGCTGGTCCATTCTCTCTCGAATAATGGCTTTCATATCGAGTGCTATTTTAATGGGGGACCGCGATTCCTCAAACCCGGGCGCCTGCACGTCTTGGTCTCCCGACATAGACCACTACTCTACAATCGTATTATAGTCGAAAGGGCACTGAATTTCGGACGGCTTTGAGTTGAACGGCATCCGGGCGGGCAAGTACGCGTTCAGGGCGGCTTCAATCCTCGTGGAGATCCTCATCCTCGTGATAGTCGCGGGCCCTATCGCGGGTGCCCTCTCTCCGGAACTCGGGGCCCAGCACTCCCTGGGGCTGGGAATCGAGCTCCAGTCCATTCAGCCGCAGGTGCAGCAGATCTTCTCCTCGGGCTCGACGCTCAACGGGACCCATGAGATCTCGGTCCCCGCGTTCAACAACTGGCCGCTCTCTGGGAAGGCGAGCCTGACCCTGGCTATCGTCGAGGCTGGACAGACCATCTATCAGACCCAGCCCGCGACGCTCCAGCTTGCGCCGTTCCAGTCCGGCGACCTCAACCTCTTGATGGTCTTCTCTCCCGCCCTCATCGCACAGATTGAGGGACAGACGGTCGGCATCGGCGGCTCGATGTCTCTTTCGGAGGGCCAGTTCTTGACGATCTCAGTGAGCTTGTCGCGGTAGTGATGCTGTATTGGTGAAGATGGCAAAGGGCATCCTGAGCGCGGCGGCGGCCTTCCTCGTGGTCGGGGTCGCCTTCCCCTATCTTCTGGAATACTTCTCGCCGGAGATCTCCTCCTACGTCCAGCTGCCGCCCGCGGACGAGGTGTGGGCGGTCTTCCTGGTGATAGGGGCGGCATTCGCCGTGACCGGCTTCCTCCAGAGCGCTTACTCGAAGGGAGACTACCCGTGGCTGTTCGGCAGGCTCGGAAGGGGCATCGTGAGCATCGCTCTCTTCACCTACCTCTTTTCCCTGCTCCCGAGCTCCTTCGGCTCCGCGGGAATCCAGACCTCGGACCTGCTCTACCTCATCTATCTCGCGGTGGCGCTCTCGTACGGCTATCTCATCCTGGACTTCTTCGACGCGAGACGGTCGAGGACCTTCACGCCAAAGGAAACGGACAACATGTTCTAGGAGACGGTCCTTTCACTTCGCTGCGCGCTTCGCAGAGAGCTCCTCCAGGATGTCCTTGGCTCTGTCGAAGCGGATCTTCTTCTCCGCGATCATCCTTTCGGCGACCGCATCCACCATCCCTGCCTTGGCTCCCGCGCTCATCGCCAGGGAACGCGCGTGGAGCTTCATGTGCCCCTTCTGGATGCCCTCGGAGGCGAGCGCCCGAAGCGCGGCGAAGTTCTGCGCCAGCCCTACCGCTCCCATCACCTCGGCGAGTTCGATGGCGGTCTTGACCCCCAGTATCTTCACGTTGGCCCTCGCCGCGGGGTGCACCTTGGCCGCGCCACCCACGAGCCCAACGGCCATTGGCATCTCCAGCGTCCCGACGAGGTCGCCGTCCTTGTTCTTCTTCCACGTCGTCAGCGGCTTGTACGCGCCCGAGCGGGACGCGTAGCTGTGGGCACCCGCCTCCAGCGCCCTGGTGTCCTGGCCGCACGCGAGCGCGACCGCTATCACGCCGTTCATGATGCCCTTGTTGTGGGTAGCGCAACGGTAGGGGTCTGCCTCGGCGAAGGCGTAGGCGTAGACGATCCCCTCGACCACCTCCTCGCCCCCCAGCGCCTCTTTCTCGAAGACGGCGGTCGCCCTGACCAGCCTCCTGTCCGCCAAGTTCGAGATTATCCTGAGATACACCCTGCCCCCGCTGATCTTCTCGACCAGGGGAGCAACGGCCTCCGCCATCGTGTTCACGGCGTTCGCTCCCATCGCGTCGCCGCAGTTCACGAAGAGCTCGACTATCACCATCGGCCCCTTGAGCGTCTTGATCACCTTCACCCCTACGTCCTTCGCCCCGCCGGTGAGCGAGACCAGCATCGGGTCCTGCTCGTTCGCCTTCGCGAGCAGCGCCTTCTTCCTGGCGGTCAGCTTCTTCGCCGCGCCCCGGGGGTCGGGGACCCCGACGGTCTGGATCTGCCCGATCATCACGGGGCCCGTGTTGGTTACCTTGAACCCGCCCTTGACCCTCGCGATCTTCGCAGCGTTGCTCGCCGCGGCGACCACCGACGGCTCCTCCAGCGCCATGGGCACGACGTAGTCCCTCCCGTTGATCAGGAAGTTCGTCGCCATCCCGAGAGGGAGGGTCATCCCGCCGACGACGTTCTCTATCATCCTTGTGGCTATCTCGCCGGGCAGCCCACCGGTGTCGCCCAGGACTTTCACCTCCTCGTCCGTCAGGCCGGCCAGCTTCTGCAGGAGCTTTAGCCTATCCTCCACGCTCAGCTTGTAGAAACCAGTGAGCTCCGAATTCCCCTGCATCTGTTCTCTGGGGTCTCAACGCCCGACCATGTATTAAGTCAAACGCGGGGACGGCGCATCACGCTTCGTCTCCTTCTGCCGTCGGTCGGACCCGGTCGCTGATTATCCCGCGCGAGGCCAGCTCCCGCACGATGGCCTTAACGTCTTGCCCCCTGCCGACCGCGCTCCTGAGCATCGACTCGCCCTTCTTGACGTCGCCTTGCCACATGATTCCGAGCGCGAGCCAGAGCTTCAGCTCCGTGTTCTCCGGAGCGAGAGACACGGCCTTCGAGAACTCCCTCTCTCCGCGCGCGACCTCGCCCTTGGCGAGGAGCTCCTCCCCGCTCGCGGCTCTGGCGTAAGCCTCCTGGATCTTCAGCATCTTCTTCAGCTCCTTCAGCGGACCGTCGCTGGTCTCCACGCGGAGGTCTAGAAGCCTCCCCTCCCACGGCGTGTTGGTCGGAAGGGCTGCGACCACCATCACCGCGGCAGACCTCGCCGCGCCACCCCTCCTCGTCCCCTTCGAGGTGTGGTCTCCCGCCTCGAGCGCAGAGACCATCCTCTCCGCGAGGGTCCCCCTCCCGCCGCGGAAGGCGGCCGCCATCGACCTCCAGGCCCTCTTCGCGTTGACGAAGTTCGCCTGGACGCAGAACCCCCTCCCTGCCAAGTATCCGGCTTCGGGGAGGCAGCCCTTGCCGGTGTGCGCGGCGGCGCGTCCCCTCGAATCGATTATCATGACCTGCCTCACGGCAGGCCTGGGGTCGGTCGCGAGGAGGGACTTCAGGGTCTGTTGCGGGGTCTTCCCGCCTTTCAACAGGGCTAGCCCCAGGGGCCCGTATGTCGGCTCGACCGTCCCCTGCGCGACCACGACCCCGACGCCCGCCTCAGACCAGATGATCCTGGAGCCGACGGAGAACGACTGCGAAAGCACAGCCGCGCCCATCTCGCCCGACCTCTTGTCGACAGCGACTATCGACTGTGTCCCGCCCAGAGGCATCCGGACCATCGTGAAGTCGGCGCCGACATCGAATAAAAGCACTCGCCCCGGGTTTGCGTAAGGATAAAAACCGCAGCTTGCCGGCTGGCAATTCGGCGGGCCGGTCGTCTAGTCTGGTCAGGACGTCGCTCTGACACGGCGAAGGTCGAGAGTTCAATTCTCTCCCGGCCCACCACCTTTCCTTAGCGTTCCTGATTACGGTTAAAGCGCGGAGGCATCGAGCCCTCTCGATGGACAAGGTAGGCATACTCGTAGTCTCAAAGTGCCTGAGCTCGGCGGCGATTCTCGACACGTTCGCCAGGAGTGAGAGGTACGACCCTGAGTTCTACGTCGCCGAGAGGCAGGTCAACCCCTTGAACTTCAGGAGGGCGAAGGCCCACAAGGTCATCCCCGACCTGAACGTCGGGGACATCGCGAAGTTCGCGAGTAGGCACGAGAACGACATCGCCTTCGGGCTCACCGACACGGAGGACTTCGTCACGGCCGGAGGCAGGGACATCGTGGAGAGGGAGACCGGGATCCCGATGCTCTGCGTCACGAAGGAGTTCGCGGTCGAGGCGAGCAAGGCCGACCAGCGCCTGCTCTTCGAGAGGGTCTGTCCGGACGCCAACCCGCGCTACAAGGTCTTCGACCCTTCGAAGTACCCGAACGACGAGGCGGCCGTCGCCGACCTTAAGGTCTTCTCAAAGGAGCTGGTGGGCGGCGGGTTCGTGATAAAGCCCGACGCGCCCGCCAGGGGTACCGGCGTCGGGGTCTGGGGGAAGGACTTCCGGACCGGGGAGGAGGCCGCCGCGTTCTTCCGAAACGTCTACTCGAAGGGGCGGGTCGTCGTGGAGGAGCGGATCGAGGGAGAGGAGTCCAGCTTCCAGGCCTTCAGCGACGGGCGCCACTTCGTCGCCGCCCCCTTGACCAGGGACTACAAGCGCGCCCTCGACGGCGACGGGGGAAAGCTTACGGGTGGGATGGGCAGCTATCGAGGCCCCAAGGAAGTCGTCCCGTTCCTGCCTCCGTCCGAATGGGAAAAGGTGGTCCGCCTGGAGCGGGACGCCTTCGAGAAGTGGAAGGGAGGAGGCTCGAACCCCGGGTTGCGCGGGATCGTGCTCTACGACGCCTTGATGCACACGCGAGAAGGGTTCAAGATTCTGGAGAGGAACAGCAGGGGCGGAAACACCGAGCAGATGTGCCTCCTGACGACGTTGCTCGACGACTACGTCGACGTCTGCTACCGGATGGTCGACGGCGACCTGAAGGGCATCAGGTTCTCCGACAAGGCCTCGGTGGTGACTTGCGCCGTCCCGCTCGACTACGGGACCTCTGGCTCCCGACGCCCCGGGGAACAGGCCGTGAGCCTCGACCGCGCCTTCGCCCTCGAGAAGAAGCACGAAGGAGACCTCCGCGTCTTCCCCATGGACCTGAGGCTCGACGACACCGGCCTGACCATGATGGGCACCTCCCGGTCGGTCGCGGTCGCGGGCGTCGCGGCATCCATCGAGGAGGCGCACGACCTCTCGGTCGAGGGGGTGAAGGCGCTAGGCCCAAAGTTCCGCTTCAGGGCGGACGTGGGGAGCGAGGCGGACATCGCCAGGAGCCGGGACCATCTGCGCAGCATCAGGAAACCCGCAGGGACCTAAAGCGAAGAAGGGCCTAATGCGGAGTCCGGGGCCTTCGCTACTGGACGTATACGCCCATCTGCAGGCCGATCTTCCTCAGCCTCTCGACCCTGTGCTGCGTCGACGGGTGGGTAGAGAATAGCTCGAGCATCGCGCTCCCCCTGAAAGGGTTGACTATCCAGAGGGACGCGGTGGCCGGCGATGGGCCGCCCGGAGAGTTCCCCCCTTTCGCCGGCATGCCTCTCGTCTGCGCCTTGGCGCTGATCTTCTGGAGCGCCGAGGCCAGGGCACCCGGGTTCTGGGTCAGCTTCGCGCCGTACTCGTCCGCGTTGTACTCGAGGCCGCGGGAGATTCCGAGCCGGACGAAAGTGGCGCCGAGGGGGACGAGTATTATCGCGGCTACGAACAGAATGGGGTTGCCTCCCTGCCTGTTATTTCCGCTCCCCCCGAGCCCACCGAACATCATCGAGTAGAGCGCGATGTTCCCGATGTACGAGATGACGCCCGCGATGGTCGCGGCGACGCTCGACGTGAGGACGTCCCTGTGGACGACGTGGCCTATCTCGTGGCCTATCACCGCCTCGAGCTCCGTCGGGGTGAGCGTCTGGATTATGCTTGAGGTCGCCACCACGACGGCCTTCTGAGGCCCGCGTCCGGTCGCGAAGGCGTTTGGCTGCGGCGAGTTCACTATGCCGACCCTTGGCATGGGTATCCCTGCCTTGTTGGCGACCTCTTGGACGACGGCGAAGAGCGCCGGATTGTCGCTCTGCTGGATGATCCTCGCGCCGCTCATCTTCACCACTATGCTGTCGCTCCAGTAGTAGGTTACGAAGTTGAGGACCCCGGCGAAACCGAGGCCGAGGAGCATGAACCCGAGCGGGTCGCCGAAGTAGAGCCCGATGGCGTAGCCAACCACCATCAAGAGGCCGGTGAGGACGAAGAAGAGCGCGGCCATCCTTGCGTATAATCCCATGAGCCTGAGCACCGAGGATTTTTCGCCGAGGCGAGAAGCGTAAAAACCTTTTCGAAAGGGTTTATAGAATCTGATGGAATTTCTCCCCGACCGACAAGTTGTCATCCGCAGACGAGTGGTTCAAGCGCTGGGGGAAGATGATGCCGTTCGGCCCGTGGTCCTACGCCGACGTTGATGAGATGATGAAGGAGATGGAGAAGGAGTTCATGGCACTGACCAACGCCGAGGGTCAGCTCCCCAAGGAGCCCGTGAAGGAGAAGAGAGTGGAGGATGGCAGCGTGACGAGGGAGATCGGTCCGGTAGTATACGGGTACTCCATGACCATCGGCCCCGACGGGAAGCCGGTAATCCGCGAGTGCGGGAACTCGAAGCGCACTCCCAGCAAGGCGTGGAGGGAGGCGATAGGCGACACGCGGGAGCCCCTGGTGGACGTCGTGGAGGGCGAGAGCGAGGTCCGCGTGCTCGCAGAGCTCCCCGGCGTGAAGAAGCAGGACGTCGCTCTGACCGTGGAGGGAAGGAGCCTCGTGATATCTGCGGAGACCCCTGCAAGGAAGTATCGGAAGGAACTCGAGCTCCCATACTTCGTCGAGCTCGAAGGATCCAAATCCACCTTCAACAACGGCATCCTCGAGGTCACGTTGCCGAAGCGAAAGGGCAGGTCGTCGGGCGTCCGAATCAAGGTCGACTGAGAGGCTCAGCGGTAGGGTCCGCCCTGGCCTTCCGCCTTCAGAACGGCCAACGCGTTCAAGGCCGGATCCTGGAAGTCGTTCATCTTGGCCAGCCATCGTGCAAGCTCGAGAGACGTGATCACGCCCGCGAGCGACCCCGACTCGTTGATCACAGGGAGCTTCCGAACGCCATAGTCGCTCATGATCGTCGCGGCCTCCTTTATGCTCGCGGTCACGCTGACGGTGATGACGGGCGTCGACATGATGTCCCTGACGTAGACCTCAGTGGGATTCGCGCCGACCGCTATCACCTTCTCAATCATGTCTGTCGACGTGACTATCCCTATGACAAGGTCGTCCTTCGAGACTACGAGGCACTGCTCGCTCCTCTTGGCGATGAGGGAGGCGGCCATTGTCACCGTCATGTCGGGGTCCACCGTCTCAGGCTTCTTCCTCATTATGGAGTCTACGAGCGCTTCCATCGCTCCTTTCCCCGCACGTTGGGGATTAAACGTTTGGAGCGGCGACGTGGCTCAAGAAAACGCTTATTACTGAGAAGACTAGAAAATTCCACATGGCCAAGATGATGTCGTGCGAATGCGGTTGGACTCTCATCACCCCGATGGGCGAGGGCGACCTCAAGAAGCACGCCATGATGCACGTCGCTGACGCACATCCCGGGATGAAGGTCACCGACGACATGATGACGAAAATGATGAAGACGGTGTAGCCGCGGGCTACACCCTTCCCTTCCTTTTTTCGCGCCCATTCTACCTTGGGAACGCGGCTTCGAGCTTTGCCCTGTCTTCAGGCCTCAGCTCCCAGCCGCTCGCCTCCAGGTTCTCGATTACGTGCCTCGGCCTCGAGGCACGGGGGATCGCGAAGACGTTCCGTCCGGAGACGAGCCAGTTCAGCGCGACCTGTGCGGGCGTCTTCGAGTAAGCCTTGCAGATCGCCTCCATCTTCCCGCTCGGCCCCGAGCCCGTCAGCTTGCCATGGCCCAGCGGGTAATAGCAGATGATCGAGATCTTGTTGCTCTCGCAATATGGCAGGAGATCTGCCTCTATCTCCCTGTTCGCCAGTGAGTACTCGACCTGGTTCGAGGCCAGCTGGGACTTCTTGAGCGCGACGTTGGCGTCCTTCGTCTGCTGCAGGGAGAAGTTGCTCACCCCGATCGAGAGGAGCTTTCCCTTGTCCTTCATCTCCTCCATCGCGCCCATCGTCTCGGCTATCGGCACCTTCGTGTTGGGGAAGTGCACCTGGTACAGGTCAACGTAGGGGGTCTCAAGCCTCTTGAGGCTCTTCTCCAGGGCGCGGATCAGCGCCTCCCTCCTTAGGTGGTTGGGCCAGACCTTCGTCGCGATGAACAGGTCCTCCCTCTTCCTCCCCCTTATGGCCCTGGCGACCAGAGGCTCTGAGCCATAGAGCTCCGCGGTGTCAATGAAGTTCGACCCGGCGTCGAGCCCCGCCTTCAGGGCCTCGACCTTGGAGGCGGCTCCCCTCATCCACCCTATCGTCTTGGCCGTCGCGATCCATTGGGGGTCGTAATACGTCCCCATCCCTATCTCGGAGACTTTGACCGCGCTCCCCAACGGCTTGAAGTTCATCTGGCCCTACAGCTCCCTCCTCTCGGTAGTCCGCTCCTAGCTAGCTAAACCTTGTCTGCGAGCCGCGGCCGCGTCAGACGATCTTCCTCGACTTCGACATGTCAAGGACCTCCCTGTGATCCTCCCTAAGCTCCGGAGGCAGTTTGGCGAGGTCGAAGTAGTCGGCCTTGTCAAAGTCACCGTCGAGCTTACCCACGCCCTGGATCTCCGCGTGGAAGACAAAGCACATGTCCCAGTGCTTGTCGCCGTAAGACTGGACGTCCAGGAGATTCAAAGCGGTCGCGGATGCGCCAAGCTGCTCTCGGACGATCCTCAGGGCGGCGGCCCCGGGGTCCTCCCCGTAGTTGATGATTGAGGCCGGGAGGCACCACTTCCCCGCCCACCGCTCCGGCTTCACCCTCCTTACCAGAAGCAGCTCCGCTCCCTTCCTGACCAAGACGAAAGAGGAGATGTGCATGACCTCTTCGGGATGCGTGCCGTCGGCCTGTGGCACCAGTCGGGCAGTCTTCGGCGTGCTCATCTGCGGCGCGGAACTCCTGCCGGCATATAAGGGATGGACCTGCTTGGCTGACTTGACACGACTCGCATTGCACCAAACGGCCTCAGTCG
>Ga0307373_10015966_pt1 | contig 10137 bp, 7 predicted proteins | sample OX2MG_FD_202534 | JGI IMG/M metagenome (GOLD analysis project Ga0307373, IMG submission 202534) | Soil microbial communities from Risofladan, Vaasa, Finland - OX-2 | ecosystem: Environmental > Terrestrial > Soil > Coastal area > Acid sulfate soil | place: Finland: Risofladan, Vaasa | collected...
TAGCGGCAAAGAAGAGAAACGAGAGGGCGGACGCATGGTGGACTGATTTTAACTCTTGTTGCTGTCCTTGCACTGGAAGACCAATCGCTTGCATGCCCAGAAGCAGCACGTCGCCCACCACGAACACGGCCAGACCCAGGCCGAGTCCCAGGGCGAAGGCGCGAAGGGGCCGGCTCCTCAAGGCGGGTCCGAAACCAATCTCGCTCCAGGAGAGGAGGCCAGGCCCGATTACCCGTAGTTGCAAGATGAGAAAAATCCCTGCCTGAGTGATCAAGGCGCTGAGCCCAAGGCCAACCGGTGAACTCAGCCAGTTCGTGAGGTCGGTACCGGCACGATTCATTGCCGCGCCGGCGCCGACCCCACCATTCAGATAGTTCCCATGGAGAAAGACAATGCCAAAGGCGAGAATGGCGAGGATGATCCCGAGGATCAACTCAGCGATCACCAGGAGAATCGTATCGACGGTCACGGTGGTCCAGCGGCCAAACCCGATAAGCCGCCGGACCAGGGCCCGGTAGCCGCCCGCTGTAGCCTGAGCGATCTGGAGCTGATATCGGGCGCGCCACCACCCCACCGCCAAGGTTCCGAGTGGCTCGCTCGGCGCATCCACCGATACGGGTGGCATGGGAGGTTCGGGAATCATGGCGGCGTAGCCTCCAGTAAACGGCGCAAAAATAGGGTTCGGTGATGCAGACAAGGGCCATCAGCTTTGAGGGCCCGCTGATGGACAGGCGTGGCATACCCGGCATTCCCCCGCCATCCATACTGAGGGTAGGCGGGATCTAGGTCTCGCATCAAGCGGTCACGGAAGACCTTGGCTACGATGCTCGCGGCGGCGATCGCGGGCTCATGGGCGTCGCCCTGGCAACGGCACACCACGCGGGCGCCGGCGGGGCCTAGCCCATGCAGCCGTAGGTTCCCATCCACCAGATAGCGCCGAGGACCCAGGCGCGCCATGAGCCGCGCGAAGATCATCCGATTGGCCCAGCCAATCCCGAGCCCGTTGATCGCGTCAACCCCGATCACCTCGATCAGCACCAGGGAAGCATGGGCGCGGATCCACGCTTCCGTCCGGTCTCGCTGCTCGGGGGAAAGCTGCTTGGAATCGCGTAACCACACACCCGGCGGCGGCAGGGTCGCGGCGGGCAGGGCGACGGCGGCCGCCACCAAGGGGCCGGCCAGGGCGCCTCGCCCAACCTCATCCAGACCCACGGGGGCCGCAAGGTCAACTCGTTGTGTGCTGGTACACATCATTCTCCCCCAGCGTACAGGGAACGGCCACCGCCGCGGCAAGCCGCCGCTCATACTCCGCGCGGCGGATCTCCGTGGCGCCCAAGCGCTCCAGATGGGCGGTGAGGAACTGTACGTCGTGCAAGAGGAAACCACAAGCCCGCAGCCGTCCGACCAGGGCCGCCAGACACACCTTGGAGGCGTCGGTTTCGCGCGAGAACATGCTCTCGCCCATGAAAGCGCCCCCAATGCTCACCCCATACAGGCCCCCAACCAGCCGCTCGTGCCGCCACGCCTCCACGCTGTGCGCGAAGCCGTGGCGATGCAAAAACGTGTAGGTCTGGATGAACTCCTCGCTGATCCAGGTTCCCTGCTCGCCCGCGCGCGGGACCGCGCACTCGCGCATCACCTGCTCGAACGCCGTGTTGAAACGGATGACGAAGGCGCCGCTCCGCATCCGCGCCCGGAGCGATCGGCTCACCCGCAAGTCGTCATGTTCGAGGATCGCCCGCGGGTCTGGCGCATACCAGGAGACGCGACCGTCCTCTCCGGCCATGGGAAAGATACCGGCGGCGTAGGCGCGAAGAAGGAAATTCGGCTCCAGATAGTCGGGTAAGCGTGACACGAGAGGAATGTACCACGGCGATGGCGGTGCGGAAGCAGCGAGGTTGGTACAACATAGAGATGCGTGAACTGGGTGAATCGGACGGATCGGACGGATCCGACCGATCCGTCCGATCCGGCGAACCCAAAGGAGAACCCGATGAACGATGAAGCACTCGTGGCCGCGCGCGCCCGGATCGCCGGCCAGCGCGGCGAACTGCGCGGATGGCGCCCACTGACGGTGGGCGATATCGCGGTGACCGCCGTGCAGGTATTGGGGATGGCCCGCGGCGCGCACGGCGCGGTCGGGATCCGCGTGGTGGTGGCCGGCCGAACCGGCGAGGCGATCGGGGAGCAGGGTCCGGCGGTAGCCGAGATGCTGCTGCGCCGGCGGGCGGTGCTGGGACCGGACGATCCATTCGCGGTGGAGCACATGGGCCAGGTACATGAAGGCGATGGACAGTCAACTGACCCTCTAACCTGGCCCTGGACCACCCTCGTGATCCACGCGCCCGAGCGCCAACTTCCGGCCATCGCCGGTCTGGCCACCAATGAAGTGCCCAGGGAAGACGAGTAACCTGACAACCAGCGTTATTCCACCAACAACCCGTCCAGCATCCGCTTAAAGCCCGGTCCATCGCTTCGCAGGCCCACCGTGCAGTTGGCGGGCCGCTCGAACACACCGAAGCGATCCACGACCGTTTCGCCGCGGGTCAACTCGCCGGTGGTCTCCACGTCCACGTAGCAAAACGCCTGCTCCAGCAGCAGCGAGCGGTCGATGGCGATCGCCATCGTGATCGGGTCGGGCATGTCGATGCCGTCAATGCCGTACTTCGCCACGGCGCCGATCAGCACCTGATTGATGTTCAGCACGAAGTCGGCGTACCGGGAGTTCATGGCGCGCAGCCGCCGTTGGTCCTCCGGCCCATACACCGCGTCGCCGCGGCACAACTCGATCCCCACCATGACCAGCGGCATACCGGAGCTGAAGACAATCCGCGCCGCTTCCGGATCCTCCCAGATGTTGTATTCGGCGGAAGGGGTGACGTTGGCGATCACGTTCGCGGCCCCGCCCATCACCACCGTTTCCTTGACCAGACCGGCAATCGCCGGGTCGCGCAGGAGCGCGGTAGCTATGTTGGAGAGCGGCCCCAGGGTGACCAGGGTAAGCTCGCCCGGATTGGCGCGGATGAGCCGGATCAGTGCGTCCACCGCGTGCTCCTCCTGGGCCGTGGCCTTGGCGAGCGGGAAGTTCTGGTTCCCCATCCCATCCTCGCCGTGGATCGATTTCGCGTCCGCGTGCGAGCCAAGAATCGGCTTGGCCAGCCCTTTGTAGACGGGCACGTTCGCTCCGCAAAACTCCATGGTGTAGAGGGTATTCTGGGTGGCCTGCTCCATGCCGACATTTCCGGCGACCGTGGTGATGGCCTCCACCACCACATCGGGACTCCGAAACGCGATCAGCAAGGCTACCGCGTCATCGGAGCCACAGTCGGTATCAATCAGCAAGCGCCGCATATGATTTCCGCCCTTCTCTGGGTTGTTCGCCACGCGCGAATAATTCCCGTCGATCATAGCGTACCACCGGGGCTGGTGGGCGCCGCTAAGGAAATCCCGCGAAGTGCCGCGGCACAAAGCTGTTATGCTCAGGAATAGACAGTCGCGCGGATGAGTGGAGGTCAGCTAGTTATGTGCAGGCAGGGGAACGGGGAACAGTTGACGGGTAACGCCCCGTCATGACGGATTCGCTAAGCCCGCATGCCCGCCATACTGCCCGTATTGTCCTCTGGTACACCCTCTCCAAGGGCCTGACTCTCGCTATCTTTGGCCTGGTCTTCAATCTCTATCTCTACGCCGAGGGATATGATCGCCAGTTCATCGGGCTGGTCAACGCCATGTCCGCGATCAGCAGCCTGTTCGCCGCCGTCCCGATTGGCCTCCTGGGCGACCGCATTGGCCAGCGCCCCCTCTTGTTGATTACCGGTTTCGTCAATCCGCTCACCATGCTTGGGCTCGCGGTCACCAGCGCCGCCCCGGTCCTGATCCTGTTCTCGCTGGCCAATGGGGTCGTCGCCACCATGTACTGGGTCAGCGCCATTCCCCTCCTGGCCGAGAGCACCACTCCCGATCGGCGCGTGCGCCTATTCGCCCTCAACTCCTTCCTGCTCTGGGGCGCGGGCTCCCTGGGCTATCTTTTAGGGGGGCAGGTGGTGGCGGCGGGCGCCCGTGTCCTGGGTGAATCCTCACGCGCGGTTGATCCCTTGCGCTGGGGCATGCTGGCCGTGGTGGCAGTCGGGTTCCTTGGCGCCATCCCCCTGCCGTGGCTCCGCCATGTCCCCCGCCCACGGAAGCCCAAGAGCGCGCGCCCCCCGTACGACGTGCGGTTGTATCTGAGGTTGCTAGGCCCCGATATGCTCCTTACCTGCGGCGGCGGCTCGGTGGCCGGCTTTGTCGGTCTGTACCTCACCCTCCGTTTCGGTATGCGGCCCGCCAACCTGGGCACCTTCCTGACGGTGAGCGGATTGGTCGGCGGCGTGATGGTGCTGTTGGCCCCACGGGTCGCCGACCGGCTGGGAACTACGCGGGCGGCCATTCTCTTGCAAGCCGGTGGGGTTCCGGCCATTCTCCTCCTCACCCTGGCCCCCGTGCAAGCCGGCGCCATGGTGGGCGAGTTGGCGCGGAACGGCTTCCGCTCCATGGGCGATCCGGTCTATAACGCCTTTGCCATGGCCAGTGTGCCCGCCGAGCAGCGAGCCACGATCAGTGGCCTGTATGCCGTCACCTGGAGTATCGGTTTCAGCCTGGGACCCGCGATCAGCGGCGCCATCCAGCAGCACGCCGGCTTCACCCCCGCCTTTCTGGCCGGCGCCTGCAGCATGAGCGCCGGGGTGCTGCTATTGTGGTGGTTCTTCCCGCGGAGAAGCAGCTTGGCCCCGCCCCCTCCGCAAGCCCTGGTATCCTGTACCGCATAGCAAGAAGAGGAGCGGCCCACCCGTGAACCCCAGTACGCAGGATTCGCCGCCGCCCCCACATTACGGGATTGGTCGCGCGTATCTTGGGAGAACATCCCGGTATGACCGCGTTCCACATGAAGGTAGTGCCGCGGGCGCTGTCGGCCAACCTGGGAACGCCGCCACCCGACCCATCAGGGACCGAGTAGGCTGTCAAGGGCCCATGCTGACATTCCCCGGGCAAACCGCCGACCAGAGTCGGCGGTTTGCCCAACGGAGAATGGCAACATTGACCGTTGACAGACGACTATGGCATTTCCGCCAGCGCCAAGCCCGCGCGCGCCGCCTCCAGGTTGGCCCCGATCGCCTCCAGGCAGACCATCCCCTCGCGTACACGATCCTTGCCCTCCTCGGAGTCCCCCGACGCCCTGGCCGCCCGACCAAGAAGAACCAGGCATATCCCCTCCTCGCGCCGCTGCCCGCGGGCCCGCGCCCCCTCCAGCCCTTCCCGTGCCGCGTCCCTGGCCCCTGCCGGGTCGCCGAGAGCCAGCGCCAATTCGGCGCGAACCAGTATGCCCTGAAGGCGCGCCGGGCCCACCCCGCGCCGCTCGATATCGCCAGACACGAACTTCAGGAGGCGGGCAGCCCGCCGCGAGTTGCCGGAGAGGATGTAGACGCGCACACAATCAAGACTGGTCAGTAGCTCCTCCTCGACCCCACCGAGCCGCCTGATCAGGCGACGGGCTCGCCGCGCCAGGCGAATCGCCGTTGGGTACCCACCCTGCTCGCATGCCAGGAGGCCCTCATGCCGCCAGGCGTCGGCGATCGCGGGCTCGTAGCCTACCTCTTGGCCTACCCGGAGTCCCCGTTCCAACCACTCCCGGCCTTTTTGCAAATCGCCGCGCGCGAGGGCGATAGCGCCGAGATGCACGCAATCGTGCGCCACACTGGTGGGGTGTGGAAGCTGCTCATTGATCGCCAGGCTCTGAAGACAGTAATGCTCCGCCGCCGCGTAGTCTCCCCGGTCCAGGGCCAGCAATCCCAGACTGTGCTGGCAGTGCGCAAGGCCACTGGGGTCGCCTTTTTCCTGGCGTATGACGAGGGCGCGGCGGTAATAGGAGTCAGCCAGGTCATACTCGCAGCGCTGGTAGGCCATCAGCCCGAGAGAATCCAATGAGTGCGCTACCGCGAGGTGATTCCCCGTCCGTTCCTGGATGGACAGCGCGCGTCGATGGCATTCTTCCGCCTCGTCGATCTCGCCCCGGCCGGCCGCCATCAGGCCAAGGTTGTTCCAGGTGGTGGCGATGCCGTCTTGGTCGCCAAGGTGCTCCCGCAAGGCCAGGGTCTCACGATAGCAGCGTTCCGCCTCCAGGTAATCGCAGCGATACCAGGCAACCGCCCCCAGGCTGTTCCAGATGAGCGCGGTTCCCATCAGGTCCCCCAGCCGCTCAAAGATCGCCAGCGCGGCTCGATGCCGCTCCTCCGCTGCCTTGAATTCCCCGCGCATGCAGGCGATCCGCCCTTGCAAGTTGCGGGCGCGGCCAACAGTCGCGTCCTCGCATCCCTCTCCCAGCATGGACAGAGCGCGCTCGGCCGATTCTTGAGCAGTCGCGTATTCTCCCCGTAGATACTGGATCTCGCCGCGGTTTAAGGCAAGGCTGGAGAGGAAGCTCGCGCGCGTCCCCGGATCGTCCGATCCGCATCCGGCCTCGGCCCGAGCGAACGCGGCCAGCGCTCGCTCATAGTCGGTACGCCTTTCCCAGGTGAGTCCTTCCTTGCGCCACAACTCCGCGCCCGCCATCGGGGTAGCGGCGAAGGCGCGCGCGCGGGTAAACTCCGCCTGGGCGGCGGCGTAGTCGCCCTCCAGCAACCAGAGATCTCCCAACCGCTCGCGTAGCCGGGCCAGAGTCACGCGCGCGTCCGCGCCGCGGGCGCCGTCCTCCTCCAAGGGCACGGCCGGATCGTCAAGATACGCGCATGCCCGCGAGTAGTGCTGAATGGCCAGGGACGGCGCATGCACGGTTGCAGCATGATCACCCGCTCTTTCCAGCCAATTGACCGCCCGACGGTGATCGTTCGTGCGTACGAAGTGATAGGCGACGGTTTCCGCGCTGGGGTTACCGCGTTGCTCGTGGCGAGCCGCCAGTTCAAGGCCGGCCCGTTCGTGCAGGCGCCGCCGCTGACCCGGCAAGAGTTCCTCATACAAAGCACGGCGGAGTAAGTTATGGGTGAGGACATACCCGGTGTCCTCCTCACGGAGCAAGCCGGAGGCCACCGCCTCATCGAGCGCGTCCTCGGTGGCCGTTCGATCTTGCCCCACCAAAATGGCGAGCAACTCGGCGCTAAAGCGCAAGCCAATCACGGCCCCGGCCCGCAGCAGGGCGCGGGCGCCCATTTCCAAACGGTCAAGACGGCGGGCCAGGGTTTGCCGCACCGTGGTCGGCAAAGCCTCCTCCCCATCCAGAGCGGCCGCCTCGGCCCGATCCGCCGTACCCTCGTCCTGACGGCGGGCCGCGAGCAGCGCCGCCAACTCCGTGACAAAAAAGGGATTCCCATTGCATTGCGCATGCAGCGCCGACGCTCTCTCGAAGGGCACCGGAACGCCAAGCACCCGGCCCGCCAGGGTCGATACATGCTCCGGCAACAAACCGCGCAACTCGATGGTGGTCATCCCGCCCTGGCGATGCCCTTCCAGCATCAGTTCTCGCATCGGATGGGTTGGGGGTACGTCATCACGCATGGTTCCAATCAGGAGCAGGCGCAAGTCGCCGCTCCGCCGCGCCAGAAACATCAGTAAACCCAGCGTCGCCTCATCGGCCCAATGCAAATCATCCAGAATCAGGGCGACTGGCCGATTTTGGCCGGCGGCGGCGAACACAGCGCGAATACTGGTCCACAGGCGCAACCGTTCGGCGCCCGCGTTTCCGAGCGGCGCCGGGGGATGCAGCCCGACCAAGGCCGCGAGTTCGGGCGCCAGGTCCAATACCGCCTCGGCGCCTTGTAGCTCCCGCCGCAGCGCCTTGGCGGGGCGCGTCCTGCTATAGGCCCGCAAGGCCTCGGAAAACGATGCATAGGGCAAATCATGCTCACCCTCGCCGCTGCGCCCCCACAGGACGGTAAAACCAAGCAAGGCGGCCGCCTCGGCCCCTTCCTCCGCCAGACGCGTCTTCCCGATTCCCGCCTCGCCAGTGAGGATGACGAGTTGCCCCTTCCCCTCTCGGGCGGCGCCCAAGCAGGCCCGTACCTGAGCCAGTTCAACGTCCCGGCCAATGAGGTCGGCCACGGCTCGCCGGAGACTGAAAGGTTGCTGGGCCGGCGCCGCCGGCCCCGGGAGTACGGGCGGACGCGAGCGCCGGGGAAGCGCCTCGCCCGCACGCAGGGTACGGGCCATCGCTTCCAACTCCACCGAGGGCGCCGCGCGCACCTCGCGGCGTAGGGCCTGCTTCACCCTCTCATAGATCCGCAGAGCCTCCGCCCGTCTTCCTTGTCGAGCAAGCATCATCATCAGCCGATAGGCCGCTTCCTCCTGGGTAGGATCGGTGGTGAGCAGACGATGCAGGGCCGCGATCGCCGCGTCATGCCTGCCATGTCGGGCCAATGCCTCCTGGAGAGCCAGCAACCCGCCATGCCAGCGGAGGCGAAAGGCCTCGCGCGAAGCGACGCACCATTCGGCCGTCTCCTCCGGGAGGAGGTCGCCGCCATAGAGGCCGGCCGCCGTTTCCAGGGCGTCGAGCGGGTCCGCCGCCATATCCGCCGCCGCCAGGGCGCGCTCAAAGGCCAGCACATCGACAAAGTCCTCTGGACCAAGGCGAAGGGTCAACAACTCTCCCTCTTGCGAGAGGAACCTTGAAGGCTGGCCGGCCGCCATGCCGGGCTCCAGGGCATGCCGAAGCGCGTGGACCGCCGTCGCCACCGCTGAGCGGGCGGCATCCACCGTGCCTTTGGGGCTCAGCACGACCATCACCGCCTCACGCCGTACACGTTGCTGGTCGGCCAGTAACAGGAACTTCAAGAGCGTCGCCGCCGATTGGCGCCGCCAATCGGTGATCGCGGCGCCCTCGACTTCCACCCGGAACTGACCCAAAAGAAGGATGCGCAGGTGCGTGTGGCGAGGTGGCTGGACGGGGCGCGAGGATGTCATTTCGGCGGCGGGCGGAGGATCTTCGGCATTCGGGACCTTGGTCATGGGATCGAGCGGCGGCGATTCGGTGGGTTCGTCGGAGCGGCCGGCGTCGGGCGGTAAGTCCTTCCCGATATAGCGGGTCCGCGGTTGTCCGCCTTCGCGCCATACCTCGTACCAATACGGCCCGTGACCGGGCCCCTCGGTACACACGCGGCAATTGCTCTTTCCACAGCGCCGGTACTGTTGACGGTAGCGCACGAACCCTCCATGTCCGCATACAAGACGCGGTTGGCGCGGCCTTGGCGAAGTTCCCTGAACATCTCCCTTCCATGGCTCGTACAGCCGCTCCCGGACCACGCATCCCTGGAAGGAACTCGACCCTAGCGTACCAGCCGCCCGAGACGTATACAAGAACCCGGTTGGTAGTGCAAGAACTTGGCAATGGCGCGGGAATCGCGATCCCGCATGCTAGAGTACGTGAGACAGGGCTGCGCCCAGGGCGCGGCCATTCGCTTTCCCTGATAGCGAAAGTGGGAGCATACGATGGCAGCCGCACGACCTACCGAGGCTCGGAGCCAACCGCTTGGATGGGCATCGCTGGATGTCCTGGATGGCTGATCGGTACCGCGATCTGATCGATGCCTTTCTCGAGCAGGTGACGCGAGATCCTGTCTTCCGTGATCGCCTGCGGGAGGATCCGCAACAGGCTCTGGAGGATTCGGGTTTTGGCCGCGCGATCAAGGACATCCAACCGGACATCTGGGAACCAGCGGAAGTGATGGGCTTTGGCTGCGAGGACACCTGCTTCAATCAGTGGAGCTGTCTCAGTAATAGTTGCTACGTGACCATCTGATTGCCTTCAACGCCAGTCATGCGCCCACCAGTCCGCGTGCGGCATCCCGCTCTGGAGAGCCGCCTCAATGACCATTTTTATGTCAATGGGAACGCGGCGAAGTTCGAGGTTGAGGCGGCCTGCCTGCCACTCGATCATCCCGTACTCAGCCCAGGGCGGATTTCGCGCTCCCTCGTCCAGCATTTCGAACGGCAGGCCAACGCTTCCCGGATTGAAGATAACCGCCTGCCCATGGCGGCGGGTGAATGGGGCATGCGTATGACCTCCGGCCAGCACCGTGGCGTGAAAGCCCTTGAACATCCGCGCCAGCGCCGTATCCGGTGTCGTGACGTCGATACTTTCGGTGGCGCGGCGCGGTGAGCCATGGAAGCATAGGA
>Ga0307373_10015967_pt1 | contig 10136 bp, 9 predicted proteins | sample OX2MG_FD_202534 | JGI IMG/M metagenome (GOLD analysis project Ga0307373, IMG submission 202534) | Soil microbial communities from Risofladan, Vaasa, Finland - OX-2 | ecosystem: Environmental > Terrestrial > Soil > Coastal area > Acid sulfate soil | place: Finland: Risofladan, Vaasa | collected...
GGTGATCCCCCCGAAGATGTTGACCAAGACCCCCTTCACCTCGGGGTCCAGGAGCAGCATCTCCAGCGCCTGTTTGACCACCTCCGCCTTGGCCCCGCCGCCGATGTCCAGGAAGTTGGCCGGCGCGCCGCCGTGCTGCTTGACCAAATCCAGGGTGTTCATGACCAGCCCGGCGCCGTTCCCGATGATCCCGACGCTCCCGCCCAGGTGGACATAGGTGAGTCCGCGCCGCTGGGCCTCGACCTCGAGCGGGTCGTCGCCGCTGGTGGCGGCCGCGGCGTCGGAGCCCAGCTGGCGCACCAGGTCGTGGTGGCGGAACTCGGCATTCTGATCGATCTCAATCTTGGCGTCCCCGGCGATCACCTGGCCCGCCTGGGTCACCACCAGCGGGTTGATCTCACAGAGGCTGGCATCGAGCTCCTGGGACAGCTGGAAGAGCCGCTGGACCACCGGCACCAGCTCAGCCAGGTAGCGACCCTTGGCCAGGTGCTCGTCCCCCCCGACTGCCGCCAGCGCCCGCAGGGTCAGTTCGCGGATCTCGAAGGGCTGCGGTCCGGCGAACGGGTCCGGCCAGAGCTTGGCGATCTTCTCCGGCGAGTGCTCGGCCACCTCTTCGATCTCCATCCCCCCGGCGAAGGAGAGGATCACCACCAGGGAGCGGCGGTCGCGATCGACGGTGACCCCGAGGTAGATCTCTTTGGCGATCTCCAGAGCCTCCTCGCAGAGCACCGAGGGGACGCGGTAGCCGTGGATCTCCATCCCCAGGATCGCCGCGGCGGCCTGATGGGCCTCGGCCGGCGTCTGGGCCAGCTTGACCCCGCCGGCCTTGCCCCTCCCCCCGATCGGCACCTGGGCCTTGATCACCACCGGACCCAGCTCCTGGGCCGCCTGCTCCGCCTCCTGGGGGGAGCGGGCGACCCTTCCGGTCGGGCACTCAATCCCCACGCTGCGCAGCCGCTCTTTAGCTTGATGCTCCAGTAGCTTCACCGGCACCTCCCTGGGGCCGGTGCTACCGGCCGCCGCGTCGTCGCGCTCAGTTTAGGTGTCCGTCCGAAAAGGACGGGACGAGAGGGGACCCGGCAGTCGGCCCGGCTCAGAGTGGGATGTTGCCGTGCTTGCGCCGGGGAGCCACCACCTGCTTGCTCCGGGCCATCCGCAGGGCCGAGATCAGGGCGGCGCGGGTGTGCCGCGGCTCGATCACGTCGTCGATGTAGCCGCGCTCCGCCGCCTGGTAGGGATTGGCGAACTGCTCCCGGTAGGAAGCGATCAGCGCCTGCCGGTCGAGCTGGACCTGGCCCGGGCGCGGTCGGCCCAGAAACTGGACCGCCCCCTCGGCACCCATCACCGCAATCTCAGCGGACGGCCAGGCCACGTTGTAGTCGGCACCGATGTGCTTGCTGCACATCACGTCATAGGCTCCGCCGTACGCCTTGCGGGTGATCACGGTGAGCTTGGGGACGGTGGCTTCCGCGAAGGCGTAGAGCAGTTTGGCGCCGTGGCGAATAATCCCCCCGTACTCCTGCTCGGTGCCGGGCAAGAAACCGGGCACGTCGACCAAGGTGATCAAGGGGATGTTGAAAGCGTCACAAAAGCGCACAAATCGTGCGCCTTTGACTGAGGCATTGATGTCGAGCGCGCCGGCCAGATGGCGGGGCTGATTGGCGACCACGCCGACACTGTCCCCGTCCAACCGAGCGAACCCGACCACCAAGTTGGGAGCGAACAGCGGCTGAACCTCCAGGAAATTACCGTCATCAACCACGCGCTTGATCACCTCACGCATGTCGTAGGGAATGTTTTGACTCTCGGGGATGATCTCCTGGAGTTCGACATCAGCGCGACCGACGGGATCCGCCGTCTCCACCACCGGGGGCGCCTCCCAGCTGTTCTGAGGTAAGAACGCCAGCAGTTCGCGCACTTGCCCAAACGCCTGATCCTCGGTCTCCGCTTGGAAATGGGCCACGCCGCTGCGCTGGGAGTGAATGTCCGCTCCGCCCAGCTGTTCCTGATCAACCTCTTCCCCGGTGGTGACGCGCACCACCTCCGGACCGGTGATGAACATGTAGCCGACCTGGCGCACCATAAACGTGAAATCGGTGATCGCCGGGGAATAGACCGCCCCCCCGGTACACGGCCCGGCGATGATCGAGAGCTGGGGGATCACGCCACTGGCTCGCACATTGCGGTAGAAGATGTCGGCGTACCCGGCGAGCGACACCACCCCCTCTTGGATGCGGGCGCCAGCGCTGTCATTGATACCGATCAAGGGCGTCCCGGTCCGCTCGGCCAGGTCCATCACCTTGCACACCTTCTCGGCGAAGGCCTCCCCCAGCGATCCCCCCATGAAGGAGGCGTCGTGGGAGAAGATGAACACCTGTCGACCTCCAATCAGGCCGTACCCGGTGACGACGCCATCGCCCATGGCCCGGCGCTCCGCCATGTCGAATTGGGTCGAGCGGTGGGTCACGAAGGCGTCCAGCTCGACGAAGCTACCCGGGTCGAGCAGGCGCCGGATGCGCTCCCGGGCGGTCAGCTTGCCCTTGCTGCGCTGGATTCGCTCCGGCTCGCCGCCCCGATGGACCGCGTCGTGACGACGCTTGCGGAGCTGGTTTACCAGCCGCTCGTTGGCGCTGGGAGCGCTAGTCGGCTGCCGTCCAGGCTTGGCCGGCCGCACGGCCTCGCTCTCGACGCCCTCCCCCGCCGGCCCCGGCTTGGGCTTGGACACTCAGCCATCTTCGCCGATCTGTCATCGGGGAGGCGACTCCCCGGGGCCCTCGCCTTCGAGCAGCTCTGCCGGTGACCACGATCACCGGAGTCGGCCGAGGCGGGCAGGTGACCCCACCCTCGCTGGGTCACCCACCCCGCAACGGCTGGCACTGGTCGGAGTGGGCGGCCGAGGGCCTGGGCACCGGAATCCTCGCTTTGGGAGGACTGAGCGCGGTCTGCCTGGACTTCGGTTCGGGCTCCCCCATGCTGCAGCTGGTGCCCTCGAGCTCGCTCCGGCTTTTGATCACCGGCCTGCTGTTCGCCGGAACGGGCAGCCTGGTGGCGATCTCTCCTCTGGGCCGGCTCAGCGGAGCCCATCTGAACCCGGCCGTGACCCTGGCGTTCTGGACCAGCGGGCATGTCTCCCGATCCGATCTGCTGGGCTACCTGGGGTCGCAATTTCTGGGCGCCCTGCTGGGGGTGGCGGTCCTGCGATTGGCTTGGGGCCAGGTGGCGGTTGGGCTCCAGGACGGGCGGACCAGCCCCCATCCGGGAGTGACCCCGGCGGCCGCGGTGGGCATCGAGGCCCTGCTGACGGCCGTCCTGATCCTGGCCATCTTTGCCTTCACCTCATCGGCCAGGACCGCCCGCTGGACCCCGCTCGCGCTCTGGATCGTGATCGCGCTGCTGGTGTGGCGGGGGGCCCCCTACACCGACTGCAGCATGAATCCGGCCCGCAGCCTGGCGCCGGCCGTGATCGCCACCGACTTCTCGTCGCTCTGGATCTATCTGGTGGGCCCGCCAATGGGCGCGCTGGTGGCGGCCTGGCTCTTCGTCAAGGCCCCGCTGGGCCTGCGTCCGCTGACCGCCAAGCTCTACCACGACGTCGCCTACCCCAGCGTGCTGGGGAGCTCGTTGCGGGTGCGCCCCGGGGACCGGCCAGCAGGCTGAGCCCCACCCGGCGCCTCCGCTCAGCCGGAGGAGCGCGGTTGGAAGATGCCGAACACCGCCCGCAGCCGGTTGCAGATCTCGCCCAGCGTCGCCCCCGCCACCAGCGCGTCGCGCATCACCGGGAGGAGGTTGGAGGTGCCCTGGGCGCTCTCCTGGACCCGTTCCAGAGCCAGCTCGCTGGCGGCCTGGTCGCGCTGCTGGCGGTGGCGCGCCAGCCTTTCTAGCTGACCGCGCTCCAGCTCAGGGTCGACCTTGAGGATGGGGACCTCGACCGGCAACTCGTCCTGGAAGCGGTTGACCCCCACGATCACCCGCTCTCCGCTTTCGACCAGCTGCTGGTGGCGGTAGGCGGAGTCCTGGATCTGGTCCTGGTAGTAACCCTGCTCGATCGCCGCCACCGCCCCACCTCGGATGTCGACCTCTTGGATCAACTCAGTCGCCGCCTCCACCAGTTGCGCGGTCAGCTGCTCCAGGAAGTGGGAGCCGCCCAGGGGGTCGGCGACCCGGGCGACCCCCGACTCGAAAGCCAGCAGCTGCTGGGTGCGCAGCGCCAGGCTCGCCGCCTGCTCGGACGGCAGCGCCAGCGCCTCGTCGAAGGAGTTGGTGTGCAGCGACTGGGCCCCGCCGAGCACGGCCGCCAGCGCCTGGAGCGAGACCCGCACCACGTTGTTGAGCGGCTGCTGGGCGGTGAGGGTCGCGCCCCCGGTCTGGGCGTGGAAGCGCAGCTGGGTGCTGCGCTCACCCTGGGCCCCGAAGCGCTCCCGCATGATCCCGGACCAGAGCGCCCGGGCCGCCCGAAACTTGGCCACCTCCTCGAAGAAGTCGTTGCCCACGTTGAAGAAGAAGCTGAGCTGGGGCGCGAACTCCTCCAGCTGCAGACCGGCGCTGAGCGCCGCTTCCACATAGGCGATCCCGTCACTGAGGGCAAAGGCCAGCTCCTGGGGGGCGGTGGCCCCGGCCTCCCGCATGTGGTACCCCGAGATCGAGATCGGGTGCCAGCGGGGCAGGTGGTCGTGGCAGTAGGTCAGGGTGTCGGTGACCAGCCGCATGCTCGGCCGGGGCGGAAAGATATAGGTGCCCCGGGCCACGTACTCCTTCAGGATGTCGTTCTGGATGGTGCCGCCGAGGAGCTCGGGGGCGATCCCCTCCGCCTCCCCCGCCAGCTGGTACATCAAGAGCAGCAGGCTGGCCGGGGCATTGATGGTCATCGAGGTGGTGACCCGGTCCAGGGGCAGTCCCCGGCAGAGGACCTTCATGTCCTCCAGGGTGTCGATCGCCACCCCCACCTTGCCGACCTCCCCCACCGCCTCGGGGGCGTCCGAGTCGTACCCCATCTGGGTGGGCAGGTCGAAGGCGACCGAGAGTCCGGTCTGGCCGCGGTCCAGCAGGTAGTGGAAGCGCTCGTTGGTGGAGCCGGCGGAGCCGAAGCCGGCGTACTGGCGCATGGTCCAGAGCCGCTTCCGATACCCGTCCGCCCGGAGTCCCCTGGTGTAGGGCGGCTCCCCGGGCGGCGGCGGCTCGGGCGCTCCTTTCCCGTACCAGGGCTCCAGTGGCAGCTGGGACTCGGTTTCGTCAGGCTTGGGGAACGCCGAGTCCGCGGTCAACGGGGACCATCTCGGAGCTGGCAGAGCTCGGTCAGCACCCCACCCGCCGAGTGGGGGTGGATGAACGCCACCAGCCGCCCTCGGGCGCCCGGGCGGCCGTGCTCATCGATCAGCTCGGCGCCCCGGCTCCGCCAGCCGGCGAGCTCCGCCTCCAGGTCCGAAACCAGGTAGGCGAGGTGGTGGAGGCCGGGTCCCCGCCGCTCCAGGTAGCGGGCCACCGAGGAGTCCAGGCTGGTGCTCCCCAAGAGCTCCAAGCTGGCGGGGCCGAGGTCGAAGAAGACGGCGGTGACGCCATCCTGGGGCACCTCCTCCCGGTGGCTCGGGGGCACGCCCAAAAGTCGCTCATAGAAGGCCACCGCCGCGTCGAGGTCAGCGACGGCGAGGCCGACGTGGTCGATCGCGGCCGGGCCTGAATCCGCCGCCACCTGCCGATTATGACAAGGTGGCCCGCCCTGCTCCAGTTCGGGCGCAGCTGCCGGCTCAGTTCGCCGCCGGCAGGTACTCCAGGCCCATGGACTCCGCCACCAGGACGGCGATGTCCCGGCTCTCCAGCGCCGACTCCTGCGAGCTGATCCCCTCGGTGAACATGGTGGCGCAGAAGGGACAGGCCACCGCCGCGGTCTGGGCCCCGGTCTCCTCCGCCTGATTCACCCGAACCCGGTTGATCCGGGGCCCCCGGCTCTCCTCCATGAAGAGCCGTCCCCCGCCCGCGCCGCAGCACATGGCCTGATTGCGGGTCCGCTTCATCTCCACCAGGTGAGCCCCGGGGATGGCCTCCAGCACCCGCCGGGGAGCGTCGTACTCGCCGTTCCAGCGCCCCAGGTAGCAGGGGTCGTGGTAGGTGAGCTCGCCGTGCTGGAGCGGCACTTTGAGCTGGATCCGGCCCTGATCCAGCAGCTGGGCCAGCAGCTGGGTGTGGTGGACGACCTCATAGTTGCCGCCCAGGTCGGGGTACTCCCGGGCCATGGTGTTGAAGCAGTGGGGGCAGCTGGCGATCACCTTGCGGACCGCTCTTGCCTTGAGCTTCTCCACCACCAGCTGGGCCTGGGTCTGGAACAGGTACTCGTTGCCCAGCCGCCGGGCGGGATCCCCGTTGCAGATCTCCTCCTGGCCGAGGATGGCGAAGCTCACCTGGGCCGCCTTGAGGATGGCGACGGTAGCCCGGGCGATGGGCCAGTTGGACTCGTCGAAGGCGGTCGCACAGCCGACCCAGTAGAGGTACTCCGCCTCCGGGTTCTGGGAGAGCAGGGGCACGTCCAGACCCTCGGCCCACTTCATCCGGGAGTCGGCCGGCATCCCGAAGGGGTTGCCGCGCTGCTCCAGCGATTCCAGCGCGGTGCGGGCCTCCTTGGGCAGCCGCGACTCCTCCAGCACCAGGCTGCGCCGCATCTCGACGATCGCCGGCACGTGCTCGATCAAAACCGGGCACTCCTCGACGCAGGCCCCGCAGGTGGTGCAGGACCAGAGCGTCTCCTCCAGCACGCTCCAGTCCAGCAGCTGGCCGTCCTTGGGGGCGTCGGTCAGCGCGGTCCCCCCCTCCTCGGCCGCCCAGTAGCTAGGCGGGGGCGCCTCGCCCCTGGCTTTGGCGTACCAGCCGTCGCGGAGGTCGGTGATCAGGAGCTTGGGTGAGAGTGGCTTGCCGGTGTTGAAGGCCGGGCAGTGGCTCTGGCAGCGGCCGCACTCGGTGCAGGTGGCCAGGTCCAGCTCCTGCTTCCAGGTCAGCTGGTCCACCTTGGCCAGCCCGAAGTGGTCCGCCTGCTCGATGTCGAGAGTGGGCAGGTGCCGTCCGGCCGGCTCCAGGCTGCGGAAGAAGACGTTGGGGACCGAGGTGAGGATGTGCAGGTGCTTGCTGTGGGCCAGGTAGACCAGAAAGCCGGCGATCAGCAGCAGGTGCGCCCAGAGGAAGAACTCATGCCAGGCCCAGATTCCCTCTCCGTGAACCCCCCGGAAAAGCTGGGCCACTGCGTCCGAGACCGGCCGCAGGTTGACCAGCTGGTCGGCCCCGGCGGCGATCTGGGTGGCGTAGAGGCCGAGCTGGGTCACGATCACCAAGGCGATCAGGACCAGGATGACCGTGGCGTCCCGCTGGTGACTGCCCTGGAACCGCCGGGGCCGCAGCAGGTAGCGGTTGAGCGCCGCCACCGCCAGTCCGGTCAAAACCGCCACCGCCAGCAGGTCCTGGGCGAAGGCCACCGGTCCCCACCAGAGCTGCTGCTCCAGGTGCAAAGGGGGGACCAAGGCCTCGAGACCGGCTTCCAGGATCTCCAGGTTGAGGATGACGAAGCCCCAGAAAATGAGGAAGTGCGCCAGTCCGCTGAGCGGCCAGCGCAAGAGCCGGCGCTGGCCTAAGACCAAGACCACGACCCCCCAGAGCCGCTCTTTCAGGTGGTCTCGCCGGGGGTCCGGCTGGGCGGCGCGCAGCGAGCGCCAGAGCGGCCCCAGCCGGCGGAGGAAGAGGTAGCCGGTAACCCCGAGCAGCAGCAGCAGGGCGACCGGGTTGAGCCAGATCACGGCCGGTCGAAGCCGATCGCGACCAAGAAGAGAACCAAGCCCAGCAGGAAGGTAAAACCGGCGAGGGCCCAGAACCAGCGGGGTTCCTCCAGCCAGAAGGGACCCTTGCGCTGGCGGGCACCGCCCACCGAACGGTTGGGATCCGGCGGGCCCCCCCCCTTAGCCGGGGACACAGGAACGGTCACGGCAGCGATGGTAGAGACCGGCCTGGGCTGGCCAAGTAGTTCGCCTACCGCCCCGACCACTTGGCCTGGCGTTTCTCCACGAAGGCCGAGATCCCCTCTTGGGCATCGGCGGTCCGGAACGCCCCGTCGAACTCGCCCAGCTCCAGTCCCAGCCCATCGGCGAGCGGCTGGTCGAGCCCCCCGCTCACCGCCCGTTTGATCGCGGCGACCGCCAGCGGCGCCTGCTGGGCCAGCTGGGCCGCCAGCTCCTGGGCCGCTGACCTCAACTGGTCCGGCGCCACGACCCGGTTGACCAGACCCAGCTCCAGCGCCCGGGCCGCGTCGATCTGTTCGCCGGTCAGCAGGATCTCCAGCGCCCGCCCCCGTCCCACCAGCCGGGGCAGCCGCTGGGTCCCCCCCCAGCCGGGAATGATCCCGAGCAGGACCTCCGGCTGGCCCACTTTCGCCCGGGAGCTGGCCAGCCGGAGGTCACAGGCCATGGCCAGCTCCAGGCCGCCGCCCAACGCAAAGCCGTTGATCGCGGCCACGATGGGAAACCGTTGCCGCTCCATCTCCAGCGTCAAAAGCTGGCCGTCGGCGATGTTGGCTCTGGTCCCCTCTGGGCCCAGGCTCAGGAACTCGCTGATATCCGCCCCAGCCACGAAGAACTTCTCCCCCTGGCCGGTGAGCACCGCGGCTCCCAAGGAGGAGTCCTGCTCCACCAGGGCGAACGCAGAGCGCAGCCCGTCCAGGACCGCCCGGCTGAGGGCGTTGGCGGGAGGGTGGTCGATGGTGATCCAGGCCACCTGACCTTCACGCTCCATCCGGACTTGATCTGCCGTCTTCTCTCCTCACGCTGCTTGACGTCGGGACCGCTTTCCTTGTGTAGGCTAGCTGGGTGGCCGACCCCGAGGCGACCTTGGAGACTCCCGAGCTCTCGCTCCCCCCGGCCGAGGAGTTCGCCGGGCTGCCCGACGAGCAGCTGCAGGAGCTGGTCCAGCTGGTGGAGTCGGCGGAGCGCCGGATCCGGGAGCAGATGGTGCCCTTCCAGCTCCGGTTGACCCGGCTGGCCAAGGACGCTGCCGCGATCCGGACCGAGGTCCGCCGCCGCGACCGGCAGCAGCACATCCAGGCCCGCAAGCAGGTGCGGGAACAGGTCAAAGATGGTGATGCCCCCTCGCTGGCCCAGCTGATCGAGGCGGAAGCGCCCCCCGCCTTCGGCGAGCCGGCCTTCTCCGAGCTGAGCTTCCTGCTGGAGAGTGGCGGTGAGGTCGCCCTCGGCTACCCGGGCAGCCGGACTCCCAGCCTGCAGATGACCGATGGCAGCGCGATCGCCGCGGTGACCACCCTGGCCGAGGCGAGAGAGCTCCACCGCCAGGGTTGGGAGATCGGGGTCCCGGCTCGACCGGGCGTGAGGGTGCACACCCCCGGCACCCGGCTGGAGCGACTCCTGGACCCGGAGAACTGCTTCGTGCGCCCCGGGGCGGGGAGGAGCGACCCCGAGCGCGCCTCCGCATGAGCCGGGTCATCGGGCTCACCGGCGGGATCGCCAGCGGCAAGTCGACGGTCGCTCAGCTGCTCGGGGCCAAGGGGGCCTGGATCGTGGACGCAGACCACCTGGCCCGCGAGGTGGTGGCGCTGAACAGCCCGGCGCTGGCGGAGATTGCCGAGAGTTTCGGGGAGGCGGTGGTCGCCCGTGACGGCACCCTGGACCGGGCGCAGCTGGGCCGGCTGGTCTTCTCCGACGAGGCGGCCCGGGACCAGCTCAACGCCATCGTCCACCCCCGGGTGCTGGAGCTCAGCCGGGGGGAGATCCGCAAGGCGGCTGAGGCCGGCGCCGAGCTGATCGTGTACGACGTCCCGCTGCTCTTCGAGACGTCTCGAACAGCAGAGTTCGACGGCACCCTGGTCGTCTGGGTCGACCCTTTGACCCAGCTCCTGCGACTGTGCCAGCGCACCGGACTCGACGAGGACCAGGCCCGCGCCCGAATCGCGGCCCAGATGCCGCTGGGACGGAAGCGCGAGCTGGCCACCTGGGCGATCGACAACAGCGGCAGCCCGGACGCGACCCGGGCCCTGGTCGACGACCTCTGGCAGGCGGAGCTCGCCCCAAGCGGTTGATCCTGGCCGGCCGCGGCGCCGCGCCTGAGCCGGGGTGCGCTATGCTCGGCGAACAAGCGTGCCCAGCTCCCATGATTTC
>Ga0307373_10015968_pt1 | contig 10136 bp, 12 predicted proteins | sample OX2MG_FD_202534 | JGI IMG/M metagenome (GOLD analysis project Ga0307373, IMG submission 202534) | Soil microbial communities from Risofladan, Vaasa, Finland - OX-2 | ecosystem: Environmental > Terrestrial > Soil > Coastal area > Acid sulfate soil | place: Finland: Risofladan, Vaasa | collected...
CATCCCAGCCGGCCTCGGCCAGGAACGCCGCATCGATCCGGCTGGCCAGCGCAGCTGACCGCCCGTCCAGCAGCACCTGGCCCGCGAACAGGCCTCCGTCGGCGAGCAGTTCTCCCGGTCGCGGAGCCGGGACCGCGTGGATCCTCGCCGCCGCGGTCATGCCTTCGCCCCCGCCAGGTCACGCGGGCTGGGCACCGCATCGACGGCGGCCCTCAGCCGCGCCAGGTCCGGGTGAGCGTAGACCTGCGTCGAAGAGATGCTGGCATGACCGAGCAGATCCTGTGCCTCGTCCAGGGTCCCGCCCGCGTCCAGCACGTTAGAGGCAAACGCGTGCCTCAGCTGATGCGGGCGGGGCGGCGGATCGATGCCCGCCCGCCGGGCCGCGGCACCGACCAGGTCGTTGACCGCGTCCAGCCGCATCGGCGCGCCGACAGTGCCGCGGAACAAGTTCACGAACACGAAGTCCCCAGATGCCGCTGCCGGGACGGCCATCCGCTCGAACTCGTAGGTGTCGAACGCCTGCACCGTCAGGAAATCCAGCGGCACGGCCCGCTGACGGCGGGACTTGGCGATCGCCCCGTTCGGGTTGCCTTCCCGCCGCACCACATGCAGGTGCGGGCGGACGATCCCGCACCCCAGCTGCCGGGAATCAGCCAGCAGGTGAACATCGCTGCGGCGCAGCCCGAGCACCTCGCCGCGGCGCAGCCCGGCCCGGACCATCAGCAGCACGATCAGCCTGTCACGCGCCGAACCGCACGCCCCGAGCACGGCGACCACATCGCCGTCACCCGCCCGGTCCACTCTCGTCTTCGGTTCGTGCAGCCGGTGCCGGGCGCGCATCCGCCAGCCCGTCCCGCCGTCCTCCCCGCGGGCCGCCGCCGGAAGGTCCCGGTCATCGGCGACCTCATACAGAACCTGGACCAGGTGCCCGCCAGCCGTGCCCTCCGCGACCGCGTGCACGATCATGCCGCGGACCGCGGCCAGCACCGCGTTGATCCGCCGCGCCGAGCGCACCGCCGGCGTCCCCGGGCCGGCCAGCACCGCCGCGCCGGCCGGAGCGTCCGCACCCGACACCGCCCGGCCCGCGTGCCCCAGCCAGGTCATGAACAGGCCGAGCTGCCCGGCACCCGCCTCCCAGTCGCGGCCCGACCGGGCGCACCAGCGCAGGAACAGCGCGATGCCCCCCGCGTACGCCTTCGTCGTCGATTCCGCGCCGTCCCGGCCGAACCGCACCTGCCGCAAGAACGAATCCGCGACCGGCGCGACAGCCAGATCCTCATCCAGCACCGTCCAGTACCGCACCCCGGACGGCAGCCTCACCATGAACGCTCGCACCTTGTGATCCCCCGATCTCGTGCTTCTCGTGTGAACATCTACCAGCCACGAGCACCACACCCAGGGAGATCAGCAGCTAAACGACACCCGTGTCACGTCGGCGCAACAGGATGCAACGGCCAGGCTCGTCCCTGGAGAACGGATGTGATGATGCGCCTCGATAGTCCAGTGCTCGCGGGCGAGGCGGGCCAGGTCGCGGGCGGTGGCGAGGGCGCTGGTCAGGCTGGTGATGGCGTAGACGCTCTCCCGGGAGATCTTCCCGGTGGCGGTGTCCTGCCGCCACCGGGTGATCTTGATGGCCTGGCGGGCGAACGGGAAGTCCAGGTCCTTGACATGGGCGGTCTTGAGGGTGCGGGTCTCGGCGCGGCCGTGCCCGGCGTCGCGGGTCAGGTCGCCGGCCGGGACCTGCCTCCAGGGCAGCGCCTTGAGGCGGGCGTGCAGCAGCGGCTGATCAGCCTTCACCACGGCGATGTAGTGCGCCTTCTTCTCCCCGGCCAGCCACGCCAGGTTCGCCCGCACCGTATGGAGGGCATCGAAAGTCACCACGGCACCGGCCAGGTCCAGGAAGCCCAGGAGCTCAGCGAAATGGCTGGTCTCGTTGTGCTTCACGTCCACCTCAAGATGATCCAGGAGCCGCCCGCCGTGCTCCACGGCACCCAGGAGGTGCACCCGCGTCCCGTCGCCGCGGCGGGCCCCGCGGGACGTCTTGCCATCCACCGCCACCGCCCGTAACCGATCGCGGGCCAGCGCATTCGCCTCCTGACGAGCACGCCGGGCCCGGTAATCCCGCACGCCGGCCGAAGGCGGCCCGCCAGATTTCCGGCGCCGGCCGCGGCGCGGCCCGAGGAGAGCCCGGGTCAGGGCCGCCGGGTCCAGCTTGCCCAGCACCACCCGGATCGTCTTCTCATCGGGTGCCCGGTACCGGCCGGCTACCGGGTCCCAGGGGGCGCGCAACCGGGCGAGATCTTCCTGGCTGGCCCGCTTCGTCCACTGCCCGACCGCGGTCAGCCGGTCGTTCCCGGCGGCGGTGAACGCGCACACCGCGACCGCGATCAGGCAGGCCAGCGGGTAGATCCGCCCCTGCGGGGACCGCGGGTCCGGCAGCGCCTCCAGCCGCTGCCACGCACCGGCGGCCAGATCCTTCCCGCCGGGACCGGACTCGACCACGCGCGCCCCGGCGCGCGACAATGCCACAGCGGGCACGCTGCACCTCGTTCACGTAGACCTCAGATACCTACATGATCACGTAGCGTGCCCGCGCCCACAAAACCGCGCGTTCCTGCATTATCCGCCCGTATAGGGCCAAACCCTGCTAAGTCGGGAACACGCCGGAGCCCTGATGGCACCGCAGGGCGATGGGCTGAGTCTGTATGGCATGCAAGCTGGGTTGTCGGGCAGGATGCCGATCTCGAAGACCTTCGGCGGGCAGCTGCCGGTTACCCTATCGGCGAATCCCAGATGAGACATGATGGACCACCTCGCGCGCGGGCACTAGCTGTACTGACCACGGAAGTTGGTGACAATCCTCCTTCAGGGTGAAAGGAGCAGGTTAGCCTGCGACGCGAAAGGGGTAGGCAGACTCAGCAACAACCGAAAGAGGCCTGGGCCACTTGGCCAGGTATCGTCGCTGGTAATCGCGATCCTGGCAGAGGCAGCCACTTTCTGCGCCGACGGGTTGGAAACCGACGCCAGAGGGCAGGGGCCGCAGCAGATCGGCGCGCAGGGAGTCTGTTCGGGGTGGCCGCAAACCCAGTGCGTCCGCGACGAGCGCTGCCGCAGCTAGCACACCAGCCAGCGCTGATTGATGTGCTACTGGGACATGAACGTCGGCTTGTGGTGTGCCTGCTAGGCCTATGGGAAGAACCGCTCCTCCGCAGAACCCTTCCCGGTACAATTCTCTCAGAGGACGTCCGGAGAAGTTCATGAGTGCTGCTCGATCCACTTCAGGCCGACGATCTGCGATCAATGCCAGCAGATCATCTGGAGCGCCGTCATTACGAAAAAGGAGTTCCCGCACGCGCATCAAGAACGGTGCATCCGGAATGCCTAGGGCATTGGCAATGACGGCGTCCTCGTTCAGTGCCGGCGTGCGCGGCATGTAGAGGCATGCAAGGCACGCGCCGCGTCCAAAAAGATGGCGGGATACCCCCAAGTCGCCGGGCTGTGTCCATGCATTGCAGATCCAGCGCGGGAGCGAGGCCTGCACTTCGCGTCGGGCGTCAGCGGAATCGACCGCACATACCACCCGCTCCCAGGCGTAGCCCTTGCGCTCTACGAACTCCGACCATCGCAGCGGATGCTCCTGGACGCAGAACCGCTCAGCCAGGAACTTGGCGGCCAAGTTGGTCTTGAGCTGGCCTTCGTCTGGTAGAGCAGTCAGGACATATCGCTGCATGTTGTCGAGTTGGACGGTCTCGTGGTCAACCAACTCCACACGTCCACGGACATCAGACCTCGCCAACGCCCAGGCCACGGCTTGGCCGACGGCACCGAGCCCGCAGAGTACGTTGGCGGCTCCTATGTCGACGTTCGATGGTGCGGGCAGTTCCCAGCCGTCCGGAATGGAGCCCAGAACGGCCGAGCTATCCAGTAGTTCGTGCGAGACGAAGATGTAGCGAAACACATTGGCCGCCGCAAGCGCGGCGGCCACGCCAGCACCGAAGGGATTCCGAGTATCGGTCACCGGTATGAGCTCAGTTCCGACCATGCCGTGCCATCCCCGACAACCAGCCGCGATGAAGGGGTAAGGAGGCGCTGGCACGTCATTGCCAACCACTATCCAGAATGTCGCATCGTCCTCGTCAGTGATCTCGATGTCGGGGTTGATCGAACGAGCAAGGTCGTGCAAGGACGTGGCGTGCCCTTCGGCGTTGTGGCCAGCTAGAAAAAGGCGTGGATACAGACGCGCTAGCAGCCGAATGAGCAAATCTAGAAGTGTCTTGCCATCGGTACTCTGGGCCGCTTGGCGGCCAAACGATAGGCCGATGGTGGCGTCCTGAAGCTTTCGACGTATGGCTTCGTCGTCATATCCATGGAGGATCTGCGACATGGCTACCGCCGCTCGCTGATAAAAGGGGGGAAGGGCCATGTCAGGACACTGCCAGCAAGGAAGTTCCCGCGTCTGATGACTGCCGAGTCCACCCGTCAACACCGAGCCTGTATATGGCCAGATCGTCGCATAGCAGCCCTTCGCGACAGAGGCGTGGAACGACGAGGGACAGGCCGCCGAGAGTCGTAACTATCGGGTAGGTGTCGTCCGTCTCGGAGTGGTAGGCATCTCGTGGGTGCGTGTGGATCTGAACCGCGAGGATCTGATGGTTGCGATATAGCCAGACGTTCAGTTCGTGCAGGGCATCAGCGCCGACTCGGACGCAGAGGCCGTTAGCAAACTGGTAGCCCCGCTGGTCGGGCACATAAAGATGGTCAACGGAAAAAAGGTCGCCGCGGGTGGTGCCAGTCCAGAGAGCAAAGCGCTCGTGCCCATTCTTCCCAGCCTCTCGCAGGGCTGTATCGGTGTGCTCAACCGTTTCCTGCCTGACGCAGAAGGTCCGAATCGTTTCCAGAGTCATGCGGGAACCTCGCCCAGGGAGAACCCAGAAACCTGGGGTACCAGCGTTACGGCAAAGCCGTTGATCGGGGCGACACCGTACGTGTGAATGACCTCAAGAATCCGGACGAGACGACCTGCCCCCGCCTGCCGGTGTAGCTCCCAGGCGTCGCCTGAGTGAGCCGGATGCTGATGGTACTCCCTCGTGCCAGCAATACAGAGAAACGGGATGTCATCCGGCCCATGGGCGACGAGGAGCGGCTGCATCTGCTGCCGGACCACCCCAGGCGGCAGGCCGGGAACCGCTTGCGGAGCGTTGCCGACGGCACGCAGGAGCTGTCGCTCCAGCGGAAGGTCACGCCATCGGTAGGGCGTCAGGGTAAACGGATCGACCAGTCTGACCGATGGCGGCGCGGCGTCATAGTTGGTGTAGTCGAGGGTGACGCCGGTCACGACAGCGGGCGGCGTCACCTGAGGGGCCGTGAGGACAACCAGGACGCCCGGAAAACGCGCCCTCAGTAGGAACCATCCGCGCTTGCGGTAGGTGTCCTCCACAGCGCGGAACTGCCGAATCTCGCGAGCGAACTTAGCTCGCGAGACAGAGGGATCGACGTACTGGTCTGTCACCTATGACCACCGATTCCGGCCCGTAGGTTGAGGAACAGCGTGGTCCCGGGTGCGAAGCGGAAGGACTCAACTTTCCGGCTGGGGTCGAGGATCTCACCGGCGGCATCACGGAGCTCCCACTGGTCGGGAGGCTGGCCGGTGTTGCCAGTCTGCTCCAGAGCGCGCGGAATGAGAGCGCCGAGAGGCTCCTCTTCGTTGGCCTCAAGGGGGGTGGGCTGGCCGTTGACGACGATCGTGAGGGGCAGCTTTCTAGTCATAGAAGTACTATACTAGTTTCACTGGAGCAAGTGAAGTAGGTGAATCATGGCAGTCATGACCCTTGGAGGTACTCTCAAGGACGTGAGCCCGTCCCTGCCCGGCACCATCGTCGTACGGCCACCGACAACCGGACCCTGGTTCGATGTGCCCAAGGCGGCCGAGTTTCGTAAGGCCGCCTTCCCACCCACCGCGTCCCAGTCACCGACTGTGTACATGTTGGACCTCAACAGCGTCTACCCGGTCGCTGACGTGTTGCAGGAGTACGTAGTGACCCTGGCACGGGAGGTTCGTGACGGTGTTCATGGGCCCGTGAGCCTGGTCGTCGACACACGGAATCTGTCAATCCGGCACCAGCTCGAGTATCTGGCCGGGACCTACCAGCTTCCCCTTTTCCTGGCATCACCCCAGTCGCCGCTTAGCGTTGCGGAGGCCGAGCCTGCCGGGCTGACCCCGAGCGAGTCAGAGGCGCTTGAGATGGTTGCAGAGATGGGAGGGCGTATTACCGCGCCAGCTCTGGCCAAACGCTTGCGCCTGCAGCATACGGCTGCGCTCAACCGTCTAACTCCGCTGGTGGAGAAGGGGTTCCTCTACCGGAAGCGTCGGCCCGGGCGCACACCCGATCTCTTCGGTGATCCCCGTTTTCCGGATGCGGGAGAGGTGGCCGAGCGCATTCTGGATGCGACGAAAACAGAGCTGCCAGCTGCCGAGCAGGAGACGTTGGCTAGTCACCTGCGTGATCACCGAGCGGTTGAGAGCCTTCCCGATCACTTCTGAAGCTGACGAGCAAGGCGGATGGTTCCCCGGGGTGGGTTACGACCACGTCGGAGACGACGAAACCCGAAAGCTGCAGCGGCTTTCGCAGCCTTCTCGCTATGAACGAGCCAGGTCACGGACGAGCAGTTGCACTCAATCGCAATCCTCGTGACGCAGGCCAGCATTGTGGCGATGAGTTGCTGGCGGTCCTCACCGACCTTGGAATCCGTGACGCCCAGGTTGACGATCTCAGGTTCACATCTCTCACTGATGTGGAGGATCAGGGCACCCACCGTGATCCTCCTGCCTGAGAGCCCTGGCTGCTCTGCGTAGAGCACCCGGCCCTTCGCGGCGCCGCCGCGCTGGTTCCTTCTATTGATCGCCTTCTTCAGCGGCCCGGGCAGCGCTGAGGTGTCTGCGCTGGGCGCCGACGTCGAGATCTGATACGGAGCGTCCGCGCTTGGCCACCGGCTCACAGTGACAGTCGTCTGATTGCCAGCGCGGTCGATGGCGATGCGCTTCACACGCCGGAGCCTTCCAAGCTAGGGACGGGCAAGCTGGCCGTTCACATGACGGCGCCTTGGATTGAGTCCGCAACGGACCAGCGGACCAGCACACCCACGCAACCGCGTGCAACCCGCTGGGTCAGCGGGCCTGGGTGTGCCGTCGAAAGTGCCTGCCGACCGACTGATGGGGTGTCCAGCGTTGTCGGATACGGAGGTGATCAGCAAGTCGCCGCAACCACGCTAGACCCGGCTCGTAGGGGTGTCAAACAGAGGACACCCCGCGTGAGCGTGGTACGTTTCTCCTGAAAACTCCTTGCAGGTAAAATCGATTGCGGTCTTGGGAGAGGCGGATCCCGACGTGACAAGTGTCAGCGATGCAGACCTGAGACGGTTCTATGCCAGGTTGGGCGGCAACGTCCGGAGCATCCGAGTCAGCACAGGTCTGAGCCAGGCCAGTCTCGCCAAGCGCATCGGCTTCACTAGAGCGTCAGTATCGAATCTTGAGGCTGGGCGTCAGCGCATCGCCTTGCATCTCTTCGTTCAGATCGCTCAGGCCCTTGACGTTGATCCTTCGAGGCTTTTGCCCGGCTTGTCCAGCCGGCCTGAACCTGATGTGCTAGAAGATCTTCAACAGCACATCGTTCATGTGCCAGAGAGTGCCCAGGACTTCGTCTCCGGCGCTGTGGCTCAACTGGTATCCGACCAACGGCGCAGGGAGCAGTGATGCGTCAAAATGAGATGAAGGCCCGCGAACTGCTTCGGAAATACAACGTGCTCAAACCACCCGTGCCGGTTGAGGAAATCGCCCGCGGTGAAGGAGCCCAGATTGCCAGGCACCGTTTTGAAGGTTGGGAGTCCGGATTCATACTGCGTGACGGACGGCAGACAATAATCGGTGTTAACACGCGCACAAGTCGCAGGCGACAACGATTCACAATTGCTCATGAAATCGGGCATCTTCTCTTGCATGAAGGTACTCTCATAGTTGACCACGCCGTTCGAGTTAACTGGCGAGATCAAGTATCTGGCATGGCGACGGGCACGGAAGAAATTCAGGCAAACACATTTGCAGCCGAACTTCTGATGCCTCGGGACCTCATAATTTACAGCCTCGAAAAGTACATGGATCAGGTCAGCAGAACTAACAAGGCAATGTCGCACGAAGATCTTATAACGAGCCTCGCCCGCGAGTTTGACGTAAGCGCCGAGGCTATGGGTTACCGCCTAATAAACCTCGGTATCTTGGCGACATAAGCGCCTGCATCCTCACGAGCTCGGCTGTCGCGACTGCCGAGGAACAAGTATGAGACGGCCACAGATCGCCGCTACCAGCCGAAGCTGCTCCTAGCCTCGCTAGCCACACAACGTCCGCCCTGATCTCCGCGGCCATCAATACAAGGTCAAAGTCTGCACAGCCTGGCGGATCTGGCGGTCCGCCGCCCACGCGGGTTTGTGGTCCATCCGCCGTAGTCGGCAGGTGGCCTCGAACGTCTCATGGCACCGCGCGGGAGCGAAGACCTTTTCATCGACGATCGCGGTGCTGAAAGCGTTAATGACGCATCAGTATGCGCAGATGGGCATGACCATGCGCCATGAGCACGCACCACTTTCGGCATGAGTGAGCAGTTTCGCGGCGCGCCCGGTCTGCCTACTCGGGCGCTTGGGCCTTGAAGAGCTTATCCATAGCTTCGGCTCCGGTGGTCAGGACCGGCCGTAGCTCGCGCCTGTAGACCACCTCGGTTGTCCTGGAGTTCGAGTGGCCTGCTAGCCGGGCGATCTCCTCGACCGGTACTCCCGAGCTGGACATCAGCGACACGAACGAGTGACGGAGTTCGCGTGGTGTCCAGTCCGTTCCGATCTTCGCCGCCTTGCAGGCCGCCTTGAACTCCCGCCGGACGTTGGCCGCGTCCAGGGGAGCACCTGTCCTGGAGGCGAAGACAAGGTCGTGATCATTCCATCGCGCGCCGGCCGCGTTGCGGTCCTCAGCTTGCCGGTCCTTGTGGATCTGGAGTGCGAGCACGGCCATCTGGGGGAGCGCCAGGGTCCGGCGCGATTTCTCGGTCTTGGTGTCCCCGTGGGCCCGTACCGACCGCCACACCGCTGCGCTTGCCGACACGGGCGGGAAGGCGCCGGGGTCGCCGAAGTTAACATGCTCCCAGCGCAGTGCCCTTGCTTCTTCGGTGCGGATGCCGGTTGCCAGGCACAGGGCGATATACGCGTGAATCCTGGCGTCCGTGGCCGCAGCCAGGAGCGCGGATGCCTGGTCCAGGGTCAGGCTCTTGCTTGGCCGCCCGGCCTGCCCCTTGGGGGTATCGACGAGCATGGCGACGTTGCGGCCGACAAGATCGCGGGCCTCGGCGTGCCGTATCGCCCGGGTCAGCGCGTTGTGGCCCATCGCCACCGCGGCGGTCGAGTACTGGGCAGCCATCGTGGTCAGCGCCTGGTGCACATCGGCGGCGGTCAGTTCGCGCAGTCTGCGGGCGCCGATTGCTGTCAGGATGGGGGCCAGGACGTTCTCGTTCTTCTTGACCGTCTTGGCTGACCGGCCGTCGAGTCCTTCGGTCAGCCAGTCTTCGGCTGCGTGCCGGACAGTGTAGGTGCGGCGGGTCCGGACGCCCGATTCGAGGTCGCCATGGAGCGCTTTGAGCCGGTCCTGGACGACGGCCTTGCTTGTGCCGGAGACCTTGCGCCGGATCCGTTTGCCGTCTGGCCCGAATCCGAGGCTGATCACCCCGCGCCACCGGCCCGCGCAGTGCCGGTGCCGGTCGCTGTCGCGGCACGGGGCGGTGTGCTCGAAGAAGATCCCGTCCTCACCCCAGCCACGCCGCGTGCTCACGGGTTCAGGCTACCAGAAATGGGGGCCAATCTGGGGGGCCATCTGCCAGCCATGTAGAGCCGCCATCAGCCACCTGCAGCCATCGTTAGCGCAGGTAGATGTATTAACGCTTCTAGTCTGGCCTGCTCGCAGGGTTAGCTTCTTTCCATGGTAAGGAGAAGGTCTACGGTTCGATTCCGTAAGGGGGCTCCAGGTTATGAGAACTTTTCGAATATAGAACCGGGCACCCCGCCTCTGCGGGTGGCATTTTGAGTGGCACATGCCATAGAGAAGG
>Ga0307373_10015969_pt1 | contig 10135 bp, 9 predicted proteins | sample OX2MG_FD_202534 | JGI IMG/M metagenome (GOLD analysis project Ga0307373, IMG submission 202534) | Soil microbial communities from Risofladan, Vaasa, Finland - OX-2 | ecosystem: Environmental > Terrestrial > Soil > Coastal area > Acid sulfate soil | place: Finland: Risofladan, Vaasa | collected...
TGCTCCCGATGCGGCGAACCTCGAAGTGGTCGGTACCTGGATCTGCTAGCCGACGCTTCCCTCCTCTCTGGACTGCGGCTCAGCCGACCGCGTTATGACGTCATGAGCGTTCTCCGATGGACGGCGGTAGCGACGTTGGGCTTGCTGGTAGCAGCCTGCTCGAGCACGCCGGTCACGCAATCTCAGAGCCACTCACCCGCTTTACAAACGCCTCAGCCGACCGTGCCGAACGCGGTCTCATCGCCGAACGCGAGTGTGCCGCCGCTGACCGCGACAGCAGCCCCCACTTGCAATGGAACTCAATTGCAGATCACCTATTACGCAGGTGGAAGCGGCGGAGCGGCTGGGAGCTTTGGGATTGAACTCGTGGTGTGGAATCACGGTCAGCCGTGCCACCTTCGCGGCTGGCCAACCCTGCAACTGCTGCGTAGCGACGGATCAGTGCTGCCCACACACGAGGAGCACACCACTTCGACCTTCGCCGGGAGCGCGAACCCGACCGCCGTCATCCTGTACCGGTCGTGCGGGGGAACTATGGGATGTCCTCCGGGGCTCCCTCCTGCCGCTTTCATCAGCTCAGCAACGCCGCGCACCGGGCGGGACGATCCGGCCGCTTGGCATGTCAGTCGGCGACATCCATTCCGAAGCGATCGAGTGCGACCCGAATCTGGTTGAGCCCCTCGATTCCCCAGTAGCGCCCATCGGGGAGCTGGTCGTCTCGATCCCAGCGCCACGCCGTGACCATCGCACGTATGAGGACGCGGCACTCGCGGAGCAGCTCTCGATCGACCCGCGCATAGTGTTCGCTGACTTCGTCGGGTGCATGGGCGATGTCGAACTCGACGGGTCCTCGGCAACACGTCTCAAGGTCTATGAAGAGCAGCCCTTGCTTCGTGTTCAGCAGGTTGCCCGCATGCGGCTCGCCGTGCAGCAGCTGCTCGGGTGCTCCCCGATCAACGATCGCGCGCCGCAGGCCCCGTAAGGTGTTGCTGAGGAGACTCCGTCCCGAGTCGTCAAGCGCCGGTGTCAGTGCGCGGTTGTCCACCAGCCACTGGGCTTGCGCGACTCGATCAGTGAAGTGCGGCGCCGTCAGATCGATCCGGCGCATGCCGGTGTGGTGCCGCTCGAGCGCCTGCGCAAAGTCGGCTGGCGCGACGTCTTGAGACGGCACCGCCTCGTAGTAGGTCCACAGCGTGATCGCGAACCCGTCGCGCACGTAGACGCGCGGCTCAACCCGAGGTTCAAGCTCTTCCACCGGGCAGCCCGCTTCGGCGAGCCGACGACCCACCTCGACTTCGAACTCCGCGCCAGCCTGATGCGCGAGGGGCGCAACCCGAGCAAGAACGTCACAGGGGGTGAGGCGCACGGCGATGCGGTTCGAGTTGTGGACAACGACTCCACCATCGACTCGAAGGCCCAGGGCGGAGGCCGTCGACCTCCCGGCTTCAAGGGCTCGTTGCGCTACGGACGGTTCCATTGTTTCCCTCGTTCGTCGTTCAGTGGACCTCAGCCACCCGGCATCCATCACGGTCGTGTGTCACGACTCTGGATCAGTCAGCGCCGGCTGCAGGCATACGGACTGCAGCGTCATGATCAGCCCAAGGTACATGCACGCACGCTGGCCTGCGCGATCTTCCTGGGTCTCAACGCCGGAAGGATCCCGACGAAATCGGATTTCGTGGTGATAGTTGCCTGCCACCCGATGACGTTCTCGCCGTAGTGCGGCCCCGGACTCGGGCGAGAACCCTGTCCTCCACAAATGTCCATACTTGACCAAGTGCGAGTTACACGGAAGGTGGCGGCTCTTATGGTGCCGGTGGCGTCGGCGCTCGCGGGGTGCTCGCCGTCCAGTCCGTCGGTCTCGGTCGCCTACGAGCAGTTCCGTTTCACCTGCTGCGTCAATTCCGAATCGCTCACGCACGCTTGGCATCCTGGCCAGTCCATCACATTGCAGTGGTCGACTGAGAGCGCGGGGATGACGGCCGATGACGCGCAACACCCGATCACCCTGATGGCCACCGTCACCGGCCCCTATGCCAGCGTCGTGGCGTTGAAGGCCAGCGGCGCGCATGCAACGACCCTCACCGCCTCACCCATACGCGTTACGGATCGAACCTCTGGGGGCGTGGTCAGCACTATCGCCCTCCCGCTCGACCTGGCGCCAGGCTGGTACAACCTCGCGACCACCATCCAGTCGGCCGGGAGCCGAACTGGAGGCGCGACAATCATCGAAGTCACGCCGCCCACCTCTTGACACGACTTGATCTCGCCCGCGTTTGCTCTGACGAGCCAACGTCATCGCCAGTGCTCCCTTCGGCGTACAGATCGAATTCCGCGACAATGGCAATCGCGAGGCTGCTGAACGCGCACGTGGTTCATGAGCATCCCGATTGAAGCCGCACCCTGCTGCACCGACCGCGTTCCCGTTGGAGCGCGATCCTCAAAGGGTATCGACACTCGAACTCAGTCTTGCTGGGCCGCGTGATCGTCCTGCCCTGACGATGGCAAAGACGATGGCCAGGATCGTAGGATGCGGTCACATCCCAATCCCGATTACGGAGAACCGCCATGCTCGCCTTCAATGCATTCGGTACCAAAGAGATCGTCGTCTATGTGATCGCTGTCGTCGTGGTGCTCGCCATCATTGGCTGGATGCTGATGCGGCGACGCTCGAAGGTGTAGCTGCCGGATAACGACCCGCCCATCAACCCGCGTCGCTGTCAGGCGCTCGCCTCGAGCCGGTCGCGCAGACGGGCTGAAACGATCGCGACGATGCAGAGGGTCACGATCGCGCACGCGGCGACGCCGAGCGGCAATGACTGGATGCCCGCCACGCTGATCAACGCGCCGAGTATCGCGGGGACGATCGCGCTGCCGAAGATCGCGCCGAGGATCACGTAGGTGAGCACGGTGGCAGCGTTGGGAAGCACCTTGGTCAGCCACGTCAACGCAACGGGGAAGATCGGCGCGGCGCAGAGTCCCACGATGGCGAAGCCCAACGGGGCATACAGATGCAGGCGAATCCCCAGGAGCACGACGGTCGCAACCGTCAACGCGCCGAGGATGAGCGTCGGTGGGCTGAGCCGTACCGCGAGTGGCGCGGCGAACACACGTCCCAGCGTGAACGCGACCCAGTAGAAGGAAGTCGCGGCAGCCGCAAACTGCACCGACCCACCGAGTGATACGAGGTCCGTCGCCTCCCAGGTGGCAACACCGGACTCCAGGCCCTCATAGATGAACAGCAGCACCGCGAACGTGACGACAAACCCAACTGTCCGGCCGCTCACGAGGCGCGGCGCGTCCGGAGTGGGCGGCGTCGCGCGTGGTGTCCGCGTGAAGCCGGCGACGCTCACCAGGCCCACGACACCCGCGCCCGCGAGCACGGGCGCATACCCGCCGGTGATGCCGACCAGGGCGGGTCCAAGGAACGAGCCGACGCCGTAGATGGCGTTGACGAAGCTCAGCATCGCCGGGCTGCGTCGACCGAATCGCGTTGCGAAGTACAGGTTGACGAGGATGACCAGTCCGCCGGCTCCGCATCCGAGCAACGTCACGGCGAGGAGCAGCAGTGGCCAGGTCGGGGCCATGGAGGCGGCGATCAATCCGACGCTGAAGACGAGCGCGCAGGACATCAAGCGGCGGGCAAGCCCCAGGCGCGATCGAGTCAGTCCAAGGACCGCGATGCCGATGCACTCGCCGAGGAAGTGCGCGGTGACGATGAGCCCCGCGGCTCCGATGCTGACCTCGAACCGCGACGCGATGTGCGGGATCGACGGCCCGTACGTCGCCTGCACGACCCCGGTGAGGAGGAAGGCGAGAAACCCGGCCCCCGTGACTGTGCGACCGGGCGCTGCCTGCTCACTCATTCGCCGCCATTCTGCTGGTCGGCGACGGTGCGGCCGCCTGGTCCGGCCTGACCTCGCTAAGGTTGAAGCGCATGGCAACACCTCGTGAGCGCGTCAACGACCTCACGAGCTCGCGCGATGCGGCGCGTCAGGAGATGCCGGCCTCCGTCCGCGACGAGGTGCGTGTCCTGGGCGACGTCCTCGGTCAGGTCATCGCGGAGTACGGCGGCGATTCCCTGCTCGCCGACGTCGAGGCACTGCGCCGATCAGTCATCCGGGCGCGTGGTGACGGCGACGTTCGTGACGGGCATGCCGAGGCGTCGGACGCGCTCGTCAGCTCATGGTCCCTCGAGCGCGCCGAGCTGGTCGCCCGCGCGTTCACCTGCTATTTCCACCTCGTCAACCTCGCGGAGGAGCGGTTTCGCGCGCGTGCCTTGCGTGAGCCGGACTCCGGCGCCGAAGGGCCGCCTGAAGCGCTCGTCACGGCGCTCGCCGAGGTGCGGGACGAGCTCGGCGACTGCGGCCTCGATGACCTGCTCGCAGGCCTCCGTATCTCGCCGGTGTTCACCGCGCACCCCACCGAGGCCCGCCGTCGCGCCGTCACGGCAGCGGTCCGCCGCATCGGTGCGCAGCTCGAGCGCCGCAGCGATCCGCGGACGTCCGATGCCGAGCAGGTGGACGCGCGGCGTCAGTTGCTCGAGGCGGTCGACGCCCTGTGGAGGACAGCGCAGCTGCGCAGCCAGGAGCTGCATCCGCTCGACGAAGTCCGTGCGCTCATGGGCGTTTTCGATGAGACCCTCTTCCGGCTCGTCCCCGACGTCTACCGCGAGCTCAACGCCGGGCTCGTACCGTCGGACTCCGGTGCGGTTCCCGCGCCGGCGCCGGCATTCCTCCGGTTCGGCAGCTGGGTCGGCGGTGACCGCGACGGCAATCCCCACATCACGGCGCACGTGACGCTCGAGACGATGCTCATCCAGTCCGAGCACATCCTTCGGGGCCTCGAAGCTGCCGCGACGCGGATCGGCCGGAGTCTCACCGTTGACGCGGTCACGACGCCGCCGCATGCGCGGTTGGCGCATCGCCTGCGCGTCACGCGCACGATCGCGGGTGCGCGAGCGGATGCGATCGAGGCACGTGCTCCAGGTGAGCCGTACCGGCAACTTCTGCTGCTGGTCGCCGAGCGCATCGCGGCCACACGCCGTTCCGATCTGGTGCTCGGGTACACCGGACCGCACCAGTTGCTCGACGACCTGCGCTGCATCCAGGAGTCACTCGTTGCCGGTGGAGCGCCACGGCAGGCGCACGGCGACCTGCAGGATCTCGTCTGGCAGGTCGAGACGTTCGGCTTCCACCTAGCCGATCTGGAGATCCGGCAGCACAGCGGTGTCCACCGTGCGGCGCGCGTGGAACTCGACGCCGGGGGCACGCCCTCCCACGAGACCGAGGAAGTGCTCGCGACGCTGCGCACGATCGTGGTGCTGCAGCAGCGTTTCGGGCCGGCTGCCTGCCATCGCTATGTGGTGAGCTTCACGCGCAGCGCTGACGACATCGCCGCGGTGTATGCGCTCGCCGAGCGGGCGTGCGCCCCCCACAACCCACCGGAGCTCGACGTCGTGCCGCTGTTCGAGACGATCCTCGATCTGCGGCACGCTCGCGACATCCTGAACGGGATGCTCGAACTCGAGCCCGTGCAGCGGCGGCTTGCCACATCCGGAAGGTCGCTGGAGGTCATGCTCGGCTACTCGGACTCCGCTAAGGAAAGCGGGGCGCTGACGGCGAATCTTGCGCTCTATGCGGCTCAGGCCGAGCTCGCGGCATGGTCCGCGGAGCACGCAATCAGACTCACGCTGTTCCACGGCCGCGGTGGCGCGCTCGGACGCGGGGGTGGGCCGGCGAACCGCGCGGTGATGGCACAGGCTCCCGGTTCGGTCGCGGGACGGTTCAAGGTCACCGAGCAGGGTGAGGTCATCTATGCGCGGTACGGCAACCGCACCCTCGCGCGACGGCATCTCGAACAGGTGACGTCGGCGGTGCTCCTGGCGTCGGCCCCGGCCGCGCGCGAGCGAACCGAGCGCGCGGCGATGCGCTTTGCGGCGCTTGCGCGCGCGCTCGATGCGGCGGCGCTCGCCGCGTACACGGCGCTGACAACCGTCGATGGGTTCGCCGCGTACTTCGCCGCGGTCACACCGGTGCGCGAGCTGGCGCGGATGCACCTCGGTTCCCGCCCCGCGCACCGCAGCGGTGATCCGACGCTTGAGTCGCTGCGCGCCATCCCTTGGGTCTTCGCGTGGTCACAGATACGCCTCAACCTTCCCGCCTGGTACGGCATCGGCAGTGCGCTGGCCGGCGCCGATATCGACGAGTTACGGGTCGCCTACAGGGAGTGGCCGCTGTTCCGCGTGCTCATCGACAACGCGGAGATGAGCCTCGCCAAGACCGATCGATTCATGGCGGCCGAGTACCTGCGACTCGGCAGGCAACCCGCGATCGCCGACCGGATTCTCGCCGAGTACGACCTCACCATCGATCGGATCCTCGCGGTCACCGGGCAGTCTCGATTGCTCGAGCATCGGAGGGTGCTGTCCTGGGCGGTCGAGCTCCGGAGCCCGTACATCGATGCGCTCAGCCACCTGCAGCTGCGCGCGCTCCGCGCGCTGCGGAGCGGCAACGATGACGGCTCCGAGCAGCGGCGCCTCGAACAGCTGCTGCTGCTCACCGTCAACGGTATTGCGGCAGGGCTGCAGAACACGGGGTAGGCTTGGCACGTGGAGGCACGGACCCGGCTCGCCATCAGTCTCGCCTGCGGGATTGTCGCGGCGGTTCCGATCTTTCTCGTCACGGAGTGGCAGGTCGCGGCGCTCGCCGGCTGGGATATCACCGCCATCGTCTTCATCGCTTTCATCTTTCACGCCACACATGACAAGGACAGCGCGGCGACCAAGGCGATAGCGACGCGCGAGGATGACTCCCGCGGCGCGGCGGAGGCGGTGCTTGTCGGTGCGAGCGTGTTCAGTCTCGTCGGGGTCGCGTTCGCACTCATCGCCGCAGCGGCCACGAACGGGTTGACGAAGTCCGCGATCGCCGGGCTTGTTGTGCTCAGCGTTCTCGTCTCATGGTCCTCGGTCCACGCGGTGTTCACCCTGCGCTACGCCCGCATCTACTACCGGGATGGGGGAGGGATCGACTTCCACGCCGAAGGGGTGCTCCCGGACTTCGGCGACTTCCTCTACGTGGCGCTGACCATCGGCATGACGTTCCAGGTCTCGGACACCGACCTCAACTCCAAGGCGATCCGGATGACGGCGGTGCGTCACTCGCTCCTCTCATACCTGTTCGGCGTGGTCGTCTTCGCCACGACCATCAACGTCGTCGCGACGCTCCTCAGCAAGTAGCCCCGCCGGCGCGAAACCGGAATCGGTGTCAGACGCGCGGTGACACCGCCGTGACCTGGATGCAAACGTCCATACGAGCGCCCGTTGCAGGACGTTTCGACATTCTTCCGACCACCGGGCCATGCTCATCGTATGGGTGTGAAAACGCGGGCGTGGCTGATCCCCGCGTCGAGCGAGCAGTCCCGCGGGAACCGTGTGCCCCCGCAGCTACTCGATGCCTGGACGGCGATCGTCGGCGAATGGGACTGGCTGAGCCCGGCGATCCGCGAGCGCAACGTCGGCCTGATCCAACGCCACTACCACGACGATCGCGATGTCGCGGCATGGCTGCCGTCCGGTCTCGTCCGCGACTGGAGTCGCGACGGCTCTCCAGAGCCCTCCACATGGATCGAGGCGAAGCTCGAGACGATCCTTTCGGATGAGGGCCACCGCTCCGTCGCCTAGACTCGCAGCCGCCTGGTATAGGATCGTCGCGAAGACGTCCGCGTGAGTCCAGGGAGTCGACGGTGATCGTCGTTGACGGCAAGGCGGTATTCACGGAATTGAGCGAGCTCGTCGATCGCGCGCATACCGCGCTGGTATTGATCGACATGCAACGCGACTTCGTCGAGCCTGACGGTCTGTTCGCGAGCCTCGGCGTCGACGTCTCAATGTACAGCAGGTCGCGACCCGTGCTCGCGGGGCTCCTCGACGACGCCCGGCGCGCATCGGTGCTCGTCATCCATGTGCAGAACACGGCGCTTCCGGACCGGATGAGCGACTCACCCGCACAGATCCGATTCAACCTGCGGATGCATGCGGAGTACCGCCGAAACGGTGCAGCGCTGCGCTACTCGGTGCCCGGTACTCGCGGTCACGAAATCGTCGCCGACCTCGCGCCACTCGACGATGAGCTTGTCGTCCGGAAGTACCGATCGAGCGCATTCTTCGGCACCAACCTCGATCTCCTCTTGCGCAGCAACGGGATCAAGACGGTGGTCATCGGTGGCTGCACCACGGAAGGGTGCGTCGAGTCGACGGCGCGCGATGCCATGTTCAGTGACTTCTACGTCGTCATCGCAACGGACGCTGTTGCCAGCGACGACCGCGAGCAGCATGAGGCCTCCCTGCTGCTCATGCGGCATCGCTTCGACCTTGTGACCGCGGCCGAGATCAGCGCTGTGTGGGATGCGTCGCCGGCGAAACACACTCCGGGCAGCTGAGGCCGGCGCGCGGCGAGTCTCCATGATCATCACCGACGTGCTCGCGATCCCCGTACGCTCGGGGTTCTTCGCCGACGACCAGGCGGCGATCGGCGCCGGCGCGAGGCATGACGGGTTCACCTATGCCGGAAGCGCGGTCACTCCTGGGTACAGGGCGATCCGCGAGGCTGGTGAGGCGGTATCGGTGTTGCTGCTCCTCGACGACGGGCGTGTTGCCCATGGCGACTGCGCGGCGGTTCAGTATTCCGGTGTCGGTGGGCGCGATGCGGTGTTCGACGCGGGATCCGCGGTGCGCACCATAGAACGCCACGTCGCACCGCTGCTGCGCGGGGCGCCGGTATCCGAGTTCCGCGCCCCCGCAGCGAGGATCGACCGGCTGGTGGTGGACGGGCGGCCGCTCCACACGGCGATCCGCTACGGCGTCACACAGGCGCTGCTGGACGCTGCGGCACAAGCGCGCGGCGTCACGATGGCCGAGATCGTGCGCGATGAGTACCGGACCGGCGTGACGATAGCGCCGGTGCCGATGTTCGTGCAGTCGGGGGACGAGCGTCATACCAACGTCGACAAGATGATCCTTAAGGAAGCGGATGTCCTTCCCCACGGGCTCATCAACGAGGTCGCCACCAAGCTGGGGGAGGATGGTGAGCTGCTCCTCGCGTACGTCGCGTGGGTGCGCGACAGGATTCTCGCGCTGCGTACGCGACGCGACTACGAGCCGAGGCTGCACTTCGATGTGTACGGGACGATCGGCAACGCGTTTGGCGGCGATGTCGAGCGCGTCGCCCGCTACCTCACGAAGCTTGGGGAGGCTGCAAGGCCATTCCGCGTCTGCGTCGAGCAACCCATCGACGCCGGCAGCCGCTCAGCGCAGATCGACGTGTCCGTCGCACTCCGTCGTGCGCTGGCCGCGCGCCCCAGCGACGTGCGCATCGCGGTCGATGAGTGGTGCAACACATTCGAGGACATCGAGCTGTTCGTCGCCGCCGGTGCCGCGGATGTCATCCATGTCAAGACACCCGACCTCGGCGGCATCAACAACACCATCGAGGCGCTGTTGCTCGTGAAGCGGGCGGGGCTCGAGGCGTACTGCGGGGGCAGCTGCAACGAGACGGATCGGTCTGCACAGGTGTCGGCTCATATCGCGATGGCGTGCGGCGCGGCCCAGGTGCTGGCCAAGCCGGGCATGGGCGTCGATGAGGGAATGATGATCGTGGGCAACGAGATGGCGCGCACCTCGGCGCTCGTCGGCGCGCGCAGCGGCGCGCCGGGATGAAGCCGCTGGCCGACCTCCGCATCATCGCGCTCGAGCAGTACGGCGCCGGTCCGTTCGGCAGCGTCCAGCTCGCGGATCTCGGTGCGCAGGTCATCAAGATCGAGGATCCCGAAACCGGCGGAGACATCGGGCGCTACGTCCCCCCGTTCCAAGCAGGCGAGGACAGCCTCTTCTTCGAAACGTTCAACCGCAACAAGTCGAGCATCGACCTCGACCTCACCACCGCCGGTGGACGCGCGGTCTTCGAGGATCTCGTGCGTGTCAGCGACGCCGTGTACTCGAACCTTCGCGGCGATGTCCCGGCGAAGCTGCGGCTGACATATGCGGATCTCGCGCACCTCAATGCGCGCATCGTGTGCTGTCCCCTGACCGGCTACGGGGTGACCGGACCTCGCGCTTCCGAGCCCGGATACGACTATC
>Ga0307373_10015971_pt1 | contig 10134 bp, 6 predicted proteins | sample OX2MG_FD_202534 | JGI IMG/M metagenome (GOLD analysis project Ga0307373, IMG submission 202534) | Soil microbial communities from Risofladan, Vaasa, Finland - OX-2 | ecosystem: Environmental > Terrestrial > Soil > Coastal area > Acid sulfate soil | place: Finland: Risofladan, Vaasa | collected...
AGCGGCAACGCCTGGCGTTCCCGGGAGGCTCCGAAAGATCCGGCGCTCGCTTCCTATCTTCGCAGCCTCACACGGCGGATGCATCGCGATGCATCCGGCATCCGGGGAAGGAGCGAGCCATGCCTGCGCTGACCCTCCCGCCGCCGCATGCGCCGATCGAGCCCGTCACCGAGATTCTTCACGGTGTAGCGGTCACCGATCCTTACCGCTGGCTCGAAGACCGGAACTCTCTCTGCACGTGCGAGTGGATCGAACAACAGACCCGCTACGCCCGCGCCTATCTCGACAACGTTCCGGGACGAGAGCGCATCCGGAAACGCATCCGGGAATTCCTCGCGGTCGAAAGTTACGACTCGCTCCAAAAAGCCGGCAACCGGTATTTCTTCCGAAAGCGCCTTCCCGATGAGGAGCAGCCGAGCATTTACATGCGCGAAGGCGCGACCGGCGAGGACCAGCTTCTGGTCGATCCCACCGCGTGGGGGACCGGCAAACACACCGCCGTCAAGCCACTGCGCGTCTCGCCGGACGGACGGCTGCTGCTCTACGAGATCAAACAGGGCGGGGAACGCACCGGAAGGTTCGCACTATTCGATGTCGCCGCGCGCCAGACGCTCCCTGATGTTCTTCCTCGCGGGTACTTGCGCGGGTTCGCCTTTGCGCCAGACGGGAGGAGCTACTACTACGTTCACGAGGCGTTGGACGCGGAACGGCCTTTCTATCGGGCCGCCTATCACCACACACTGGGCAAGCCGTTCAGCGAAGACCGGGAGATTTTCTGCGCGGGAAACGATCCAAAACTTCGGTTGGGCCTTCTCGGCGACGAAACACGCATCGGGTTTCTGGTGTGCCGGTTCGCGGAAAAAACGCGCACCGATTTCCATGTGGGAACCTTTGAGGCTTGCCGCACGGCAGAACCAATTGTCACTGACGCGGATTACGTTTTTGGGCCGCTGCTGGTCTCGGGCCGAATTTTCGCCATCACGGGCCGCGCTGCCCCCAACCTGCGCATTGTGGAGCTTCGGCCGCGTGAGAACCAGGAAGCACTGTGGATCGAGGTGATTCCCGAAAGAGACGCGCGAATCCATCAATGGATTGTTGCCGGGAACCGCATCTTCGTCTCCTACATCCGCGGCACTGTCTTCGACATTTCCGTTTTCGACTTCGCGGGGCACGAAGTGGGGAAGTTGTCGGTGCGGAACGGCGAGACCATCCGCTTCGCGGGAGTCTCGTCCCAAAACGACGAGATATTCCTCGAAGCAGAATCCTTCACCGAACCCATTTCGATATTCCGTCACTCGGCAATCACCGGCCAACGCGTGCTGTGGGCGAGAAAGAGCATTCGCTTGGATTGCGCGGGCTGGGATTGCGCCGAGGCTAGCTATCCGTCACGGGACGGCACGCCGATTCCCATGTTCCTCGTGGGCCGCAGCGATGTCCTCGCCCGTGGAAGCCATCCGACGATCATGACCTCTTACGGCGGGCACGGTGTCTCGATGACTCCGCAATTCAGCGTATTTGTCGCTTTTCTCGTCGAGCGCGGGTGTTTGTTCGCGCTGCCCAACATCCGCGGCGGATCAGAATTCGGCGTGGCATGGCACGAAGCCGCGAAACGGCATAACCGCCAGACCGCTTACGATGATTTTCTGAGTGCTGCCGAATGGCTGATCGAAACCGAACGAACAACTCCGGAGAGTCTGGCCATTTTCGGGGGCTCGAATTCCGGCCTGCTCGTCGGTGCGGCCATGACTCAGAGACCGCAACTGTTTCGCGCGGTCGTCTGCATGGTGCCCATGCTCGACATGCTGCGCTACCACCTGTTCGACAACGCGCATGTTTGGCGGGAGGAATTCGGCACGGCGGAGGATCCGGACGATTTCGCCGTTCTTGTGAACTACTCGCCCTACCATCGTGTCCAGGACGGCATCGCTTATCCCGCAACGATGATCGTTTCCGGGGACGCCGACAGAAATTGCAATCCCCTGCACGCCCGGAAAATGGCGGCTCGTCTGCAGGCGGCAAATGCGTCCGAGCATCCCATCCTGCTCGACTACAGCCCGTTCCGTGGGCATTCCCCGGTGCTTCCCTTGAGCGAGCGGATCGAAGCGCTGACGGACCGAATGGCGTTTCTCTGTGATCAATTGGGAGTGCCTGTCTAAAGAAGGAAGAAGGAGGGTCGGGCCATGCGGTTTCTCGTTCTGAGGGCCTACGGAGAACTGATTCTCTTCGATCTGTATCTCGCACGCGGCAACTTCGCCGCCCTTTACAACAAAGTTCGGAACTATCCTGTCCAAACGAAAAACTGTTTCCCGCAAGCTGTTGAGCAAGTCTGCTACGCGGTTGATCTGGCCTCGATTTGGTACTGGAAAGAAGCGCGCTGCCTGCAACGGTCGGCGGCAACCGCCTGCCTGCTGAAGCGGAGTGGTGTGGCGGCGCGGATGGTCATCGGCGCACAGCAAGTACCGTTCAAGGCGCACGCCTGGGTCGAGGTCGATGGCTGCGTCGTGAACGACAAACCGTACATGCGGGAGACGTACGGAGTGCTCGACCAATGCTAAGCGCAGCGGAGAATAAGAAACGAAGGAACGAACCATGAGCGTGCAATTCGGAAGATGGAATTACGACAGCGCGCACCCGGCGCCAGGCTACCTCGAAAAAGCGAGCCAGCTGCTCGCGCCCTACGGTCCCGATGGCGAGGGCCGCTATTCCGATGCGGGCGTGGACATTATATATAGGGCCTTCCACACGACCAAAGAATCGCGCCGGGAGAGGCAGCCGCATGCCGCAGCCTCCGGCGCAGTCATTACCTTGGACGGGCGCCTGGACAACCGCGAAGAGCTTATCCGTCAGTTGAGGGGCGACCTCTCGCTCGAGTCAACCGACGTTGCGATTGTGGCGGCTGCGTATGAGAAGTGGAGCACTAATTGTTTCGCCAAACTGCTGGGCGACTGGGCCCTGGCGATCTGGGACCCCAGAGATCAGGCCCTGATCCTCGCAAAAGACTTCGTTGGGACGCGGCATCTCTACTACGCGATCGAGAAAGATCAAGTCACCTGGAGCAGCATTCTCGATCCTCTTGTGCTCCTGGCCGGGAAATCATTCGCACTCGAAGAAGAATACATCGCGGGCTGGCTCGGGTCTTTCCCAGCCACTCATTTGACGCCTTATGTCGGGATTCAGGCCGTTCCGCCGTCCTCGTTCGTACGCGTCAGCGGCGGTAAACAAACTGTCCAGAAGTATTGGGACTTCGATCCGGGCAAGAGAATCCGTTACCACACGGACGCCGAATACGAGGAGCACTTCCGAACTGTATTCGCCGAATCCGTGCGACGGCGTCTTCGCAGCGACAAGCCGGTTCTCGCCGAGTTAAGCGGCGGCATGGACTCATCATCCATCGTCTGCATGGCCGACAAGCTTATCGCCGCAGGATGCGCAGAAACACCGAGGCTCGACACGGTTTCCTACTACGACGATCGAGAACCCAATTGGAACGAACGGCCGTATTTCAGTCTGGTGGAAGAGAAGCGCAGACGAACTGGCTGCCATATAGACATGGCCGCGGAGGACGCGTTCCATTTCCAGTGCGAGACCGGGCGGTTCGTGGCAACCCCTGCTTCGGTCAGCCGCCCATCGAAAGCGCATAAGGAATTCACCGCGTCTCTTGCCTCGGGAGGGAATCGGGTCATTTTATCCGGGATCGGCGGGGACGAAGTCACAGGCGGCGTGCCGACACCGATACCGGAACTCGCGGATCTCTTAGCAAAGGCCCGATTCCTGACACTCGCTCGCCAACTGAAGCTTTGGGCGCTGGACAAGAGGAAGCCTTGGTTCTATCTACTTTTTGAAACCGTGCGGCGATTTCTTCCGCGCGGCCCGGCTCGTATTTCAGCAGACACAGAGACACCTTGGCTGCGCGACAGATTTGCGAGACGAAATCGAATCGCGCTCAGGGGCTATGAAACGAAGTTGAAGCTGCTGGGTCCGCTTCCAAGCCTCCAAGAAAACATAGGCGCACTACACAAATTGCGAAGGCAGCTGGGATGTTGCGCTCTCCAGTGCGGACCACCTTGCGAGAAGCGCTACCCTTACCTTGACCGCGATCTGCTGGAATTCGCCTATGTCATCCCGCGTGAGCAGATGGTCCGACCACGCCAGCGGCGTTCCCTGATGCGCCGCGCGCTTACCGGAATCGTTCCCAACGGAATTCTCGCGAGAAAGAGGAAGGCCTTTGTTTTTCGGGCCCACATATCGAGCATTCCGCTCGAGTGGATCAGTTCGGCCGGGATGAGGCAACGTATGGTGAGCAGTTCGATCGAGGTCGTTGAACAAGAGCGGTTCTCTGATGTTCTGCAACAGGCTCGAAGCGGCCAGAACGTCAAGATCGTTGCTCTGATGCGCACCCTGGCGCTCGAGTTCTGGCTGAGAGCAATCGCAGCCCGAAAAATACCTGTGGAATATTCCTCGCGTACCGGTCTTAGCGCGAAGCCTGCAACGGAACTGGCCGATTAAAAGTCGCTTACGTGAGAACAGATCTCAACTAGCTGGTTGAGTAAGAAACAAACATCACAAGAAGGGAGGTGAAAACGATGAAATATTCAAAGCCGGAGTTGACTCTGCTCGCACGCGCTGTGGAAGCGGTTCAGGGAATCAGCAAGACCGCACACGTGGCGACGGATGCCATGAACGGGCAGCCATTTGACGCTACCCTAGAGGCGTACGAAGCAGACGAATAATCCTGCCAGGCCGGGGCGCTGGACACCTGTCGAGCGCCCCGAAAAATCGATTTGTGTTATTTCGAAAACAGACATCGAAACGAAGGCAGATCGGTTAGGCGCGACTGGGGTCGATTGAACTCATAAGGAGGGAAACGCAAACTCCAAGAAGCTGAGTTGAAACGCGTGGGCGATCTGTACTGTGGTGGAGGTCATTTCAAAACTCGTCTTTCAGTGTGGGCGCTCGCGAAACAGTCTCAGCTTCAACTTGAGAAGAAAATATCGTATGCGCACGGGGGAATGTTGGTCTTGGAAATGGAAAGTGAGCTGGTACGGCGAGGTTTCCTCTCCCGGGTCCAAGGCGGCTCCGGGCATGGAAGATGACAGGTCCAGGAAATCAGGGCCGAGCGAGGAAAATTGTGCCGGATTCGCTAAGCTGACGATCCCAAAATCAGAACTCGCATTCTCGAGATGCAGGTAGAGAGGTCCGAGGATACGGGTTGAACCTCTGTTCCGGAACGAAATGTCAACCATGACGGAGTTGGTATCATGATCTAGGCGTTGCTCTCCCCCATATAAGACCACAATCCTGTCTGTGACATCCTCAAGCGCGGCAGGGTTGATGTGCCGCCGAACAGGGGGATTCAAGCCTTTGTTAACCTGAATTCTTGCAGTGCGTAGATCACCGAAGCCATTCCCTAACGTCGACCAGAGTGGATGGAAAACGCCATCCGGCGTAGTAGTGATGCCGATTCTTTGCAGGTAGTCTCTGCGTGTCAGGAGTAGCAAATGAGCGGGCTGGTCACACTTTGCCTGCTCGGCCACAGTGTCGAGGTATGCCGAAGACTGTTCCCGCAGCGAGTTCTGAGCGTAGCAATGCGCGAGAAGTCTGGTGTCCGCCAAGGTTTGTGCATCTCGCGAGATTGAGAAATACCAGCAGTCCGTCGATGCTTTTGGTTTGCCGTCCCACAATAACCCCAAGACGCCGTCTTGATTGACTGTCAGTATGGGAAAATACATAACCGGACTGGATGTCCCTTGCGCATGAAGTTCGTGCGACTTCGACCAGGTTCTTCCTTCATCGCGCGATTCAGTCAGCATCACCATGCAGCGCCCGGCCACAAGGTCGTTGTACGCTACATATAGCAGATTGTGTTTTCTATCGTAAGCGAGTGAGTCTGAAATCGTGCCTGGGCAGAGTCTGCCGGCAGGCCCGTAGCTCCCGGTTGCGTTTGCGATAATGCTTAATTTCGACGGCCCAGTGGAAGGGAACGTAGCCGCTCCGATTTGAAGGTGGCCGATCCCATTCGCATCGATCCTTTTCTCCACCGCCTCGTAAAGAACGATGGGTGTTCCATCGCTTAGCAACATTGATGAGCTAGGATAAACGCCTTGATAGTTCCTTTCCGCCATTCCCGGAACGGTTCGACGCTGGCTCACTGTTGCGCCGTCTTCTGAAACCGTGAAGAAATCGAGTGTGCTGCCGAGTCTTTTCGCAGCATTGAAGTGAGAATTGCCGTTGTAGAAGACGTATAACCGTTGTTTGTTGCTCGCCGATGGCTTGCTCACGACTGAATTTGAATCGTCCGCCCAACCAGTTGTGGCTGTCTCGGTCCAAGTTTCACCTGCATCGTAAGAGACGAAGATGCGCGTGGTCCCCAGTTCGTGGTTCGTACGACCGTCGATAACTTTGGAAGCCTCAGAAATGAAATAGGCCATGTGGCTGCCGAATGCGCACGATTGTTCCGACACCCATGAACTGCTTCTGTCTTCAAGCACTTCTTTCCAACTTCTGCCCCCATCGTGCGAGGAATAAACGACGCCATAGTAGGCATTGTCCTGTGCATTCCTTTTTCCGCCGCAGACGATCAAATTGTTCTCATTTTCCGGGTCTGCCTTTATTTCATACCAGTCAAGATGGCCTCCTTGTGGCCCCGTAACCGGCACGTTCCATCGTACGATCAATTGTCCGTTCAGGTTGTGGGATGCACCAGGGCGCGGAGAACCGAAAAAAAATAAACACAGAAGACAAAAAAACAGGATCGTCCTGCGGAGACTGCGCATTTGAGCGGCTTGCTCGCTCGGGAAGCCGTGGGTTGCAACTCGCTGGGTGGCCATTGGAAGAGAGGGCCGGAGCATCGCCAAGCCAGTTTAGAAACTCAATTTCAAGGACAACTGGAGTGACCGGGGTCCGCCTTCTTGAAATAGTGGGTTTAGTCCACCAAGCCCTCGATTCAACATGCTCTGCGAAACAAGGAAGGATGGCCCTAAATCGACAAATGCGTTGGGGTTTGTGAAGTTCGGGTGGTTCAAAGCATTGAATGCATCAACGCGAAATTGAAGGTTGGTCCTCTCGGATATTGGGAATTTTCGCGCGATCGATACGTCCATTTGAACGAGGCCGAAACCGGAAATATCGTTGCGGCCCTCCGTTCCCTGTCGAGTGGTCGAAGGAATGAGGAAAGCCGCGGGATTCAAGCTCTTTCCACCTCCTGCGGCCGTGTTGGAAACCCATACCGGCTGCCCCGGCACGAGGTCGGGGCGCGAATGTGTGGCCCCTCCCGGCACTGGAGTAACCGTTAGCAGCACGGCATTGAAGGGAAATCCGGTTCGGGCGATGAGAACCGTGTCAACTGACCAATTTTTTTTCAGCAAGGCAACAGGCCCTGATCTTGACGAGTCTGGACTTGTATAGCTGAGCGCGCCGGAGAAACTGTGTCGGACATCGAAGTCCGAAGAGGCGTAATCATTCGCGGCGGAAAGGACAGTGTTCGAAAAGCCTGCTACAACATCATTGGAGGCATTGTCCAAGGAGTGCGACCAAGTGTAGTTCAGTAGGGCCTGGAAGTCTCTTGCGAGCGGCCTGCGGTACTGCAGCTGCAACGCATTGTAGTTCGACCGAGCGTCGTTTCCTGTTAGCAGGAAATCGCCTGCAAAGTTTGAGTTGGGTTGATTTGACGCTTCCTGCCTGAGGAGATCGCGTCCCGCCTGGCCGACATAAGTTGCCGAGATTACTTGGAGTCCAGCAAAGGACTTTTCCAGAGCAACGTTCCATTGGTAGGAGCGAGGCGACTGCAAATTGGGCGCGTATCCAGCCGCGAAACTGGGATATGGAGGCTGAGTCGAGATGACGGGTAAGTACGGCGATGGATCGCCCACCGGCACGGATGCGTTCGGAACAAATCCGAACACACTGTTCGGGAACTCTTGGGCCAGAGACCCCACAGACGCTGTTCCTGTGTCATAGAATAGGCCCCAAGCCGCACGAAACACAAAGTCGCCTTTCTTGGTCAACTGATATGCAACTCCAACGCGAGGAGCAAAATCGTCATATGATGTTCTCCAGAGTGCCGTTCCCGCTGGAGCTAGTGCAAGTTCGCTTGGTTGGTTCACGTTGATCCATGCGGCCAATATGGTCCCTCCGAGCGCGGAAGGTGCGGGATTCAACTCCCAACGCAGACCGTATGTGAGCGCAAGCCGCGGAGTCAGTTTCCACTCGTCTTCGCCGTATAACGAAAAATTTCGTGTACGAAGGCGACTGGCCCGCCAAGTGGCGGTGTCGAGGCTAACCGTAGATGTCGTCAAGAAGTCCTGGACGGTGGGCGAAATGAATTCCACCAAGTGATTGTATGGCGTTACGTTGAGATAGATCGCAAGGTATTCCCCGCCAAACTTCATCTGATGAGCGCCGTGAGTCACATTCAGGTCATCGAGAATATCTACCTGGGCGGTCTTATTTTTTGCCGACGGCCCTGTCGCGTAGAAACTAGTATCGAAAGTCTCGAACCCGCTCTGGTTATCCGCAGGCGACAGGGAACCAAGTACGAGTCCCGGGGCCGGAGGGACAGCTCCTCCAAAGGAATCTAGCCCATTTGCAGAACTGGACGCTTGTGCCGAGTAGTTCCCGTGCAGCGAATTCGAGATTCTGGTGCTCAAAAGTGTGTCAAAACCCAGAGTAAGCGTTTGCGTGTTCAGATTTTCAGGGGAAAAGTAACTCAGGCTGTTCGAACGCTGGACACTTTGAGACGGAGCATAGTTATACCGCGCAAAAATCGAGAAGCGCGCCCCTAGCTTGCGGTCGATGCGAATGCTCCCGGCGTTCAAAGTCGCGGAATTTGAATAACTGCCTGTGAAGGGCGCCGTGTAGACTCCCGGCATAATTGCGCGGTTGTCTGGTTGAGGGAAGGCATTGAGGAAAGGAGCCAATGGCGCGGGTGCCTGCGTGCGCGCGTATTCGGAAGGCACATCAATCATTTCCGTTTGCGGAAGCCTGAGTCTCGCGCCCTCGTAGGAAAAGAAGAAGAAAGTGTTATCCCTGAAAATGGGACCTCCGAAATACCCACCGAAATCGTTATGTCGCTCCGGGGCCTTAGCGACCCCGGCGGCATTCGCGAACCAGTCGTTCGCGTCCATGGCGTCATTCCGAAAGTACTCATAGACGCCCCCGTGCAAAGTGTTTGTGCCGGAGCGCGTTGTCAGGATGATTTGCCCGCCTGGACTGTGGCCAAATTCGGGAGCGAAGGATGACGTCTCAATGCGAAACTCCTGAAGATCTTCCACCGACACAAGGCTGCTGGTGCCTCCGAGGATACTGAACGCTTGAGATGCTCCGGTCCCGTTGCCCGCATTGGAAAATCCTACACCGGTTCCAAAATTGGCCGGCGCACCGTCGACCAGGAAATCGTTGGCCGTAGTTCTCTGCCCGGAAATACTGAATTGTCCCTTCGTGGCACCAAGTGAAGTAGGGCCAGCAATGACGACGCCCGGTGTCAACTGAAGGAGTGTGTTGAAGCTGCGTCCGTTCAGAGGGAGGTTCTCGACGAACCGGCGATCGATGACTGTGCTCACCGTGGCATTCTCCGTGTTAACGAGCGGAGCGCCGCCTTTTACAGTCACCGTCACTGAAACGGCTCCCACCGGAAGCGTGAAGTTGATGGCCAGTGCGGCTTCGACATCCAGAACGATATCGGGCTTGATCAGCGTCTTAAATCCGATTTTGGAAACTTGAATCCGGTATGAACCGGGCAGGAGATTCGGCACAAGGTAGATGCCTTCGCTATTTGTCGTGGTTGAGTATTGAACGCCTGTCGCATCGTTCACCACTAGGATTTCGGCGCCGGCGATTACTGCGCCCGACGGATCATGCACAATGCCGCTGATCGATCCATTCGGGGATTGCGCAACAAGTGAAGGAATCAAAAGCAAATTGACGACGAGAAAGAAAGCCATTCGACGCATCGAGCCACCCCGTAGCAATCTGGTTGGAACACGCTATCTGGTCTACGCTGGAGAATCCGTCGTTGTATCACTCGACATCACGAGAAAGCGTGCGAACGATTCCGAAAGGCAGGATGAAACCAAGCTACGGGTGATTTGGATTCATTTTCAGGTACGCAAACAGCAGGCTCTTACCGCTCGGCTTGTG
>Ga0307373_10015974_pt1 | contig 10133 bp, 13 predicted proteins | sample OX2MG_FD_202534 | JGI IMG/M metagenome (GOLD analysis project Ga0307373, IMG submission 202534) | Soil microbial communities from Risofladan, Vaasa, Finland - OX-2 | ecosystem: Environmental > Terrestrial > Soil > Coastal area > Acid sulfate soil | place: Finland: Risofladan, Vaasa | collected...
CGACCGCCAGCCGGTGCTGGTGTTCGCGGACGGGCCGCGCAGCATGGGGCTGATGGTGTCCGCGATCGTGGATGTGGTGGAGGAGACGCTGAACATCGAGCTTTCCTCCACCACCCCCGGCCTGCTGGGCACCGCGGTGATCGCCGGGCAGGCGACCGACCTGATCGACACCGGCTACTGGCTGGCCCAAGCCTTCGGCGGGTCCTGCGGCGGCTGGTTCCATCGCGCCGCGGAAGGCGGCGCGGGCGCGCGGGTGCTGGTGGTGGAGGACAGCGCGTTCTTCCGCGAACTGGTGGTGCCGAGCCTTGCCGCCGCCGGCTGCCGGGTGGTGGCCGCCGGCACCGCCGCGCAGGCGCTGCGGCTGCGCGAGGCGGGCGAGGCGTTCGACCTGATCGTATCGGACATCGAGATGCCGGAAATGGATGGCTACGCCTTCGCCCGCGCCGCCCGCGCCTCCGGCCCCTGGGCCGGCCTGCCGATGATCGCGCTGACCAGCCGCGCGGAGCCGGAGGATGTGGCCCGCGCGCTTTCCGCCGGGTTCACCCGGCATGTCGCGAAGCTCGACCGGGACACGCTGCTCGCGGCGGTGCGCGAATGCCTCGCCCGGCCGGTGCCGGCATGAGGGCGCGCGGATGAGCGACACCATGCACGCCGATGCGGAGCGGACCTTCGTGATCCTGACCGTGGCGGGGCAGATGTGCGGCGTGCCGGTGCTGGCGGTGCGGGACATATTGGGGGAGCAGGCGATCACCCGCATCCCGCTCGCCCCGCCCGAGGTCGCCGGCAGCCTGAACCTGCGCGGCCGCATCGTCACCGCGATCGACCTGCGGCGGCGGCTGCATCTGCCGCCCGCCCCGCCCGGCCAGCCCCGGATGTCGGTCGTCGCCGAGCAGGACGGGGAGCTGTATGCGCTGCTGGTGGACGGGGTGAGCGAGGTGCTGAGCCTGCCTGCCCGGCAGTTCGAGGCGAACCCGCCCACGCTGGAACCCGGCTGGGCCGATTTCAGCGCCGGCATCTGCCGCCTGCCGGAGCGGCTGCTGGTGGTGCTGGACGTGGCGCGGCTGATGGACCTGGGCGCCGCGCCGGCCGAGCGCGGCTGACCGGAATGGACGGACGACCCGAACGCCTGTGCCTGATCGTCGATGACAGCCGGGTGGTGCGCAAGGTGGCCCGCCGCATCCTGGAAGGCGGCGGCTTCGCGGTGGCGGAGGCGGAGGACGGGCGGCAGGCGCTGGAGGCGTGCCGCCGCCGCCTGCCCGCCTGCGTGCTGCTGGACTGGAACATGCCGGTGATGAGCGGGATCGAGTTCCTGAAGGCGCTGCGGGCGGAATTCGGGCCGGACGATCCGCCCGTGGTGTTCTGCACCACCGAGACGGACATGCGCTTCATCGAGGCGGCGATTGCGAACGGCGCGCAGGAATTCATCATGAAACCGTTCGATGCGGAGATCCTGCTGGGCAAGTTCGCGCAGATCGGCCTGTTGTGAACGTTACGGAACCGATCCGCGTACTGGTGTGCGACGATTCGGCGGTGATCCGTTCCATCGTCAGCCGCATGCTCGCGGCCGATCCGGCGATCCGCGTGGTGGCGCGCGCGGCGAACGGGAAGCTCGCGCTGGCCGCGCTGGCGGCGCAGCCGGTCGATGTGGTGGTGCTGGACATCGAGATGCCGGAGATGGACGGGCTCACCGCCCTGCCGCTGCTGCTGCGCGCCGATCCGGCCCTGCGCGTGGTGATGGCCTCCACGCTCACCACGCGCGGGGCGGAAGTGGCTCTGCGCGCGCTGCGGCTGGGGGCGGCGGATTACGTGGCGAAGCCCACATCCGTGGCGAACGTGGGGGCGGATGCCGCCTTCCGCCAAGATCTGGTGGCGAAGGTGAAGGGGCTGGGCCGGCAGCGGCGGCGGCCCACGGCAAGCGGCCCTGCCCTTCCCGATTTGCGGCCCGCGCCACGGCACCCGCCGCTGCTGCTCGCCATCGGCAGTTCCACCGGCGGGCCGCAGGCGCTGTTCACCCTCATCGCCGCGCTCGGCCCCGATCTGCCGGTGCCGGTGGTGGCCACCCAGCACATGCCGCCCACCTTCACCGCCATCCTGGCCGCGCATATCACGCGGCTCAACGCGATGCCCTGCGCGGAGGCGGCCGATGGCGCGCCGCTGCTGCCCGGCCGCATCCACCTCGCGCCGGGGGACCGGCACCTGCTGGTCCGCCCCGGGCCGGTTGCGCATCTGTCCGCCGAGGCGGAGGAGAATTTCTGCCGCCCCGCGGTCGATCCCATGCTGCGCAGCGCCGCGGCGGCGCTGGACGGGCGGGTGCTGGCGGTGATGCTGACGGGCATGGGGCACGACGGGCTGGCGGGCACAGAAGCCGTGGTGGCCGCCGGCGGGGCCGCGCTCGCGCAGGACGAGGCGAGCAGCGTGGTGTGGGGCATGCCGGGCGCGATCGCCCGCGCCGGGCTGTGCCACGCGGTGCTGCCGCTGCCCGCGCTGGCGGCGAAGGTGCGGCAGATGCTGGGGATGCGGCCGGGGTGACGCCGGTATTGTTCGACATGCTGGCCGCGCTGCTGAAAGCGCGCTCGGGCCTCGCGATCGGGCGGGACAAGCTCTACCTGCTCGAAACCCGGCTCGCGCCCATCCTGCGGGAAGCGGGGCTGCCCGGGCTCGATGCGCTGGCGCTGCGGCTGCGCGGGGTGGTGGATGATGCGCTGGCCGGGCGGGTGGTGGAGGCGATGACCACCAACGAAACCTCGTTCTTCCGGGACGGAAAGCCCTTCGCCCATTTCCGCGACGTGGCGCTGCCGGCGGCACTCGCCGCGCATGATGCGCCCATCCGCATCTGGTCGGCCGCCAGCGCATCGGGGCAGGAAGCCTATTCGCTGGCGATGATCCTGGCGGACAGCGCGCCGCTGCTGGCCGGGCGGCGGGCGGAAATCCTGGGCACCGACCTGTCCGCCGAACAGGTGGCCCGCGCGCAGGTCGGGCTGTTCAGCCAGTTCGAAATCCAGCGCGGCCTGCCGATGCAACTGCTGGTGCGGCATTTCCGCAAGGAGGATGCGGGGTGGCGGGTGAAGGAGGATCTGCGCGCATCCGTGCGGTTCCGCGAATGGAACCTGCTGTCGGACCTGCGGCCGCTTGGTGTGTTCGACATCGTGTTCTGCCGCAACGTGCTGATCTATTTCGACCCGCCGACGAAGGCGCGCGTGCTGGACGCGATCTGCCGCCAGATGGCCCCGCATGGGGTGCTGTATCTGGGCGGGGCGGAAACCGCGCTCGGCCTGTGCGCGGGCCTTGCCCCGGCCGACGGGCATCGCGGGGCGTTCGTGCCGGCGGCGGGCGGGGATGCGGGTGGCCGGGGCGCCCATGCCCGCGCCGCGACGCATGCTACGGCATCATGATCCGATCGACATAGCACCACTTCCAGCTCTCGCCCGGCTCGAACGAACGCATGACCGGATGCGCGGTGGCTTCGAAATGCTTCGTGGCGTGCCTGTTCTTCGAGGAATCGCAGCAGCCGACATGGCCGCAGGCCAGGCACAGGCGCAGATGCACCCAGCTATCGCCGCTCGCGAGGCATTCCTCGCAGCCCTGGGTTCGGGGAGCGGCCGGGCGGGCGTTCGCCAGATGCGTGCAGGGTTCGGGCATTGTCGTTCTCCCCGAAGTTGGCGCGAAGCATGCGGGAGCTTGGCGGCGGCAGGGCGGGCGCGCAATGGTTTTGGCGGAACGCCGGCTTCGCACGCCTGGACCCCGGCCTTCGCCGGAGTGACGGGGTGGGGTTGGGGGTGGCGGAATGCCGTCAACAACCTTGCATAACCTCCCCGGGCGCACATGTTCGGGACGCGACTGCTTCAATCAAGGGGAGGACGACGAATGCCGCTGTCGATGTATCAGGCCTGCGTGCCGGTGTGCCTGCAAATGCTGGGGGCGCTTTCGGGCGTGCTGGACAAGGCGGCGGCCCATGCGCAGGCGCGCAAGATCGATCCCGCCGTGCTGCTCACCGCGCGGCTGTATCCCGACATGTTCACGCTGACGAAGCAGGTGCAGATCGCCTGCGATTTCGCCCGCTGGTCCGCGCTGCGCCCGGCCGGGCTGGAGGTGGAGCGTGTGGCGGATACCGAGACGAGCTTCGATGAGCTGAAGGCGCGCATCGGCAAGACGATGGACCAGTTGAAGGCGATCAGGCCGGAACAGCTCGACGGGACGGAGGAACGGACGGTGGAGTTCAAGGCGGGGACGAAGGAGTTCCGTTTCACCGGCCAGCAGTACCTGCTGCACGTCGCGCTGCCCAACGTGTTCTTCCACATCACCACCGCCTACGCGATCCTGCGGCACAACGGGGTGGAGCTGGGGAAGATGGATTACATGGGCGCGACCGGCTGATCCGGGGCGCGCTTCGTCTTTCGCCAGGCCCGCGCAAGCGCATGTGCGCCTGCGCGGGCTTGAGCCGATGATGCCCTACGCCGCCTTGCGGGCCGCGCCGGGGTTGAGGGTCTTGTGGGCGAGGCCGTTCAGCAGCGTGTCGGCCTTCTTCTCCTCCTCCAGCGTCTTGTGCAGAAGCTCCGCCGCTTCCGGCTGGCCGCAGGATTTCGCCCAGGCGATCAGCGCCCCGTAGCGCGCCATCTCGTAATGTTCCACCGCTTGCGCGCAGGCGGCGATGCCGGCATCGCGCACGCTGCCCGGCTCGGACGCATGGATCACGTCCTCGCCTTCCTCGATCAGCCCCTGGATCGCCTCGCAGGTGGTGCCGCGGGCGGTCTTGCCGATCTTGTCGAACACCTGCTGCAGCCGCTCCACATGGCCTTCGGTTTCCTCGCGGTGGTGCAGCAGCGCCTGTTTCAGCTCGGCGTTCTGGGAGGCAGCGGCCATCTTCGGCAGCGCCTTCAGGATCTGCCGTTCGGCGTAATACACATCCTGCAGGAAATGCAGGAACAGGTCGTTCATCGTTTTCATCTGCGGGTCCTTATTCGGGCTAGTGGAATTCGGGCCGGGTCAGTGGCCGTCGTGGCTCTGCTGGCCGCTCTTGTCGCGGGTTGCCCAGGGCATCTTCTCGCCGGCCTTCGCGGCATTGCCCGGGTCGTGCGCGCCGCCGGTGGCGTCGCCATGGCCCTGTGGAGTGCCCTTCACTTCAACCTCGGGCCCCTTCGGGCGGTCCTGCGCGGCATTGCCCGGCTTGCCCATGCCGGGCGCGGTCTTGCCGGGGCGATCGTGAGTCTGTGACATGGAGCGTCCTTTCCTGCTTGCCCGGCGCATCTCTCCGGCCGGGCATCAGGGTCTCAATCCCCGCTCCGGCGCTCCGTTCCCTGCCACGCGTGAAATGTAATCCGGCCCGGCGACGCACCCCGCCGAGGGCGCACGGCAACCATGAGCAGGATGCCGCGTTGTGCGCGGGAAGGAGAGCAGCCATGGTGCGCGTGGTGGGGATCGACCATCTGGTGATCCGGGTGGGGGATTACGAAAGATCGAAGGATTTCTATGGCAGGCTGTTCGCCTTCCTCGGCTTCAAGGTGCTGGAGGAATACGCCGGCGCCATCGGCTGGACCAACGGCCGCACGCGCTTCTGGATCGGCCCGGCCGATGTGCGGGGGCGTGCGCGCAAGCACCGGATCGGCGATATCGGCTTCCACCACTATGCCTTCGAACTGCGCAGCCGGAAGGATGTGGATGGGCTGGGCGCGTTCGTGCAGACCCTGGGTGCGACCATCGCCGACCCGCCGGGCGAGTATTACGATGACTACTACGCCGTGTTCTTCCTCGATCCGGACGGGCTGAAGCTCGAAGGGATGAAATACGGGGAGCGGAAGGCCAAAGCCGCGCGCAGGAAAGAACGCCCGAAAGCCGTTTGAAAAGGCCGGTGCCGGCGCGCGGACCGGGCTGTTTCCCGCGGGCGGGAGGCGGCATACTGGCGATGCAACGAGCAGGGGGGCCGGTCCGGCATGTTCGCGAGGATTCTCGGTTTCGTCGTCCGTTCCGGCAGCCTGTGCCTGATCGACGGCGCCGGCCGCACCCATGTGGTCGGCGACGGCTCCCCGCCGCGCGCGACCGTCCGGCTGCGGTCCCGCCGGCTCGACATCACGCTGGCGTTCAACCCGAGCCTGTCGATCGGCGAGGCGTTCATGGACGGCACGCTCGTGATCGAGCAGGGCAGCCTCTACGATTTCCTCGAAGTCCTCGGGCAGAACGTGGGCCGCATCGGCGCCCATCCCTGGCTCGGCCTGCTCACGCGGATGAGCGCGCGCATGAAGCAGCGCAACCCGGCCGGCCGCGCGCAGCGCAACGTGGCGCATCACTACGATCTGTCGGACGCGCTGTACGACATCTTCCTCGATCGGGACCGGCAGTATTCCTGCGCCTATTTCACCACCGATGCGGACGACCTGGAAACCGCGCAGCAGAACAAGAAGCGCCACATCGCGGCCAAGCTGCTGCTGGACCGGCCGGGGCTGCGCATCCTCGATATCGGCTCCGGCTGGGGCGGCCTCGGCCTTTATCTCGCGCAGGCGGCGGCGGCGGACGTGACGGGCGTGACGCTGAGCACCGAGCAGCACAGGGTGAGCACCGCGCGCGTGGCCGAAGCCGGCCTCGACGGCCAAGTGCGGTTCGCGCTGCGCGACTATCGCGAACAGGCCGGCCCGTTCGACCGCATCGTCTCGGTCGGCATGTTCGAGCATGTGGGCAAGAAGAACTATCCGGAGTTCTTCGCCCACCTGCGCGACCTGCTGGCGGACGACGGCGTGGCGCTGCTCCATGCGATCGGCGACAGCGGCCTGCCGGGGCCGATCAATCCGTTCATCCGCAAATACATCTTCCCCGGCGCGGATACGCCCTCGCTCTCCGAGGTGTTCGCGGCGGTGGAGCGCAGCGGCCTCATCGTCACCGATCTGGAGATCCTGCGCCTGCATTACGCGAAAACGCTGCGGCTGTGGCGGGAGCGTTTCATGGCGCGGCGGGCGGAGGTGGCGGCGCTGTATGACGAGCGGTTCTGCCGGATGTGGGAGTTCTATCTCGCGCTGTGCGAAGTGGGCTTCCGCTGCAGCTCCAACATCGTCTTCCAGATGCAGATCGCGAAGCGGGCGGACGCGGTGCCGATCACGCGCGATGCGATGCATCTCTGGGAGAGCGCACATCCCTGACGGGAAGGCGCGGCTGGCGCCCGGGCCGGGCGCCAGCGCGGGATGTGTTCAAGGCCACGCTTCATGCCAACCGGCGAAAGCATCGACCTGTTCCCGTCATTCCCGCGAAAGCGGGAATCCAGGCCCGCCGCGCGAAGTTCCGCAACGTTCGCCTGGATGCCCGCCTGCGCGGGCATGACCGATGAAGAGCCATGCCGGATCCCGCGATGGCCGACTCTTCCGGGCATCGCGGGATCCGGTATTGCGCGCCGGGTTGGCCGGCGGCGGCGCGCAAAACCAAGACGCGATACCATGGGTCGCGATCAGCGAGCCTTGGTATCAGCCCTTCGGCCCGTCGGTATCAGTAATCCATGCCGTCCATGCCGCCGCCACCGGGCATCGGCGCAGCGTTCTTCGCCGGACGTTCGGCGACCATCGCCTCCGTCGTGATCATCAGAGACGCAACCGAGGCGGCGTGCTGCAGGGCGGAGCGCACGACCTTCGTCGGGTCGATGATGCCGGCCTTCACCAGGTCCTTGAACTTGCCGAGCTGGGCATCGAAGCCGTAGTTGTACTCGTCCTTGTCCAGCGTCTTGCCGGCGATCACCGCACCGTCTTCGCCGGCGTTCTCGGCGATCTGGCGCAGCGGGGTCTGCAGCGCCTTGCGGACGATCTCGATGCCCACGCGCTGATCCTCGTTGTCGCCCTTCACCTTGGCGAGAACGAGGCTGGCACGCGCGAGAGCCACACCGCCGCCCGGCACGATGCCTTCCTCGACCGCCGCGCGGGTGGCGTGCAGCGCGTCGTCCACACGGTTCTTGCGTTCCTTCACCTCGACCTCGGAGGCGCCGCCGACGCGGATCACCGCCACGCCGCCGGCGAGCTTCGCCAGCCGCTCCTGCAGCTTCTCCCGGTCGTAGTCGGAGGTGGTCTCCTCGACCTGGGCGCGGATCTGGTTGCACCGGCCGGTGATGTCGGCCTTCTTGCCCGCGCCTTCGATGACCGTGGTGTTCTCCTTCTCGATCAGCACCCGCTTCGCCTTGCCCAGCATGGCAAGCGTCACCGTCTCGAGCTTGATGCCGAGGTCTTCGCTGATCACCTGCCCGCCGGTCAGGATCGCCAGATCCTCCAGCATCGCCTTGCGGCGATCGCCGAAGCCCGGCGCCTTCACCGCGGCAACCTTCAGCCCGCCGCGCAGCTTGTTCACCACCAGCGTGGCCAGAGCCTCGCCTTCCACGTCCTCGGCGATGATCAGCAGCGGACGGCCGGATTGCACGATGCTCTCCAGCAGCGGCAGCATCGGCTGCAGGCCGGACAGCTTCTTCTCGTGGATCAGGATGTAGGGCTGGTCCAGCTCGGCGGTCATCTTCTCTGTATTGGTAATGAAATACGGCGACATGTAGCCGCGGTCGAACTGCATGCCCTCGACCACATCGAGCTCGGTCTGGATGCCCTTGGCTTCCTCGACCGTGATCACGCCCTCGTTGCCGACCTTCTGCATCGCTTCCGCGATCATCTCGCCGATCTCGGTCTCGCCGTTCGCCGAGATCGTGCCGACCTGCGCAGTCTCTGCCTTCGTCGTGATCTTCCTGGTACGCTTCTTCAGTTCGTCGACGACGGCGATCACCGCCTTGTCCACGCCGCGCTTGAGGTCCATCGGGTTCATGCCCGCCGCAACCGCTTTGCCGCCTTCCCTGATGATGGCGTGAGCCAGCATGATCGCCGTGGTGGTGCCGTCACCGGCGATGTCGTTGGTCTTGCTGGCGACCTCGCGCACCATCTGCGCGCCCATGTTCTCGAACTTGTCGGCAAGCTCGATCTCCTTGGCGACGGTCACGCCGTCCTTGGTGATGCGCGGGGCGCCGTAGCTCTTGTCGAGCACGACGTTGCGGCCCTTGGGGCCGAGCGTCACCTTCACCGCGTCGGCGAGGATGTCCACGCCGCGCAGCATGTGCTCCCGGGCGTCGCCGCCGAAGCGCACGTCTTTACTGGCCATGGCATTGCCTTTCCTGGATTTCTGCCGGGCCCCCGCATGCCGCCTGTGGCCTTCCATGCGGGGGCCGGAGCATCATTTGGACCGCCCCCGATCGAACTCAGCCGCGGGGCGCGCCCTTCATCACGGGCGGCTTCTCGGAAGCCGGCTGAATGAACGAAGACTTCACCGGGGCGGGCTTCTTGCCCGCTTTCGGCTTTTTCGGCTCGCGGCCGCTTCGCTTCTGCCCTTTGGCCATTTCATCCTCCAATGTTTCGCGGGTTGCCGCCATGCCCGCGAAAGCGGGCATGGCGGAGGAAGAGCCCGCACTCCGGCTGGCTGATATTACACGGCATGCGGCCCCCGTGCGCGGGAATACCGGGCATGATCGCACAATGGTTGCACGCCCGGGGATGCGCCCGGCAATCTGCCGCACCCGACGTTCCGCACAGCCCGAAAGCCACCCCGATGCCCCAGAGTCCGCCCGATCGCCTCTCGGCCAACCCGAAAAGCCCGCACCACGATGCCGCCGCCATGGAACGCGGCGTGGGGGTGCGCTTCAACGGGGTGGAGAAAACCAACGTGGAGGAATACTGCGTGAGCGAGGGTTGGGTGCGCCTTGCCGTCGGCAAGACGGTGGACCGGCGCGGGATGCCGCTGACGATGAAGATGAGCGGCCGGGTGGAACCCTATTTCCGGGACGAGCCGCCGGCCGAGTGATCACGCTCGCTTGAAGCGGACAAGCTTTGGTCTAAATTTTTCGATTTGTCGTAGTTTTACACAAAAATGCCTTGATTGCGTCCTGGACATCAACCCGGGCTGACGCCAACTGAGGGGGAGAGGGAGTCTGTCCACCATTCGGGAGCAAGATGATGTTCTTGAGGAATCGCAAGCGCTACGCCCTCGCCCTCGTCGCCGGTATCGGCCTTGGGGCCGCGGGGCTGGCCGCCGCCACATCGCCCGCGCAGGCGGCGAACGTCTGGGTCACCGGGCATTATGGTCCTTATGGCCATTGGCACCCCGGGCATTGGGCGCCGGGCCAGACGGTCATCGTCGCG
>Ga0307373_10015976_pt1 | contig 10133 bp, 9 predicted proteins | sample OX2MG_FD_202534 | JGI IMG/M metagenome (GOLD analysis project Ga0307373, IMG submission 202534) | Soil microbial communities from Risofladan, Vaasa, Finland - OX-2 | ecosystem: Environmental > Terrestrial > Soil > Coastal area > Acid sulfate soil | place: Finland: Risofladan, Vaasa | collected...
ACCGGCGTCATGGAGCCAGGAACGATACCTGCTCCAGCCAGGTGTCAGACGGAGACGACGTGCCCGATCCGGCGCCGCCGGAGCATCCGACGGCGTTCGCGCTCGGACTTGCCTCCCCAGACGCCGTGATCCACGCGCTCCTCGAGGGCGTACTGCAGGCACTCCTCCGACACCGGGCATTCGGCGCAGATGCGTTGCGCAGCCTGCACCCCTACACCGTCACTCGGAAAGAACGTGGTGGGTGAGAGGTCCTTGCATTTCCCCACGCTCATCCAATCCGTGTCCATGAGTCCTCCATCGATCTCGAGGGGGCTGCGGTGGGATTCGGGGGTGCTGGGCGCACCCCTGGTGCCGCCGCCATCCGTTGCCCCAGTAGTCTCGCATTCCAAAGTGTTCAGTAGGGTGAAATGGGCCGGTATTGATGGAATCCTCACAATATTCTTATGAGGCACCTGGGCCTTCTTATGAACGCCCGAACCACTCGGATCCGGCCCGACCTGTGTCCCCGGACCCCGAGGGTTCCCCGGGCCCACCGTCGCCCCAACATGTGCCGTCGGTCCCTCCTCCTGAGGACCCGTTGGCGAGCGGGCCCGGAAGGTCAGCGCCACCTCCGCCACCTCCGCCACCTCCGCCATTGGGAAGGCCGGTCGGCGAGTGGCCCTCGACGCCCTATCCCGCCCCCGGTGCCCCCGCGCCCTATGGCGGCTATCCGGCCCCCACTCCCGCCTTCGGCGGCTATGGACCGCCGGTGCCGCCGAACGTCTATCCCTACGCGTATCAACCCCAACCATCACCCCGGGTGGTGCGCCACACCCTCACGCGTCGCACATGGATGTGGGTCGTGATCCTGACCGCCGTGCTGGCCGGGTTGGCGGGAGGCCTGGTCGGCGCAGCCGTCGGGGTGGGCAGCCAGCGGACGGTCGTCGAGAGCTTCTTCCCCAACCAGAGTGCGTTGGTGCATCCGCAGGACATCCAAGCCGTGTTGGCCAAGGTGGAGCCGGCTGTGGTGTCCATCGACAGTCAGTCGGGGGGGAGCGGGGGATCGGCCGGCGGTGATTTCGTAGAGGCCGCGGGAAGCGGCATGATCTTGACCGCCGACGGCGAGATCCTGACCAACAACCACGTGGTGAGTGGAGCAACGTCGGTGACCGTGACACTCTTCGGTCAGACCAGGGCGCTGTCGGCCCACGTTGTCGGCACCGACCCCGGCAACGACCTGGCCCTCGTGCAGATCGACCATGCGTCGGACCTCCCGACGGTCACTTTGGGCGACTCGTCGCGGACCCGCGTGGGTGATTCGGTGCTGGCGATCGGCAATGCACTCGCTCTGGCCGGTGGTCCCTCGGTGACCGATGGGATCGTCTCGGCCGAGAACCGCTCCCTTTCGGCGCAGAACGACAGTGGACAGACGGAGAATCTCACCGGCCTGCTCCAGACCGACGCCGCCATCAACCCCGGCAACTCGGGAGGTCCATTGGTCGATGCGCAGTCTCAGGTGGTGGGGATGAACACGGCGGTCGCCTCCAGCCGCTCGGGCAACGCGCCGACCCAGAACATCGGCTTCGCCATCGCCGTCGACTCGGTCAAGCCTCTGCTGGCCCAACTGCGGCATGGGGGAACCGGCGGGACGGGAGGATCGGCCCCGCAGGTCGCCCCGGTGGCCAATTCGGCATATATCGGTGTGACCGTGGGTCCGGTCACACCCGCGCTCCAGCAACAGGACCACCTGACCCCCTCGACCGGTGCCCTGGTCCTGTCGGTGCAGCCTGGGAGCCCGGCGCAGAAGGCCGCCCTGCGGGTCAACGACGTGATCGTGGCGTTCAACGGCACCGCCGTCCAACGTCCCGAGGATCTCACAGCCGCCATCCACCCACTCAAACCCGGCGATCGTGCGACCGTGGGCATCTACCGGGGGAGTAGCCGCCTGACTGTGGCGGTGACGCTCGGACCCCGGCCGAGCGGCGGGTAGGATTCCCCTGCCGCGAACCCAGGAGGACCCACTGCAATGACCCCGGTCACCGACGAACCGATGCTCCCCGACGAGAACGAGGAGCCTCTGCCACCGGTGGGACACGTTCGGGTGGTGTACCTCGGCCCGGTCGCCCCTCACTGGGAGGTCCGGTCAGATTTCGGTGAACCCGCCCTCATCGAGGAGTTCCGGCGTCGGACCATGGCCCGGTTGGTGCTGCTCCCTCCTCACGACCCCCAGTACCGGCGGAATCGTGAGCGAGTGATTCGTGATGCCGAACGGGAGAACATCCTGCTCGATTGGGATCTCGGTGTTCCGGAGGAGGAGGCCGTGCCCGCTGCGCCGGAAGACCAGGCCCCCGACGCCGCCGTTGTCCCGCCCCCGGCCTGATCCATCCGCAGATCGTCGGCCGGCGCGCCAGCCTGATCCGCCCTCAGTCGGCTGACGGATCGTCGAGCTCGGGGAGGCTGATGCGTTCCAGCCACAGGCCGGGCGCATCCACCTCCGATGGCGTGGGCAGGTGACGGGCGTCGGTCCACAGCTTGGACAGCCCCTCGTCGCCCGCCCGCTCCACCACACCGGCGATGAAGGCTCGTCCCCGGTCGACCTGGGCCTGATCGAGGTCGAGTCCGAACAGGGCTCCGGCCGCCTCCTCGCCCTTGCCCCGTTCGATGCGCCGTCGGTACCAGGCCTCGGCCAGCTGGGAGTGTGAGCCGACCAGCTTCTGCCCGACCAGATCGGCCACGTGGTCGGCGTACCCATCGATGACCACTGCCAACGCCGTCAGCTGGTCGGACGAGCGACGGGACTCGGGGGTCAGAAGCTCGCCGAGGAGGGCTTCGGGATCGCCGAACATCCCCTGGAGGGACTCGAGGTCCATGCCCGTGCCGTCCATTCCCTCCGAGCCACCCATGGCTCCGATGCGACCGGTCAGATCCTGTTGGGCGGCAGCGGACGACTCCGCCAGCGAGGCCAACAGTTCCTCCATCCGATGTCGGACCACCGGACGGCTGAGCACCGTGTTGGAGGCCAGCTCCCTGGCGCACACCCACAAGAGGGCCTCCTCCTCGGGCAGGCTCCAATCCTCGGCGAAGGAGGTGATGTTGTCCGTGATCAGAATGAGCTCGTCGGAAGGGGCCCAGGGAAGCGCCAAGGGGTACTGGCCGAGGGCCCGTTGCGACAGGTGACCCACCACCGAGCCCACCTGCAGGCCGAAGAACATGGGTCCGATGGCGCTGGCCCACTGGCCGAGCAGTTGGCCCATCCCTCCCGTCGGGTCCTCCTCGGTGAACGGATCGGTCAACGAGTCCGCGTCGGCGTCCGGTGCCGTGGCGGGTGGCGGACCGGGTACCGGTGTCATGGCGGACAGCACCGGCCTCCATGAGTCGAGCGCTCGCATCGTCCAGTCACCCCGGCCCACAGGCACACAGGTCAATCGTCGACCATCCGGTGAGACGGGCATGCCGGTGGCTTCGCTCACATTGAGCTCGGCGACCCGTGACAGCTGTTCGAGGCGGATCCTCTGAATGGGTTCGACGTTGGCCTCGGCGGTGCCTCCGGTGGCGACGCTCTGAGCGAAGGAGCGGGTCATCTCCCACTGGTTCGGGCCACTGGTCCCGAGCATGTTCATCAGGTCCCCGAGCAAGGATTGGAACGGATTTCCCGCGTCCCCGGGTTCGGGCGGTGCCATGCCATCATGCTACGGCGACAGAGGCCCCCTCGGTGCATCGCCGCCCGCTTGGCCGAGTACCAGTGACGTGGTCATACCGCTTCTTCCGCGCTCGAAGTCGACCGCCAGCGTCGTCCCCGGTGGATCGGCATAGAGCCGGGTGCGGAGATCGGCCTCGGATCGGACCACTTCCCCGTCGATGCGGGTGATGACGTCTCCGGGTTGCAGGCCGCCGCCCGCCGCCGGGCTCCCGGCGTCGATGGAGACGAGTGTCGCTCCATCGGGAACCGCAGCCGCGTTGGTGGACAGGTGGTCGCTGGTGGTGACGCCGAACCATCCATGATTCATCGTCCCCCACGAGACGATCTGCCGGGCAACGCCGAGGACGAGCTCGGCCGGGAGGAACACCGACATGGTCGGGACCCCGGTCCGAGCCACCTTCTCCAACATGCCGGTGACGTGGCCGGTGCTGTCGAGGAGCGGGCAACCGATGTCATGAGGGGAGAGGGGGGCCTCGATCGCAGTGGCGGCGAAGGTGGTCGTCACGGCGTCGAGATCGACGGCGAGACCGGTGGACACCACGCTGCCGGCATAGACCACCGGCGTGGGGGCGGAACCGGACCGTCGGTTCGGCTCGAGGGCCATGGCGACGGCCACCTTGCCGCTGGCCAGTTCGCCGTCGTCGAACACGGCGGCCGGGAGATCGTCGGCGATTCGTACCACTGCCAGACCGGACGTGGTGTCGATGCCGACCTCGTCAGCGACCTGGCGGGTGCCGTCCGGCTCGATAACCGCGATCGACCTTGCTCCGGACAGGACAGCGGCGAGGGTGACGATGATCCCCCCCGACTCCGCCACCAGCCCGGTGGCGACCGAGGTACCGCTCGAGGTCTTCACGCTCACCGCCACCGTCGATCGTCGAATGGTGGACAGCATGCCCGTGCCCGGCCGCGATGCAACCATCGTGCCGACGCCCGGCTCGGTCGTGGGCGCACCGGTGAGCGAGCGAACCTCCGGGACGGTGGCCGAGCTGTCCTGGTCGGAACGGCCGGTGGTCGAGAGCACCAGGCCCGCAGTGACCAGGGCTACGACCAGGCAGACCGTGCCACCACCCACGATCCACGGCGAGAGCCGGTCCCGAGTCCCGGCTCTCGCCTCGCCGGGTGAGAACGCGGTCGAGGTGGAAGACGCGGGGCGTGACTCCGAGGGGTGCCGCCAGAGACGATCGTCGGGCGAGATCCATCCGCGGAGACCTCCGGCGTGGGCGTCATCGTCGGCCCAGTCGTCATCGGGATGCCATCCCGATGTCCCCTGGTCGTCTCCGTCCACGGGCCTGAGGTTAGTGACGACGGCACCGTTTTGGAGGTCGGCCGGGTCGATCGGGTCCCACCTCGACGGATGCCTCCACCGTTCCATCCCGCACGCCGACAACCTGGCCCTACGATGATCGGGTGGCCCGGGACCTCGCGATCGACCTCGGGACGGCCAACACCCTTGTCTATGCCCGCGGCCGGGGGATCGTGCTGAACCAGCCGACGGTCATCGCCCTCAACACGCGGACCCACGAGGTCCTGGCGGTGGGGAACGAGGCCTGGCAGATGATCGGGAGGACACCCGGGTACATCGTGGCCGTGCGCCCGCTGCGCGAGGGGGCCATCACCGACTTCGACATCACCGAGCGGATGATCCGTCTCCTCCTGCGCCGGGCCGGTGTGACCAGGCTGACCCGACCTCGGGTGCTGATCTGTGTGCCTTCCGCCATCACCTCGGTGGAGCGTCGAGCGGTCAAGGAGGCGGCCCGCCGGGCCGGTGCCTCGGCCGCCCATCTGATCGAGCAGCCCATGGCTGCGGCCATCGGTGCCGGCCTCGACATCCACGAGCCGATCGGGAACATGGTGGTCGATGTCGGGGGAGGGACGACGGAGACCGCGGTGATCTCACTCGGCGGGGTGGTGGCATCCCAGGCCATCCGGTGCGGTGGCTTCGACATGGATGCGGCCATCCAGCAGTACGTGCGACAGCAGCACGGGATCGCCATCGGCGAACGGACCGGCGAGGAACTCAAGCTGGCCATCGGGTCGGCCCTTCCCTACACCGACGAGGTGATGGCTGAGGTGAGGGGCCGGGAGGTCATCACCGGTCTCCCCAAGACAGTCATCCTCTCGCCTGAAGAGGTCCGCTTCGCGTTGCGCGATCAGGTCGAGCAGATCGTGGCCACCGCGGTGGCCTGCCTCGGCGACTCACCACCCGAGCTGGCCCAGGACATCATGTACGAGGGCATCCATCTGGTGGGGGGCGGGGCCCTGCTGCGTGGCCTGGCCAATCGTCTGGCCGATGAGACGGAAGTGCCGGTCCACCTGGTGCCGACACCGCTGGAGTGCGTCGTGCAGGGAGCCGGCCTGTGCCTCGACTCCTTCGAGAGCCTTCGACCGATCTTCGCCGCCGCCGAGTCCTGAGCCTGCCCCGCCACCGACTCACGGCGTCGGTGGCGGCGATGGCTCACGTCATGTCCAACAGATCCTCGGCCACCTGACGGACCTGCCAGTCGCGATCGTCGAGACAGCGGCGAAGGGCCGCCTCGACCGTGGGGCCCTCGAACGCGGCCAGGGCCACGGCCGCCCTCCGGCGAATGGCCGGCTTGTCGTCGAGCGCGGCGAGAACGGCTGGAAGCCCCGACGGGTCTCCAATAGCCCCCAGCGCGGCGACGGCCGCCTCGCGACACAGGGGATCGGCATGGCCGGTCTCCTTCGATGCCAGAGCTGACAACGTCGGGACCGACGATCGCTCTCCGCGTTCGCCCATGCTCCACGCGGCCATCTCCACCACCGATGGGTCGGGGTCGCCGAGGGCGGCGGAGGGGTCCACGGCGGGTCGGGTGGCGGCCAGCTCGCAGGCCCGTCGCCGCACCGGGGAGGCCGGATCGGCCAACGCCGTCGTGAGATCGGCACCGGCCAGGGTGCCGAGCCGATCGAGTGCCCCCAACCCGGTGGCTCGTACCGAGGGCGCAGGGTCGGTCAGCGCGGCGCGCGCCGACGGCTCGTCCCCCAGATGCCCGGCCAGGGCCACCGCCTTCCGCCGCTCGGTGACGCTTGCAGCGAGAGGTTCCATGGCAGGCTTCACCCCGACGTCATCGGCATCGCTGGTCGACGCCGGCGGATCCGACGACGTGGGAGCAACCACAACACCACTATGACCGAGGACGACATCAACATCCCTGCAGGGCCTCCCGGGCCCGTCTCGGGCCCGGTACCCGAGGTTGCGCCGGCCTCCCTCCCTCCGTGGTCACCCGCTCTGCCGAAGAGGCATCGCCGTTGGCCGTGGATGCTCTTCATCGCCGTGGTGGTGGCGCTGGTGGTGGCGGCGAAATGGAACCTCGACTACTACGCCCTCCAGCCCGGAAACGCCCAGTCGGTGCAGCAGTACATCACGGTGCCGGCCGACCGGAACCATCCGGTCCATCACCCGGTGCTGCTCACCGATGTCAACATCAGCAGGGTGACGGCACTGACCTATCTCTTCTTCAGGTTGCAGGCCGACACCGAGCTCGACCCGGTGCAGACGATCACCGGTGGGTCACCCCCCTCGCAGTTGAACGCGCAGGGAGCCCTCGAGATGTCCCAGGCCGAGGACGACGCCAAGGCCGCGGCGCTCCATCGCCTCGGCTATACGGTGACCGCCACTCCCTCAGGGGCGGTCATCTTCGGGACCTACCCGGGCACGCCGGCCTACGGCGTCCTCAACGTGGGCGATGTGGTCACCGCCGTCGATGGGGTGGCGACGCCCACGGCAAACAGCCTGATCACTGCACTGCGTCACCATCACTCCGGACAGACGGTGATCCTCACCGTGCGGAAAGGAGGCACCGCGGCGCCGGCGCCGATCTCGATCACCCTCAAGACGACCAAGGTCGACGTCGGCGAGGAGAATGGCAAGACAAAGACGGCCTATCTCGACCTGGGCATCATGCCCGAGGATCAGGTCGACTTCACGTACCCGTTCCCCGTGGCCATCGACGTGACCAACATCGGTGGACCGTCTGCCGGCTTGGCCATGACCCTCGGGGTCATCGACGCGCTGACGAGTGGATCGGTGACCGGTGGACGCACGGTGGCCGCCACCGGCACGATCGACAGTCAGGGAAATGTGGGGCCGGTAGGAGGTGTCCCTCAGAAGACGGTGGCCGTCGAGAATGCCGGCGCGTCTATCTTTCTCGTACCACCTCAGGAGTACCAGGACGCCCTGTCCAAGGACCGACCCGGGTTGAAGATCTATGCCGTTTCGACCCTCGATCAGGCACTGTCGGTACTGGCTGCGCACGGGGGGACCGTGGCCCGGGTCGCCACCAACCCCACGACCAAGGGCACCGGCGCGGGATGACCATTTTCGAGAGCGGACGGTCGTAGGCTCTCGGCCATGCCTGAGGAGCGACTGATGTCCATCTCTTCCTCGTCCCACCTGGCTCCGGACGATGTGGCCCGTCACTCGTTCGGCTCGGTTCGTCGAGGGTTCGATCCCAACGAGGTCCGTGCCTATCTCGAGTCCATCGCCGCTGGTCTGAGGGGTGTGGCCGATCGTGAGCACCAGCTCCTTCAGGAGCTCGCCGACGCCGAGCACCGTGCCTCCAATCCGGTGCTGGACGAGGGAACGCTCACGACCGCACTGGGTACCGAGACGGCGCGGGTGCTCCACAGTGCCCACGAGGTGGCGGCCGAAATGGTGGCCAAGTCGGAGGCCGAGGCCAATCGACTTCTGACCGAGGCTCGCGAGGAGATCGAACAGACCCGCTCCCAGACGGAGGACCGACTGGCCGAGCAGTCGGCGGCGTCCGAAGAGGCCGCCAAGGAGCTGCGCGAGCGAACCAACCAACAGGTGGCGTCGGGGTTGGAGATCGCACGTCGAGACGCCGACGCCCTGCTCGATCGGGCACGGGAAGAGTGCCGTGCGATGGTGGACGAGGCGCAAGGCCTGCGGGCGCGGGTGCTGGCCGATCTGTCCAAACGGCGAAAGGTGCTGCACGCCCAGATCGAACAGCTCCGGGCCGGTCGCGAGCGTCTGGCCGAGACGGTGCACGACGTGCGCCGGGCCGTGGATGGGATTGCCGATGAGCTGTTCGCCGCCGAGGACAACGCGCGACTGGCCGCAGAGGCGGCCGGGCGCGAGGCATTGGATCGAGCCGACGAGGGGTCACCTGAGGAGCTGGCCGCACAGTTGCTGGCCGAGGAGCAGGATGCCGACGCCGCGGTCGACGCCCTCGCCGCTGAACCGGAGGGACCGTACGACCTCGAGGCGGTCGACGCGCTCGCAGGTGAGCCGGCCGGACCCTACGACCTCGAAGCGGTCGAAGCCCTCGAGGTCAAAACGGCCCAGGTGGAGGAGGGGGTGGCGGAGGTAGAGGCGACGACCGCGGACGCCGAGGACCCCGACGATGCGGATTCCGATGAGGTCACGTCTCCCGAGGGCGCAGCCGACGCATCGCCTGTCGATGCACTGTTCGCCAAGATTCGGGCCGCCCACGACGGACCCGAGGTTGCTGATGGGGAGCCGGCCGCAGTCGAGCGTCCGGTGGCGGACAAGGCCGAACAACAGTCTGAGGCCAAGGATGAGAGCGAGGACCGTGGGGACGGGCCCCCCGAAGAACGCAATCCTTTGGCTATCCGCCGTGACGAGCTGATCGACCCCATCGTGACCACTCTGGCCAGGAGATTGAAGCGCACGTTGCAAGACACCCAGAACGAGCTGCTCGACAGCCTGCGGTCCAACGGATCGGTGTGGTCCTCCGACCTCTTGGTCGAGGAGCGGGAGCACATCGACTCCTATGCGACCGCGGCTCTGCCCGCACTGGAGCAGGCCGCCGCTGCCGGCGTCTCGTTCGCCGAAGTCAAGGGACCTGGTCCCAAGCAGGATGCGCTCATCGGGATCGCCCACGAATTGGCCGAGGCGGTGACGGGGCCGCTTCGCCGCCGCCTCTCCGCAGACGAGGGGTTGGACGGCGCCGAAGAGGCAGTGGTGGCCGAACACGTGGGCTCGGCCTTCCGCGAATGGAAGGGTGAGAGGATCGAGCGCCTCGCTGGGGACTACGTGGTCGCAGCGTTCTCCACAGGCACGATCTCAGCGGTCAAGGGGAAGAAATCTGCCAAGCTGGAGTGGGTGGCAGTGTCAGATTCGGGGGACGAGCCGTGTCCCGATTGTGAGGACAACGGGTTGAACGGATCCCAACCACCCGGCGAGGACTTTCCGACCGGACACCACTATCCGCCGGCACACCCGGGCTGTCGATGCCTGCTCGCTCTGTCCGCCACCTAGGCTGCAGCCGTGCGTCCCCCCAGTGACATGCCTCAGACCTCGCGTCCGGCCTCGCACCGGAGGCGCCGTTGGATCATCATCGCCGCGGTGGTGCTTGTCATCCTCATCGCCTCCCTCCGGACCTTCGCCATCTTCTACACCGATGCACTGTGGTTCACCTCGGTCAATCTGCACTCGGTATGGCTGAAGCTC
>Ga0307373_10015978_pt1 | contig 10132 bp, 7 predicted proteins | sample OX2MG_FD_202534 | JGI IMG/M metagenome (GOLD analysis project Ga0307373, IMG submission 202534) | Soil microbial communities from Risofladan, Vaasa, Finland - OX-2 | ecosystem: Environmental > Terrestrial > Soil > Coastal area > Acid sulfate soil | place: Finland: Risofladan, Vaasa | collected...
CCCGTGCCCGGCCCGGAGTGGGCATCGTGGTGGTCGGGGCGGGCGGGACCGTCTCGGCCCGTTCGTCGGTGGTCGCCATGGGCGGCACGTACTCGTTCGACGGCGTGCTGCAGGACGCGGTCGGGCAGGCTGGCTGGCGCTACGTCGGGCTCTGGCAAGGGTTCGTGCGGTTCGACCGGCTCCACGTCCGACCACCGGTATGGCTGGCCGGGTCACCGAGGGCCCGGGTGCGCCAACTGTCGGTGGGTGCCGACGGATCGGTGCTCGTGGCCGTATCGGCGCCGGAACCCGTGGTGGTGGTCCGGAGCGAGGCCTACCAGAAGGGGTGGCACGTCGACGCGGTGCCGGTGGGAGGGGGGCCCACGCGTTCCCTGCCGGTGGTGGCGGACGGTCTCGTGCAGGAGGTGCACGTGCCGGCCGGCAGCTATCTCCTCACCTTTCGTTACCGGGCCAGCGGCCTCACCCTGGGCTTGCTCGGCAGCTCGCTCGCGTTGGGGGGGTTCGTGGTCCTCGGCATCGTGGCCTGGCGCCGCCGGGTTCGTTCCCGCCCGGTGCCCACGGGCCCAGGTGACGCGGAGGATTAAGGTGCACAGGTGATCAGGGTCGCGGTGGTTGGGGCCGGGGGCCGTATGGGCCAGGAGTCGTGCCGGGCGGTGATCGGGGCCGGGGACCTCGATCTGGTCGCCGCTGTCGACCCGAAGACCGCAGGGATCGATCTCCGTCAGGTGCTCGGCGGGGAGGTGCCCTCCATTCAGGTCTCGGGCCACGTCGATGCGCTGGTGGAGGCGGGGGCCGAGGTGGTGGTCGACTTCACCGCGGCGCCGGCCGCTCGCGAGAACCTGCCCTGGTACGCGGCGAACGGGATCCATGCCGTGGTGGGGACGACCGGTCTGAGCGAAGAGGACCTGGCCGACGCGGAGGAGCGGTTCGCGGCATCGAGCGCCAATGCGGTGATCGCGGCCAATTTCGCCATCGGCGCGGTGCTGCTCATGCGGTTCTGCGAGCTCGCTGCGCCCTACATGGAGGGCGTGGAGGTGATTGAGCTGCACCACAACGAGAAGGTCGACGCACCCTCGGGCACCGCACTTCGCACGGCCCAGCGCATCGTCGACGCCCGCCGGGCCGCCGGCTCCGGTCCCCTTCCGGCCGACCCCACCAGCCAGTTGGTGCTGGAGGGAGCGCGCGGGGGCGAGGCTCCCGGCGGGGTTCGAGTCCACTCGGTCCGCCTGGCCGGCCTCGTGGCCCACCAGGAAGTGATCTTCGGCACCACCGGGCAGACCCTCACGCTGCGCCACGACTCCTACGATCGGCGCTCGTTCATGCCGGGGGTGCTGCTCGCCGTGCGCGAGGTGCCCAACCGCACCGGGGTCACCATCGGGCTCGATCCCCTCCTCGGCCTCTGAGGAGCGCCGACGGAGCCGCGGGCGCGCGGGGGTCCCCGAGAGAGCTTGGGCGGGCACGGCGAAGGTCTCGAACGGGTCGTTGCGCCGACGATCTCAACGCAACAGCGGAACGACCCCCCGGATCGAGCGAGACGGGAGGATCCCCTGCGATGATCGGACGGCTGGCGCCCGGCGGCTCGATCGCCGGACTACTTCTGGCGGTTCGGGGTCGTCGTCAGGTGCGGGCCCCACCCAACGCCACTCGCCAGGGCCGCCCGAAAGTCGCCAGCCTTTGTGCGTGTGCATGTCATGGTGGACTTTGCACACCCGAGCAAGGTTGTCGAGGCTGGTCGGCCCGCCGTCGGAATAGTCGGTGAGCCAGTGGTCGATCTCGAGCCCGAGCACGGCATCGCATCCCGGCACCACGCACGAGGGGTCCCGTTGGTGGAGCGCGATGCGCACCGAGGTCGGGATCGTCCGTTTCGTCCCGCTCACCGTCTTCACGTCGTGGGCGTCGGTCACCACCACGTTGAAGAGCGAATCGCCCAGGAGCTCCCGGGCGACCGCCACCGAGACCGTCCCTACCCCGGCGATCTCGCAATGCTCGCCGGGCCCGAGGCGTCCACGCCGGAGGGCGGCCGCGTCCACCCGGACGAGCACCCGGGCACGAGGACCCTCCCGACCGTCGGTCCTCGCCCCGAGGACCAGGTCCACCAACGCGTCCGCCAGGTATTGGGCGTGGCCCTCGTGGGTACCGCTCGCCAGGGCCCGCTTGAAGTACGTGTCGGCCCGAGCCTCGAGCCGGCCGAGGCACCGCCCCCAATCCGACGTGCCGAGCGAGAACTCCCCCCGTACGCCGCCGTCGATCCCGCGCCAGGTCCGGAGGAAGCGGCCGGCGTGGGCGGCGGCGTCCCGGGAGGCCTGGTCGTGGGCGGACAGGGCCACCGATCGCGCCCGCTCTGCGCGATCACGCAGTGCTTTCAGCGATTCGTCCCGAGCAGCCTCCATGAGTGCCGGAACGGACTCCGGGGCCACCGAGCCCGCTCCGGCGATCGTTCTCACCTGAGCAGCCGAGAGCTCGCCCGATACGAAGGCTTCGCGCAGAGGGGCCAAGGTCTCGAGCTGGTGTGCGGTACGCAGTGCGCAGAGGGCTTCACCCTTGGACTCCCCGGCCATCTGAGCCAACCAATCCGCCGCATCACGGTGGCCCGTCTCGGCGTAGGTCCCCGCCTGCTGCACTCGGCGAGCGCAGATGGCCTTGCCGGCTGCCGCTGCCCGCTCGAGGTCGACGAACACCGACACCGCCTCGGCCGCCTCCGGACCGTTCAGGGACTCGGGGTCCATCTCCGAGAGCACGACCCGGATGGCCTCCACCTGCCGGCGAAGCGTCGATACGAACATGTGTTCGATCCTACGGGTGGGGTGTGACGTTCTCCGGATCCGGCCCAGAACGAGGGAGCTCGACCCGAGTGCGTCCCGACGTCATCCGCCGTGCCGTGATGAGGGTCACGGTCAACTCGTCGGAAGCTACGAGCTCGGGTAGCTCGGTTCCGGGGTCTGATCGGCAGGAAGCACGGGGACCTCGTGCTCCTGCCCGAAGGAGCCCGACAGCAGCCGGAGCTCGTGCATCAGCTCGTTGTTGACCTTGATGTAGCCGTCGATGGTCGAGTTCAGCTCGCGTGCGGACTCCGGCGAGATGACCGGCGGTGGGCCGACCGGGGGCGAGGTCGGCATGGCCAGCTCGCCGGCGCGCCGCGAGGCGTCGGTCAGGATCGTCCCCGCCTCGGCGTTCGCAGCCGAAAGGATCTCGTGCGCCTGCCGCTCGGCGTCGGCGATGGCGTTCTGAACGAACTCCTTGCATCGGGTGAGGAGCTGGTCGATCTCGGCTTCGGACGCCCGCACGACGGTGAACCGGCGAACGGCCTCCGCGGCGCGCTCGGCCGCGGCCGCCGCCGCCCGCGCTGCTCCCGCGGCCGATCGGGCGGCGTCCAAGGCGTCGGATGCGGAACGAAGGGAATCCCCGTCGGCGGCAGCGTGCAGGGGCTCGAGCAGACCCTGGGCCGAGGCGCTCGCCAGCAACCGCTGGACGGCGTCGTTCGCGCCGGCCGTCGTGGCCTCGATCGCGGTCGACGCCTCCTCGCCCCCAGCCCGATGCCGCGGCTCAGCCTCGGATCCGGCCACCTCGGATCCGGCCACCTCGGATCCGGCCACCTCGGATCCGGCCACATCCGGCGCAGCGAGATCGGCTGCCGGCTCGACACGGAACCGGTCGAGCACCGGCCGCATCGCCTGGCGGAGCTCGTCGGGAGTGGTACCGCCCACTTCAAAGACGATCTCGCTCGCTCCGGAGAGGGCGACCACAAAGGCGATGCCCTCCCTACGGCCGGAGAACCCGAACAGGCCTGGAGCCAGCTGCGGACTGACCCTGAACCGCCGGCTCATCTCGGCAGGTCCCTCCACCTCCATGCCCGACACGTCGTTCCACGGCACCCACGCGACACCACGCCTGGTCCTGAACTGCAGTCCCGCTTCGGTGCAACGGAGGAACGAGGAGTCCTGGGTCTCCGGCTCCGGGGCGAACCCCCCGAGGTACCTCGCGGGTTCCACCATGATGGTCCTGCCGATCTGCGCTGCAGGATCGAGCGGGCCGTTGGAGAGCGTGAACGCCGGCGGGATGGGTCCGGGAGCCGTCATCTCGAGCGGCGCCGACGGTTGGGCGGGGGCCTCGGCCGGCGCCGTCCACATCTCCTGGGTCCGCCGCCGGTAGTCGGGGTGTGTCTCGGGCGGGTACCACCGCCCGTCACTGGCCAACCACCAGCCGGGACCTCCGATCATCGTGCTCATAGGGGAAAGCGTACTGATTATCGGGCCCACTCGAAAGGGATCAATTGGCCGAATAGCGGTCGAGGCCATTCACGTGGGAGGGGCGGTCGATGATCGTCCATTGGCGGGTCGATGATCGTCCGTTCACGATCCGAGCGATCCGAGCGGGCGTGGCCCCGGTACGTTCCTGAAGGTGAAGGGCTCGCTCGGGCGTCCGGGCTGCACGAACCAGCACTGGCCCACTTCGTCGCTCTCGACGACCGAGATGAGCGCATCGACGACGTCCGCCACGGTGAGCAGCGGTGCACCGACGGCATCCACCCAGCCCCGGATGCCCTCGACGAGCGACGTGTCGGCGAAGCCGGGGCAGAGTGCATTGATACGGATGCGGTCTTCGGCCAGGATCGGGCCGAGGGAGCGGACCAGGCCGACGACTGCGTGCTTGTTGGCACCGTAGATCGGCTCGGGAGGGACCGGCATGAGCCCGGCCAGGCTGGCGGTGGCCACGATCGTGCCGCCGCCACGGCGGCGTAAGGCCGGAAGCGCGGCGTGGATGCCGAACACCACGCCGTCGAGGTTGACGCCCATGGCCCGGCGGTAGCGGAGAAGGTGGAAATCGTCGCCGACCCCGCAGCCACCGGCCACTCCCGCATTGAGGTGGACGAGGTCGAGCCCGCCGAAGTGCCCGACCGCAGCGGCGACCGCCGCATGGTTGTCGGGGAGGTCGGAGACGTCGCAGTGCACGTACAGACCGTCGAGCTCTCCGGCAAGGGCCCGACCGGGCCCGTCGTCGACATCGGCGAGCACCACCCTGGCCCCCAGCCCGGCCAGCCGGGTCGCAGCGGCGGCACCGATTCCGTTGGCCGCTCCGGTCACCAGGGCGACAGCTCCCTTCAACTGTTCGCGGTCCACCGTCGTGCCTTCACGAGAATTGCGCGTGGGGACGCGGAGCGAGCAGGCCGTCGAGGCAGGTAGTACGCGGGGTGATGAGGAACCTCCCAGACGAGCACGGGATCGGACGTGTCGACCACCAACTGGCCGTTCACGAAGGCACGGACCCGCTTGGGTCCGGTCTCCAACCGGACCCGGCCCCTCGAGGCATCCGGGGGATCGATGCTCATGGTGGAACCTCACTCAGCGACGGCGGAAGGCCCCATCATGTCGTCTCGTCGGCCCGATGGCACCACCGGGGCCCGAGGCGTCAGAATCGGGTGACGACGGGAGTGGACAGGAATGGGGCCATGACCACGACGGAGGGCAGGGATTCGATTCGGTCCGGCTCGATCGGGTCCGGAGGAGGGCCGGCGGAGCCGGACCGGACCAGGGGATTGCGGGAAGTCGTCGATCTCGTCGGGCACGAGGACGCCGATGGCCGCCATCTGGTGGCCGACAACTGCCCGGCGGAGTTCACCTGGGACTACACGAAGGGTGCTCGTCCCAAGCTCGACAGGCTCTACGAAAAGGCCAAGCGAGCCCAGTGGAACGGCCGGACGGACCTTCCGTGGGAGACACCCGTCGATCCCGAGCGCCTGGCCATGGCGGGCGCGGACGTCGGCCGGGACCCGCGCTGGGCCGGGGCCGACCTCGGCGGCACCGCGCTCGAGCACTGGGGTGACCGGGAGTGGCTCCGGTTCCGGGTCGAGCAGGAGAATTGGATGCTCTCCCAGTTCATGCACGGCGAGCAGGGCGCGTTGATCTGCACGGCCAAGATCGTCGAGACCGTTCCGTGGATCGACGCCAAGTACTACGCGGCGACCCAGGTGGTCGACGAGGCCCGGCACGTCGAGGTGTTCAGCAGGTATCTCGACGAGAAACTGTCAGGGCACTACCCGGTCAACGCCCACCTCGGCCTGCTGCTCGACGAGATCGTGGCCGACTCCCGATGGGACATGACCTATCTGGGGATGCAGATCATGGTGGAGGGCCTTGCGTTGGCGGCCTTCGGGTTCATGTACCAGCTCACCCAGGAGCCCCTGCTCAAGACCATGCTGCGTTACGTCATGGCCGACGAGGCCCGGCACGTCGCCTTCGGCGTCCTTTCCCTGCAGGAGCATTACGCACAGCTGACGACAGCCGAGATCCGCGATCGGCAGGAATTCGCGTTCGAGGCCGCCGTACGGATGCGCGACCGGCTCCTCATGCAAGAGGTCTGGGAACGGATGGAGGTGCCCAAGGACGACGTGGTCCGCGTCGTGTCCCAATCACCCGAGCGGGACGACTTTCAGATCCTCCTCTTCTCCAAGATCGTGCCCAACGTGAAGAAGCTCGGTCTGCTCGACGCCGCCGGAGGATGGCTCCGGGATCGGTTCACCGACCTCGGGGTGATCGCGTTCGAGGACTGGACCGACACCGAGGCCGAGTTGGATGCGGCGGCCGAGGGCTCGCCGGTGGCGCGACAGGTGGTCTGAGGCGGCCGGCCGGCCGGCTGGTAGCCTCGGGAGGAATGGCCCTTCGCGATCAGACACCCACCCTGGGCGCCGTGGTCACCGCGATGGTCACTCCTTTTGACGAGGAGGGGGCTCTCGACCTGGGTGCCGCGGTCGAGCTGGCCCGCTGGCTGGTCGAGCACGGGAGCGACGGGTTGGTCCTGGCGGGGACCACCGGCGAGGGTCCGGTGTTGAGCGATGCGGAACGGGCGGACCTCTGGCGGGCCGTGGCCGAGGCCGTCACCGTGCCGGTCGTCGCCGGAGCGGGCACCAACGACACCCGTCACTCCATCGAGCTCGTGCGCACCGCCGCGCAGATCGGTCTTGACGGGGTGCTCGTGGTCACGCCCTACTACAACCGACCGTCCCAGGCCGGATTGTTCGACCACTTCCGTGCCGTCGCCGAGGCCTCCGCTCTGCCGGTCGTGCTGTACGACATCCCTGCCCGTACCGGCCGGCGGATCGCCACCGACACCCTGTTGCGGCTGGCCCACGAGGTGCCCAACATCGTGGCGCTGAAGGACGCGGCGGGCGATGTGGCCGGGTCGGCCCGATTGATGGCCGAGGCTCCCGCCCGCTTTGAGGTCTACAGCGGCGACGACGCCCAGACGCTTCCGCTGCTGGCGGTCGGTGCGGTCGGGGTCGTCAGCGTCGCGTCCCATTGGGCCGGGATCGAGCTCGGCCAGGTGGTCGGCGCGTTCGCCAAGGGTGACGTCAACGGCGCCCGTACCGCCAACGCCCGCCTCATCGAGTCCTACGCGTTCGAATCGAGCGACGAGTTCCCGAACCCGTTGCCGGCCAAGGCCGCCTGTCGGGTCCTCGGCCTCGCCGTCGGGCAGTGCCGCCCGCCGATGGGCGCCGCACCCGCGGTGCTCGACGACCGGGCGCGTGAGGTGCTGGGCCGCCTGGGGACGACCGAGACGACGGGCCCACCGCGTGGCTGAGCAGCAACGGCGTCGTCGGAGGCCGGCCGGTTCAGCCCAGGGAGCGGCGGGTCCCGGCCCGAGCGACGCGGCACCGGTCCGCGTCGTCTTCCTCGGTGGCCTGGGGGAGATCGGCCGGAACTGCGCCTGCATCGAGGTCGACGGGCGTATCCTCGTGCTCGATTGCGGGATCATGTTCCCCGATCCGGACATGCCCGGCATCGACCTGGTCCTGCCGGACTTCTCGTACCTGCGCGAGAATGCCGATCGGGTCGACGCGATCGTGCTCACCCACGGGCACGAGGACCATACGGGGGGCCTTGCCTACCTGCTGCGGGATCTGCGGGTGCCCATTTACGGCTCGGAGCTGGCGCTCGGCCTGGCCCGGAACCGGATCGACGAGGCAGGCCTGGGTGACCGGGCGACCTACCACGTCGTGGCCGACGGTGAGCGGCGGCGAATCGGTCCCTGCGACGTCGAGTTCATCCCGGTGACCCATTCGGTCCCCAGTGCCTTCGCCATCGCCTTCCACACACCTCAGGGGATCGTGCTGCACTCGGGGGACTTCAAGCTCGACCTCCAGCCGGTCGACGGCCGTCGGACCGATCTGTCGAGGATGGGGGCGCTGGCCAAGGACCCCGGGATCCGGCTCCTCCTGTCGGACTCGACCAACGCGGAAGAGGCCGGCTTCACCCCGTCCGAATCGACGGTCGGGGTCGCCCTCCGGCGGGTCTTTCTGGCCCGGCCCGGCCGCAGAGTGATCGTGGCCTGCTTCGCGAGCCACGTGCACCGGGTGCAGCAGGTCGTCGACGCGGCGGTGGTCGCCGGCCGCCGGGTGGCCACCCTCGGTCGCTCGATGGGCAAGAACGTCGACCTGGCGTCGCGACTCGGCATCCTGACGATCCCCGAGGGGACCCTCGTCGACATTGACGACATCGACCGCCTGCCTCCCGGGGAGATCTGCGTGGTCTCGACCGGATCGCAGGGGGAGCCCATGTCGGCCCTGTCGCTCATGGCAACCGGCGAGAACAAGCGGCTGCGGATCGAGGACGGCGACGTGGTGGTGATCAGCGCCCACCCGATCCCGGGCAACGAGTGGTCGGTGGGCCGGGTGATCGACGAGCTGCACCGGCGGGGCGCGGAGGTGGTGCACTCGGGCTCCGAGGCGGTGCACGTGAGCGGTCATGCGTGCCAGGGGGAGCTCCGGACGCTGATCTCGGTGACCCAGCCCGGCGCGTTCGTACCCGTCCACGGCGAGTACCGCCACATGGTCCACCACGCGGAGCTGGCGAGGGGGATGGGGATCCCCGCCGAGCAGGTGCTCCTGTGCGAGGACGGGGACGCCGTCCTTCTCACCGCCGCCGGGCTGCAGCGCGACGGCGAGGTACCGGCCGGATACGTCTACGTCGACGGCACGGTCGGGGACATCGGTCACGGCGTCCTTCGGGACCGGCGGGCCCTGTCGGAGGAAGGGGTGGTGATGGTGGTGGCCACCGTCGACCTCCATCTCGGCCGGCTGCACGGAATGCCCCAGATCGCCACCCGGGGCTGGGTGCACGCCCCCGAGGCCGAGGAGCTGTTGGGCGAGGCCAGCAAGGTGGTGGCCGACGCGCTCACCCAGGCCATGAGCGACGGCGCCCGCGACGTGGAGGTCCTCGGCCGCCATGCCCGCAAGTCCCTCGGCCGCCTGGTGGGCGACCGGACCAGGCGTCGCCCGATGATCGTTCCGGTGATCCTCTCGGTCTGAGCGCCCGAGGTCGCGGGCGTTCGTGTATGGACGTTCGCCTCCCGATGGGTTACGTTTGTGACGCTATACTTCAACTTGGCGGGATCTTCCTGCCTCAATCGGATCCTAGGGGGGCTTGGGGATGGCGATCTTTTCGTTTCGTTCACGCCGCGTACGCTTCGGCATGCTCGCGCTGGCGCTCGGGGGCCTGGTCACGGGTTCGACCGTCGCTCTGTTCCCGGCTGCGAGCGGAGCCGCGGCGAGCACGATCACCATCGGCTACGTCACCGACCTGACCGGCGTGGCGTCGTCGACCTTCGCCGACGGTGCCGGGGGAGCCCAGGCCCGCATCGACCTGCAGAACGCCCAGGGGGGGGTGAACGGCCACAAGCTGAAGCTGGTGGTGGAGGACGACCAGTCGAGCCCGACCGTCAACAAGACGGCGTCCCAGGACCTCGTGCAGAACAAGGGCGCCTTCGGGGTCATTCAGTTCTCCGCCTTCACCTTCGGAGGTGCCCCGTACCTCCAGCAACAGGGCGTCCCGGTGACCGGTGCCGCCTTCGACGGGCCCGAGTGGGCGCAAGAGCCCAACTCCAACATGTTCAGCTACGCCCCGCTGGTCGACGCGAACATCGGGGGCACGTACTACGGCTCCACCGCCACCGCCAACGTGTTCAAGGCCCTGGGCGCGAGCAAGGTGGCCGGTCTGGCCTACGGCATCTCGGCCTCCTCCCAGCAGTCGATCCGGGTGGTGTACGCCGGCGGTTCCACCCAGTGCTACAAGAACTTCTCGGTGCCCTTCGGCGGCGTGGACTTCACCGCCGACGTGCTGCAGATCAAGTCGGCGGGGTG
>Ga0307373_10015979_pt1 | contig 10132 bp, 8 predicted proteins | sample OX2MG_FD_202534 | JGI IMG/M metagenome (GOLD analysis project Ga0307373, IMG submission 202534) | Soil microbial communities from Risofladan, Vaasa, Finland - OX-2 | ecosystem: Environmental > Terrestrial > Soil > Coastal area > Acid sulfate soil | place: Finland: Risofladan, Vaasa | collected...
GGTTCCAGGAGATCTCGGAGGTCCGAGCGCCGGTTCCGACGATCGGATGCGCCTGCACCTCCTGCCAGGCGATCCGCCACTGCGTCACGCGTCCGCTGCCGCTGAACGAGAAGAGGCGGCTGTTGAGGGTCGCACCGCCCGCGCCGCCTCCACCTGCAAACGCATGCCAGGTCTTGCTCGCGATCGTCGCCGGCGAGCCGAAGGCCACGGTCACTCCGATCAACGCGACGACGGCCAGCGCGGCGCCGGCGAGCCGGGTGGCGCGCAACCAGGTGCCCGGCAGCACGAGCCGGGCATCGAGCGGCGCGAGCCACCAGGCTGCTGCACCCGAGCACGCAGATGCCAGGAGCAGGAAGAGGACGAGGCGGTGGCCGTCGTGGGCGGCGGCGGCGAGCGACGGGTTGGCGATCGTGAGCGGCCGCATCGACGCCGCGCGCCAGACCGCCACGGCAGCCCATGGCGCCAGCACGACGATTGCGGCCCCGAGCCGGACGCGCCGTGCGCTCGCGGCCAGGGCGACGGCGAGGCCGAAGCCGAGGCTGAGCCACGCGCCCCGGCTGTAGGTGAAGTAGAGCGTGGTCAGGAGGAGCGGCAGTGTCGCGGCGGCAAGCGCGCGGGTGAGCCGGCTCGCCGACTCGTGCGCGAGCGCGAGCGCGAGGAGCGCACCGATCGCGGCGAACAGGCCGAGTGAGTTCCAGTAGCCGACCGGCGCCGACAACCTGTTCCCGGAGATGACGTAGTCGACGCCGAAGCGGTCGGGCACGAGGCGGGTGAGCAGCGACCAGCCGCACACGACGGAGACGGCGGCCCAGACCCCGGTCAGGAGCCGCTCGGGTGAGCGTCGCACCCAGAGCGCGGCGGCGAGGAAGGCCGCGGCATAGACGGCGACGCGCTGCGTCTCGAGCGCGCTCTGGGTGGGGCTGAGCGACCAGGTGGTGCTGAGCGCGGTCCAGGCGGTGAACGCGGCCAGGAGCGCGGCGGTCGCGGCCGCCGGCCGCGCGAGCCGCGCGCGCTTGCCTCCGACCAGGGCGACCGCGGCCGCCCAGGCCGCGGCGAGGATCGTCCAGCCCCACGGCCCCGGGAAGTAGCCGCCCTGGTCGAAGGCGACCGCCGCCACGACGAGGAACGCGCCGGCTGCCGGGAGCGACCGGGGCGGCCGGCCCCGCGCCTTGAGCAACCGGACACCGACGCGAGCGATCGCCACGGACGCACCCTAACGGCCTGGGCGCCGAGACCTGGAACGGCGGAGGCCGGGTTGCCCCGGCCTCCGCCACACTCCTGATCTCCGGCGAGCTACTTGATCGCGACGGTCTTGCTGACCTTGTGCCCGTCGTAGTCGACAAACGTGAGCTGCACCTCGGACCCGGACTGCAACCTCGGAACGTGGAGGTCGAGGTCGATCGTGCCCGGGCGCAGGATCACGAGATGGAAGGTCTTGCGCGACTTCCCACCGATCGTGTGCTTGCGGATCGTGCTCGAGTCGCCCATCACGACCGGCACGCCGTTCGAGAGGACGTGGATGTAGAGCGCGGCCTGCTCGTCGACGAAGAACGTCAGAGCAACGTCGTTGCCCGTGGCGACGGGTGCGCCGACCACGTCGACGTTCGGGGCGCCGATGTGCATGCGCGTCGGGTCGCCGAACTTGCCACTGCCGGCGGGCTGCGTCTTGCGGCCGGACTCGCTGACCGTGTAGTTCGCCTTGTAGAGCACGGCGAAGTCCGTCAGATGGCGCGTCAGGATGTGGATGTCGTTGCCGACGCGGTAGAAGCCGTCCTGCGCGTTGGCCGGCAGCGGTGTGCCGGAGATCTCGGCCAGCGCCTTGAAGTTGACACCGTCCTCGGAGAACGCCGGGACGTAGTCCTTGGGCGCGTTCGGGAAGACGATCTCGAGCGGCGCAGCGAGGTTGTGGATCACAGCGCCCGTGGCCGGGTCGGTGACGACGATGCTGATGATGCTGTCGCTCGCCGGGCCGGCGAATGCCGGAGCCGCGATCGGCGGCGTCGGATCGACGACGATGTTGACCGGCGTCGAGAACGTCGTCGGCGACCAGCTGACCTGTGTCTGCTGGGTCGTGTCCGTCGGCGGTGCGACCGTGATCGAGCCCTGCGTGTTGGTCTGCACCTCGGTGCTCTTCGAGCCGTCGCTGCTGACGGTCGTCGCCGAGGTGGTCGTCGTCGTCTGCGTCGTGGTCTGCGTCGTCGTCGTCGAGTACTGGTCGTTGGCGGCGTTCAGCACGACGGTGCGCACGCTCGTCCGCGTGCCGACGATCGTCTGGTGCGTGACCCTGGTGACGAAGTCGCTCGCGTAGTTCATCGCGTAGCCGATCCCGCCGATCGCGAGCAGCCCGAGGGCGAATGCGGAAGTCACGCCAGCAAGCCGAAGCTGCGGCTGCAGCCGGCGCCGGGCGGCCGGGCGGGCGCTTTCGAGCTCGCCCTTGATCGTGTTGACAAGCTCATCGGACGGGCGCGGCTTCGCTGCCCGCAGGCGATGCTCAACGCTGTTTCTTTTGAACCGCAGACCCACTGGTGCTCCTCGTTTAGACAGCCGTTTGTGTCTAGTACCCCCGATCGAGGAGAAATCCTTACGGCCGCCGCACGGGTGCTCTGATCCAGAGCTGAGTCTTGTCTCGGGACAGTCCCGCTTTGCGCCTCCAGCCGGCACCGTGGCGGAACGCGTAGATCGCTCAGCAATTCCGAGAGATTCGGCCCGTCGAAGTTCCGTTGCGCTCCGCCGTCGATCATGCTAAGCAGAAGCGATCTGCGCGCCACCGGCGCCGTGACCCTTTGAACGAGTCCTCGACAAGAACGAACTTCTTTTACTTGCTCCGCCGCGCCTGGGCGGTGATGTCGCGTGACGACCGCGTTCGGCTTCGCTTCCTCGCGCTGTACGGCGTCCTGATCGCCGCACTCGACACGGTGGCGCTCGTCCTCGTGTTCGCCGTGATCAGTCTCCTGAACAACCAGCCGACCACGGGCATTTCCGCGTCGTTGATGCATGTGCTTCACCTCGTCCCGCATGACCGCTACAGGACCGCGCTCGTCCTCTTCGCCATCACAGCTGCCCTGTTCGTCGTTCGCAGTCTGCTTTCGGTGCTCGGACTCTGGCTAACGATCGGTGCAACGAACACGGCGCAAGTTGGCCTGGTCACGCGCCTCCTCGTGGGCCACGCCCGAGCACCGCAACTCGTGCGAATGGAGCGCGATGCCGCAGAAACGCTACGGACAGTCATCAACTCCGTATCGCAGGTGGCGTACGGAGTTGTCGGCGCGTCGGTCAACCTCGTCTCGAACATCGCCGTCGGGCTGGCGGTCGCTCTAGGGCTCTTCCTCTCAAGCCCGCTCGTCGCCCTGGTCGTCGTCGCGTACTTCACATTCATAGCGCTTGCCTGGATCCGAATCGTTCGAGGAGGGCTGGAGCGGCGCGGGCGCCGGATTCAAGAACTTCAGCGAGAGCAGCTCCAACTCGTGCTTCAGGCACTCTCCGCCGCGAAAGAGCTGCAGATTCGCGGCCGTGCGCTCTTCTATTCGGACAGCGCTGTGGCGCGAACGCGCGGAATCGCCGCGTCGTCGCGGGGCGCGAATGTCGTGAACGGGAGCCTCCGGTACCTACTCGAGACGTCGCTCGTACTCGGCGCCGTTCTCATCGTCGCGGCTGCCGGTTCGACCGGAGGGCAAGGGGCCGTGTTGCCGGCCGTCGGACTCGTTCTCGCCGGAGCGTTCCGCCTTCTGCCCGCGCTCAATCAAATTCTCTTCCTCAGCAATCAGGTCCAGTTCAACCGGTCGGCCATCGACCTCGTGGAAAGAGAACTCGCTACCTTCGGCCCCTTCAGCGACCCGGCCGAGGCATCTGAGCTCAGCTCACGGCCGCTTCGGTTCACCAAAGAACTGCGATTTGACGGAGTGACCTTCCAGTACCCGACGCGCGACCAGCCCGCCCTTCGAGACATCAGCTTCGCGATACGACCGGGCGAGTCGCTTGGGATTCTCGGGCCGATCGGTTCCGGAAAGAGCACGCTTCTGGACATCGTCCTCGGTTTGCTCGAGCCGGACACCGGCAAGCTCACAATCGACGGCGTGCCGCTCGCCGAATGCCGCGAGAGCTGGCAGCGGTCGATCGGCTACGTCTCCCAGGATGTGTACCTCGTCGACGACACACTCCGCACCAATGTCGCGCTCGGCTGGCGCGACGACGGGATCGACGACACCGCCGTCCTCGACGCCATTCGGCTAGCCAGGCTCGAGGACGTCGTCGCAGCGCTGCCGGACGGCCTCGAGACCGTCGTCGGCGAGCGCGGCGTGCGGCTCTCCGGCGGGCAGAGACAACTCGTCGGGCTCGCTCGCGCGCTCTACGTCCGTCCTAGCGTTCTGATCCTCGACGAAGCGACGTCAAATCTGGATCAGGGCACCGAGCAACGAATCGTCGAGACAATCGCAACGCTTCGAGGGGACATAACGATCATCATCGTGACTCACAGAATTTTGAGCGTGAGCCAGTGTGACCGTCTGATTTACCTGGAGGGAGGAGCCATTCGGGCGCAGGGAACGCCCGAGGAGCTGAAGCCCGGATTGCCCGCCCCTCGAACAGCGACCGGTTTGAGCACGTGACAGACGCCGCGTGAGGCGATCGCCAGCTCATGTCGTACACCAGCCATAGGGCACAGTCTCCCGCCGGTACCGCCTTTGCCTCCCCGTGTGCGTGCGGCGGCAACGACTACGCGCCTCTCTGGCACGGCTCGTACACGAGAGGCGGCTCGACGCAAGCCCACCCGTACCATTTCCACCTTCAGCGTTGTCGCCGATGCTCGCTCGTTCGCACCGACCCCGTCCCTGACCAGAGCATGTACGACGCTCTCGACTTCGACGACGATGGAGCCCCTCACGTCAGACCCTGGCTGTACGACGCAGCGGGGGAGATGCTGACGATCATCCGCGCAAACGGGTACCGCGCCGGGGCGGTGCTCGACGTCGGCTGCAATACGGGAGAGCTCGTGCACGCGATCTCGTCGATCGGTGTGGATGCCGCGGGGTGCGACATCGACGCCGCCGCCGTAGCTCATGGACGTGCTCAGGGAAGACGCCTCTTGCATGTGAACCTCGAGGCTGATCGTGTCCCGGGCATCTATGCGGCGGCACTTTGCATCCACACACTCGAGCACACGCTCAAACCGGTGGATCTGCTCCGGAATCTCGCCGAGTCACTGGAGCCCGGCGCGCCGCTCTTCATCGCGGTCCCGAACTTCGGAGGCCTCGCGGCTCGGATCATGCGCGACCGCTGGGGGTATCTCGTTCCCAGGCAGCATGTGTGGCAATTCACACCTCGCACGTTGCGAGACACGGTCGAACGCACCGGCGCCTTCGTATTGGCCTCGTCGGCTCAGCGAACGACACTGGAGCCGTCCGCCAGCCTGAGCATCAAGCGGCTCATCTTGGAGTTCGCCGGCAAGCTCAACCAGGGGGACGAGATCCGCGCCGTGTTCCGTCGAGTCTGAATCACGTCGTTCCACGAAGGCGCCGTCTGGCGCCAGCGAACTTTCGCTTCCCCCAGTCACGCAGACGGACAGTCGCGAGCGTGGCATCGGCAAACGGAGGGACATCGATGGGGCCGGAACGCACAAGTGTCGGATCGACGACCGACCGCCACGCAGAGTCGAAGTCGATCTGGGAACGACCGCGGAGGAGCGGCTCGAGGCGCCGAAAGGCATAGGCCGCGTCACGGGCGAAGCGCGGATACTCGAGCACAATTAGAGGCAGTTCGAACACGGCGGCCGTTTCGAAGAGCCCGTAGGTGGCTCCGGCAAGCCAGTCTCGCTGCTTGCGCGGCCAGGTCGTGCCAAAGAGCCCACCGTGAGAGTGAACGCTCCGCTGAGCTGCGGCGATCTTCACACGGGATGCGGCAGTCTCGCTCAACGAACGTAACGGAACGATCAGCCACTCCACGGATGCGGGATCCAACCGCCCGGACTCGATCAGCCCGCGTAGCTGCCACGTCAGCGCAGGATTCTTGACGACGTGGGGAGCATCGTCGGCGAGCAGGTCGCTCTCGAGCCCGGCGTGCGCTTGCTCGGAGAACGCGAGCCGGTCGGCGCCGGTCTCGAATCCAAGCGCGCCAAGCAGTTGCACGAGCAATGTGGTTCCGGAACGTCCTGGGCCGGTGATCACGATGTGTGACACCATTGGCCAGCAGTATCGCAGCGGTCTGGATCCCTTTGGCCTCTACCTCAGGCGAGCCCGGCCGACGCGAACCACTCCAATCCCGTAGCCGCCTTGCTCCTGGTCATCCACGATCTCATCGACGGCCATTGTCTCCCGGAGCTCGGCCCAGAAACGGGGTACCCCTCCGACGATGGCTTCGCTCCCCGGGACAATATCGTGGAAGGCCACCAGTCCACCCGACCGAACAAGCGGCCCGTAGAGTTCCCAATCGCGGCGCACACCCTCGTAGGTGTGGTCTCCGTCGATGAAGAGGAGATCGAGCGCTCCGCCCATGAGAGCTGCGATGCGATCACGCGTAGCGGACAGGTGTGAATCGGCGCGGACCAGGTCGAGTCGTTGCCCGGCACGCGCGAAGGCCCGGTAGAGCGGCTCGCGCTCCGGGGGATAGCCTTCCGGGCTCGGCAGGTCCAGGCTCGCGATGTGGGCGTCCGGGTGGGCGGCAGTCGCCAGCGCAAAGAGTGTTCCACCGTACGCCGTCCCGATCTCGAGCACGCTGCGCGGTTCGAGCTCGCACACGCGGGCGAGAAACACCTCCAACTCCGCGCGAACCTGGATCGGCGATAGCGACGCCGTCCCGACCCGCAGCGCGAAGGCGAGCGACGCGATCTCCGCCGGCGCAATGGGGCGAGGGCCACGCCGAAGCCGGCGGCCAAGCCGGCTGAGATCGAAACGCCGGCGGATCACTGCTGCAGCTCCCCCACAGTCGGGACGCGAGGGCGGAAGACGCCCCAGACTCCGGGCTCCGGCCGATACTCCGCCAACGCCGGTTCGCGCAGCGTCTCAGGCAAACCCTCGAGGAGCGGATACTCGCCCGGGTCAGTGCGACTCTGGCGCACGATTTCGACCTCGTGGGTCGACCGGAACCGCTCGGGAACTATCCGCGCCGACTCGGCTCCATGCAACTCCACGATCACCGTGGCATGCGAGAGAGATGTGACCGTCGCGGCGTCAAAGATCTCGACCTCGGCCCCTTCGCAGTCGGAGAGGACGAGAGCTCCAGGAACCGCTAGCCCACGTAGGTCGGCGGCGGTACAGATTCCGCGAATCTCGACGCGCCCGGCGACACCGTTCGCAACCGCTTGGGCCGCGCAGCGTCGTCGCTCGACGGTACTGGCGTCGAATGCGACGACCGGAACGCTGGGAAATGCACGCGCAATTCCGACCGCGTAGTAACCCTCCGCTGCGCCGATATCGATGAAACGCGACGGCGGCGGCTCAAGCGCGGCGACGAGATGAGGGAGGAGGTCGCGCTCGTACGCGCCGAGCAACTTGGCGACCGGAGCGTCGATCTGGCGCAGCAGGCCGGGGTCGTAGACCATCCCGGCGAACGGGCCCGCCAGCACAGCGGATCCGTACCGGCCGACGAATTCGTCCGCGGCTGCCGGCACGCCCAGTTGGCTCCGTAGCTCTGCGGCGTGCTTTCGATCGCGATAGGCGGACAGCGCCGACCGCGCTGAGGGAAGCGACCGCCGGCCCACTTTCCAAGGCATGGGCACCAAAACAAGAATACGGGACGCCGCTCCGTGTGAGCCATATGCTCGAACGCACCAATGCGAATCACGCTTCTCTGTAGCCGTCGCAGCGGCGCTACGAACGCAATCGAGGACGCGTCGGTTGAGCTCGTCCGCGCCCTGCGCGCGGCAGGCGCGGACGCAGACTTGGCGCTCTATTGCCGCGGTGGCTCTTGGATCTCGCCCGATGAACGCCCCATCGACATCGACTCGACCGCACGGGCGGGCGACTGGCTCGTCGTCCAGTATCAACCGTTCCTCTGGGGAAGACGCGGGTTCGCGCCCTGGCTCCCCTTTTTCATCTCCCGTCTGCGGCGGAGGCACGGGGCGCGCGTGGCGCTCATCGTGCACGAGCCGTACCTCGACTTCGGCGGTCCGGCGCAGTCGGCTCTTGCCATCTGGCAGCGCGCGCAGCTCGCAGCGCTGAGGCTCCCGGCGGACCTCGTCTGTGCGTCGATCGAGCCCTGGACGAACATGCTCGCGCGAGCGCATCCCCGCCGGCCCACATCGCACCTCCCCGTGGGCTCGAACCTGCCCAACTGCTCGGGCGACCGGGCCGACGCGCGCCGCGAGCTGGCGCCGGTAGACGACACCTTCGTCTTGGCGGTGTTCGGCACCGATCATCCTGCCCGCCTCTGGTCATACGCCGACGCCGCGTTGGAGCACATCGCCGCGCGCCGGCGCACGTTGGTCCTCTCACTCGGCGCCGGAAACCCATTCCCGTCATCGCCCCCACACGACGTCACCGTTCATCGCCCTGGACTTCTTCCGGCTGCCGACGTAGGGCGGCTCCTGGCCGCGGCAGATCTGCTGCTCGCGCCGTTCGTCGACGGCGTGTCGAGCCGCCGCGGCAGCATCATGGCAGCCCTCCAGCACAGCGTCGCGGTTGTGGGAACCGACGGACATCTCACCGACACCACGATGCGAACCGCCGAGTGCCCCGTGCTGACGCCGGTCGGCAACCCCCGCGCGTTCGCCTCCGCCGCCGAGCAGCTCGCGACCGATGACGCCAGGCGAGCCGAGATCGCCTGCGCAGGGCGGAGGCTCTATGAGCGCGAGTACGCCTGGGCGCGAGTTGCCGCGAAGCTGCTCGGTCTGCTGGAGAGCAACTCTTGAAGGTGGTCGTGACGATTCCATGGGGCGCGAAGCTCGGCGGCGCCGAGTTGATTCTCTGGGACTTCCTGGTCAACCTCGACCGCAATTCGGTTGAACCAGTCCTCGTTTTTCTCAACGACGGACCGTTCATCGCGGAGGCACGAGAGCACGGCTTCCGGGCAGAGGCGATCCCGTCCGGGCGGCTGCGCCAGCCGATTCGGTTCGCGCGCACGGTCGGCAAGCTCGTCCGGCTATTACGGCGCGAACAGCCAGACGTCCTCCTCAACTGGTCGGCCAAGACACACGTCTACGGAGGAACGGCCGCCGCGCTCGCGCGTTTCTCAGAGCGCACGATCTGGTGGCAGCAGACGATCCCAGACGGTGGTTGGCTCGACAGACTCGCAACGAGGATCCCTTCGGGTGCGATCGGCTGCTACTCAGCGGCCGCGGCGAAGGCGCAGGCACGCATCTCACCACACCGAACACTCCGCGTTGTCCACCCTGGGACCGCGGAGCCGCCGCCCTTGGTAGTCGATGTCAGAGCACGGTTCGACATCCCCACCGAGCGCTTCGTCGTCGGCTGTGTCGCGCGTCTGCACGCTGAGAAGAGACAGCATCTGATCCTCGAGACGGTCGCACTCTTGCGCCGGCGGGGCCTCGACGCGCACGCTCTGCTCGTTGGAGAGGCGATCTTCGGACTCAGTGCCGGCTACGAGCAGTTTCTGCGTGAGCAGATCGAGGAGCTCGGGCTCGAGGGGGCAGCCACACTCACCGGACATGTCACAAACGTCGGTGATTACATTAGGGCCATGGATGTGGTCGTCAGCGCATCCGCGCGTGAATCGTTCGGCGTCAACCTGATCGAGGCGATGGCTCTCGCGCGGCCGGTCGTGGCGTTCGGCGGCAGCGGTGGGCCGGATGAGATTCTCGATCACGGGCGCACAGGTCTGCTCGTTGGCGAGGACGGCCCCTCGCCGCTCGCCGACGAGATCGAGCGACTGGCACGGGACGATCGCCTACGTGCGCGACTGGTAACCGAGGGTCGTCGTGAGTTCGAGCAGCTGTATCACTCGCGGGAGGCAGCACGCGCGTTCGAGCTTGCTCTGCGTCGCGTGGCGGACAGGACTCCGTGACGCTGTGGAGCGAGCGGCGCGCGCGCGCCGCCGTCACAGGAGGAGTCTCGACCACTCACCTGCACAACCTCGTGCTCGCCGAACTGGATCTCCTCAATGTCGCCGGAACGGTGCTCGATTTCGGCGCCGGGCGCGGCGAACTTGCCGCCCGAGTGTGCGAGCGTTCGGGCATCGACCGCGT
>Ga0307373_10015982_pt1 | contig 10130 bp, 7 predicted proteins | sample OX2MG_FD_202534 | JGI IMG/M metagenome (GOLD analysis project Ga0307373, IMG submission 202534) | Soil microbial communities from Risofladan, Vaasa, Finland - OX-2 | ecosystem: Environmental > Terrestrial > Soil > Coastal area > Acid sulfate soil | place: Finland: Risofladan, Vaasa | collected...
TGTCATTGGAAGCCATTGGGGCATAACAGGCATTGCAGCAGGGTGGTTGGCTGGGTATCCGCTGGTCGCCGCCCCGATATTCTACAGAGCGTTTCGCAAGACTGAAACTCGAATCAAGCAGTATCTATTAGCGGTAACGCCAGCTATCACCGCGTCTCTTGTAATGGCAGGATCAATTCTCTTGCTTCGTTTTTCCGTTCAGACAGACTATCATCCTGTAGTGTATCTCTCCGGATTAGTCGCGACCGGCGTAGTTTCATACGTATGCGCGCTTTTCCTGTTCTTTCGTGGGCGAGTCCTTCGCCTAATCTCGTTTGCGAAACGCCTACGAAGGAAAGTACGAAGCGATGAGACGAAAACGCCATCTCAAGAACCGGAATTCGTGCGCTGATGGGCCAAGCCGGATTTAGGCGCTTCACGGTCTGGACGCGAACAAAACTCACTTTTGATCAGTTTCTCGGAACCGAAACGTCGGCGTCGCTTGAGCGCGTAATACGGCTGAAAACCCGCCCTCTCAATACCTCGCACTGAAAACACGTTTCCCGGGTCTACGGCGATAAAGGCGGCAGTCCCAGCGTTTTCTCGAATTGATTTGACCATTCGAATCAACGTCTCGGTGTAAATTCCCTTAGACCTGTGCCCTGGCAAGGTGAAGCAGTCGTAAACGCCGACGCCATCTCCTAGATTTATACGTAGCCTACCGTCTAACACGAGGTATCCGACTGAAATCCAGCCGACATTGACTAGGGCCCCGTCCCAAAAGAACCCATTGCACTGTTCCCCGACGCGGATCCTGTCGCGGATGCTCTCTGGGAAAGCGATTAGCTTGAAATATCCATGTTCCTTCAGGTCCTCGATATTCAGGACAGCATGTTCTAGAGGTAACGACTGTAGATACGTCAATCGCGCTGTGCTCTGTGTATAGATGAGCCATGTTTCCTCTGACCACGCCCACTTTGCGAGTGTGTCCACGATCCTGGACAGCACTCTCCGGGGCCCCCCCTCGCGGAGGTTATACGACACGTGCCTCCAAAACCTGATCATTTATATCTCATCGCTTTCGGCGTGATCGTTGCGATTCAAGCGCCGCTAGGCGAATCCGCTCAATCAGATCGATGTACTCAGTTTTTGGCATTTCAAAGAAACACTCGGCGTATTCGCACGTTCCAGCCCCGAGCAATCTAGAATGGTACATATTGAGCCCCTTCGTACTGTGGGTGTAATTTAACGCTTTATTTGCGAAAGTGAAACAGGATAGCATCTTACTTTTTATGTTAATTACTTCGTCGATTATAACAATAACGTTTGGAATGCATAGTCCCCAGACTTCGTATCCGAAAACACGGACATTCCACGGAATGCTGGCGAGGGCATCGCGGAGTATGTAATTGGCTGCCAGGTGATCGGGATGCGCATCGAACGGGAATGGGACAAAAACAGCGTCCACCCTCCTGTTGAAAAGTATGCTGTGAAGTTGTTCTGTCGCCAGTGGCGCATCCGCCTCAAGATCGGCGAAGCCAAAAAAACACGGATTCTCTAGGCCAGCAACAGATGCCGCATAGCGCGATTCTTGATTGCGCAATTCGCTGAGGGTGCGACGCTCCATCCCGAGTTCTGCGTGGCCGTCTGCTCCGTCCTGCAGGATTACGATACTGGCGGCACCACTGGCGCGGACTTGAAGCGCTACTGCGCCGCCGCACCCTATCGCTTCGTCGTCCTGATGCGGGGCGACGACCAGCATGGAATCGCCAAACGGAGCACGGATCGGTACAGGCCGCACGGCTGGGGAAAAGAAGTCGGCAACCGACGCCAGTTGCCATAGTCGGAGGTCGGTGTATTCGGAAGATTGCTTCAACAGCAGCTTGAACTTTCTGCGCGCGTAGACAAAACTTAGCCCTGCACGGTACGCATCGCGAATATAGTTCCGGATCATTGATCTCGTTTCGGTTCTGGCCCCCTCTGAAACACTCTCTGTCGCCAAGCTCTAGCACGGAAATACGCAAGTTGGAACCGACTTCTGACGAACGGCTTACCCCGCGAGAACCAAAAAAATGATGGCGTCCATGAATGAAAACCTGCGTGAATGCTCGTCACCTCCACTTTTTCGTTACACCAGAGGGCTTTGTAAGGTTCCGCTCCAAGCAGGAAATCGAAGCCTCTCCATTTCAGCTCACATGCTCGCTCAACAAGCATCGAAACATGGATCTTGCCAGGAGAGTAGCCGCCAAATTCGTGTCGATAAGACGGTCGATACCACTGAAGCCACCCGCCAGAGAAGAAGCCAAAGTGGAAACTCACATCGACCGACCCGCACCGAAGTGTCGAGAAGTGCAAGCCTCGACGCCATAAGCGCTTGAGCAGCGCATGAAAGTGTCGCCTGTTCGCTGAATTCTGGAACATGCCGGGGAAACCTTGAGAGAGCCACTTCTGGTCGTGTACGCGAAAAAACTCCTCCAACACCGGCTCCGCCTGCGAAAAGGTCTCGGGCTCCCAAATTGATAACGATCCTTGTTCGGACAAACGCTTCTGTTGACGTCGGACGTCCTTTCGGTGACCGGCGGGCCACTGCTTCTGAATGGTCGCAAAATCTGCGCCGTCGATACGTAGCCGAAAACCTATCTCCTTCTCCTCAACAAATGGCATCTGACGGTTTGTTAAAAACGCACGGACGTGTCGAAGTGATGGGTGGTCTGAGGGGATATTCGGTAACCAGTAGACGCCATGGCGACCGAAATGGTCTAAGGCGGCATCGAGTATCATAGGTACCGCGGTCTCGGCTACCTCGGGATCGGCTACGAGGGGCTGGTAGTCGCCAGCGGCCGGCGGCGTGACACGGCTAAAGTAGAGCCCCCTGGCGTCTGTTCTGATCCGCGCCAGGAGTAACACGCCGACGAGTCGACCAGCGGCGCGTGCCGTAATCAGCGCTAGCTGCTGCACAGGAAACGCGTCCAGTGCAGCCAGATACCAATACGGACTGGTGAAAACTGCCGCGATGGAATCCTGTATTAAACCCTGCCAATCATCAGCCAAATTGCCGATCTCACGAGCATCTTCACATACTGCGACTGAAATCTCGCTCAACTGAGTCGCCCTCGCGGTACAAAAGAGAAATCGCATTCTATCACGTCTCGACCAGCGGGCCTGGGGCTACGGACTTTGCCCCGGCCTCAGGAGCGCCTAAACTCGGGACTCGCCGCTTCGGCCTTCCAGCCGACGTCTCTGATCCGCCTGCGGAGCCGATGCGCCTTCACCTTCGCGCCGGGCGTACTGGGTTCAAACGTGCGGTTATCCCGTACCAGCCTCCACATGGCCTCGATAAGGCCAGAGACCACGAGGAACTCAAAGGCGTAGCCAAAGTTGTTGAAGAAAATCGCGACTGAATAAGCGACGATCCCTATCCGAATTGCGTAAGCGGCGCTGACAATCTCACCCCTTTGGGGTCCGCGCGCCTTTTTCTCGATCCGACCCAGAAGTATAAACGCCCAAATCAGCGCCGCGAGATAACACAACAGGGCGGGAATTCCGCACTCGCTGGAGATCTCCGTGTACGAATTATGTGAGGGGCGCCAGCCGACGTGCCCTGGCTGAGTTCGTGCGCCGGCTTCATACGTCGCGAATTGGCCAATTCCTACGCCCAGGATCGGATGTTCGAGGGTGCATTTGATGCTCTCCTCAAGCAGATGCTTGCGGATATCGCTAGACTCCAATGCCTCTTTGCTGGCGCCTGCATCATTCTCAAACGACAGCATCCTGTTCCATGTATCACGCGGAAGGAATGAAATGAGGACTGCCAACACTAATATCGCAGTAGCGCCAATCGCCAGTCTTTGACGCGCCGAGCCGCGGAACAACAACATCGCTACCGTAACCACCAGCGCAATCAAAGCGCCCCTGGACGCCGTTCGCAGAATCTCGAACAGCCCCAGAACTATCACGCCGGCAACGACCATTTTGACCAATTTGCGTCCGCCCGGTTTCAGCACAACATACAGCAAGAAAGGCAGAATCATCAGCAAATGCGCTGCGTAATCGTTGGAGTTGCCTATCGAGGTGGTCCAGCTGAAAGAAAACCGCTCCGCGCCAGACCGCATGAAGAACACCGCAATAATCGTGTTGAACGCTGCGGCTCCTCCAATCGCATAGATCACTTTCCGGCACTCGGTCCATCGAATGGTCAGCCCGACCGTGAAAAGCAACAGAGGAAAGGTGGCTCTTACGTAATTCAGGGCAAGCTGCGCGGAGTTGCCTCTCCAAATGCTGAAGGGCACCCCCAGGCACATCCACACCGTGAACAGCAGCCAGAATTTCGGCCCTCTTTCGCGGAAGGTACGGCCAATTCCGCCACAAGCTAAAAATGCAAGAAGCGCTGGCGGCCCAAAGATATAGAGGACGTACGTCTCTTTGCCCGTGAGATATGTGAAGAAATCCGAAAGAAAGCTGTACCGTAGAAACACCAAGGCGAGAGCGCAGTTAAATCCAAACGATCGAAGCCGATCTGATTTCCGCTTCGATTTCATGGCTGGTGGCGGCCATATCGCTGGTGGTTTTCTGGATAGCTTAGGGGGCATGCACCTGCGACGGCAACTGCGCTATTCGATTCACTGACTATTGCGCGGCTCGTCACTTCGCCGTTTTTCGTTGAAGATATCAACGCACAAATATCGCGTCATGCTGCTCGGGGATGGTTCCACGGGATTCGGACAGTTCCAGTTGCGCCCCGAACAAGCCCATCCTCCAGCGCAGTTTGGGAATAAAGGATCGGAATCCTGCCTGAGACATATACGCGTACAATTGCTCAGCGCTCCCTCCCACCTGTCTGAGCCAGCTGGGAGTGATCTCAACGGCAACAGCGGTCACGCTCGGAAGAGTGTCTCGCAATCCAGCAAGAACGCGTTGCTCGAATCCTTCCACATCGATCTTCACGAATGCCTTGCCACGAAAAGCGATGCTTCTCAGCACTTCGTCCCCCGTCCTGACAGGAACGGTTAAGGATCGTAACGCAGGGCGGTGTTCGGGTCTCAGATTTGCTGTGCCTGTATGTCCATCGATTTGAGTGAGCGTAGCTTCCCCTCCGCGATCGCTAAGCGCCAATTGGAACGTCTGGCAATGCGCAATACGGTTGATGGCTACGTGGCCAGCTAGAACCGAGTACGATTCGGGATTCGGCTCGAAACTTAGCACTGACCCGGTCGGCCCTACCAGGCGAGCCGCATAGAGCGACTGATAACCGACGTTGGCGCCAATGTCGATGTAAGTGTCACCTGGAGCGAGGAATTTGCGGAGTACGGCCTGATGAGTGACGTCGAAAAAACGGCCCCAGTAGTAGCAAGACCTACCGCTCCAATCGGCAAGATCGGCGGTCACAATACATTGAAGTTGTCGATCGAAATAGCTCCGATACCGGGGCCACACTGACTTCCATTCAGGGTCGTTTCCCCAGCCGGCACCAAGATAACCGAGAGCAGTTATACTCTGACGCGGACATACCCGCATCGCCGGACGCAGTAGGTCACAGAGTTTCACGAATCGCCCGCGTAACACAAGATCTCTCACCCCGTATTCATGCGCGTTTTCGCTGTGTCTCGTTTAGGCGCGATTCTAACACATTCGCTTCAGGGAGGTTCCTGCCGGCGACGCGCCCTGTCGCTGATTCGCAGCACGCAAACACCACACAGCTGCAATCTCCGCCCCCCCGGATGCCTTTTCGCGGCAGAGTTCGTCCTCTTTTGCTTGCATTCGCGCTGGCAACTCGCTCCGGAGCTTGCCGAAAAATACGTAAGAGCGCTGCGAGAGGCACTCGTAGTCGGGAAGCCACTGCCGCATCGCATCGATCGAGATTCCGCGCTCGTCGAGCACGTGGATGTCCGTGATTGAAAACAGGTCCTCGATTCGCAGCGGGGCCGTAACCACTCCGGACTGAATAAGCGCGCGATTCGTTTTCGAAATATAGTCTTCGCCCTGCGTGCCGGCCAGTTCGCGAGCGATTCGACCCCCAATGCGCTTTGGCGTGAAGCGGGCTAGCTGCTGTAATAGACGCGTTTGCGTGCGGCCGCCCGTTTCCAGTTTTCGTTTCGCCATGAATTCGGTGTTCGGATCCTGCAAATGGAGGAAGATCCCGCCTGGCAATTGGTGACGACGGACCTGCGAGCAGAACTCCTTAAGGTCGGGAACGTGGTGCAGAACGGAGCAGGTGACAATCAGTTCATATCGATCGCCCTCTGGAACGCCACCAATTAGACCGGCATGGGGCCGCACCGGCACGTTCCACCGGGAGGCTCGCCGAGTTGCTTGCTCGAGCATCGATTGAGATGTATCGATCAAGTCGATACTCGTGATCCGCGGCCCAAGCGCGGTGCGCAGCAGGCAATCGGACGCCAGTCCGGTACCCGCGCCAACATCGAGTACCCGGATCTTTTCGGGTAGGCCGCGATGCTCGCGAATGCAGTCGTCGACAAGCAGGGCAAACTGCTGCGGGAGGCTTGTCCACATGTCGCTGTGGAGCTGATCGTAAACTTCGGACTCAAAATTATGGAACGTTACATTAACGGCGGCGTGAAACTCCTCCGGGGAACAGGAGGCGCCGTAGCGGCTCATAACGCGAGAAATGATTTCTCGGCTCTGCGGTTCGATCATTTTAAATCATCCTAACATCGTATCAAGACAAGTGCAGCTGCGGATGCTCACGAGGTGTTCAAATTCCTACGCCCGAGGCCAAGCTTCGCGAGCCGAAGGAATTTGGCAGCGAAGTAGCCGATCGCCGGCTTCGCAGAACTGTTGGTGCTGCCTCATGACTGCGCAAAAATATTTGCTTAGATTCCTTAGTCAGATGTAGCATCAGCCATAAATCCTAATTTCGATGTATCTAACAGCGCAAGCGACCGAATGAAGCGTCTACCGGGCTTGAACGTTTTCACGAGCACGCCCAGCCATGGGCGCTCAAGTGGTCACACGCTCGTGCCCCAGAACGACTCAACAATCCGCCCGAGTGGCCCTTCGATCAGCGTCATCATTCCGGCCTTCAATTGCGAGGCTGTTCTTCCGAACGCTATCGAGAGCGCTCTGACGCAAACCTTTCCGCCAGCCGAAGTCGCGGTGGTAGACGACGGGTCGACCGACAAAACTTTCGAAATCGCATCGGGATACCGCGCTCCAGTGCGCGCGCTCAGGAAAACAAACGGCGGCCCGGCGTCAGCCCGGAACGCCGGGGTGCGTGTGACGACGGGAGAATGGGTCGCCTTCCTTGACGCCGACGACATCTGGTTCCCGCAAAAACTGGCGCGGCAGACCCAGCTCATCGAAGACGACGTCGCGGTCGTGTGTTCGCGCGCGCATGGCGCACCGATAGAGATGCCAGCAGTAATTACGTTCGAAGAATTGTGGCGGGGGAATTTCATAGTGAATTCATCGACACTGGTTCGCAGACAAGCGTTCACGGAATTAGGGGGACTGGACGAGGATCCAAAGCTCATCGGTGTCGAAGATTACAACTTGTGGTTCCGCGTGTTAGCGGCTGGGTGGCGGATCGTCGGCGCCGACGAGGAACTCTGCTCGTACGATCGTCGGTCGACCAGCCTCTCGCGACAGACGCTCAGATTCGCCGCGTCCGCTCTAGCCAACATCGAGAAACTAGCCACCCAGCTGCGCCTCGATCCGAGCCTAGTCCGACGAAAAGAAGCGACGACTTACGAGGATTTCGCTGCGGTCCTTTTCTCCGCACGAGACATGGTCAACGCCCGCAAATTCTTAAGGGAGTCTCTCCGCCGCAGTTTCGGATTGAAGCGCCTGGGACGTCTTGCGCTGACGTACACCCCTAAAACGCTCCTTGGCCTCCAGCGAACTCTCCGCGCCCACTGGAACGCCGCGGGATAATTCACCTGATTGGCCGCCAATCACTTGTTCCGCAGTTCCCGATTCGGCACTGCCTCACTGCAAGACCGCTGATACATTCGTCGGCGGCAGGAGAGAAACCGAGTAAGTCAACTGGTGGACCGCCGCGCCGAGGGTCTGTCGCGCGGATGTTAACCCCACCGGGGTTGCATCGAAGGTGTATCCGTTGGTGATCCAACTGGAAATCTGCGACTGGACAAGGCTCCCTTTGCCTTCGTTCGTTAGCAGGTTCAAGTACTCGTAATCCTGCACCCCATCTCGCATCATCTTGAGCCGTATCGACGGTATCCAAATCGGAGTACTAACGCCGACCTGTGCAGCAAGCTTCGACGTATTCGCGGAATCCGAGCCGGGATACAACAGGTCGCCATCCCCGTTATTTCCGTACTCGTACACCGAGGACCAAGGGTCTGTGAAGCCACCGCAAGTATAATAAAAGCAGCCATCCAGGAGGTAATAAAGCTCCCCGCTCTCCTGCTCGCGAAAGGTCATCCATTCTGTTGCGCGGTTATCTACCGGCGTAGCGTCCACATTCCAAGTCGGGTAGTACGCGGCTACCTTGCAGCCTCCCGAAAACGTGGTCCCGCAAACGGACGGCTGCGGGTTGTCAGCCGTAGCCGGATACCCCGGAGAGCAGGTGCCGGAGTTTCCGCACGCGCCATAAGCCCAAAGCTGCCGCTGTGGACTCGCTGCTCCGCAGCAGTTCCCCGCGAGCCAGGAGTTGTAGGTTGACCGGTAGTTCACCCCAGGCGTCACGCCAGGCACAGAGTTTTGTGGCGAAGGCTCCATCGCCACCACTCCTGCAATCATCCAGTCCACGGCGTTCAATCCACCGCATGACGTGGCTGCTTGAATCCATGACGTAATCAGCATCGGCATTAGCGGAGCTGATGTGTAAGCTCTTGATGCTGCTGCCTTCGCTATAGGAGTCGTCCAGTTTGAGCAGGTATTCCCCGGCTCGTCGGTCAAGTAGTAAAACGCCCCATCATTCTGCGCGTTCAGCCATCCGTTCGAACTCATCGTTTGCATGAACGCAGGAATATCCGTCTGCGCAGTCCCGCCGGACGAAAAATTACAGTTGCCGGGACACTGGTACATCTGCGGCCCCAGCTTCGAACTGGGCATGATCCGTTGCACACGCCCCACAGGCAGCGCCGTTCCATTTTCCAGAGCAGCGTCCGCCGCCGTGGGAAAGTACGAGGTTGCTTCGCTCGCCAGTGAGAGCCTATTGTCAAGAAGCTGAACCGCCAAGTCCTCCTTGGAAAGAGCATCCCCAAAATCCGCATTTCCTCCCGCGCCCGGATAGGTGCCGCAACTTGTACCGTTCAAGCCATACACCTGTCTGCACAAGCTCACATAACCAGTATATTCCATGCTGTGCAGCGTTGGAGTTGATGGCATAAAGCCCCCGGCGCTTGCGGGCCACTGCCACACGCCGTAGATAACCGGCATTGTGGCAACAGTCGTGCCGCCATTCGAAATCGTTACGCTGCCGAGATACCAGCCAGATGGCGCGGCTTGCGGCACGTAAACGTCGATCCAGGAACTTTGGTTCTGATTCGCCACAACCGCCACCGGAAACGCCGTCGTGGTCTGGTGCCAGTAAGGATCAATCGCCGGAATCAATGGGTCGGGATAGTAACCCGTTAGGGAAGACAAGGTTGGCAGACATGTAGGCGCGTCGAAGCAGGTTGGCGTCGTGATGTCGATGTACCCCTCCCGATATACCACGATGTCTGTAGCCGTCGAGGAAGGCGCGGGAATCGTGAAGTTGCCTCCTGGCCCCGTGGACTTCGTGAGCGCGGACATGGTGACGTTCAGCGCCGAATACCCGCCGCTGGGGGCCTGGACGTGAACCTGGAAGCTCTGGAACTCGTTCTGCGTTGCCATCACCGTGATACACGGTGCGGCCCCATAGACGCCACTCGGCGATCCCGAATCCTGGCGCAACTTCACCAGCGGACCGCTCAGGTCGATGTTCGATGGATAATCCCCCGGCGTGCAATCGACGGTCGGCTTATAGGCGGTGTTCAGCGGATCGGTCTGCGCCTGCGCGACTCCGTGATGGCAGGCGAGCATCGGGAGCACAGCAACAAATACGAGGGCCAGAATGAGGCGGTTGACGGTCTTTCTCGAAAATCCTGCCGTTGCGTGGTTATGACAAGGCGGCACGAACGCATCGCAATCGCGCCGTCGAGAGCCTCTTACAGCATGCAATTGAACTTTAGAGTGCGCATTCACGG
>Ga0307373_10015984_pt1 | contig 10129 bp, 8 predicted proteins | sample OX2MG_FD_202534 | JGI IMG/M metagenome (GOLD analysis project Ga0307373, IMG submission 202534) | Soil microbial communities from Risofladan, Vaasa, Finland - OX-2 | ecosystem: Environmental > Terrestrial > Soil > Coastal area > Acid sulfate soil | place: Finland: Risofladan, Vaasa | collected...
TTGCGCCCCCGTCATCGCCGCCGTCGTCCTGGTGGCCTCGCCCGCTTCCTCCGGCGCCTACCCGACCCCCAACGTGACGCTTCAGGTCCACGGCGTCGGTGGAGGCGCCGGCATGGGTCAGTGGGGCGCTTTGGGCTACGCACTGCAGGGACTCAGCTACAGCCAGATCCTCCAGCACTACTACGGCACCCTCGCCGCGGGGGGAAGCACGTCGGTCAACACGTCGGGCAGTTTCAACGACAGCACCCCTGTCTCGGTCGCTCTGACCGAGAACACAAATGGGGGAAACCTCAACATCATCGTGATCTCGAGCTCGGGATTCACCGCCGGGGGAGTGGCTGTTTCCGGCGGTCATGCCGCCTTGTTCGAATTGGTGGGCAGCACGTGGATGGTCGAGGTGAGTAGCGGCGGGTGCGGTGGGAACTGGGGCACGGCCACCCCCGTCTCTGGCGGTCCCGTGGCCTCGCCCGGGAGCGGCGAGCTGACGCTCTGTTACGTCGGGGGGAACATCACCGTGCACGGGACCATCCAGGGCACGGTGAACTCCGCCAATCAGGTGCGGGCAATCAACGTGGTGCCGCTCGGTGATTACGTGGCCGACGTCACCCCGTCAGAATCCCCGGCATCGTGGGGATCGTTGGGCGCCGCCGGTGGGCAGGGAGAACCCCAGGGTTTTCAGGAGCTCGAAGCCCAGGCCGTGGCGGCGCGCTCTTACGTCATGGCCAGGTGGGGCACCGGTGCGTACTTCGGGTACGCCGACATCTGTGACACCACCGCGTGCCAGGACTACCCAGGCACGGCCAACGAGAACCTACTGACCGACATGGCCAGCAGCGAGACGGCGGGCCAAGCCGTTCTGCTCCCGAGTGGTTCCCCGGCTCTCACCCAGTACTCCTCGTCGACGGGGGGCTACACGGCGGGCGGGACCTTCGCCGCCGTGCCCGACGACGGGGACGCGGTCTGTGTGGCCGGGGCCTGCAACCCCTATCACGCCTACACGGTGAACATCCCCGTCTCGGCCGTCACGGCCCGGTTCCCCCAGATCGGCTCGCTGATCTCGGTCCAGGTGATCCAGCGAAACGGCCTCGGCGACGTCGGCGGCCGGGTCCTCCAGCTGGCGCTCGAAGGGTCGAGCGGCACCGCGACGATGACCGGCGACACCTTCGCCGCCGACTTCGCCAATTTCGGCATGGGTGGCTTCGCCCTGTCGAACTGGTTCTCGGTGGGGGGCCAGCCGAGCGGCGGCATCGCCGGCTACTGGCTGGTGGCCTCGGACGGCGGCATCTTCTCCTTCGGCAGCGCCGGGTTCTCCGGTTCCATGGGGGGCCGGCATCTCGACGCCCCCATGGTGGGCATGGCCCGGACGACCGACCACAACGGCTACTGGACCGTCGCCTCCGACGGCGGCATCTTCTCCTTCGGCGACGCCGGCTTCCAGGGTTCGATGGGCGGCCGTCATCTCGACGCCCCCATGGTGGGCATGGCCCCCACCGCCGCCGGCGGTGGCTACTGGACCGTCGCCTCCGACGGCGGCATCTTCTCCTTCGGCGACGCCGGCTTCCACGGATCCATGGGTGCCAAGCATCTGGACGCCCCCATGGTGGGCATGGCCCCCACCTCCGACGGCGGTGGTTACTGGACGGTGGCCTCCGACGGCGGCATCTTCTCCTTCGGCGACGCCGCCTTCCACGGCTCCATGGGCGGGCAACACCTGGACCAGCCCATCGTGGGGATGGCAGCCACGCCCGACGACGGCGGCTACTGGCTGGTGGGGGCCGACGGGGGAATCTTCTCCTTCGGCGACGCCCCCTATCTGGGGTCGTTGCCCGGTATCGGTCTGCGCTCGACGGCGGTGGCCGTCCTGGCCACGGCCACCGGCCAGGGGTACATCGTCGTCACGGCCTCGGGTCAGGCCGTCGGCTTCGGCGACGCCCCGCAGTTCGGCGACGTGGCCGTGGCCGTCCCCGGCTACGGCGGTCATCTGGTCGGCGGTGCGCTCGCTCCCCAGTGACGGCTTTCCCCTGAGGCCTTGACGCCGTCCTCGAGATCACCGCCTCGCGCCTCATCGATGCCGCCACCGTCTTTCGCGCCGTTCTCCCCCGGACGTATCACCACTTCCGCCGGAGCTGGTCACGGCGGCGCCCAGGTCCGACAGCCGGCGGAACCGGCGCAGGGCCCCGAACCGGCCCAACCGGCCCACGTCGACCCCGATGTCGGCGCCCCCGAGCAGAAGCCGGTCACCGTCGCTGTTGCCGTAGGCCCACAGGACATCGGCCACGGCGGCGGCGGAACCGTTCGTGGATGTCTGCTCTTTCATCCACCGGCGGACCCGGGCGATCTTTTCCGCCCCCCGGCAGTTCCGACCCTGGTAGTTCCCGGTCAGACGACCGTCGGGGCCCACGGCCAGGCGGGTGGCCAGGACGGCGTCGACCCCGAGCTCCCGGCCGACGGCGTTCACATAACAGTCGGGCGAGGCCGAGACGATGACCAGCCGGTGGCCCTGGACCCGGTGCCACTCGAGTCGTTCCCGCACGTCGGACCGGCCCCGGCGCCGGTAGTGGGCCAGCCCGAAGGTGTCGGCCATGGCGGCCACCTCGTCGGCTGGGAGCCCACCGAGGGTGCGCCGGAAGAGCGCCTCCTTCGCCTCGTCGACGTGGTGCCCGCCGAAAACGGCGGCCCGGGCCAGCTGGCCCGACAGCGCCACCGCGGCGGTGACGACCTGTCGACGGCCCCGGACGGCCACCAGGAACGGCCAGACACTCCCGCCGTGGGTCAGGGTCCCGTCGAAATCGAAGGCGGCCACCACGATGCCGGCGGCAGGCGGGGGAGCGGCTCCGGTCATCCGGGGGAGCTCGTCATCGCGGGAGGCCGTCATCCCGGGGAGACGGTGCCGCCGTGGCGGCCGGCGCCCGACGCGAAGCGCAGCGCCCCGTCGGCCGTCTCGCCGCTGGCGATCGTCCGCTGGCCCAGTCGGGCCTCGGCGGCCAGGGCGTCCTCTTCGTCACGACCCCATTGCCACAGCAGCGAGCGGCGGTCGTTGCGCAGGCAGGTTTGGGGGAGGGCGGCGAGCTGATGGGCGAGGACGAGCGCCTCGGACAGCGCCGCCCCCGGCGGGACCAGCCGGTTCACCAGGCCCATCTGGACGGCTTCAGGACCACCGACCCCCCGGCCGGTGAGGACGAGGTCGAGGGCATGACCCTGGCCGACGATCCGGGGCAGCCGGACCGTGCCCCCATCCACCAGGGGGACGCCGAAGCGGCGGCAATAGACGCCGAGGACGGCGTCGGCGGCCGCCACCCGGAGGTCGCACCACAACGCCAGTTCGAGCCCACCGGCCACGGCGTGGCCTTCGATGGCGGCGATGACGGGCTTGGACAGCTCCATCCGGGTGGGCCCCATGGGCCCGGGACCGTCTTCCAGAACGGGCCGCCGGTCGCCCTCCGACAGCGCCGTCAGATCGGCCCCGGCGCAGAAGGTGCCCTCGGCGCCGGTGAGGACGGCCACCGACGAACCGGGGTCGGCATCGAAGGCGGTGAAGGCCTCGAGCAGGGCGGCCGCCGTGGCCCCGTCGACGGCGTTGCTCCGGGCGCGACGGCAGATGGTGACGATGGTGACAGGTCCGTCGGCGGCGACCTCGATGGTCTTCACCGGGGCATTCTCCCAGAGGGCCCGGGCCCGCTCGACCCGGGCTCGACCAGAAAGGTGACTTCGGGGGTCGACAATTGGGCCGCTGCCCGCTACAGTCGCCCCTGCAACGCCGAACCGCCCGCGGATCGCCGCACCGGCGGATCGACGCGGGACCAAGACGACATCCGGCAATACGACAGCAGGAGGACACATGGCAGTCCGTCTGGGCGACACCGCCCCCGACTTCACCGCCGAGACGACCGAGGGGACCATCAACTTCCACGAATGGCTGGGGAATTCGTGGGGCGTCCTCTTCTCCCACCCGAAAGACTTCACCCCGGTCTGCACCACCGAACTCGGCGCCTTCGCCAAGGCCAAGGGCGAGTTCGACAAGCGCAACGCCAAGATCATCGGCCTGTCGGTCGACTCCGTCGAGTCGCACAACGGCTGGAAGAAGGACATCGAGGAGACCCAGGGCCAGGCCCTGAACTTCCCCCTGATCGGCGACGAGGACAAAAAGGTCGCCAACCTCTACGACATGATCCACCCGAACGCCAACGACACCCTGACGGTCCGCTCCGTCTTCATCATCGGGCCGGACAAGAAGGTGAAGCTGTCCATCACCTACCCGGCCTCCACCGGCCGCAACGTCGACGAGGTGCTCCGGGTCCTCGACTCCCTGCAGCTGACGGCCGACCACCAGGTGGCCACGCCGGTCAACTGGAAGGACGGCCAGGACGTGATCATCGCCCCCGCCGTGTCCGACGAGGACGCCAAGGCCAAGTTCCCGAAGGGCTGGAAGGCGCTCAAGCCCTACCTGCGGGTGACACCCCAACCCAACAAGTAGTCAGCACAACACGAAGTCCGATTGGTTGTGAGGACGGCGGCTCGGTCCGGGAGTCGATCCCGGACCGCGCCGTCCGCCTGGCGGTGACGGCCCCGACCGACCCGCTTCCGGGTCAACTCCCGTCCTACGCCTTCGGCGACACCGCCGTGGCCTCCCGACGTCTCGACGTGCTCGCCCGCGTCTTCGGCCCCACGAGCAGGGCTCTCTTGCGTGATCTGCCGGAGGCGTCGCGCCGCGTCGTCCTCGACCTCGGCTGCGGGCCGGGTCACACCACGGCCATGCTGGCCTCGAACTTCGGCGATGCCGAGATCATCGGTCTCGACGCCTCAGCCGCCTTCGTGGAAGAGGCCAAGGCCACGGCCACCGCCCGTTGCCGCTACCACCGGGCCGACGTCACCCGGACGCCTCTGCCCGGCGCCCCGGCCGACGTCATCTACAGCCGCTTCCTCCTCGTCCATCTCTCCGATCCCCACGCCGCGCTGGCCCTCTGGTCCGGACAGCTGCGGCCCCCCGTCCTGGTGGTGGAAGAGCCCGAGTCCATCGAGACCGACGACGAGGACTTCGCCCGCTATCTCGAGCTGGCGGCGATCGTGGTGGGGGCGCGCGGGGGCGACCTCTACGCCGGCCGGATCCTCGTCGATGCCGCCCCGCCTTTTACCGAGGTCGTCCGCTACCGGCGCACACCGCTCGACGTTCCCGCCGGCTTGGCGGCCACCGTCTTCTCGCTCAACCTGGCCACCTGGGCCGACGACTCCACCGTGGCCGCCGTGTCGGATCGGCCGGAGAGGTCGCGACTGGCCGAGCGCCTCGCCCGCCGGGGCACGGATCCGGCCACCGGAGCCATCCGTTGGTGGATGGGCCAGCTCGTTCTCGGCCACTGACCTCGCCGTAGGCTTGCTTCTACGCACCGGATCCTCATCCGGACCGTCGTCTTCGACTTCGCTCCCGACGTCCACGATCCGGCCCGCGACTTCTGGGCCCTGGCCGCCGAGCTCCGTCGCTGGCGTCCTTCCCCCCGGACCATCAACTCGAGCACCCGGCCACCCCCTGACGGCCGCCGCGGCGGTCGAGGTGGACCGTCACCACGACCGGGTCGTCCTGCCTGATCCGGCCGGAATTCTCTTCTGCGTCGTCCCGCCCGATTCGTGCGACTTCGCCACCGAGTCGCGCCCCGTCGACTGACGAACGACCGCCATCCGCCACCCGCATGGCGGGCTCCGGTCACGACAGCGCCGACGCCGTCCTCACCACCTGCACCTGACCGACTCCGGCATCGGCGTCGAGCACCACGTGGCTCCGGGACCGGTCACCGCTGGACTGCATGGTCTGCACCGTGCTCAGGCCTCCGTTGCTCCGGCCGAACACCTCGACGGCCCCGAGTCCGCTGTGGGCGACCACACTCACCGTCGGCCCCGGTGGCACCTCGACGATGAGCCGGCCCACGCCGACGCTCGCCGTCACGTGCGTCGTTCCCGACCGGAACGGCACCGCGCTCAGGTCCACGTTCAGGTTGCCCACGGCCAACCGGTAGTTCGACGCCAACTGGCCGACGCTGGTCGGGTGCCACTGAGTGTCGCCCATCCCGCCGCGCAACGGAACGCCGCTGGCCGCCTCGATGGAGAAGACGGTGGCCGCCGCCACCACCACGATGGCGAGGACGGACAACAGCAAGGTCATGAACATCCAGCGCAGCCGGGACCGGGCTGTCCGGTTGCCGCCACTGCCGGCCACCAGGCCGAGGGCGAGGACGAGGGCTACGGCTCCGAAGACGAGCCCGACCCCGCCGTCGCGATGCGGCCACCAGGGTCCGCTCGAGAACAGATCGGAGACGGCGACGATGCCGATCACGGCTCCGATCACGAGCACGACCAGGCTGCGACGCGGTGGCCGCCGGCGCGCCCACTGCTGGGCGATGGGATGCTCCTCGTCGTCGGCGGGGATGAGCAGCCATGCGGCCAGATAGATCAGGGCCCCCGAGCCGCCGAAGAAGATCAGCACGGCGAAGGCCACCCGGATGAAGACGACGTCGATGTCGAGGTAGCGCGCCGCCCCGGCCGCCACCCCGCCGAGCATCCGGTGCTCCATGTCCCGGCGCAGCCGTCGCGGAGACCCGGCCTCGGACCCTGCCCCGCCGTCGTGGGGGTCATCACCGGTCGAGTCGCCGTCGGGCGGCCCACCCCCCGAGGCGTCACCCCCCGAGGGACCGCCGCCCGAGGGACCGCCGCCCGAAGGACCGTCCGTCACGAGGACGGCGGCCGGGAGCGTCGACCTGGGGCCGGGCTCGTCCGTCACCGTCGTCTCGGCTAGCAGAGGGTCGGCGGCGACGGTGTCGTCTGCCGCGTCGTCAGGTGCGGCGTCGTCAGCGGGGGCGTCGGGAATGCGTTCTTCGTCCATGGAGCCATCTTGAGGAACCCGGCCCCCTGGCGGTATCGGGTATCACCCCGACCGCACCCCGAGAGCACGGCGCCGGTCTCGGGGACCCACCCGGTGGTCGGCCCCGTGGCCCCATGCGATCATCGATCCATCCCCGACGATCCCGTCCGCTCCGTGCGGCCTCCCTCGCCTCATCACCGACGCCCCCGCTGGCGGGTCCCGCGCCAGGACGGGCCGCTGCGCCGGAGCACGACCGACCGGATGGCCGCCGGTGTCGCCGGCGGGCTGTCGGCCCGATTCGGCATCGATGCCAACGCCATCCGGCTGATCTTCGCCATCCTGGCCCTGGGCGACGCCTCGGGTTTCGCCCTCTACGTGGTGGCCTGGCTGATCATCACCCGCCAGGGCGAATCGGGCTCGATCGCCCGCCGGGCGCTCTCCGACCGCCGCACCCTGGCCCTGGCCCTGGCCCTGGCCACCATCCTCGGCTGCGCCCTCATCGCCCTCGAGCTCCTCGGCCTGGGCTTCGCCGCCAATCTGATCTGGCCCGTCTCGGCCGGCGCCGCCGGCCTGGTGGTCGTCTGGCGCGACGCCTCCGACGAGGAGCGGCGGTTCCTGCGCGAGTCGGTGGAACGCAGTCCCCTGCCGGGCCTGCCCGAGCGCCGGACCTGGCGGGCCCTGCTGGCCCGGGTGGCGATCGGTATCGCCCTGGTGCTTTTCGGTCTCGGTGGCCTGGTGGCCACCCGCCACCCGAACGGAGCCACCTTCGAGGCCGTGGTCTGGGCGGGCGTGGTCGTCGGCGGTTTCCTGGTGGTCTTCGGGCCCTGGTGGCTGGCTCTCGCCCGCGACCTGGCTGTCGAGCGGCGCGAGCGGGTCCGCAGCCAGGAGCGGGCCGACATGGCCGCCGCCATCCACGACTCGGTCCTCCAGACCCTGGCCCTCATCCAGAGGTCGTCGACCGATCCCCGGGAGGTGACCCGGCTGGCCCGCGCCCAGGAACGAGAATTGCGGGCCTGGCTGTTCGACGGCCGCTCGCCGGGGTCGTTCGACGCCGCCCAGGTGACCATGCTGGCCCAGGCCATCGCCGTCATCGAACGTGACGTGGAGGAGAGCCACGGCACCGCCGTGGAAACCGTCGTGGTGGGCGACTGCCCGCTCACAGACGAGCTGCGCGCCCTGCTCGGGGCCGGCCGCGAGGCCACCGTCAACGCTGCCGCCTGGTCGGGAGCCGACACGGTGTCACTGTTCGCCGAGGTGGAGCAGTCCCGGGTCTCGCTCTTCGTCCGTGACCGGGGCAAGGGCTTCGATCCCCGGACCGTGGCTGAGGACCGCCGTGGCATCTCCGAATCGATCCGGGCCCGGATGGCCCGCCACGGAGGAACGGCCGACATCAGGAGCACCCTGGGCGAGGGTACCGAGGTGGAGCTGCTCATGCCCAGATTGGACGGGCCGCCGTGACCGGCCGGCTGCGGGTCTTCCTGGTCGACGACCATCGTCTCTTCCGGGCCGGCGTCCGCTCCGAGCTCGGTCCCGAGGTCGAGGTGGTGGGAGAGGCCGACGAGGTGGCCGCCGCCATCGAGTTGATCACCGAGCGCCGACCCGACGTCGTCCTGGTCGACGTCCACATGCCCGACGGAGGGGGCCAGGCCGTCATCGAGGCTGTCGGCGGCGTCGAGCCCGACATCCGTTTCCTGGCCCTCTCGGTCTCCGACGCCGCCGAGGACGTGATCGGGGTGATCCGGGCCGGGGCCCGCGGCTATGTGACCAAGACCATCTCGGGCGCCGAGCTCACCGAGGCCATCGTCCGGGTGGCCGACGGGGACGCCGTCTTCTCACCCCGCTTGGCCGGCTTCGTCCTCGACGCCTTCGCCGCCGATCCACCGCCGGCGGGCACCGGTACCGTCACCTTCGACCCCGAGCTCGATCAGCTCACCCCGCGGGAGCGGGAGGTCCTGCGTCTCATCGCCCGCGGCTACGCCTACAAGGAGGTGGCCCGGCAACTCTCGATATCGATCAAGACGGTGGAGAGCCACGTCTCGGCCGTCCTGCGCAAGCTGCAGCTGTCGAGCCGGCACCAGCTCACCCGATGGGCCTCGGAACGCCGGCTGCTCTAGCTACCTCTAGGTGGTCGACCCCCGTCACCACGGCGGTTCTCGCCCGACGACTACCGGCCCGATGTGAAGAAGCGGTCGAAGAGCCCGTCGACGCCGGCGCCGTGCAGGGTCATCCCCCCGTCCACCACCAGCGTCTGACCGGTGATGAAGCGGGCCATGTCCGAACAGAGGAAGAGCACCACGTCGGCGATGTCCTCGGGGTCGCCCACCCGGCCCATGGGGGTCGTCCGCCGGTAACGCTCCACCTCGTCGGGCAGCCCGTCGAGCAGAGGCCTGGTCAGCTTCGTCCGGATCATCCCCGGAGCCACGGCGTTCACCCGGATAAGGGGCCCGTACTCGAGGGCGGCTGAGGCCGTCAGGGCCATCACTCCCGCCTTGGCCGCCGAGTAGGGCGCCTCACCGGCCGAGGGTCGGGTGGCGCTGATCGAGGATGTGTTCACCACGGCCCCGCTCCCGTTGGCCAGCAGGTGCGGTGCCGCCGCCCGCATCCCGTGGAACACCCCGTGCAGGTTCAACCGGACCAGCCGGTCCCACTCGTCGGGGTCCCACCCGGCCAGCGGGGCCATGGTGCTGCCACCGGCGTTGTTCATCAGCAGTGACAGACCACCCAGCTGCCGGGCAGCGTCGTCGACGGTGCCCCGCATGGCCTCGGCGTCGGTGACATCGACCTCGAAGGCGATCCCGCCGATCTCGTCGGCCGTGGCCGTGGCCGAGCTCTTGTCGATGTCGAGCACAGCCACCCGTGCTCCCTGGCCGGCGAAGCGCTGGCAGACGGCCCGGCCGATGCCCGACCCGCCCCCGGTGATCACGGCCCGCTGGCCCTCGAGCAGTGCGCCGGCCGCGGTCACGGGATCACAGGGGTCTCTCCCACCAGCGACGACCGCAGCTCGCGCTTGAGCACCTTTCCCTGCGGGTTGCGGGGAAGCGGTTGGGGCAGGAACCAGAAGTGGTTGGGGACCATGAACGAGGCCAGCCGTTCCCGAGCGAAGCGGCCCAGCTCCTCGGCCGTCACCGTGGCGCCCGGGCGCAGGACGATGGCGGCACCCACCTCCTCACCGAGCACTGGGTGGGGCACGCCGATCACGGCGCAGTCGGCCACCGCCGGGTGCTCGAACAGAGCCGCCTCTACCTCCACCGAGTACACGTTCTCGCCCCCGCGGATGACCAT
>Ga0307373_10015986_pt1 | contig 10129 bp, 7 predicted proteins | sample OX2MG_FD_202534 | JGI IMG/M metagenome (GOLD analysis project Ga0307373, IMG submission 202534) | Soil microbial communities from Risofladan, Vaasa, Finland - OX-2 | ecosystem: Environmental > Terrestrial > Soil > Coastal area > Acid sulfate soil | place: Finland: Risofladan, Vaasa | collected...
TGATGCGCCGCGAGGGCTACGAGCTACAGGTCTCGAAGCCCACCGTACTTACGCGTCAGCAGGATGGATCGCTGCTCGAACCGATGGAGTTCGTGGTCTGCGACATCCCCGAGGATCACATCGGCACGGTCACGCAACTGCTGTCGGCGCGCAAGGGCCGCATGCGCACGATGGTCACCCATGCGAGCGGCCGCGTGCGCGTCGAGTACGACGTGCCGGCGCGCGGCCTGATCGGATTTCGCGGGCGGTTCCTGGCCGACACACGCGGCATGGGCGTGATGCATACCATCTTCAACGGCTACGGGCCGTGGTGCGGCACGATCCGCTCACGCCAGAACGGCGCGATGATCTCGGACCGCGAGGGCGTGGCGAGCGCCTACGCGATTTTTCATTTGCAGGAGCGCGGACGCTTCTTTATTGGCGCGGGCGAGCCGGTTTACGAGGGAATGGTGCTGGGCGAATACGCGCGCGAGACCAATCTGCCGGTCAACGTCTGCCGCGAGAAAAAGCTGACCAATATCCGCGCGGCCGGCCACGACGAGGCGATCCGGCTGACGCCGCCGCGCGTGATGACGCTGGATACGGCGCTCGAATGGATCGACGAGGAAGAGCTGGTTGAGCTCACGCCCAAGACCGTGCGTATCAGGAACAAGATTCTGAAGACGGCGCTGCGCAACAAACATCGCGCCGGATGGTCCGACAGCGCGCCCGCCGAAATCGCCGAGAGCGATTGAGCGGCGGCGTTCGCGCGCGCTAATGCGTTGCACAGATCCGGCGGACTGATTTCGCCGGCTGGGGGCAGATGAGATTTGTCCGCAAGCTCGTCGCGAGCCTGCTGGTCGTGATTATCGTGGCGGGCGGCGCCGCCGCGATCGTCCTGCACAACCGGGCCGGCATCGTTCGGATCGTTCTCGCACAAATCAATGCGGCCACCGGGCTGAATATTGTTCCCGCCGGCACGCACGTCGCCTTCGGCAATCACCTGGTGGTGCGGCTGGTCCATCCGCGGATCTATTTGCACGGCGTGGAAGTCGCCCGGGTCGACGATCTGCGCGCGGTGATCAGCTACCACGCGATCGTTCACAGCAACGGCTTGCCGCTCTATGCGCTCGCGCTCGATCATCCGATCTTTCGCGTGCCTGCGAGTCTGGCCGGGGTGACGCCGGCGGGTTTGCCGAAGCCCGACGTGAACGCCGCCAACCGGTTGCTGGCCGCGCTCGACGCGCTGTCTGGTGTGACGCATCGCGTGGAGCTGTTCAACGCGGTCTTGCACGACGTCGACGGCGCGCCGCTGATCGATAACTTGACTTGGGTTGCCTACCGCGAGCATCGCCGGCCCGGTCACTGGCCGTGGATCATGTCCTTTAATGCGCAGTGGCATCACGCGCCGTATGACGGTTTGCAACTGATAGGGCAGGTTCGGCTGGGTGCGGAGCCGGGCACCGCGGGCGAGATAATCGCTGCCGGGCGCACGTCATTTACAGGTTTCAAACTGGCGCGGTTTCCCGGTCCCGACGCGATCATGGCGACCGGTACGATCGATGGCCGCACGCGCTTTGCGCTGAGGCAAAACGGCGAGCTGAGCGGGACCGCTGACTCCACGCTCGAGCAGATCGGGCTGCGGGGACGTCCATTTACCGGGCCGATTGGGATCGGCGATTTTTCCCTGCATACGGAATATTCGGCTTCGACCGAACGAATTGACCTCGGCCGGATCAGTCTGACGCGCAATGGCGTGCGACTGGCGGACGGCGAATGTATCGTCGGCCAGCCCTACGACGCGGCGCGGACGGTCGCCCTGCGCCTTTCCGGTGCGCGCCTCGCACTGGCCGATCTGTCGGCACAATTGCGGTATTTCAAGGCGGTGCCGGCATGGTTCAGCGACGCGGCGCGGCGGCTGACGGCGGGCCAACTCGTGCTCGACGGGGCGGCGTTTGCACCAGCGAAGCCGCTGCGCGATTGGTCGGCCAAGACCTTGCGCGGCGCACTGACCGTGCATGCGACGTTGAGCGGCGCGGCGATCGACTCGCCGGCGGACCTCAAGCTGCCGCCGATTCATGCGCTGGCAGCCAGTTTCGACTACACCGCCGGGGTCGTCGCCATCACCAAGGGTACGGCCAGGCTGGGAAATTCGACCGTCGCCGGTATCGATGCGGAAGCCGATTTGCGCGGCGCGCCGGCGTCGATCAAGTACCGGATTCGCGGCCACGGAGCGCTCGAGGCGGCCGAACTCTATCCCTCGGCCGATAAGATCTTGAGCGTGAGCGCGCCCGATCTCGCGCGCCGGCTCCAGCGTGTGAGCGGGACCTCCGCGGTCAAGTTCGCGGCGTCGGGCCGGATCGCTAACCTGGCGTGGTCGCCACCGGACGATTACCTGGCGACGATTTCGCCCCGGCGGATCGAGTTTGAGTTCGCGGGTGTGCCCGGCGCGATCGTGATCGAGAGCGGCGGCGTCAGTGTGCGTCCGGGCGCGATCGATCTGGCGCAATTGCTCGCCGCGACCGACACGCGGGGCGGCGGTAGCGTGATGCTCAACGGCACGATCGTGCCGGCTCGTCCGACGCCGGCGTTGCGCAGTTTCGTGATCGTAGCGCACGAGCTGCGCGCCGGGACCTGGATACCGCTGATGGTCGAGGCCAAGGAGCTGACGGTGCACGGCGCGATCAGCGGACGCCTGACCGCCGACAGCGATTTGCGCACCGGCGGCGCACCGGTGATCAGCGGGCGCCTGACCATGGGGCCGGGCGATTTGCAGTTCGGCTTTCTGCGCGCGCCCCTGGTAACCCGGTCGGCGACGCTCGCGCTCGACGGCAAGGGTATGAACCTCGAGCTGCCGGCGGCGACCCTCGAAGGACATCCGGTGGATTTCAAACTCCAGCTAACCGACTTCGCGCATCCGCTGCTGCACATCGACGCGAAAGCCGCCGCGCTGGACTTCGAGGTTCTGACTTTCATCCGGCTGCCATGGTCGCCGGAGGGCACGGTGAGTTTCTTTGCCCTGCCGGTCGATGGCCATATCGAGGCGCTCAGGGCGAACTTTGGCAAGCTTCCGATGCGCCGGGTGAGCCTGGATTTCAATCGCGAGAGCGGCCAGTGGCATGTCGCCAATTTTGTCGCGGGCGCGCTCGGCGGCAAGCTGAAATTCGACGTCTCGGGACTCTCGGGCGCCGACAACTGGATTAATATCCGCGGGCACATCGACGAGATCGACGCGGCCGCGCTATGCACGCTCGCGGGCGAAAAGACCCCCGCGCTGACCGGCCAGATCACCGCGGCCGCGAAGCTGCGGGCCAACACCGACGTCGACTTCTTCAATACGCTCGAAGGCGACATCGCGTTGCAGGTCCACCGCGGCACGCTCAATCGCTTCGCGCTCGTCGCGCGCATCATGAGCTTCATCGATCTCAAGAACTGGCTGACCGCGCATCTGCCCGACGCCAACGCCACGGGGATTCCATTCACCTCGATCACCGCCGGGTTCAAGGGCAATGCCGGCGATTTCACGACTCGCGACCTGCATCTGTCGGGACCGGTGATGCATATCAAGGCGACCGGCGACGTGCGCCTGAGCAACAGCACGGTCAACATGGAGGTGAGCGTAATCCCGTTCGACACGATGAACTGGCTGGTCGAGCACATCCCGATTATCGGTTACAATCTCGCGGCGGGCAGCAAGGGATTGGTGGCGGCCTATTTCGACGTGCGCGGGCCAATCAGCAATCCGTCGGTGGTGCCCAAGCCGATCACCTCGTTTGCCGAGTTCGTCGCCAAGACGCTCAGCATCCCGATCAACGTTATCGTGCCGAATACGATCAAGCCGTGACGGCGCCTTGGTCGGCTTCGTGGTGGAGACTAGATTGAAGGCCTCGTCTGGTGCGGCGGACCGCGCGGCGTGGGCGGGTGGTCTCGCGCTCGGGCGGCGTAACGGATAAATATCAGCCGATGTTTCGCGAAGCGATCGAACGCATGGCGCCGTACACGCCGGGTGAACAGCCGCGCCCCGGCCAGCGCCTGGTCAAGCTCAACACCAACGAAAATCCCTATCCGCCGTCGCCCGGCGTGCGTCGCGCGATTATCGCCGAGGCCGGTGCGTCGCTGCGGCTCTATCCGACGCCGCGCGCCGACGCGTTCGTGGCCGCGGCCTCGCGCCTGTACGGGCTGCCGCGCGGCATGATCCTGGCCGGCAACGGATCGGACGAGCTGCTCACGATGCTGTTCCGCGCGGCGCTCGGCCACGGCGACCGGGTCGCCTACGCGCTGCCGACCTATTCGCTGTACGACACGCTGGCGGAAATCCAGGAGGCGCGGGTGGTCGCGATGCCGCTGGGCGCGGACTACGCGCTGCCGCTCGAGGCGCTGGCGGCCGAACAGGCGCGGCTCACGGTGGTCTGCAGTCCCAACTCGCCGTGCGGCACTGCGGCCAGTCCCGCGGCGCTCGAAGTGCTGGCGCGGCGGCTGGGACACAACCTGCTGGCGATCGACGAGGCCTACGCCGATTTCGCCGAGACCAACGCGCTCGCCCTGGTGCGGCGCCATCGCAACGTGATCGTGCTGCGCACGCTTTCGAAGTCGTTTTCGCTGGCCGGGATGCGGCTGGGGTTGCTGTTCGCGCCGCCGCCCTTGATCGAAACCTTGCTCAAAGTTAAGGATTCCTACAACTTGAGCCGTATCGCCGTGGCCGCCGGCGCCCAGGCGCTGGCCGACGCCGACTGGATGAGGCGCAACGTCGAGCGCGTCAAGCGCACCCGCGCGGTGGCCGAAGAGCGGCTGCGCAAGATGGGCTTCACGGTGCCGCCGTCGTCGTCGAACTTCGTGCTCGCGCGGCTCGCCGGGCGCGATATGGGACCGGTATGCGCGGCGCTGCGCCGGCGCGGTGTGCTGGTGCGCCATTTTCCGAAATCGGTATTCCACGACGCGCTGCGCATCTCGATCGGCACGCCGGCCGAGATGGCGGTGCTGTTCAAGGCGCTCGAACCGTTGATCAAGCCGGTGAGTGCCGCCCGGCCGCGGCGCCGCGCGCGCGGCCAGGCCCGGCACTGATTTCACGCCGATGACCCGGTTCGGACGCCTGTTCGATCGCTTTCGGCCGGCCGACGGGGCCGCGTCGCCACCCGTGTCGGCGGCGGGCGAGATGCGCTGGGTGATTGTGGGACTCGGCAATCCGGGCGAACAGTATCGCCGCTCGCGCCACAACACGGGCTTCATGGTCGTCGAGCGCATGGCGGCGGTGCACGGCGCCCAGATCGCCAAGCGCAAGTTCAGCGGCCTGTATGGCGAGGCGCGCACCGGCGGGGCGATCCTGATGCTGGTCGCGCCGCAGACCTTCTACAACCGCAGCGGCGAATGCGTTGCCGGGATGCTCGGCTATTTCAAGGTGCCGATCGAACGGCTGATCGTGGTCCACGACGAGATGGACCTGCCGGCCGGCCAGTTGCGCGTCAAGCGCGGCGGCGGCGACGCGGGCAATCGCGGCGTGCGCTCAATCGCCGAGAGCGTGGGCAAGGACTTCGTCCGCGTCCGCGTCGGGATCGGCCATCCGGCAGGGCAGCAAGACGATATCGATTGGGTGCTCGCGCCGTATGGCCGCGACGAGCTGCGCGGCGCCGAGGAGATTTTCGATCGCGCGGGCGAGGCGGTCGCGGCGGTGATCGCCGACGGCCTCGAGCGCGCGATGAATCGCTACAATCAACGCGCCTGAGTGGCAACGCGCCTGACGCGGGCCGCAGCGGAGGTCAGCGCGGGCGTCAGGCTTTCGCCGGTTTCGGTCCGGCGGCGAGTCCGCGATGGCCCCAGATGCTCGGCGCTTCGTGCTGCTGGACCTGCCAGGTGGCGTCGTCGACCGTGCGCGCGCCGAAACCATATTCAATTTCGAAGCCCGACGGCGATCGCATGTAGAACGAGACCATGTGGTCGTTGGTGTGGCGGCCGAGCGAAGCCGAGATCTCGATACCGAGATCCTGCGCCAGGTAGTAGGTCGAGCCGACGTCGTCGAGCGTGCGCACCTGCAGCATGAAATGGAGCAGGCGCTTGGGCACCGGAATCTCGCCGAAGGCCACCGAATGATGGCGCGGATTACAGTGCATGAAGGTCAGCCGGATATTGTCGGTGGGCCGTCCGCGGCGCATCTTGAGGTCGATGAAGTCGCTCACGCGCATGCCCAGCACGTCGCGATAGAAATTGAGGCTGCGCGCCGCGTCGTCGATGCGCAGCACCATGTGGCCGAGGCCCATCTCACCGGTCTCGAAGCCGGAAATCGCGCGCGGCGACTGAAACGGCTTTTCGAACGTGATCAGCGGGCCGTAGTATATTTCCGTCGCGATACCGCTCGGGTCGTTGAACTTGATCAACTCGCCGACCCGCCGCGCGGCCACCTCGCCGGGCGTGCCGGCGCTGACTTCGACGCCGGCCGCTTTGATCTGCGCCTCAAGCTCGCGCAACGCCTGTTGATTGGCGACCTCCCAGCCGATGAAGGCGAGGTCGTCGTCACCGCCGGCGCTGACGATGAAGCGATGGTGATATTCGTCCATGCGCAGGAACAGAGCGCCGGCCGCGTCGGTGCCCGCGGCTTGCAGGCCGAGCACGTTGGTCGCGAATTTTTCCCATTCGTCGAGCTTGCTGACGCTGAGACCCAGGTACCCGAGTTGTGCGACACTCGCCATCGGTGTTCCCTCCTGCGCAATGCGTGACGCGCCGCCCGGCCGATTGCCGGTGCGTGCGCGCGCGCCCGCGATGCGATCATGCACCACGCAAGCGGTTTCGGCCAGCGTTCAGGCGGGCGGCGGCGCGGCCTTAGTGCGATGCCCGTCGAGCAGCCTCATCAGGGCATGGACGGCGTCCATGTGCGGCGTCGCGAGCGCGTGGCGCCGCGCGAGGCGCACGACCGCGCCCGACAACGCCTCGTACTCGAGCGGCTTGCCGCGCTCGAAATCCTGCAGCGTCGACGGACGCACTTCGCGCAGGCTCGCGCGCGAGCGCGTGAACTGCGCCTCGACTTCGGCGTCACCCTGGGCGAAACCCTCGGCGGTCGCGACCGCCGCAATTTCGTTCATCAGCGTGCGCAGCAATGCGGCCGCGTCGGGGTCGTCGAGCAGCGCGCCGACGTTGCGGCGGGTCAGCGTTGCGACGGTGTTGAAGGCGGCGTTCCACAGCAGCTTCTCCCAGCGAATCGCCATCACATGCAGCGACAGCTGGCCGAAGATGCCGGCGCCGCGAAAGACCTCGGCCAGGTGCCGGGCGCGTGCGCTGTCGCCGCCGTCGAGTTCGCCAAATTCGATCACGCCGCCAGTGCGATGGACGATGTGGCCGGGCGCGATCAGTTCCGCGCCGATACGCGCGTTGCCAGTCAGTACGGCGGCCCGGCCTAACGCCGCGGCGAGTATCGCTTCGTTTTCGACACCGTTCTGCACGGTCAGGATCGCGCCGCCCTGGGCCAGGCATCCGGCAAGTGCGCTCGCGGCGGCCGCGGTGTCATACGATTTGACGCAAAACAGGATCAGATCGTAGGGCGCGAATTCGCGCGGCTCGGCGGTCGCCGTCACCGCGAGCGTGAAGTCACCCTGGAAGCTCGCGAAGCTGAGTCCGGCGGAGCGCAGCGCGCGCAGATTATCGCCGCGTGCGCAGAAGACGACGTCGTGGCCGGACTGCTGCAGCCGTGCGCCGAAATATGCGCCGACCGCGCCGGCGCCCATCACCAGGATCTTCATCGTTGCCCTTCCCGCGAATAATTCGACCTTTGCACGCGCCGCGGAGCCGGTTATCCGCGGAATCGATTATCTGAATGCAAGACGCCGCCGGCACGGGGCCGGCGGCGTCGTCTATCGCATCGATTAGTGCGGCGCTCGGCGCACCGCGCGTCAGATGCTGATGTTATAGAGCTCTGCGACGTTGTCGTGAAGAATCCAGTTCTTCTCCTGCTCGCTCAGCCCCTTGGTGTGCTCGGCGAGGACGTCCTGCGACCACGGCCACGTCGAGTCGCTATGCGGGAAGTCGTTGGCCCACATCAGGCGCCGCGTGTTGCACATGTCCTTCATCGCGAAGGCAACCCAGTCGTCCTGGAAGGTCGTGTAGACGTGCTCGCGGAAATACTCGCTGGGCTTTTTCTCCAGCTCGCGGCCCCGGAGCATCCAGGCGCGATGGCGATTGTAGGCGTGGTCCATGCGGTACATGAAATGCGGGACCCAGCCGGCGTCGGCTTCGACGCAGACGATTTTGAGCTGCGGATGGCGCTGGAAGACGCCGCCGAAGATGAAAGTGCCGATCAGATCCTGGTTGCCGCGGATGATCGACATGAAGCTGTTGATGCGCGGTCCGCGGGTTTTGAAGTTGTCCTGCTTGCTGGTCAGAATGTGGAAGCTCAGCGGCATCTTCATGTCCACGGAGGCTTCCCAGAACGGCGCGTAGATCGGATCGTCGTAGTCGGAGAGCTGCGGATTGCCCGGCATCATGACGCCGCGCAGGCCCATCTCCTTCATCTTGCGCATGTCGGCGATGCCTTCGTCGACCGAGCGCATCGCGGTCTGCCCCAGGCCGATCAGGCGATCCGGGTGGGCGGCGCAAAATTCCGCGAGCCAGATATTGTAGGCGTCGAAGCAGGCCTTCTTGTAATCGAAATCCGGATGGTTGCAGAGCAGCATTCCGACCGTGGCGTAAATCACTTCGCAGGCCACGCCGTCGCGATCCTGGTCGGCCATACGCGCTTCGGGATCCCATCCGCCGCGATGCAAGTTTTCAAACTTGGCGCCGAACATCTTGAGATCCATCGCGGCGACGCCGGCGGCCGCCACCAGGCCCATCGGGATCGGCTTGCCGCCGCCCTCAATGACGAAGATGTCGCCCATCTTTTCGTCGTGCACCAGATGCGGTGCGGTGGACTTGTACTTATGGTCGATGCGGTCGACGTAACATCCGGGCGGCTCGGTGATGTGGGAATCGGCGGAAATGATCGGTTTCTGCATTAGTAGTCCTCCGTTTGCGGGGTCCGCCGCGTTTTTGGTGCTCGCGGCCCCCAGAGTTCAAGTTGGTATCTACAACTAACCAAACTACGCTCGATTGATCAATCGGAAGGCGCAGTTAACGAAGCTCGCGGCGGCGATTGGCGCGCTTGGCGTCGCGCGCATTGAGGATGCTCGCGGAGTGCGGTAACGATGCTAGATTCCGTTCCGTGGAGGGTCACGCGCAAAGCCGCCGGAAGAATTATCGCCGTTGGATTGGCGGATTTCATTGATTATGGACAAGGGCGAACAATTGGGCCATCTTCTTATTGAGGCGCTCGTAAAGGCGCGCGAATTGAAAAGCCTCGCGCTCGATTCTGAATCGAGAGACAAGATTGCGGAATTAATGAAACAAGCGAAGAAAAGTGAGGACACACTCAACGCTTTGAATCGCGCCTCGCGTACTAACGGGAAGGGGCTCGATAAGGCTGTGTTGGATAGCGCCCTGGACGATTTGATCGAGACGTTCAAAGACGTAAACAAGAAACTGGACGATCTGCTGGCCAAAGCTAAGCAATAAAACCGCGCAACCCGCGCTTCGCGTGACACGCTTCAAGAAAGGCCGGATCGAAAGGTTCGGCCTTGCGCTTTTGGAGTTACCCCGGTTGAACAGTAGCGGGGGTGTGCTTTACCGGGGCGGGGACGATGCGATAAGCATTATCATTATTAGAAACAGTGCGCGGCGGACCAGCGCTCGAGGATCATCGCGATGGCGGAATCAGCGCCGCGATGCGCGCATCCCACTGCGACCCCTGCCAGCCGGCGCGCCCGGCGACGGAGAACCATACGATGGACTTCGATCTGAAGATTACTGGCGGAACCATTATCGACGGCACCGGCAAGCCCGGTTTCGCCGGCGACCTCGCGATCAAGGACGGCAAGATTGCCGCGGTCGGCGAGGTCAAGGGCACCGCGCAAAACACCATCGAGGCCAAGGGCCGCATCGTCGCGCCCGGCTTCGTCGACATTCACACCCATTACGACGCCCAGCTGCTGTGGGACCGCATGATGACGATCTCGCCGTGGCACGGCGTGACCACGGTGGTGATGGGCAATTGCGGCTTCAGCGTCGCGCCGACCCGTCCCGAGCATCGCGGACTGATCATGCGCACGCTTGAGAAGGTCGAAGGGATGAGCCT
>Ga0307373_10015988_pt1 | contig 10127 bp, 5 predicted proteins | sample OX2MG_FD_202534 | JGI IMG/M metagenome (GOLD analysis project Ga0307373, IMG submission 202534) | Soil microbial communities from Risofladan, Vaasa, Finland - OX-2 | ecosystem: Environmental > Terrestrial > Soil > Coastal area > Acid sulfate soil | place: Finland: Risofladan, Vaasa | collected...
CGCTGGCGTTGAGGGCGACGATTTCGCTGTCCGCGGAAAGCCGCCCAAGGCCGATGAGAACTCCGACTAACATGGACATGGGCAGAGTGAAAACGAGGACTGGCGGGAACGAAGAAAGAAAAAGCAAAGCGGTTTCGGGGGCCGTTGTCGCATGCTGGACGATCAATCCCATCAACTGCACGAGTTGGGGCACGAAGAAAACGAAAGTAAAAACGGCGAGGCCCAGCAACGCATGGGAGACGACTTCGCGGCAGACGTATCGGTCGAGGATGCGCATGGCAGCGCGGAGTTATTCTAGCACGAGGTGGGCGAAGTCATTGGAGAGTCGTGGAGCATGAGCCGTGTGCATTTGGTCCTTCTGTGGCACATGCACCAGCCGCAATATCGGGATCCCACAACGAAGGAATATATCCTGCCGTGGACGCGCTTGCATGCGCTGAAGGATTATTGGGGCATGGTGCGAACGCTCGAGGAATTTCCGAGCGTGCACGCAACGTTCAATGTGGTTCCTTCACTGGCACAGCAAATTGAAGAGTATGCCAGCGGGGATTTCGACGACCCGTGGTTTCGCGCGGCGTTCAAGCCCGCCATTGATTTAACCTCGGAAGATAAACGGGAAATTTTGCATCGAGCGTTTCAACTGAATCACGAGCACCTGATGAGCCGTTGGCCGCGATTCGTTGAACTATTTGAATGGGAGCAAAAATCGGGCGCCGAGCGGACGGCAACTCAATTCAGTTTGCGGGATTGGCGCGACCTGCAAGTGCTGTCGCAGTTGGCGTGGATGGACGAAGAATATTTGGCGCGAGATGCGGTCGTATCAGGGTTGGCAGGCCAGGGCGCAAACTACTCGGAGAGAGACAAAGAAGCGCTGCGCGAGAAACAGGCGGAGTTGCTGGCGCGCGTGTTGCCGGAGTACCGCGCAGCCGCTGAGCGCGGGCAAATCGAAATCTCCACCACTCCTTTTTACCACCCCATATTGCCGCTGTTGTGCGATTCGCAGATTGCGCGGGTCGCCAACCCGTACACGCCGCCGCTGGTGCCTCCGTTTCGATTTGCCGAAGACGCGCACGAGCAGCTTTTGCGCGCGCGCGATTATCACCAGCATGTTTTCGGGCGCGCGCCCGCGGGGCTTTGGCCTTCGGAGGGTTCCGTTTCGGACGAGGCGCTCGGCATCGCGGCTGAACTGGGATTTCGCTGGTTCGCCACCGACGAGGGCATTCTGGGGCGAACAAGAAACATCGGATTTTGGCGCGATGACGCAGGCGTTCCAGAAAATGCGCATGAATTGTATTCGCCGTGGAAGTTCGAAATTCAGGGCAGGGGAATGCACGGATTTTTTCGCGACCATTATTTGTCCGATCTCATCGGGTTCGTTTATTCGCGCATGGACGCCTCGGCCGCAGCGGATGATTTTCACAGGCGGCTGCGTTTGATCGGTGAACGCACGGGCGGGACAAAACCGGCCACCGTGGCTGTGATTTTGGATGGCGAAAACGCATGGGAATATTATCCGGGAAGCGGGCGGGAATTCTTGAGGCAGCTTTACGGGCGCATCGCAAATGATCCGGACATTCACGCCTTGACCGCTACCGAAGCGATTGCGGAGGCGGGCGAGATTGGAACGCTCGAAGGCATTTTCCCCGGCTCGTGGATCGATGCGAACTTCAACATCTGGATCGGAGACGCGGAGGACATTCGCGCGTGGGAGTTGCTGCGCGACGCGCGCGAAACGTACGCAAAAGCTGAAGCGGCGCACAAAGACGGCACGCAAGAAGCTGCACAAACTTCAGGCCTGGTCGAGGCTTATGAAGCAATCCTTGCCGCCGAGGGAAGCGACTGGTGCTGGTGGTATGGCCCGGAACACAGTTCGGCAAACGACCAGGAATTCGACGAATTGTACCGGAAGCATCTGTCCCAGGTTTATTCGGCGCTGGGCCGCGAAGCGCCCGAAGCGCTGGCGCATCCGGTCAAGCGAGTTCTGTTGCGCGCGCGCCCCATGCCGCCAACGGATTGGCTTGCCGTGGAAGTCGACGGACGCGTCACCTCGTACTTCGAGTGGCTGGGAGCCGGATATTACGCGCCAGAGCGCCGAGACGGGACGATGCACGGGCGGGCATATTTTATCGGTGAGATTTTCTACGGATTCAGCGCGGACTGGTTTTATCTTCGCGTGGACCCGTTGCGCGAGCCCTTCCAGAATCTAGGCGATTGTGAGTTTCGATTCGCGTTTGAGGATCAGTCGGAAATGAAACTTTCGGTACGCATGCGCGATGGCAAAGTGGCGACGGTCGTTGCCGAACGGCGCGGTAGCGCAGGGGCAGGAGACACGGAGAAGATAAAAGTAAGCGTCGAGAAGGTGATTGAGGTAGGCATCGCGAAAGAATCATTTATGCTGGCGGGGCAGAGCGCGCTGCGGTTGAGCGTGTCGCTGTGGCGCGGAGGACTGCCCATTGATTCGCTGCCTCCCGAAGGATTTATCGACGTGTCGCTGGGCGAAGAATCCTACGCATGGCCGGCAGGATAACGCCCCCGAGTCCCGCGCAGGCCCGCATGTGTAATATTATACATAAGTAAATAGTTGACAGGAGCGCTGACCAGCGCAATAGTGCCCCTGTACCTCTCAGATAACTCTAGGTTCGGTAATAGAGCTCCTTGTGACAGTGAAACGCGCGCCCCTTTTTCGGCCGCACCGGATTTGGCTGGCCCATAGAAGCCTGGCGGGAATCCTGCGGCCGGCGGGAACTTTGTGTGCGTGCGTGTTGATAGTGGCGCTGTTCGGCGGCTTGGAAGCACGTCGGCAGAGCGCCGGTGCGAATCGCGGACCTGTCGAGCGAGTGCTTCTTTATGGTCACGCAAAGCAACAGTTCGTTGCAGATCTTGCGAGCTTGCCGTGGACGTTTGAGCCCAACGAAGGCCAGGCGGATGCGAAGGTAAAGTTCATCGCACGCGCAAACGGCGCCAATGTTTTTTTGACGCAACGAGGCGTCGTGTTGTCCTGGGCGTCCGCGAACCCGCGAAGAACACAGAGCGCGCGAACATCGCAAGACACTTTGGAACTGGATTTTCTTGCATCGAGCAGCGGTGTGCGAATTTCCGGGCAATCGATGTTGCGGGGGAAGACAAATTATCTACTGGAACGCGATCCGCGAAAATGGCTGCGAAACGTGCCGCAGTATTCATCGGTGGAATATGGCGGATTGTATGCGGGCATCGACGCGCGATTTTACGGGGGGAAAAGCGGCTTGGAATATGATCTTGTGGCGTCACCGGGCACTTCACTGCAAAGAATCCGGCTGCGGGCTAAAGGAGCGGATGCAATTCATTTCGACCCGAGCGGGAATCTCCTTTTCCGCGTGGGTCGACGGTCTGAGGTGATGCACCGGCCCAAAATCTACCAGACGGTCGGCGGGCGCAAGCTGAAGGTTACAGGCGGATACAAACTGCTCGCCAAAAATACCATTGGCTTTGTCGTTGGAAAGCATCGCAGGGACTTGCCCATCGTCATCGATCCATCGATTTCCATCAGTTACACCACATTCCTGGGAGGTAATGGCGGAGAGAGAGGAAGCAGTGTTGCGGTGGATTCCGCCGGCGCGGTGTACGTGGGCGGAACTACAACGCTGGCGACATTTCCTGAAGCCGCCACAGGCAGCGAAGGGCCGCTTGCGGGCGCGTCGAACCTTTTCGTAGCGAAGATTGACCCCACCCAGAGTGGCGCGGCGTCGCTGATTTACTTGACGTTTATCGGAGGCAGCAAGAACGATCAGGGAGGGATGGTGGCAGTGGATCGATCAACCACACCTCCAAGGCTGAGTGTGGTGGGGTGGACGACGTCGAGCGATTTTCCGGTGACGGATGCGAGCACACTCGATGGCGCGTCCGATCTGACGGTTACAAAGCTAAATGGCGCGGGGAACGGGCTGATTTTTTCGAAATATTTTGGCGGCAGCGGCGCAGAGGCAACGCAAAACGCCGCCGGAATTGCGACGGATTCGGCGGGAAATGTTTTTGTCACATCGGATACGAGCTCAACGGATTTACCGATGGCTCCCACGGGTAACGGGTTCAGCACCGTTTACGGGGGTGGCACAAGCGACGGATTTCTGGCCGAGTTTGCTTCGGGATCAGGAGCGCTGCTCTATTCGTCCTACTTCGGGATCAATGCGACCGTCGGGAGCGCAGGCGTTGCGGTGGACGCGAACGGGAATGCCTACGTGGCCGGGTTTACATCGCTGCCCTCCATTTTTCCAGCGACGAATGCGTTTCAGCAGACCTACGGCGGAGGCGCGTTCGACGGATTTGTGATGCAGATAAACCCCAAGCTTGGCGCGAGCGGCCTGGTTTACGCGAGCTTGTTGGGCGGAAGCCAAGCCGACCAGGCGATGGCCATCTCGGTGGACACGACTGTCCCGCCGGATGCTTATATCACGGGGACGACGCATTCTCCCGATTTTATTCCCGGCTCCGGTGTGGCGAATGCGCCGTATCAGGCCGCTCTGCATGGCAGCAGCAACGCCTTCCTCGCGGTAATCAGCCAGACCGCGGCCGGAGTGCCGTCGATTCAATACGAAAGCTATCTGGGCGGTGCAGGAACGGATGAGGGACAAGGGATCGCGGTGGTCTCCTCGACACAAGTGTACGTAGCGGGCAGCACAAGTTCCGGCGATTTTCCGGCTTTGTGCTCGTTGCAGGGTTTTAGCGGAAGCCAGGACGCGTTTCTGGCGGAGCTGAATCCGGCGACGGGCGGAGCGGCGTCGTTGCTTTACACAACTTTTTTGGGCGGCAGTGTGACGAGTGAAGCAAACGCCGTAGCGGCGGACTCGACGGCAGATGCGATTATTTTTGGCGACACGATGTCCCACGAGTATCCGCTGGCCGCAAATATGAACAATGGCTTCCAGCCAACATGCACGAGCTGCGCCGCGCCAACACCCTTTGCGGATGCGGTACTCACCCGGGTCGCTCTGGGCACGGGATCGGCGGCGTGCGCGGCGTTCACTCCGGCGGTCGTCAATTTCGGCGCGTTGCCGGTTGGAACCGCATCGCCCGCGGTCGATATTTCGCTCACAAATGGAGGCGATGCGAATCTGGATATCAGTGCCAATGGAGTTACGATCACCGGAGCGAACAGCGCGGATTTTTCGCAGACAAACAGTTGCGTGGCGAATTCTCCCATCGTGCCGGGAGGGAATTGCGGACTGGGCGTCACATTCACGGCGTCGATCGTTGGAACGGAAACGGCGATGTTGGAGGTGTCTGACAACGGCGTAGGCACGCCGCAGACTTTGACGCTCACAGGCACGGGAGCGTCGGGCGAGGTAAGCCTGTCGCAGACATCACTGGCCTTCGGCAATGTGGCGCAAGGCACCACGACCGTGCCACAAACTTCGATTCTGACCAACACCGGCAACGGAACGCTGAGCATCACCAACGCAATAATCAGCGGAAGCAACGCGACGGATTTCGCGTTTGGAGGAAGCAACACCTGTTCGGCGGGCTCGGCGGTGTTACCGGGCGCGAGCTGCACCGTAGCCGTGGATTTCGCTCCGAACGAGCCTAATCCGCCGCAAAATCTGGCGGCACAGGCGGTGATCTCTTTCGTGGAGAACGACAACCAATCAACAGGCGCGGCGGCAATCACATTATCGGGGACCGAAGCGACCGCGGCGGCGCCTGCCGTCAGTCTGGCGAGTACGTCACTCAATTTCGGGAGCGTGAACGTGGGCGGCTCGAGCAGCCAGCCGCCGGTGTTGCTGAAGAACACGGGGAGCGCGGCGCTTTCGATTAACAGCGTCGGGATCGCGGGAACTGACGCGGGGGATTTCACGGAGATCACCAATTGCCCGCTGGCGCCAGCGACTCTGGGCGCTGGCGCGAGTTGCACGATTTCCGCGACGTTCCAGCCCACGGCCGCCGGTTCGCGCACAGCCAGCGTAACGATTTCCGACAATGCCACTCCGGCGCAGCAAACGATTGCGCTGAGCGGGACAGGCGCGGTAGCGAGCGTGTCGCTGGCGCCGTCGAGTCTGACCTTCGGGGCGCAAAACGAAGGACCGCCGCCGAGCGCGTCGCAGAGCGTCACGTTGAAAAATACGGGTGCGTCGCCGGTGACGATTTCGGCCATCAGTTTCACCGGCGCGGATCCAAACGATTTCGCGCAGACGAACAGTTGCCCGCTGGCTCCTACGGGAACGCTGAGTGCGGGGAGCATCTGCACGATTTCGGTTACGTTCGACCCCACGGGAACAGGCTCGCGGTCGGCTGCGCTATCCGTGGCCGACGATTCCGCGCCGTCGCCGCAAACAGTCGCGCTCAGCGGCACAGGTACCGCGCCGGTGGTGCAAATTGCGCCTACATCGTTGCAATTCAGCTCGACGGTGGTTGGCATTGCGAGCGCCGCTCAGCCGATTCAAGTGAGCAACAGCGGCACGGGCGCGTTGGTGATAAGCGGCGTGAGTTTTGGAGGCGCCGATGGCGGGGACTTCCAAGCGTCGGGGAGTTGCGTGGGAGCAAATGGAGCGAAAGTCACCGTGGCTGTGGGAGCGAATTGCATGGCTGATGTGGATTTTCTTCCGCTTGCGGCCGGGACACGAACGGCGAGCCTGACTCTCAATGACAATGCCGGCACGAATCCGGCTGCGACGTTCACGGGCACAGCGACTGATTTTCAGATGGGGCCGCCCACGGGCGGGACGACTTCTGCAACGGTGGCGGCAGGGCAAACAGCGGCGATACCGCTACAGTTGAGCGCTGTGAACGGGTTCACAGGGACGGTGACGTTGGGATGCACGAACGCGCCGCCCGCGGGAGGCTGTAGCGCGTCGCCAGGCAGCGTGCAGATTTCAGGAACGGGGCCTGTTTCTTTTAGCGTGAACGTGACGACGATGGCGCGCAGTTTGGTGACGCCAGTGGCGCGGCCCGGATCGGATCGAAGGTTTCCGGCATTGCCGATGACGATTGCCTCGCTGCTGGCACTAGCCATTCTGTTTCTTGCGGGCACGCGTGACAGGAAATCGCGTTTCGCGCGGCCACTTTTGGCGCTGAGTCTTCTGCTGCTGTCGTCTTGTGGAGGAGGCGGAAGCAGCACGCCTCCGCCGAACGGAACGCCCGCGGGAACGTATACGGTGCAGGCTACGGCGGCGATGGGAGGAACCACGCGCACGCTGAACCTATCGATTACCGTGCAGTAATAGATCGTATTCGCCAGGCGCCGCGCATGCAGCGAACACGCCGCAGGTAAGTCTTTCGCGCTAAATCGCAGGGCAAATTCGAAATATTAAAATTGTTTGATGGCGAGGTCGCGAGGGCTGCGTCCCACGGGAATCATGGCGATCAGGCATCCTGCTGTGCTTCCGGGTTGCGAACAACCCGTTGTGCGGATGACGGCGAGATCGTCCGAAGCCGTGTCGACCACGAGCAGCATTCCGCCTACCGGCGTGAATTCCAGGGTCCTCGGTTGCTGACCTGTTTTGATAACGTCGAGATTCAGCACCTGCCGGAAATTAATTTGTATGGGGACGATTTCGGATGCGGCGGAGTCCGCGACGTAGAGAAATTGGTCGTCCGGCGAAAGGACGGCGCGCGTGGGCGCGGAGCCGAGAAGAACGTAATCGGAGACTTCATTGGTCCACGTATTGACAATGATCAAACCGTGCGCGTCCGGCGAAGGGACATAAAGCTCGCCGCCGTCGCTCTTCATCACGAAACTGCCGGCGGTGCCGCCGAGATGAAGATTGGTAATCAGCGCCCGTTTAAGGAGGTTTACGACGGAAATCTCGTCCGAGCCGCCCGAGGAAATGAACGCCTTCGAGCCGTCGGGAAGGAAAGCGATTTGCTCGGGCTGCGGCACGACAGGCAAAGTCCCAACGAGCGCCAGCGTCGCGGAATCAAGCAGAGAGATGGTGGAATCGCGGCGATTGGTGACGACGACAGTTTTGCCGTCGGGCGTGACGCGTGCGATCCAGGGGCGGTGTCCCGCACGGCCGCGCGCGACGATTTTACGCGAAGCGCAATCGATGGCCACCACGGCATCCGAACCTGACGCGGCCACGTAGGCTCGTTTCGCGTCGGGAGAGAAATCAATGGCATAGGGATTTGCTCCCACGGGGATGCGCGCCACGATTTGGCCCGAGCGCGTGTCGAGCACCCACGCGTATCCGCCCGTGGTGCTTACGCCCCAGATTTCGTCGCGTTTCGGGTGCGCGCGTATTCCGCTGGGTGACGGGCCCACCGGAATGGTGGCCACCGCTGTGAGGCTGACTAAGTTGATGGCCGTCAGCGTGCCGTCGGCGGTGTTCGCGACGTATGCGTATAAGTGCAGGCCCGGGCGGAGGAACGAGGGCCGATGTTCGCGGACAATTTCGCCGATCGAAATACCCGCCACGACCAACAGCACAAAAATCAGCCGGGCATTCCATTTGAATCCGCGACGACGCGGCGAGAGTGCGTTGTGGGAAGGTGACGAGCGGGCCACGGGCGGGCTAATTCAGCGTGCGATGAACGACGGACCCGATTTGGCGGACTTCTTTCATCAATTCCTCGAGTTCCTCGGGGATGATGGACTGGGCGCCGTCGGAAAGCGCATGGTCCGGATCATGATGCACTTCGACGATCAATCCATCGGCGCCCACGGCAATCGCAGCGCGCGAAAGGGGAAGAACTTTGCTGCGGCGGCCGGTGCCGTGGCTCGGATCCACCAGAATCGGCAAATGGCTGCGCGATTGCACTGCGGGGATGATGCTGAGGTCGAGAGTGTTGCGCGTGTGCTCGGAGAAAGTGCGCACGCCGCGCTCGCACAAGATGAGCTGGTAATTTCCTTCGGAGAGAATGTATTCGGCGGCCATCAGGAATTCGTCGAGCGTCGCGGACATGCCACGCTTCAGAAGCACGGGCTTCGAGGCCTTGCCGGCGCGTTTCAGGAGCGAAAAATTTTGCATGTTGCGCGCGCCAATCTGAATCACGTCGGCATATTTCTCGACAAGGTCGAGGCTCTCGTTATCAATCGCTTCCGTGACGATGCCCAGGCCGAATCGTTCGCGGACTTCCGCGAGAATTTTCAGGCCCGGCTCGCCCAAGCCCTGAAAACTGTAGGGAGATGTGCGCGGTTTGTACGCGCCTCCGCGAAAAAGGTGCGCGCCTGCCTTCTTGACGCATTGCGCCACGGCCATTGCCTGCTCGCGATTTTCGACGGCGCAGGGTCCGGCGATGATAGCCAACGCCGCGCCGCCGACGCACACTTCCCCCGCGGGAGTGGGAATGCGCACAACAGTGTTTTCCTCTTTGGCGTCGCGGCTTACCAGCTTATAAGGCTTGCTGACGGGGATGCATTCGACCACTCCGGACATGGCTTCGAGCGAGCCGATGTCGATCGCGCCGGAATTTCCGGTGATGCCGATAGCGGTGCGATTTGACCCAGGAATTGGGTGGGCGCGCAAGCCGAGCGATTCGATGCGGTCGCAGACAGCGCGGACTTGCTCCTCAGTAGCGTGGGATTGCATTACAACGAGCATTCAAACAGTCTCCCCGGGTTCCTGAAATGATTGGCACTCGGGCATGACGCGCCCCAGTGCGCCGAACTTGTTTCATCGAACAAAGTTTCATTGAACCGACCAGTGTACTGCATCGTGCGGCAGCGCCGCAATCCGGGCCGGCATGAACCGTGTAAATCATAGCGCGCCCTTATTGCGAGTCCGTCGCATTGCCGGCCGGTTCGAGCAGCAATTCCGCGGTGACACGCCTGGATTCGTCGAGGACGCACTCCAGGATGGCGACGACAGCCTGAGCGTCGAGCGGCCCGGGATTGTAGCGCTGCGCGTGGCGCAGAATATCCTCCTCGCGAGCCTCATCGCGCATGGGAAGCCCCGTTTCCTTCTTTATCTGGCCGAGCTGAATCGACATTTGCGCGCGCCGATTCAGCAAGCGGACAAGCTCGCGGTCTAACTCGTCGATCCTTCTTCGATGGTCATTCAGTGTCATCTCACTTCTCCTTGTTCGTCCCTTTTGAGTGTCCGCTGCGGCTGGAGCCACATGCGTTTTTCACAAGCAATCCAACTTCGCAAAAAAAAAGCCGCAAACCCTTTTCGAGGTTTGCGGCCAATTTCGGTGAACTTTGTCTGCGCTCTGCT
>Ga0307373_10015990_pt1 | contig 10127 bp, 10 predicted proteins | sample OX2MG_FD_202534 | JGI IMG/M metagenome (GOLD analysis project Ga0307373, IMG submission 202534) | Soil microbial communities from Risofladan, Vaasa, Finland - OX-2 | ecosystem: Environmental > Terrestrial > Soil > Coastal area > Acid sulfate soil | place: Finland: Risofladan, Vaasa | collected...
TGGCCGGCGTGCTGCCCCGGCGATCCGACGACGAGATCGCCGCATTGGTTTCGGCGTTGCATCGCGAGGGATTGGTGAGCTTAGATCAGGCCGGCGTCGGCTTGCGCGAGTGAGAGGCTGGTGAGGCCCCGATCGTCGACGACCGTATAGGCGCCCAGCGGCGCGGCGTAGAGTTGTAGCGAGTACGCCGCGCGCTCGAACGAATTGCTGACGCGATGGAGTTCCTTGGGGCCGGATCTGCGATCGATTGCTCCCGACGTGAGCCGCGAGGGCGCGAAGCTGCGCAGGTCTGCCACCGCATCGGTGCCGTCATTCAGCCGTTCGAAGTTCTCGACGTCGAGGTTGCCGTCCAACACGACCACCCAGCAGCGCGAGTCTCCGTGGTCGTGGATGGGGCTGCGGGAACCGGGTGCCCATAGCATTGCAACGATTTCGAATTCGGCATTACGTTGCAAGCGCGTTCGCGTGTACGCGCCTGCCGCAAACGGCATCGTATCGCGGTATTCGCCGAAACGCCCGATACTATGGAGCATCGCTTCGACGAAGTCGTAATTGGCCATGGCCTCGTACAGAGCGCCGCGAAGATCGGCGATCACGATACGGCTTCCAACGCGCCGATTCCATGCTCGGTGATGAGGCATTTCGCGATACGCCGGGCCTGCTCGCGAATCTCGGGAACGGCCGTCGTCTCGTACCATCGGCCGCGGGTCGGCGGCCCCAACGCGTACATCGACGGCTGAGCGTGGCCGGAGCGGTCGAGCACGCGAAGATCTTGCGATACCTCGATACCCAAATGGAGTTCGTCGGCTAACAGCAGGCCTCGGCGCATGAGGTTGACCACGAGCTGATTACGGGAGCGTTCGTAGTCACCGTTTGGGCCGGTGCAGTTGACGATGTCGGTGACACCGATCGCGCTCGTGCCCTCGGCGTTAACGATGCGAAGGACGAGACGTTCGCGCTCGCGATGAGCGGCCGAGATACGCCCGCGATGGCGTACGATCGCGTTACGTGCGCGGAGGCGTTCGAATGCCTGCGCGGTTTGAGGCGGCACGCGATATCGATGCGCGGTCCAGAATGAGTGGAGATGCTCGAGAAATTGCCGCTGCTGGCGGCTGCTCCATCCTTCCCATATCGCCGGGGATATCTTGCGGATCGATTCGGCGACTTCGCGCCAATCGCCGCCACGCGCTTCTCGCGCTGCCGCCGCGGCGCGCATCGTGTGTAATAGCGAGAGCGGGGTGCCCGTATCGAGCGCGAGCGTAGCCGGATCGAGCCCGCGCGCGCGGACGTTCTCGACGGCGGGGAGCAACCCGCGTCGCGAGATGATGTGGATTGTGCCGTCGTAGCCACGCTCTTCCAAGAGCGCGACGATATCCATTGCGGTGAGACCGCTTCCAACCAGCGCGATGGCGCTCCCGCGCAGTACCGATGCGTCGAAATGCCACGGGTCGCGCACGTAGCCGGCATCCGCTCGAACCGCGCGCGGCAGGAAGGCATCGTTCGGCTCGTGGTTGCCTAGCGCGAGGACTACCGAACCGGCCGAGAATTCTTGCCCGGCGTCGTCACGCGCGACATAGCCTCCCCCGCGGCGCTCGATATCGACGATGCGATTGCGCGAGAGCGCGATGCCGGGATGCGCTGCGAGCGCGCGATCGAACTGCTCCGCCAAATAGCGCCCGAAGAGCTTGCGCGGTATCAAGCGATCGTCCGATTCAGGGCCGAGCCAGCGGACCAGATCCGCCGGGTCTTCCGGTACGGCGCTCATCGCCCTGGCCGGGCCGTTCATAAGCAAACGGTCGGAGCCGGGAGCGTATGCCGTTCCCGGGCCGGGGGAAGCCGCATCGAAGATCATCGCGCGAAACGACGGCGGCGCTGTCTTGGCAAGCGACGCGGCAACGACGGTGCCGGCGAGGCCGGCTCCGACGATGACGGAATCCAGGGCCTCCGTTCGTTTCATGGCTATTTCTAGGTATCGGCAGCTTTACGCCGGTCGATCATACGCTCGACCGCGCGATAGATGTTCGGGATGAAGCGATGTTTGTAAGGATAGAGTTCGATCGGGTCGCTGCTGTGCACTAACATCGCCGGGTCCGCCTCGAATACGAGCACGCGCCCGTCCGGACCGATGGCGCAATCGATGCCGAAGTACTCCAAGCCGATCGCCCGGGCGATGCCTTGCAATGCCTCGTATTTGTCCCCATCGAACGCCCGCCGAAGGTCCTCCAAAAACGACCCCTCTTCATCGCGCATCCAAGCGTTTTCCGCCATCGCGGCATTGTAGTAGTGGATCATCCAACGCGGCGAGATTGCCAGATGGACCGGGTAGGGTTCGCCGTCAACGAACACGACGCGATATTTGCGAAAAAGCCCGTCGGGCGATCGATAGTCGATGAACGGGCTGATAAAAAACGCTTCGCCCGCCGTTCGTTCGAGGTACGCGGCGATATCGCCGGCGGCCTCGACCCGTTCGAGCCCGAGCCCCGCGTGCGAACCTACCGGACGAACGATAATCGGATATGGGAACGCATCTTGCCCGCGCGCCAGCGCCGCGCGCGTCACCTCGGAGATCGGTGCGACGGTGCAATCGACGCGTTCTAAGGTGCGCCCCAGTTGCATGCGCGCGGTCGCGATCACGCGCGCGGGGGCGTTCAGCGCCGGATGTGCCGAGCGCTGCATAAAGGCCTCGGCGAGTTGCAGATAGGGCATTGCGGCGGGCGATTCGGCGATCGTGTTCCAAAGCACGTCGTACTTGGGGAGCGTACTCGGCGGCGATTCGCCTTGCACGAGATACAGTTTGTGCGCGGTCGTCGTCGATCGATCGAAGAGAAAATCGACCGGAATATTGGTTTGCCAATCACCCGGAGCGCAGAGAAGCAAGATGCTGCGCGCTTGATGCGGGGCGACCGCCGAGAAGAGGCGTTGCGATGCTAGCGCCGCTCGCTGATGGGCCAGCGCCGCAGTCATCGTGCCTTTGATCTGCAATAATTCCCACAAGCTCATGTGTGCGGCAACGTTAGCCGGGTCGATCGCGAGCGCTCGTTCGAACGCCGCGATCGCGCGATCGTTATCGCCCGCATCGTACTGCGTCTGCGCCAGATTGAGCGCGAGTTCCGGGACGTCGGGATAGCGTTCTAAGGCCTGCGCGAATACGGCTATGGCCGCATGGAGATTTCCGGCCGCGCGCAGTTGGATGCCGCGGGCGTTCTGCACGGCTGCATCGCCGATCATTTGTGCGTTTTGCCGATCGATTGCGGGGACATGGCCGGTGGCTTCTGGAACGTCGTCACCCTGCCATGCCGAAAATTCCGTTTCCCACCAAGAACGTCCCGAAGGCGGTCGCTAAGCAAGAGCTGGCGATCCTCGAACGCACGTATCCGGCGGCCGTCACGGCGCTTGAGTACCACAATCCGTTCGAATTGCTCGTAGCGGTGATTCTCTCGGCACAGTGCACGGATGCGCGCGTGAATCTCACGACCCCGGCGTTGTTCGCGGCATATCCAACGCCGAACGAGCTGGCAGAAGCCCACCTCACCGACGTCGAACGGATCATCAAATCGTGCGGGTTCTATCGCATGAAGGCCAAGCATATCGTTAGCGCGGCGAGCGATCTGGTCGAGCGTTTCGGCGGGGAGGTGCCGCGCGAGCGCGACGATCTGGAATCGCTCGACGGCGTCGGGCGGAAGACGGCAAACGTCGTGATGTCGGTTGCATTCGAGGAAGCCGCGTTCGCGGTCGATACGCACGTTTTTCGCGTGGCGCATCGTTTGGGGTTGACGCAGGGGACGACGCCCCGACAAGTCGAGGCGGACGTTACCGCGATCGTGCCGCGGCAGAAGTGGCGGTACGCGCATCATTGGCTGATTCTGCACGGGCGCGCGATTTGCAAGGCGCCCGTGCCGCGGTGCGGCGAATGCCCCGTCGCGGCGATCTGCCCGACCCCGCCGATTATCGCTAAAATGACAACGGTCCGGGCCCGGAAAGGTGCGGCGGCGGTGGAAGCTCCGCGTCGTGCGCGAGCACTTTCAACACGCCGGACGCGGTGAGGCGTTCGCCGTAGCCGGCTTCGGTCGAAATCTTCGAGAGGTTGACGAGCGACGGCACCGGAGCCTCCAGATCGAACTGATACTCGCCCTCCAGCCCCATGCCGGTCATCTGCACGAGTTGCCGTACCGGATCGAGATCGATCGTCACGCGATGCTCGCCAAAGCGCAAGCGCAGGCGAAGCGGACGTTCCAATCGCACGAATTTGACGCCGCGCGGCCCGAGAATCGCGTTGAGGCGTTTACACGCGATCGCCAATTGCTCGGCGAAGAGTGCGAGCGACTCGTCCGCATCTTCCGGACGCCGCTCCTGCCGCCCGCCGCCGGCCGCGTCGATCAGCTTGCCGATTTCGCGGCGATCGCGAATGCGCGACGCGGCCGCGACGATGGGGTTCTGGGCGGTAAAATCCGGTTCGAATGGGTCTGCCATGATGATGGCTCCAAGTATTCTCGCTCGGGATGCTGAAGCCCGGCAGTATGATCGGACGTCTCTGGCTCTTGCTCGGGCTCGTTGTCGCATGCTCGGGCGCCGCGCCCGCTCCGGCAGCGACCGTGCTCACCGCCGCCGCGGCCTTCGGCCGCGAGCCCCTCTGGGGGCGCCTCCCATCGCGCATCGCATGGGCGCCGGACGGCCACGCCTTTACCTACGTGTTGCCCGGGGCCGATCCAAGCGAGCCGCTCGGCGTGCACGTCTACGACGTCGCCTCGGGGCGCTCGCGCGAATTGCTCCCGGCGGTCGCTTTCGGGCAACGCGGGCGCACGCCGGGAAACGTCATCTGGGCGCCTCGCGGCAACGCGCTGCTCTACGTACAGCACGGCGCCCTGTTCGTCGATAGCCTGACGCATCGCAAGATCCGGCGCATCGCACGGGGTGCGGTCGACCCGCAATGGTCGCCGGACGGTACGTCGATCGCCTACGTTCACGCCGGCGATCTCTACCGTGCATCGCTCGTTCCCGCCGTACGCATCGAACGCCTGACGCGCGGTGCCGTTGGGAATCGCGTCATCAATGGCGATCTCGATTGGGTATATCCGGAAGAGCTTGGGACCGCGCACGGATTCGCGTGGTCGGGCGACGGCAAGCGCATCGCCTACTTACACTTCGACGAGCGTGCGGTAACGGCGTTTCCGATCGACGATTTCTTGCCGTACGATAATCGCATTCACACCGAACGCTATCCGCTCGCGGGTGAAAAGAATCCCCGCGTTTCGCTACGCGTCATCGATCTCGCGACGCATCGCGACACGCTCGTCTACGACGCATCCAAGCGCGATGAGTATCTGCCGTGGTTCGCCTGGGTTCCGCATACGTCCGATCTCACCGCCGAGGTGATGGACCGTGCCCAGCAGCACGTTCGGGTGCTACGCTGGAGCGGCAGCGCGCGGGAGCCGCGCGTGGTGCTTCAACAGCGCGACGCCGACTGGGTGGACGTGATCGAACGTCCGCATTGGCTTGCGGACGGGACTTCGTTCTGGGTACTCGACCGAGATGGAACTGCAGGGCTGTATCTCCGCGACCGGACGGGGCATCTGACGCGCTTGACCGGAACCTACCACGTCGACTCGATCCTGGGCGTCGACCCGCGAACGAAGCGAGCGTTTGTGGTCGCGAATTATCCGACCCGGCGCGATACCTCGCTGTTGGCGGTGCAACCGGATGGACGGGTGCTGAATCTTACGCCCGGCGGCGGGACCCACAACGTGTCGCTTTCGCCCGACGCTTCGCGCTTCGTCGATACGTACTCGACGATCAACGACCCACCGCAGGTCGATCTGGTTGACGTGCGCGGCGATCGCGTTCGCGCCACGCTCGCGCATCGGAGCACGGCGCTTGCCTCGATGCTGCAGCCGGTCCAGATGCTCAGCGTACCGTCGAAATACGGGCCGCTGGACGCATGGATGCTCAAACCGCCGAATTTCGATCCGGCCAAACGCTACCCCGCGATCGTGTACGTTTACGGTGGGCCGGCTGCGCCGACGACGATGAACGGGTTCGGTTACCGCACCGCTCTCTACCATCAGCTTCTCGCAAAGCAAGGATTCATCGTATTCAGCATCGACGGCCCCGCATCGCAGATCGATAGCGACGCGCACGTACGCTTGCTCCGCGAGAACTTTGGGCCCGGCTCGCTGTTGGGGCAAGAGATCGGCGCTCGTTATCTTTCGTCTCTTCCGTACGTAGACGCGCAAAAAATCGGCATCTGGGGTTGGAGTTTCGGCGGATACGAAACGACCTTCGCTCTCACGCATTCGCATCTGTTCGCCGCGGGGGTAGCCGTCGCGCCCGTCACCGACTGGCACCTCTACGATACGATCTACACCGAACGCTACATGGGCCTGCCGCAGCAACACGCAAAAGCGTACGATCGCAGTTCGGTCTTGAACGCGGCCGGCAATTTAAGCGCGCCGTTGCTGATCAATCACGGCACGAGCGACGACAACGTCCACATGGCCAATACGATCTCGTTCCTACAACGAGCGATCGAAGCCGGCCGCACAAACGTCGACCTGATGTTATACCCTCGCCAGTTGCACGGATTGGCCGCGCTTCCGGATACACGCTACGTATTCGAGAGAATGCTCGCGTGGTGGGAGAGCCATCTCTAGGAGCCGGCTGCGATAAAAAAAACGGCGCAGTCCGTGAGGACCGCACCGTAATTGGATGGATAATAAGGACGAGGTTTGTGCTACGGGGCCTTGGTGGCCTTCGGAGCCGGCTTGGTCGCCTTCATCGAGGACGCCTTTTTGGTCGTCTTCGCTGCGGCTTTCTTGGCGGAGGTAGCCTTCTTGGCGGTCTTCTTAGCGGCCGGCTTGGCAGCCGACTTCTTCGAGGACGCCTTCTTGGCAACAGCCTTCTTGTCGGCCATCTTCTGAAGCGGAGCCTTGGTGGCCTTAGCAGCCGGCTTGGCAGCCTTCTTCATCGGAGCGGCTTTCTTGGCGGAAGTAGCCTTCTTGGCGGTCTTCTTAGCGGCCGGCTTGGCAGCCGACTTCATCGAGGACGCCTTCTTGGTCGTCGCGGTCTTGGTGGTGGCAGTCTTCGTCGCCGAAGCAGCCATCGCCGGGCCGGTCATCAAAAACGCGGCAGCAACGAGCGATGCGATCATCTTATTCATGTAGTACACCTCCTTTTCGTAGCAAAATCTCCCGCTTCGTGAGAACCACGAAAGGGACGTTACCTTTCAGCAACGTTACGCTCAGCCCGAAAGTTCGCCCCGGGGAAATCTGCCCCTTTACTTGCCTTTGCCCACGAGGGCGCGCGAGATGACCAGGCGCTGGATCTGCTGGGTGCCTTCGTAAATCTGCGTGATCTTGGCATCGCGCATCATGCGCTCCACCGGATACTCCGACGAATAGCCGAAGCCGCCTAGGACCTGTACCGCGTCGGTCGAGACCGACATCGCGACATCGCCGCACTTGAGCTTCGCCATCGAGGCCCAGAGCGAGACGTCGGCCGCACCTTGGTCGCATTTGCGCGCTGCTTCATACAGGAGCATACGGGCGGCTTCGACTTCGGTTTTCATATCCGCGAGCATGAATCCGACGCCCTGGTGCTGGCCGATCGGTTTGCCGAAAGCGATGCGTTCTTTAGCATAGTTGATCGCGTAGTCGAGCGCTCCGGCCGCGATGCCCAGAGCCTGGGCGGCGATGCCCGGTCGCGACTTATCGAGCACTTTCATCGCGATCTTGAAACCTTCGCCTTCTTCGCCGATCCGATTGGCCGCGGGAATCTCGCATCCGTCAAAAACCAACTCGACGGTCGGCGACCCGCGGATGCCCATTTTTTTCTCTTTCTTGCCCACGGTGAAGCCCTTCGTCCCTTTTTCGACGACGAAGGCACTGACGCCGCGCGAACCCGCCGTGGGATCGGTGGTGGCGAAGACGCAGACGATGTCGGCGACGCTGCCGTTGGTGATCCAAATCTTCTGGCCGTCGAGCACGTAGTTATCGCCGCGTTTGGTCGCCCGAGTATGCATCGAACCAAGTGCGTCCGACCCGCTCGAAGCTTCGGTGAGCGCGTAAGCCGCAATCTTCTTACCGGATGCGATATCGGGAAGGAAGCGCTTCTTTTGCTCTTCGCTTCCGCCGATGAGAATCGGCAGCATGCCGAGTTCTTGCACCGCCACGATCAGCGAGCTGGAGGCGCACGCCTTGGCGATCTCTTCGACGACCTTCACGTAGGTCAAGAACGTTCCGCCCAACCCCCCGTACTCGGTCGGGATCGGAATGCCCATGAGGTCGTTTTGGGCGAAGAGCTCTTTGATATCGGTTGGAAACTCCGCGGTCTCGTCGATCTCTGCGGCGCGCGGTGCGACTTTTTCGGCAACCAATTCGCGCACCATTTGGAGGATCATCGCCTCCTCTTCGGCATCGTGCGCTTGCGGTGGTGCTACGGCCATGATCCGGTCTCTCCTAATTGTGGGGTGGGATTGCCTTTCGAACGTTTCAACGGTCGCTCAAGAGGGACCCGTTAAGGGGCGGGGCGCAATACTCGCCTTATGGAGAAAGTCTTTGCGACGTGCGCCCAGGCCGTTGCCGACATCCCAAGCGGCGCGTCGCTTGCGGTCGGCGGCTTCGGGCTCAACGGCATTCCACACAACCTCATCGAGGCATTACTCGAGCAGGGCGCTACCGGTTTGGTGACCGTTTCGAATAACTGCGGCGTCGACGGTTGGGGCCTTGGCGTGCTGCTCGATCACAAGCGCGTTCGGCGCACGACGGGTTCGTACGTCGGCGAAAACAAAGAGTTCGAACGCCAGTACCTCAGCGGCGAACTGGAGGTCGAGCTGGTGCCGCAGGGCACGCTCGCCGAACGCCTGCGCGCCGGCGGCTGCGGCATTCCCGCGTTCTACACCCCGGCCGGGAACGGTACGATGATTGCCGACGGCGGCCTCCCGTGGAAGTACGCACCCGACGGTTCGATTGCTCTCGGTTCGCCCAAGAAAGAGACGCGTGCGTTCAACGGACACGATTACGTGTTGGAAGAGGGCATCGTCTGCGATTTTGCGTTAGTACGTGCGTCGGTCGCCGACACGTCCGGCAATCTCATCTTTCACAAGGCGACGCGAAACTTCAACCCGCTATGCGCAATGGCCGGGCGCATCACGATCGCCGAGGTGGAGGAGTTGGTCGAGCCCGGGCAGATCGATCCGGAGGACGTCCATCTCCCCGGCATCTTCGTGCAGCGGATCGTGAAAGTCGGCGCACAGGGCAAACGCATCGAGCGCACGACGACGCGCAAGCGGGAGGCATAACACCATGGCATTAACGCGAACCCAGCTTGCAGCGCGCGTCGCGCAAGAACTGCGCGACGGCCAGTACGTCAATCTCGGCATCGGCCTGCCGACGCTGATTCCCAACTACGTTCCCAGCGGCGTCTCCGTCACGCTGCAGAGCGAGAACGGCATCCTCGGAATGGGCCCGTACCCGTACGAAGGCGAAGAAGATGCCGACCTCATCAACGCCGGCAAAGAGACCGTGACGGTATTGCCCGGCGCGTCGTTCTTCGACTCCGCACTCTCCTTCGGCATGATTCGCGGCGGCCACATCGATGTAGCGGTCCTCGGCGCCATGCAAGTGAGCGAACGCGGCGATCTTGCGAACTGGATGATTCCCGGCAAGATGGTCAAAGGCATGGGCGGCGCGATGGATCTGGTACACGGCGCCAAACGCGTGATCGTGATGATGGAGCACGTCGCCAAAGGCAACGCGCATAAAATCGTGCGCGAATGCTCGCTGCCGCTCACCGGCCGCCGCGTCGTGCATCAGATCATTACCGACATGGCCGTAATCGACGTCACGCCCGACGGCCTGGTGCTGCGAGAGGTGGCCCCGGGCGTGAGCGTCGACGACGTGCGCGCAGCCACCGAACCGACGCTACTACTCCCCGACGCGCCCAAAGAAATGCGAATCCCCGCAAACGTCTAGATTCGCTACGAGGTCGTTCCGCCGCCCGGGAACGGTGGTTGGGGAAGCTGCGATTTTTTTGGCCCAAACAGGATGTTTGCTTCAAAGCTTCGCTTTGCCAAAAAAACGTAGCAGCGTTGGATTTTACAGGACGTAAAATCCAACAGCGGTTCCCCAACCACC
>Ga0307373_10015992_pt1 | contig 10125 bp, 11 predicted proteins | sample OX2MG_FD_202534 | JGI IMG/M metagenome (GOLD analysis project Ga0307373, IMG submission 202534) | Soil microbial communities from Risofladan, Vaasa, Finland - OX-2 | ecosystem: Environmental > Terrestrial > Soil > Coastal area > Acid sulfate soil | place: Finland: Risofladan, Vaasa | collected...
CCCCGGCGGCAGGTGCGCCGGCGCAACCCGGTAGTGGGTGTGGAACATCTCGGTGGTCTCGCCGAAGGCGTAGCCGGCCTTGAGGGCCCGCGCGTTGGCCTCGACGATCACCGGGCGCGCCTTGAAGCGGTCCGCGATCCAGCGCAGCGTCGGCTCCATGCTCCGCTCGTACAGCCAGAACATGAGGCCGAGGGCGAAGAAGTTCTTCGTCAGGTCCACCTGCTTGTTCGACATGTCGAGTCCCTCGAGCGCACGGGCGTTGAGGGTCGAGATCGGGATCGGGAACACGGTGTATTGCTTGAGCGAGCCGTCATGGAGCGGGCTCTCCGCGTAGCCGACCTTCTTGAGGTTCGTCGCGGTGAAGGCATCCTCGTTGACGATGAGGGCGGCGCCAGCCGGCAGGTCGCCGATGTTCGCCTTGAGCGCCGCGGGGTTCATGGCGACGAGGACGTCCGGCTGGTCTCCGGGCGTGTGGATGTCCGCGCTGCTGAAGCTCAGCTGGAAGCCGGAGACGCCGGGCAGCGAGCCGGCCGGGGCGCGGATCTCGGCCGGAAAGTCCGGCAAGGTGCTGATGTCGTTGCCGAAGACCGCGGCGGTCCTGGTGAACTGCGTCCCGGTGAGCTGCATGCCGTCGCCGGAGTCGCCCGCGAACCGGATCGTGACGCGTTCGAGCTCCTGGGTCGGGAGATGGCGCTCGGCGATGGTCACGCTCCCTCGGACTCCTTCATCTGCTGGTGCGGGCGCGGCGGGAGGTTGAGAACCTCCTCCGGGAAGGACTCGGCCAGATAGCGCAGGACGTCCTGCGGCCGGACGATGCCCTGCAGGATGCCGTCGTCGTCGACGATCGGAACGTTGCGGTAGCGGCCGGTCTCCATGAGCGCGACGGCGGCGGCGATCGGGTCGTCGAGGTGCAGCGTGTGCGGCTCCCGATTCATGAGCGTCTCGACCGGTCGATCGAGCCCTTCGTCCGTGCCGACGAGGCGGGCGACGATGTCGCGCTCGGTGAGGACGCCGATAAGTCGGCCGTCAGCGTCGGCGACCACGACGCTGTCGCCGGTGCCCGTCCCCTGGATCGCCTCGACGCACCCGGCGAGGCTGGTTCCGGGCGCGACACGCAGCGGGTCGCGCCGTCGGAGGACCTTGATCGGCTCGTCGAGGAGCGTCGGGACGCGCTCCGAGACAGGCCGCGTCCGTGTCACGTCACTCACGAGCCGAAGTGTAGGACCGCGTGGCGAAACCGGCCAGCCGAGCGGTGTGCGGCGCGGGTGGTGGCTGCTCCGGCGGCCACGACGGCAGCGGCGGTCGGCGTCGATGGTTTCCTCGCAGATCGCCTCTTGTGGACTGTTACGCGACTCCTGTGGCGGAGGGTGCGGCCCCTGACGCCTTGGAGGCCACAGCCCACGCACGAATGGACGCACAGGCCCGATCCAGCTCGTCGATCGGGGCTCGACTTCGCCGGTAAGCGTCTGCAGAAGCCGATTGGCGATGAAACCGCCCGTCGAGGTCGCGGCCGCGAGCGGTCGGACCGTGCCGCCGTTGCTGCCCTCGTCGGGCGAGCCCGGTCCGCTACGATCGGGCGACTATGGATCGTCGTCGTGGCGTGGGCGTCCTCATCGTCGTCGTCTCCGCCTGCGGATTCGGCTCGGGCGCGCTGTTCGCCAAGCCGGCCTACGACGCGGGAATCGACTGGCTCACCCTCCTCGCCTGGCGCTTCGCGATCGGGGCGACGCTCGCCTGGGCGTGGCTCCTGATCTCGCCGGCGCGGCGGGTCGGCCTGCGCGCGATCTCGCGCCGCCAGGTGGCCGGAGCACTCGCCCTCGGTGCGCTCTACACGGGGAACGCCTCCGCGTACTACGCCGCGCTCGAGACGGTCTCGGCGTCGCTCGCGGCCCTCATCGTCTACATCTATCCCGTCCTCGTCGCGGTGCTGACGCTCCGCATCGGTCGGCCGCTGGAGGGGCGTCGCGCCTGGACCGCCCTCGCTGTCGCGACACTCGGAGCGGCGCTGGCGATCGGCGGCATCGACACCACCCACCCGCCCCCGTTGAGCGGCCTCCTCCTGGCGGTTGCCTCGCCGATCATCTACGCCTGCTGGATCGTCCTGTCGGCACGTCTCGGCGGTGAGCGGCGCGACCGGACGGGTCACGAGGATGACGCGGGCGCGGCGGCGGCCGTCGCGAGCGCGCTCATGATGACCGCCAGCGCCGCCATCTTCTGGATCCTCGGCCTGGCGTCGGGCCGGCCCCTCGCCCCGACCTCCATCCCGGCCGCGGCGTGGGGGCCGCTGCTCGGCCTCGGCGTCGCTTCGACGTTCATCGCGATCCAGCTGTTCTACGCCGGCGCGCGGCGGATCGGCGCTGCCCAGGCGGCCCTCATCAGCACGGTCGAACCCGTCTACACGATCACCCTGGCGGCGGTCCTCCTCGGCGAATTCCTCACCCCGATCCAGCTGGCCGGCGGGGCCCTCATCCTTGGGGCGGTCCTGCTCGCCCAGTCGTCCGGGGCTGGTCGCGGGGCTGCCCCCGAGCTGCGGCTCGCCGACGAGTAACCGCAGCGTCTACCATCGAACGATGGCGCACCCGCTCTGGCCGTTGTTCGATCTGCGGATCCGGAGCCCGCGCCTCGAACTCCGATTGCCGACCGACGAAGAGATCGCCACGCTCGCGGCCATCGCCCGCGAAGGCATCCATCCGCCCGGCGAGATGCCGTTCGGAGTCGCCTGGTCAACCGTCCCGAGCCCACGCTTCGAGCGTGAATTCGCGAGACACCACTGGGACGCCCGCGCCTCGTGGTCGCCGAACCGCTGGCACCTGGCGCTCGCCGTCTTCCGCGACGGCGAGCCGATCGGCGCCCAGAGCCTGCTCGGCCGCGACTTCGCCGTCCTTCGAACGGTGAAGACCGGTTCGTGGCTGGGGTTGACGCACCAGAGCCAGGGTTACGGGATCGAGATGCGCGCGGCGGTCCTTGGCTTCGCGTTCGACGGGCTCGACGCGGAGGTCGCGGAGACGGAGGCATTCCTCGACAACACTCGATCGGCTGGCGTATCGCGACGGCTCGGCTATGCGGATAACGGGATGGGCAGGCTCGCACCCGAGGGCGTCGCGCGCGAAACACGAAAGTTCCTGATGACCGTCTCCGACTGGCGGTCGCGGGCGCGTGCACCCGTCGAGATCGAGGGTCTCGATGGTTGCCGCGAGCTATTCGGGCAGGCGGCGACCGGCGGCGATGATCGATGAGTGGCCGCTTCGCCGGCTGGGAGAGCACCTACCGGGGTGACCCCCCGCCGTGGGACATCGGGCGACCACAGCCGGCCGTCGTCCGGATCGCCGACACCGGCGGGTTCCGCTCCTCGGTCCTCGACGCGGGCTGCGGGACTGGCGAGAACGCGCTGTTCCTCGCCGGTCGAGGGTTGGATGTGATCGGGCTGGACGGCGCGACGCTCGCCATCGACCTCGCAGCGGAGAAGGCGCGCGCGCGAGGCGTGACCGCGGACTTCGTGACAGGCGACGCGCTTTCGCTGGCCTCGCTCGGCCGATCGTTCGCGTCGGTCCTCGATTGCGGGCTGTTCCACACGTTCGACGATGCCGATCGCCACACGTATGTAGCCGCACTGGGTTCAGCGGTCGATCCGGGCGGCCTCGTCCACATCCTGTGCTTCAGCGACCAGGAGCCGTGGGAAGGCGGTCCCCGACGGGTGACGCAAGCTGAGCTCCGGTCGAGCTTCGCGGACGGTTGGCTGGTCGTCGAGATCGAGCCGATCCGCTTCGCGACTCGTTTCCACGACGACGGTGCCCGAGCCTGGCACGCGACGATCGAACGGATGCCCTGAGAGCCGGCGCCGGATCAGTCCGGGAACGCCTCCGGGCCGCGCGACGCGAGCTCGGACGCCTCGCGACCGCCGTCCTCCGGTGGCAGCCACGAATACGGGTAGGCCGGGTCGTCGAGCTCGGCCGCCTGGCGGGTGAGCCGCAGCGGGTGGAAGGTGTCGACCATGACCGCGAGTTCCTCGGTCCGCTCCTTGCCGATCGAGGCCTCGGCAGTGCCCGGGTGCGGGCCGTGGGGGATGCCGGCCGGGTGGACGGTGAATGAGGCGATCTCGACGCCGCGCCGGCTCATGAAGTTGCCTGCCACGTAGTAGATGACCTCGTCGCTGTTGATGTTGCTGTGGTTATAGGGCGCCGGGATGGCGAGCGGGTGGTAGTCGAACTTGCGGGGGACGAACGAGCAGACCACGAAATTGCGGCCCTGGAACGTCTGGTGCACGGGCGGCGGCTGATGGACCCGCCCCGTGATCGGCTCGAAGTCGCCGATGTTGAAGATGTACGGCCAGAGATAGCCGTCCCAGCCGACGACGTCGAACGGGTGGTGGCGGTAGTGATAGGCGGTGATCCGGCCGCGGACCTTGACCTCGACGACGAACTCGCCGGTCTCCATCCGTGGCGCGACGGCCGCCGGGATCCGGATGTCGCGCGCCGAGTACGGCGCGTGCTCGAGCAGCTGGCCGTACTCGTTGCGGTAGCGCTTCGGCGCCTCGAGCTCCGACGGGCACTCGAGCCACAGCATCCGCTGCGGCGAGGCGGCGTCCGGGACGAGTCGCCAGGTCGTTCCGATCGGGATGACGATGTAGTCACCCGGGCCGTAGCGCATGGGGCCGAAGACCGATTCGAACACCCCTTCGCCCTCGTGGACGAAGAGCATCTCGTCCGCCTCGCCGTTGCGGTAGAAGCGATCCTCCGCCATCGCCTCCGCGGGACGGACGATACCCATCGCCACGTCGGCGTTGAAGTAGAGCGGGACGCGCCCGGAGATGGCGTCGCCGTGCGGCTCGACGGCGGCGGTCTTCGCCAGGCGGTGGCGATGGAGACCGTCGTCGGCCTCCTTCAGGAGGATCGCCCGACCCGGCTCGATCCGATGAGTCCGCGTCGGCGGCGTCCGGTGGTAGAGGAGGCTCGACCGTCCGACGAAGCCCTCCACGCCGAACAGCTCCTCCGCGTACAGGCTGCCGTCCGGAGCTCGATGCTGGGTGTGGCGCTTGTGCGGCACGTCACCGCGCGAGACGTAGAACATCGGATCTCCTCCTTGGCCGAGGAGTCTAGTCGCGGTCGATCGCGGGATCGAGATCGACTCGGACGTCGTGTTCGACTCCGACGTCGCCATCGACGCCCACGACCATGCTCCGCCGCTCGAGCAGGGCGACGTCGCGCCAGCGACCCGTCGCGTCGCGACCGAGACGGCGTTGGATGCCCACGACGCGGAACCCGACCCGCTCGTGGAGCGCGAAACTGGCCGCGTTCTCGGCGAGGACGCCGGCCTGGAGCGTCCAGACGCCCTCCATCTCGGAGGCGCCGATGAGCTCCGCCAGGAGTGCCCGCCCCACGCCGCGGCCGCGCGCCGCGCGATCGACGTAGACGCTCTCCCAGGCGACGCCGGCGTAGACCGCCCGATGGGAGAGCGGGCCCAGGGCCGTCCAGCCGATGACCCGGTCACGCTCGTCGGTGGCGACGAACCGGCAGGCCGCTCGATGCGCGGCGTCCCATGCCGACCAGTCGGGAGCCGCCTGTTCGAGGGTCGCGTTGCCGGTCGCGATGCCGGCCTCATAGATGCAACGGACCGCGGGCCAGTCGTCGGCGCGCATCGCGCGGATCGCGACGCGGTCGGCCGTCATCGGACGACGTCGCCTCGCGCGACGATGGACGTACGCAGCGAGCCAAGGCGTTCCACCTCGAGCGTCACGACATCGCCCGGTTCGAGATACCGCCCAATCGTGCCGTCCCGGCTCTCCAGCAGCGAGCCGGAACCGACGGTCCCGCTGCCGATGAGATCGCCGGGCCGAAGGCGGACGTCGGCCGACGCCCGCTCGAGCATCGCTCCGAAGCTGAACCGCGCGTCCGACCAGCGGCCGCGCGAGCACTCCACCTCGCGACCGTCGGCAGTGTGGACCGTCGCCGTCATGGCGAGGTCCGGCCCGGTCGCTCCGGTCCGCCGAGCCGACGCGAGCTCGTCCGGCGTCGTGATCCAGGGGCCGATCGACGTCGCGAAGTCCTTGCCCTTGGCGGGCCCCAGGCGGACCGTCGTCTCGTCGCGCTGGAGGTCGCGGGCTGACCAGTCGTTGAGGATGCAGTACCCGCCGATCGCCTCCTCGGCCGAGGCGGCATCCAGATCGCGCGCCGACACGTCCACCACGGCGCACACCTCGAGCTCGAAGTCGAGTTCGCTCGACCCTTGCGGCGCCCACACCGGCGCGTCCGGTCCGCGAACTTCGGAGACGTTGCCGAAGTAGAAGATCGGCATCCGATACCAGGCCTCCGGTACCTCGCTGCCGCGACGCCGCCACATCGTCGCGACGTGGGCCTCGAAGACATAGAAGTCGCGCAGGCTCTGCGGCCCCAGGAGCGGCGGGCCGAACTGCAGGTCGGAGGCCGCCAGGACGGCATCGTCGTCCGCGGATCGCGCCAGCGTCGCCGCGGAGTCGTCGACGATCGAGCGAAGGTCCCCGATCCGGCGGCCGGCCGCGAGATGGTCGTCCAGCGTCGTCAGCGGGGTCCGGAAGCGCGCGTCGTTGTGGGCGCGGTCCGGTCGCGCGTGGACGATCCGCCGCCGCGCCGCCTCCAGGTCGAGCCATCGCGCTGGAACCGGCTCGGTCTCGGCCGGGCCGCCGAGCGCGGCGGCGAGCCGCCACGGGGTTCCGGCCGGGGCGTGGCGTTCGCGAACGTGGGCGATCCTCATGGTGGGGGAGTCTACTGTCCCCCGCTCGTGAGACCTACAGGTTGCCGCGCCGCTCCTGCTCGATCTCGATCGCCTCGAAGAGCGCCTTGAAGTTGCCGACCCCGAACCCGCGCGAGCCGTGCCGCTCGATGATCTCGAAGAAGAACGTCGGTCGATCCTGCACCGGGCGGGTGAAGATCTGGAGGAGGTAGCCCTCTTCGTCCCGATCGGCCTCGATGCCGAGCTCCTCGAGGGTGGACATCGGCACGCCCACGTCGCCGACCCGATCGGCGAGTGACTCGTAGTACGCGTGCGGCATCCCGAGGAACTCGACCCCGTTGTCTCGCAGGGTCCGCACGGTCGTCACGATGTCGTCCGTCCGCAGCGCGATGTGCTGACAGCCGGGCATCCCGTACCAGTCGAGGAATTCCTGGATCTGGCTCTTCTTCTTGCCCGCGGCGGGTTCGTTGATCGGGAACTTGATACGGCCCGAGCCGTTCGTCATGACCTTGGACATGAGCGCCGAGTACTCGGTGTGGATGACCGAGTCGTCGTAATGGATGAGCTGGCTGAAGCCGAAGACGTCGCGATAGAACTCGACGGAGCGGTCCATCTCGCCGAGGGCGACGTTGCCGACGCAATGGTCGACCTCGAGCAGGCTCATCCCGGGCGCCGCCCGCGCTGCCTTCCGGATGCGGCGATAGCCCGGCGCGAAGACGCCGCCGTAACCCGAGCGGTCGATGAAACTGTGGCGGGTCTCGCCGTAGGTGTAGACGGCGGACCGCCGCAGGACGCCGTCCTCGCCGCCGTCGAGCTCCTGCGGCTCGATCGCCGACCGCGCGCCTCGCGATGTCGTCTCGCGCCACGAACGGGTGACGTCGTCCACGGCGAACGCGATGTCCTTGACACCGTCGCCGTGGGCCCGCACATGCTCCGCCACCTCGCCGTCCGGGGTGAGCGGGGCGGTGAGGACGAACGTGATGTCGTTGCGCCGCACCACATAGCTGGCGCGGTCCCGAACCCCCGTCTCGAGGCCCGCGTACGCGATCGGCGTGAAGCCCCATAGCGCCCGGTAATAGGCCGCGGCCTGGCGGGCGTTGCCGACCCAGAACTCGACGTGATCGATGCCGTCGAGCGGGAGAAAGTCTGCAGCCCGGGCGAACGCCTCCGGATCGAGGCGCGCGCCGGCCTGGTTCGCGGCGCCGATGCTCGCCGACGGGACGGTCGGGGTCATGGGTGAGTCCTCCGCTGCGGCGCGACTCCGCGCACATGCACGAGGGACGGTGCGACACTTCGGTCGCCCATCGATCGCGGCCAGTATGGAACGCGGTGGTGGAGCGTCAAGCAGGACGGCGGATCGGCGATCGCCGATCCGACCGTCGACGAGTGGAGGATCCTCGTGGCCGACCGACCAGCCCTCGCCTCATCGATCGAACGCCTTCGCGACGCGGGTGGCCGGATCCTCGAACTCCGCCATCGGGTCGAGGCGGGCGCGCCGTGGCCGCTCGCGGAGCGGTTCGGGCATGAACCGGAGGCGAGCTGGGGACCCCCGGAGGTGCTCGCCCACCTTGCCGAGATGCTGCCGTTCTGGCTCGGCGAGATGGAGCGGATCATGGCCGCTCCGATCCACCCGGCACCGTTCGGGCGCGTCGCGACCGACGCCATCCGGACGGACACCATCGGCCGCGACCGGTCGCTCCCGCCGCGCGAGCTCTTCTCGCGGATCGCCTCCGACCTGGCGCGCTACGACGTCCGCCTTCCGGAACTCGACGCGGCCGATGTGGCCAAGGTCGGGATGCATCCGCGACTCGGCCCGATGACCGTGGCGGACGTCCTGGAGCGGCTGGTGGTGAACCACCTCGAGGAACACGCGGCCCAGCTGCACGAGGCCCTCGACTGATCCGGTGTTCATCGTCTACGCCGTCGTCGCCGGCCTCGTCCTGGGGCGCCTGAGCGGAGGCCGCCTGGAACGGCTCGCGACGATGCGGTTCGGCTGGGCGGGCGCCGCGATCGCCGGCCTCGCGATCCAGCTGATGCTCTTCTCGGGACCGGTCGCCGATGCCCTCGACACGGCGCCGACGCTCGGCCTCATCGCCTACGTCGGATCGACCGCGCTCGTGCTCGCCGCGGTCCTCCGGAATCTGCACCTCCGAGGACTCCCGCTCGTCGCCGCGGGAGCCGTCCTCAACGCGAGCGCCATCGTCGCCAACGGCGGCATCATGCCGACCACCCTCGGCGCGCTGGCGGCCGCCGGAAGCGAACCGGCGGCGGGCTTCTCGAACAGCGCGGTGCTGGCCGACCCCGCGCTGCCATGGCTCGTTGACCGCTTCGCGCTGCCGTCCTGGCTGCCCCTGGCCAACGTCTTCTCGGCCGGTGACGTGCTCATCGCGGTGGGGATCGGGGCGACCATCGCGATCGGCATGCGGGTGGCCGATTCGGACCAGACGGACTAGTACCAATGGGTCATATGGCGGCTCAGGGCTCCGGTCTAGCGTGCGCAGCCTGGAAGCGGTGTCGCTTCCCGTCGCCTTCCCGTCCAGGGCACACCCGTCGCAAGGCGGGGTCGCAAAGCCAGGGATCTCCCCCGCTGGAGAGACCGCCCGGCCGCCGGTACGACGACGTTGGACCGTTCAGAGGTGATGATGTGAACGCGGACCTGGCGCTGTTCACCGTGGCACCGGCGCCTGATGGCGCTCGGGGCTCTCTCACCCTGGGGAACAGGAAGACAGGTACGTCATGAAGATCGTGATCAAGTCGCAGGCGGCCCGCGTCCTCCTGGCCCTGGGCGCGCTCGCCAGCTCGGCTCTCGTGCTCGAGGCCGGCAAGCGCTGGTTCTAGGCCTCGCCGGTCATCAGGACCGGTCGCCACAGCTCGAGACCGCCGGCTTGCCGGCGGTCTCGTTGCGTCCCGGCCGGGTATCGTTGCCGTCCTCATGTTCACCCTCGCCGTCTCACCGCTCGAACTCATCGTCCGGTCGGTCATCGTCTACATCGCGTTCTTCGGTGGCCTGCGGCTGTTCGGCAAGCGCGAACTCGGGCAGTTCACCCTGTTCGACCTGGCTCTCGTCCTCCTGGCCGCCAATGCGGTGCAGCCCGCGGTCACCGGGCAGGACTCGTCGGTCAGTGGCGGCATCATCATCCTCGTCACCCTGTTCGCGACCAACCGTCTCGTGGCGGAGGCTCGCACCCGGATCCCGTGGTTCCGCAGGATCGTCGAGTTCGCGCCGACGATCATCGGCCGCGACGGCACCTGGCTGACCGACGTCCTCGATCGCGAGGGCCTCGACCTCACCGACTGCGAGGCGGCGCTCCGCGAGCATGGCCTCGAGGACGTCCGGCAGGTCCGTCTCGCCACCCTCGAGGAGGATGGCTCGATCAGCATCGTGGCGATCGACGGCGTCGACGTCGACACAGCTCGCCG
>Ga0307373_10015993_pt1 | contig 10124 bp, 8 predicted proteins | sample OX2MG_FD_202534 | JGI IMG/M metagenome (GOLD analysis project Ga0307373, IMG submission 202534) | Soil microbial communities from Risofladan, Vaasa, Finland - OX-2 | ecosystem: Environmental > Terrestrial > Soil > Coastal area > Acid sulfate soil | place: Finland: Risofladan, Vaasa | collected...
TTCTTCGAGCCCCTGCGTCGCCCAGTCGAGCCAGTTCCTGTCGCCGGTCAGCGTTCGCAACTCGGCGAGCGCCTCGTGCTTGGTCATGGCGGCGCCGCGGACGATGTGTGGCTCGCCGTCGCCATCGCCGGGCTGACAGCTGAATTCGAGGCGGATGCCGTTCGGATCGAAGACATAGATCGAGTGGACGCCCGGCAGCACCTCGATCGGGCCCTGATAGACGTAGCCGTTGGCTTCGAGCCGCACCCGGATGCGCGCCTGGCTGTCGGGCGCCACGGCGAAGGACACGTGCTGCATCATGGCGATCGCGTCGCGGTCGCCGGTCGGCTTGGCGCCTTTCGGGATCTCGAAGAAGGCCAGCAATGCGTCACGCCCCATGTCGAAGAAATAATGGCGTATTTCCTCGAATGGCGGATTGCCGCGATTGCCGGGGCCGCTGCCCAGTCCCGGCGGCACCTTCATGGCGTGGACCAACCGCATGCCGAGGACGCCGGCATAGAAATCCACGGTCGCCTTCATGTCGTCGGTGTTGAGCGCGAGATGGTGGATGCCATAGAACCGCACGTCGGCGCGGGTGTCGGACGCTGGGTTGGCGAGGCCGAGTTCTGCCATGGAGGGTACTCCTTTGCCGCCACGCCGAGCCTGCCCCGAGATCGGCCGCCGCGCAATTTCAATCTGACGCCGCCGGCATCAGCATTGCCCGTCCGGGCACCGAAAGAGTTAAGGAAAGGCCTTGTTGCTCCAGCGCCGTAGCCACCATATATTGAGCAACTCAACATTCCCTCCCGCGGAGGCCCGGATTCATGGCGCGCGTCACCGTCGAAGATTGTGTCATCAAGATCCCGAACCGCTTCGAACTGGTCCTGCTCGCGGCGCAGCGGGCCCGCGACATGGCGTCAGGCGCCCAGCCGACGCTCGACCGCGACAACGACAAAAATCCGGTCGTCGCCCTGCGCGAGATCGCCGCGGACTCGATTGCGCTCGACGGCCTGCAGAACAACCTGATCAAGGGCATGCAGAAGCATGTCGAGATCGACGAGCCCGAAGAGGATCACGAGATCGAGATCGGGGCGCAGACCGCATGGCCGGTCGATATCGGCCCGGCCATCGAGATCGAGGGCGATGAGGTCGAAGAGGGCGAGGCGGAAGAGGAACCGGCAGTGGACGAGGAGCTGCAGGACGACATGCTGCAGATCTCTGAGGAGGACGCCGTGGGGATCGCCGAGGACCGCATCCCGGACCTTGGCGAGGGTACACCCGATCACGGCGGCCACAAGCGATAACCGATGGCGGCGGCCGAGCCGTTCTCTGCTGCTGCCGTCTCTGCCGCGCCCGTTGCTCCGGCGGCGCCGCCGCGCATCATGCGGCAATTCGAATTGGTCGAGCGGGTCAAGGCCTATGACCCCGCCGCGGATGAGGACGCGCTCAATCGGGCCTATGTCTATTCGATGAAGGCGCACGGGGCGCAGCTCCGCGCCTCGGGCGACCCCTATTTCTCGCATCCGGTCGAGGTGGCGGGCATCCTGGCCGGGATGAAGCTCGACGGCGCGTCGATCATCACCGGGCTGCTCCACGACACGGTCGAGGACACCGTGGCGACGCTCGAGGACATCGAGCGGATGTTCGGCGCCGAGATCGCCCGCCTCGTCGACGGCGTCACCAAGCTCTCGCGCATCGAGCTGCAATCGGATCAGACCAAGCAGGCGGAAAATTTCCGCAAGCTCGTCCTCGCCATGTCCGAGGACATCCGCGTCCTCCTGGTGAAGCTTGCCGACCGCTTGCACAACATGCGCACGCTGCGCTTTGTCGCCGATCCCGAGAAGCGGCGCCGCATCGCGCGCGAGACCATGGACATCTATGCCCCGCTCGCCGAGCGCATGGGTATGCACGACGTCAAGGACGAGCTCGAGGATCTGGCCTTCGGCGAGTTGTTCCCGGACGCGCGCGAGAGCATCCGCACGCGGCTCAACTTCCTGCGCGAGAAGGGCGAGAATCTGCCCGGCCGCATCATCGCCGAGCTCGACGAGACGCTCCGCCTGGGCGGCGTCGAAGCCCAGCTTTCCGGTCGCGAAAAGTCGCCCTATTCGATCTGGCGCAAGATGCAGCGCAAGAATGTGGGCTTCGAGCAGCTCGCCGACATCATGGCGTTCCGCATCGTCGTCGATTCGGTCGAGCACTGCTATCAGGCGCTGGGCGTGCTGCACAGCCGCTATCCGGTGGTCCCGGGACGCTTCAAGGATTACATCTCGACGCCCAAGCCCAACAACTACCGCTCACTCCATACCGGCGTGCTCGGCCCCGAGCGGCAGCGCATCGAAGTGCAGATCCGCACTCGCGAAATGCACGAGGTGGCCGAGCTCGGCGTTGCCGCGCACTGGGTCTACAAGCAGGCGGCGCCCAATACCGAGGGACGCCAGTACCGCTGGCTGCGCGAGTTGCTCGACATTCTCGAACATGCGCCCGACCCGCAGGAATTCCTCGAGCACACCAAGCTCGAGATGTTCCAGGACAAGGTGTTTTGCTTCACCCCCAAGGGCGATCTCATTGAGCTGCCGCGCGGGGCGACGCCGGTGGATTTCGCCTATGCGGTGCACTCCCAGATCGGCGACACCTGCGTCGGCGCCAAGATCAACGGCCGGCTGGTGCCGCTGCGCACCCAGCTCGGCAACGGCGATCAGGTCGAGATCGTCACTTCCAGGGCGCAGACGCCGTCGCCGACCTGGGAACGCTTCGTCGTCACCGGCAAGGCGCGCGCCCGCATCCGCCGCTTCATCCGGACCCAGCAGCGCCAGCAATATCTCGATCTCGGCAAGGCCATCCTGCAAAAGGCATTCCGCCAGGAAGGCCATGAATACACCGACAAGGTCGTTGAGACCGTGCTGCGCCAGTTCAACAGCGACACCGCCGACGATCTCTGTGCCGCCGTGGGCGCCGGCAATCACACCGGGCGCGAGGTGGTGCATGCGCTGTTCCCGCCCAAGCCCGACGCCCGCCCTGCCAAGGTCGTGCCGCTCGCCCCGCAGCGCAGCCGCAAGGCGTCCGAGAACGCCGTGCCGATCCGCGGCCTCATTCCCGGCATGGCGGTGCATTTCGCCGGCTGCTGCCATCCCCTGCCGGGCGACCGCATTGTCGGCATCGTCACGACCGGCAAGGGCGTCACCATCCACACCATCGACTGCGAGACGCTCGATACCTTTGCCGATATGCCCGAACGCTGGCTCGACGTCGCCTGGAACGCGCCCGACGGCGAGCATAGCCATGTCGGGCGCATCCATGTCACCATCGGCAATGAGCCTGGCAGCCTCGGCAGTCTCACCACGGTGATCGGCAAGAACTCAGGCAACATCACCAACCTCAAGATCACCAACCGGTCGCAGGACTTCTTCGAGATCCTGGTCGACATCGAGGTCCAGGACGTGCGCCACCTCACCACCATCATCGCCGCGCTCCGGGCCACGCCGGTCATCAACTCGGTCGATCGGGCCCGCCGTTAATGCCACCCTCGCGCCCGTTGCGCCTTGGCGTCAACATCGATCACGTTGCCACCCTCCGCAACGCCCGCGGCGGAACTCACCCCGATCCGGTGCGCGCGGCGCGGCTTGCCGCCGCCGCCGGGGCCGACGGCATCACGGCGCATCTGCGCGAGGACCGCCGCCACATCTCGGACGCCGATATCGCCCGCCTCAGCCGCGAGATCGAGTTGCCGCTCAACCTTGAAATGGCGGCGACGCGCGAGATGCTGGCAATTGCCGCAAAGCACCGCCCGCATGCCGCCTGCCTCGTTCCCGAGAAGCGCAGTGAACTCACTACCGAGGGCGGGCTGGACGCGGTGGGCGGCGGCGACGAGCTGCGACCGCTCATCGGGGCGCTCGGCGCCGCCGGCGTTCGCGTCTCGCTGTTCATCGATCCCGATCCGCGCCAGATCGAGGCGGCTTCGCGGCTCGGCGCACCCGTGGTCGAGCTCCACACCGGCGCCTATTGCGAGGCGAGCAGCGCGGCCCGCGCGCGCGAGTTGGCGCGGCTCGTTGCCGCCGCCGCCATGGCCGAGACGATGGGACTCGAATGCCACGCCGGCCACGGGCTGGACTACGACACGGTCGGTCCGGTCGCGGCGATCGCCACCATCGTCGAACTCAATATCGGCCACTTCCTGGTCGGCGAGGCGATCTTCAGCGGCCTCGATGCCACGGTGAAGCGGATGCGCGCGCTGATGCAAGAGGCGCGCTGCGACGGACGCGGCGCTCCGGCCGCGCCATGATCATCGGCATCGGCAGCGACCTCATCGACATCCGCCGCATCGAGCGCACGATCGAGCGCTTCGGCGACCGCTTCCTCGACCGTGTCTTTACGCCGATCGAGCGGGCCCGGTCCGACCGGCGCACGGGACGGGCGGCGAGCTACGCCAAGCGATTTGCCGCCAAGGAGGCCTGTTCCAAGGCGCTCGGCACAGGATTTCGCCATGGCGTGTTCTGGCGCGACCTCGGCGTCGTCAATCTCACCTCGGGCCGGCCGACCCTGGCGCTCAGCGGCGGCGCGCTCGCCCGGCTCGAACGACTGACCCCCGCCGGGATGCGGGCCGAGATCGCACTCACCCTTACCGACGAACCGCCGCTCGCGCACGCGCTCGTCATCATCACCGCGGTCACGGCCGGCCGTTAGCCCAGGCCGCGCTTGACTTCGGGCAACAGGCTTGGCTTGATCAGCGCCGCATCCACCCGACGGCGTCTTTCCTAAAATCCATTTTATACAAGACTTTGGCGGATATTGTTGATGGCCAACAGGACCTCGAGCCGGACCACGGGCGGATTTGCCGAGACGATCAAGACTCTCGTCTATGCCATTGTCATTGCGCTCTTCATCCGCACGTTCTTCTACGAGCCTTTCAGCATACCGTCGGCCTCGATGGTGCCCACGCTCCTCATTGGCGACTATCTTTTCGTCGCGAAATTCTCCTATGGCTACAGCCGCTATTCGCTGCCTTTCGGGCTACCGCTCATCCCCGGGCCGGGTCGCGTTTTCTTTCGTCCGCCACAGCGCGGCGACGTCGTCGTGTTCAAGCAGCCGGCCGATCCCTCGGTCGATTTCGTCAAGCGCATCGTCGGCCTGCCGGGCGATCGGCTCCAGATGAAGGACGGGGTTCTCAACATCAACGGCACGCCGGTCAAGCTGCAGCGTCTCCCGGATTATTACTACGCCGAACCGTTCTTCCGCGGTGACGCGGGATGTCCGCCGGGCAACTACCCCGAATATCGCGAGACCCTGCCCGGCGGCCGCGAGCATCTCATCATCAAGAATTGCATTCCGCCCCAATACGACAATACGCCGGTGTTCACGGTGCCTCCCGGCCATTATTTCATGATGGGCGACAACCGCGACGATTCCGCCGACAGCCGCGATCCCAACAGCGGCGTCGGCTACGTGCCGGCGCAGAATCTGGTCGGGCGCGCGGAGTTCATCTTCTTCTCGACCGACGGCTATGCCGCCTGGTGGCAGCCGTGGAACTGGCCGTTCACGGTGCGCTATGACCGGCTGCTGACAGCGATCCATTGAGATGAACGATACGGCGGCGGCACCGGCGGCGCTGGATCCCTTTCTCGACCGCGGCTTCGCGCGCCCGGAGTTGCTGACCGAGGCGCTGACCCATCGCAGCGCCGTGCGCCGGCGCGGCGGCCCGCGGCGCGGCTATGAGCGGCTCGAATTCCTGGGCGACCGGGTGCTGGGGCTGATCGTGGCGGACCTGCTGTGGCGCCGTTTTCCCAACGAGGCCGAAGGCGAGTTGACGCGGCGCCATACCCATCTGGTGCGACGTGAGGCCTTGGCCGAGGTGGCGTTGGCGCTGGGGCTGGGGCCGCGCATCATCGTCTCGGCGGGCGAGGATGCGGCGGGGGTGCGCCACAATCCGAGCGTTCTCGCCGATGTGTGCGAGGCGGTGATCGCCGCGCTCTTTCTCGATGGCGGGCTCGAGGCCGCGCGCGACTTCGTCGAACGCTGGTGGGAGCCGCGGCTGGCTGCGCTCGGCGCGCCGCCGCGCGATCCCAAGACCGCGCTCCAGGAATGGGCACAGGCGCGCGGCTTGCCGCTGCCGGCCTATCGCACCGTCGCCACCGAGGGGCCGGCCCATCGCCGCCGCTTCACGGTGACGGTGAGCGTCGAAGGCCTGGCGCCCGCCACCGCCACCGGCTCCTCCAAGCGTGCCGCCGAAACCGCGGCAGCGGCGGCGGCGCTGGCCGCGCTCGACGCCAAGGCATGAGCATGGCTCCCCTGCGCTGCGGCACCATCGCGGTCATTGGCGCGCCCAATGCGGGTAAATCGACGCTCATCAACCGCGTCGTTGGCAGCAAGGTGTCGATCGTATCGCCCAAGGTGCAGACGACGCGGGCGCGCGTGCTCGGCATTGCCTTGCGCGACGCCGCTCAGCTCGTCTTCGTCGACACGCCCGGTATTTTCGAGCCGCGGCGGCGGCTCGACCGCGCCATGGTCGCGGCGGCCTGGGCCGGGGCGCAGGATGCCGATGCGATCCTTCTTCTGGTCGATGCCGTTTCCGGCCTTGATGCCGATACTACGCGCATCCTCGACGGGCTCGCCCGCGCGGGACGGCGCGCCGTTCTCGCCCTCAACAAGATCGACCGCGCGCCGCGCCAAAGCCTGCTGCCGCTGGCCGACGAGTTGGCGCAGCGCGGCATATTCGATGCCGTGTTCATGATCTCGAGCCTGACGGGCGACGGCGTCGAGGATCTGGTGCGGCATCTTGCGGCGATCGTGCCGGCGGGACCGTGGCTCTTCCCCGAGGATCAGGTCTCCGACGTGCCGCTCCGCCTGCTGGCTGCGGAACTGGTGCGCGAGCAGGTGTTCCGGCAGCTCGATCAGGAACTGCCCTACGCCATCACGGTCGAGACCGATACCTGGGAAGAGCGCGACGACGGCAGCGTCAAGATCACGGCGACAATCCATGTCGCACGCGAGAGCCACAAGCCGATCGTCCTGGGCCGCGGCGGGGCGCAGATCAAGCGCATCGGCGCCGCCGCTCGCGTCGCGCTCGAGCAGCTCCTGGAGCGCCGCGTCCATCTCTTCCTCCATGTCCGTGTCACCGCCGGCTGGACCGACGACCGCGAGCGCTATGCCGCGATGCGGCTCGAATTCGAGCGCTGACGGCGGCGCGGGACGATGCGCTGGAGCGACGAAGCGATCGTGCTGTCGAGCCGGCGGCACGGCGAGAGTGCCTTGCTCGTCCACGTGCTCACGCCGGGCCACGGCCGCCATGCCGGGCTGGTGCGCGGCGGGCAGCGGCCGAAGACGCGTGTCGGCTATCAGATCGGCAACCGCATGCTCGTTACTTGGTCGGCGCGGCTTGCCGAACACCTGGGCCTGCTCGCGGGCGAGGTCGTCCATGGCGCGGCCGCGACGCTGATCGCGGCACCGGCGCGGCTCGCGTGTCTTGCCGCCGCGGCGGCGCTGGCCGATGCGGCGCTGCCCGAGCGCGAGCCGCATCCGCGCGCCTATCACGGTCTGATCGCGCTATTGGCGGCGCTCGAAGCCGATGCCGGCTGGGCCGTCGCCTATGTAGGCTGGGAGATGGACCTGCTGGCCGAACTGGGCTTCGGCCTCGACCTCGCGCACTGCGCCGCGACCGGCGCGACCGCAGACCTCGCCTATGTCTCGCCGCGGACAGGACGTGCGGTCTCGGCCACCGCCGGCGCGCCCTATCGCGATCGGCTGCTGGCGCTGCCGGCGTTTCTCGGCGGCGAAACGGCGGCGCCGGGGGATGTGCTCGATGGGCTCGCCCTCACCGGCTTCTTCCTCGAGCAGCGCGCTTTTGCCCCGCATGGCCGCAAGCTTCCGGCGGCGCGATTGCGATTCGTTGACGTTTGGCGCCAGTTCGCTACTATATCTGGTAGATAGCTTCATCGGATTCTCATGAGCAGATCAGCGACCGCCGGCGAAATCCGCGATGTCGGGTTCGCCGATGCGCTGGGAGAGCGCTATCTCTCCTATGCGCTCTCGACCATCATTTCGCGCTCGCTGCCGGACGTGCGCGACGGGCTCAAGCCGGTCCATCGCCGTCTCCTTTATGCGATGCGGGAGCTCAAGCTCGATCCCGCCTCGGGCTACAAGAAGTGCGCGCGCGTTGTCGGCGACGTCATCGGCAAGTTCCATCCCCACGGCGAGGTCGCGGTCTATGACGCGCTGGTACGCCTCGCCCAGGATTTCGCGCAGCGTTACCCGCTGGTCGACGGGCAGGGCAATTTCGGCAATATCGACGGCGATAACGCAGCGGCGATGCGCTATACCGAAAGCCGCCTCACCGCCGTCGCCGAAGCGCTGATGGAGGGGCTCGACCAGAACGCTGTCGATTTCCGCGCCACCTATGACGGCGAGAACGAGGAGCCGCTGGTGCTGCCGGCGCGCTTCCCTAATCTCCTCGCCAACGGCGCCACCGGCATCGCCGTCGGCATGGCGACGAGCATTCCGCCGCACAACATCGTCGAACTCTGCGACGCGCTGGCGCATCTCGTGCGCAAGCCGCGCTGCGACGTGAGTGAGCTCGTCGCGCTGCTGCCGGGGCCGGATTTTCCCACGGGCGGCATTCTGGTCGAGGATGCCGATGCCGTGGCCGAGGCCTACCGCACCGGCCGCGGCAGCTTCCGCCTGCGCGCGCGCTGGGAGCGGGAGCCGCTCGCGCACGGGCTCTACCAGGTTGTCGTCACCGAGATCCCCTATCAGGTGCAGAAATCGCGGCTGATCGAACGCATCGCCCAGCTGCTCGAGGAGCGCAAGCTGCCGCTCCTCGCCGACGTGCGCGATGAATCGACCGAAGCGGTGCGGCTGGTGCTCGAGCCCAAGACCCGCAATGCCGTTCCCGACGTGCTGATGGAATCCCTTTTCCGCGCGACCGAGCTCGAGGTGCGCGTGCCGCTCAATCTCAACGTGCTCGATGCCACCGGTGTGCCGCGACTGATGTCGATCAAGGACGCGCTGCAGGCATTTCTCGACCATCGCCGCGACGTACTGCAGCGGCGCTCGCGCTTCCGCGTCGCCGAGATCGCGCGCCGCGGCGAGATCCTGCGCGGGCAGATGATCGTCTATCTCAATCTCGACGAGGTCATCCGCGTCATTCGCGAGGACGACGATCCCAAGGCGCGGATGATGAAGCGCTGGCGCCTCAGCGAGGTCCAGGCCGAGGCGATCCTGAATCTGCGCCTGAGGGCGCTGCGCCGCCTCGAGGAGATCGCGATCCGCAAGGAACTCGAAGCGCTCGCCGCCGAGGACAAGACCTTGCAGGAGCTCATCTCCGACGAAAAGCGGCAGTGGAAGGCGATCGCCGCCGAGATCGCCGATCTGCGCAAGGAATATGCGAACGCGCCGCTGGGCCGCCGGCGCACCGAGATCGGCGGCGTGCCGGAAGCGGTGCAGGTGCCTGTCGAGGCGCTGGTCGAGCGCGAGCCGGTGACGGTGCTGTGTTCGGAGAAGGGATGGATCCGCGCCGCCAAGGGCCACAACCTTGCGCTCGGCGACGTCAAGTACAAGGAGGGCGACGGGCCGCGCTTCGCCATCATCGCCGAAACCACCGACCGGCTGCTCGTGTTCGCGACCGATGGGCGGTTTTACACGCTGGCCGTCGACAAGCTGCCGGGCGGGCGCGGCCACGGCGAGCCATTGCGCCTGATGGTCGATCTCGGCGCGGAGGCGGAGGTGGTGGCGATGCTGCGTTACCTGCCGGGAACGAAGCTGCTGGTCGCGGCGTCGGACGGGCGCGGCTTTGTCGTCGCGACGGACGAGGTGCTGGCGCAGACGCGGAACGGCAAGCAGGTACTGACCTGCGGCGAGGGCGCCACGGCATGCATCTGTGTCCCGGCCGAGGGCGATACGGTGGCGGTGGTGGGCGCGAACCGCAAGCTCCTTCTGTTCCCGCTCGGCGAAGTGCCCGAGATGGCGCGCGGCCGCGGCGTCATCCTGCAGCGCTATCACGACGGCGGGCTCGCGGACGCGAAGGTCTTTGTCCGTGCCGACGGCCTCACCTGGCGCCAGGGCGAAGGCCGTACCCGCACCGAGACCGCGCTCGATCCCTGGATCGGTCCGCGCGCCGGCAGCGGCCGCCTGGTGCCGCGCGGCTTTCCCGCCAGCAA